>Ga0114129_10013525_pt1 | contig 11630 bp, 11 predicted proteins | sample RhiMetdeltSRZDD1_FD_80071 | JGI IMG/M metagenome (GOLD analysis project Ga0114129, IMG submission 80071) | Populus rhizosphere microbial communities from Tennessee, USA - Rhizosphere MetaG P. deltoides SRZDD1 (version 2) (version 2) | ecosystem: Host-associated > Plants > Roots > Rhizosphere >... | reverse complement strand
TCGTAGTCAGTTGGCGCGCAGGCGCGCTCCATACTGAGCCTCATAATACTGGCGATACTCACCATTCTTGATCTTCCGCCACCACCATTCGTTATGTTGATACCACTGAATTGTGCGTTCCAGCGCTTCGTCGAATGTGGCGCTGTGCTTCCAGCCGAGCGCACGGATTTTGTCGTTATTCAGTGCATAGCGCCGGTCATGACCGGGGCGATCCTCCACCGGGTGGATCAGGGTCTCCGGCTTCGCCATGATAGTGAGCATTTTACGGATCACGTCGATATTGTGCCGCTCATTCTCGCCGCCGAGATTATAGATTTCCCCAGCCAGTCCCTCGTGCAACACTAGATCGATCCCCGAGCAGTGATCATCGACATACAGCCAATCCCGCACCTGCATTCCATCGCCATAAAGGGGCAGTGGTTCATTGTCAATAGCATTAGTGATGAAGAGTGGCAACAGCTTTTCTGGATACTGGTATGGCCCGAAAGTATTGCTTCCACGTGTGATGACGGTATTGAGACCATAAGTAATGTGGAAGGCGTGAACCATCAGATCGCCGCTTGCCTTGCTTGCTGAATAAGGGCTGTTCGGTTCCAGCGCATCGCCTTCTTTGAAGAAGCCTTGAGGGACAGAGCCATACACTTCATCAGTGCTCACCTGCAAAAAGCGTTCGACGCCGTGTTTATTACTCTCATCGAGCAGGACATACACACCCCGCGTGTTGGTGTCGATGAAGGCGTCGGGATTGAGAATGCTCCGATCCACATGTGTCTCTGCCGCAAAGTTGACGACTGTATCAATCTGATTGGAGTCGAGTGCGCGCTTCACGGCGTTGCGATCAGCAATGTCACCGCGCAGAAACTTGTAATTGGGATTTTCACTGACTGATTCGAGATTATCAAGATTCCCCGCGTAGGTCATTTTATCGAACACAACAACCCGATAAGTGGGATGGTTTTCCAACATCTTGCGCACAAAATTGCTGCCAATAAATCCCGCGCCGCCTGTTACAAGCACGTTTTTCATGCGGAAGCTCCTCGCTTCTGAGTGGTATCAGCCGGGGGATTGTAGCGGGTATCAACACATTTGCAACCGTTATGCACTAAAAAGCCCTTTGTCACAATGTAACATAAAACAACCCGACGGATTATCGTCGGGTTGTCAATCCTCTGACCAGAGCATACTTTTAGTCGCTGCCTGCTTCCCCTACGAGTGCGGCGCGATCTATCAGGGTCTCCAATTTTGCAGTTGATCCTTGTTGGAACGCATCAACATCAATGCGCCGCAGCATAAACAGAGATATGAACAGGAATAGGGCTTCAAGTAGGAACACAACTGTATATCCTGTGACGCCGCTTCCCGTGATCCCCGTGAGCGCATCTCGAACGACACCACTTAATAGCTGTCCAATTAGCCGCGAAATCGCGTTTGCCATTCCCCATGCACCGATAAATAATCCGACATTTTCGGGTATGGTCATATCCAACATCAGGGAGAGGTTTGATACAGTAGAGAGTCCAGTGCCAAACCCCAAAACAGAAATGCCTGTGTAGAACAAACCCTTGCTTGGCACAAGCCCTGTGATTGCAATAGCAATGAATCCAATCAAGGCTCCCCACGCCCCGATGCGCGCAATAGCCCGCGTGCTGAAACGTCCTTGCAACCAGCCCGCGATAAGAAAAGCCAGTAGCATACAGGTCCCCCAAATCGAGGTGATTCGTGTGGTCGCGGCAACACTCATGCTGAGTGCCTGCCCTGCAAAGGGTTCGAGCAAAACATCCTGACCGAGCAGCGCCGCTAGAAGAATCACGAGGTAGAGAAAGAACAGCCGCCCTTGTGGATTGTCAGTCACGGCGGAAAATATCTCCGAAAAGCTATATCGCCGCTCACTTGCGCGCTTGGCTGATCGCGGTTCGATAGCGATCAAACCAATTACTCCCATTGCCAATGCCGCGACGCCCACCGTCCAGAAGGCACGTTGCAGCGCTGACTGTGAGTACACTTCGACGATGTGACCAACAGTTGCCGCGCTGATGATGATCCCAATGACCATCATGAAGAACATGATTGCAATCGTTCGCGCACGTCCTTGCTCATCAATTTCCGAAGCCAGCGATAAGTACGAGACCGAGGCAAAGTTGTATCCCATTCCCCATGCACCAAAGGCTATGATGCTCAATACAAGAGTCGTAGCAGTCCAGCCTTGCGTTCCGATCATCCCGACGACATGCGGTGCGAGGAACGCTCCGCCAACACACATCAGCAGCCCAACCGCAATGTATGGTGTACGCCGCAATCCGAGGATCGGATGCCGATCCGCGTAAGAGCCTATCGCGACCTGAATGGGCGAGAATACATATGGCAGCGCGACGAGTAGCGTGACTATCGTTGCGGCAATTCCCATCTCAAGTATCATGACACGGTTCAATGTACTGCCAAACGGGACGAGCGTAATTGCTACTGCGGTATGGATCAGTCCAAGTTGCAAACGCTTAAACCACATTCAACAACTCACTTCCTTTTACAAAAGATAATTCAAAGAATCCGATAGGTTAGTCCCCACTGGGTGCAGCCACAGCTTGCGCCTGCGCGACTGTTTCCTCTTCTGGGCGGCGCGTCGCAAGGAGGAACCCTCCAAACATGAGGATTGCCCCCACAAGTTCGCCTACGTATAGATATCCCCCTAGCCCGAACCGATTAAGCAGACCACCTGTTGCTGGCAGCAAGGCTCCCGCAGCGATCAACACATTGCCCATCACGCGGTTTGGCATGATGCGCTTGCGCAGGAATATATATGCGGAGTAGAGCGCTCCGCCGACCAGCAGAAATGTTCCGTAGATATTGAAAAGTACAGATACTACACGGCGAATCACTGGATCATTGACGTAGGCATTACCATGTAATTCACTGCCAATGTGTGTAGTGAAGACACCAGCAGGCTTTCCATCAATACTGACAGCAAGATTTGAACCGTTGCCACTAAGCGTTACGCTCTCACCATTAACTGTGGAGGTAATCGGTAGATAAGCGCTATCGACAGGCGGCGAGTCTGGCACGATGATCCCCTCGCGCTTGGCCTCCGCCAGTACAACTTTAGACAGAGGTGACTCGCGTGTTGCGTCGGGTTTGCCATTGCGGATCGTACCTGCTTGCAGCACGCTCGCAGCATCCGCCAGCACAGTTTGTTGATTGAATCCGCCGCTTGTGTCAATGGATTCAATCCTATCCGCCAGCATAACAGGCTGAAGGTCGGCGGTCAGGACTCTGTAAGACACAAAGGCAGATGCAATAATCAGCAGCGCGAGGCTGATATGCGAAACCCGCACGCTACCAATCTTCCGGCGAGCCAGCAGTTCGACAGTTCCTTGACCAATCCATGCTGCCGTCAGCACCGCTCCGAACAGATACCACAGACGAAAGACAACTGGATTCCAGCCGAACGCGGCATGGAGACCATCGCTCAATGCCGCGACCCAATACATCGTCAGGCCGATTCCCCACAGCAGCAGGTATGATGAACGGCGGCCTAGAAAGTATCGGCGGAATACCATCAACACAAAGACCGCCATTACAGCAGCGGAAAGCAGTGGAAGCAGTGAGGTAATAGGCATACAATCTCCTGAGCTTGGGTTGTGAGCGGGTCATCTGAGCGGGGAGAAATTGAATACAACCGCGATTGACACCGCGATGAGTACAATCAGGAAAATACTCAGAACAACTATAGCAGCCGGAATCATCCACTTGAATGTAGCCGAGTTTTCCTCGATGTGTGTAGTTTTGGTTTGCTTCGCCCGATTGGATCTGGGCGGCTGAACATCTGACATCGACACCTTCATCTCCTGACTTCTACGCGGCGCGAAGAATTACATATATTTTAACAGATTTTATCGATTTGGGTAGATTTTGACGATGGGAATTCTAATCACAGGTATGACAATAATAGGCATTGATTCGGTTTGGCAGATATGCGTGGGTGCGCTAGGCTAGAGATAATCTACCTGACCTGGAATTGCGAGGATCACAATGGGATTTCTCAAGAAGCTGTTTGGCGGTGGCTCCGCTCCGTCACGCGATGACGGATTATACGTCTATATCAAACTTGCAAGAGGCGGTGAGATCGTACGTCTGCGAATCAATCCCGGTTCCGAGCTAAATCCCAATGAAGACGAGACTGGTTATGTTAGCCGTAAATACGTGGTTGGCCCTCGTAGTTATCAGCGCGCCGAAGGGACATTTCACTTTAATGCCAATCGCCAGATAGTCAGCGTGGAACTCGAAGGCGGTGAAGTCTCAACAGAAGAGGAATGGCAGGCGCAAGAGGCAAACAATGAGGTGAGTAACTAGCCTTCCCACGGCAAATCATCTTCCGAATAGGGATGAAGCACACCGGGAAGTTCGGTGTAGAAGCAGCTTTCCTGACCATCTGGACAAGCGGGGCCATCAGGCCGAACGGTTAGCAGCAGCGTGTCGCCATCACAATCAACCCAGATAGCCTCGACGAACTGCACTGCACCTTTTTCTCCATCAGGCTGCCACACAGATCGTTGTGCTGAGTCCCAGAAATGCGTCCGCCCTGTTTCTTGAGTCAGACGAAGCGCTTCCGCGTTCATCCAGTTGAGCATCAGAACTTCACCGCTCTCATCATGCTGAATGATGACAGGCACAATCCCCGCGTCATTCCACTTGATTTCGACCCGTTCCGGCACGAAACTCTCCTCCATCGAGAAACAGCTTAGTCAGATTCGCGACTGACCGCGAGCGCTTCCTTCAATGAAAGCGCCCCAGTATACAGCGCCTTTCCGATTACCACACCGTCAATCGAAGTATTGGCTTGCCGTAGCGCCCGGATGTCTTCCAGACTTGATACGCCTCCTGAGGCAATTACAGCTAACCCCGTTTTCCGCGCAAGTTCCGCCACCCCTTGGACGTTCGCCCCATGCAGTTTGCCATCTCGATTAATGTCGGTATACAAAGCATAGCGGATGCCCATCGAAGCAAATCGATGACCGAGTTCAACAGGTGTCCACTTGGTTTGCTTCTGCCACCCGTGCATCGAAACGAGGCCGTTCTTCGCGTCGAGAGCGACGGCTATTTGTTCAACTCCAAATCTTTGAACGGCTTCGTTTGCTAAGTCAGGCTCTTTGACTACCATTGTGCCGAGCACAACTCGAGCCACACCATCGTCCAGCTTCAGTTGTATGTCATCAAACGAACGCAGCCCGCCGCCAAATTGTATCTTCAGACCAGTTCCAGCTAATTCTTTGACTAAGCCACTGCTCTGATCGCCCTCCCCCAGCGCCCCACCCAGATTGACTACATGCAGCCACTCAGAGCCATCATTGCGCCATTGCTCCGCAGTCTCAAGCGGGCTATGACTAAATACAGTCTGTTGTTGTGGATCACCTTGTACAAGGCGCACGACCTTGCCGCCTCGCACATCAATCGCCGGATAGATGATCATATACCAGTCTTTAAACCTAAATCCCGCGCATTGATGACAATCTAGCCCGATCCACTGTCATGTTACCTGCACCATAGAGGGCTATCATAAAACGAGTATCGATGGGGATTAGTATGGAATCGATTCGGATTCTTCTGCCGCAGCACGAAATTTGTGGAGATAATTTTGTGCCCACGCTTGACCCCGCATATAGTCGTTGAGAGGCACATCGTAAAATTCGGCCATTGCCGCCGGGCTGTTGATGTCAAGCTCCATGTCGAGGAACTGTGCAAACTGAATATCACCTGCCAAATTGAAACGCCCATCGTAGCGGGTTCCATCAGCCATGATTGATCCGCTTAACATTCCCACGTGGACAAGTTGACTGATACTGATTGCAGCACCGTCGAGGTGGCTGCTGCTCAACCGAGCGCCGCGTAGAGCAGCCCCTTTGAGATCAGCACCACGCAGATCGACCTGAAAAAGAAAAGACTCTTGCAAATTGGCTTCGAGGAGTTTCGTCCGAAATAGATTGGCAGAGCTAAGGTCGGCACGGAATAGGTTGGCGCGAATGAGGCTCGCACCGAGCAGATCAATCCCGCTCATACGGGCCTCCTGTAGGTTTGCCTCATCAAGGGTTGCATCCTGAAATTTTGTCTGCCCTAGATTCGCGCGGAAAAGGTCTGCGCCGGAAAGATTTGCTCCAGTGAGATTTACGTCTCTGAGTGTTCCATCCTCAAGCACGCCCATGGCCTTGAGCCGCTCGCAAGCGCGCAGCGCAGTCCAGTTGTTACTGCTGCGAAGCTGGCGAAGCAATACCACTTTGCTATCGCCTTCTTCCGAAGTTTGGCTGAGATTTTCAATCAGCCGTTGCACGATACTGCGCAGACCACCGCCGCTTTTTGCCGTCACATTAACTCTCCCGGCCACTCCTCATTGTGGCTTTTATTGATATAGCCGAAATGTTGCGTTCCACTAGGCGGGCTGCATCGACTTCCACTCATCGTAGATTGCTTGTATCTGGCGGACATGCGCGGGAATATGATCCTCGTAGGTTAACAGCCAATCTTCGAGAGTTATGATCCCGTTCTCGCTGTGATTCATAGTACGTGTCCAGATGTCATCCGGCAGCATCTTGATCAGTTTGTACGTATTCCCACGCAGCCAGCGAAACAACTCGATAGCATCATCCACATTCTGATCTTCGTAGTCCAGAGCCTTTGTCCAGCCATTTTCATCGTAACCAAGCACGTCAGTTCCCGGCTGTGCAATGCATTTTCGGCAGCGTACATATGAGTTCGCTTCACTGTCGGTAATGTGAATGAGCACTTCGTATATTGTCCACGGATCGCGTTCTCCGCGATAGTGCCACATATCGCGCGGGATGTCTTTGATTCCTTCGAGTAAGGTTTCGTGCCCGTGCCCATACGATTCAATCTTCTGTTGGCGTTCAAGCGGATCCATCAAGGCTGTCTCTCCTGAAGGTAGAAGGTAATCCGTCTACCTAATGCGAATGCTTCAATCTTTGCCTGACGCTTCCACGCTGTCTTTCAGGCGATCAATGCGGCGTTGAAGGTAGGGGGAAAAATATCCGGCATATCGCTTCGACAGTTCAGGGCGCTTCCAATCATCACCGGAGATGTAGCCTCGACAGTTCGGTGATCCACACTGGCATTCAAATTCATCATATGGTGTGCCGTCGGTCATAGCATAGTCAAAGCTGACTTCTTCCCCCGGTTCAATATCCCGCATCGCCACCAGTCCAATTTGCCCGCTCATACCGAGATTCGGCTCACAGGAGTGGTTGATATAGTCGGCGGAATCATAAGCGCGGGTTGTCACCAAATACAAATTTTCTTCGACCTGTACGCTGTAGCGCTGAGCGATCTTGTTGAGTTCGTGAAGCTGATCGCCAGTGACTACGTTACCACCCCATACTGCCACAAGTTCGCCTTTGGAAATGGGTTCCCGCGCCACCACACCATACCCGCCTTTGAGAATATTTTTTTCGGCTTCCAGCTTCGGCGAGAGCCATCCCCCAGCAGTCAGATGATCTTCGCTCATGCTGCCTCTAGCTTCTGGAAAACGAGCAGCATTCGGTCAGAGTCCGCAGAGAAGTCAAGTGGCTGCCCTAGATCGTAACTTCCGTAGGTTCCCACCATCTTTAATTTCCCGGAAAGGTCGGCAATGAGACTTAACTCCTGAGGATACAGTAGGCGCTCCCACGCCGAATCTTTAATAATCTGCTTTTCGCCATGATCATTAACGTGGACTTCTAGCTCGACATATGTTGTCCCGGAGACGACATCATAACATGGATCATTCGTCGCCCAGAAGATGTCTACTTTAGTTCCATCACGCTCGCCATGATATTCGAACTTGCGATAATGGGTATAGGACAAATCGCGTGGGTGAGTCAGATCCACCAAATATACTCCGCATGGCGTGAGATTCGCGGCAACAGTCTGGAAATGCCGGACGAGATCGGCGTTCAATGTAAGCGCATCGAGACTGTCGAACATTGTCGCGGCCACATCGACAGGTTCAATTAAGGAAAAGGTACGCATATCGGCAGCCAACCACTCGATGCTCAACCCCTCTTTCGCATCTTTCTCCCGCGCAAACTCGACCATCTCCGGCCTCAGATCGAGTCCTGTCGCACGAAGTCCACGCCTTGCAAACTCACGCGCATGATAACCGGGGCCGCAGGCTATGTCCAGCATAGACTCCGGCGCATCCCCATGATAATGGCGATATAAATCCACGATGAAATCCACTTCACGGCTCACATCTCGGTCGAATACAATATCATAATAGGTTGCGCGCTGGTAGAAGTTATCGTGTTCAGCCACCCAGAATTATGATGCTCCCTTATCATTTGAGTCGTGAGCTACAATAATAACGAGTTGCGCTCACAACGCGAATTTGCTCGAACATTCGCACCTGCCGCGATAATCAATCTCTAGCAGCTAGGGTCAAGGTCAGTCTGACGCAGGAGTGTGAGATGTGCTCGCATCCACATTTGCCCGTCGGCATACACCTTCAACAATACTCCATAGAAATCTGCCATCGACTGCGCGTTGTGGAGATTTATGCCAGCCTGACACGCTTCGTGAATGTCACCCACTAGCAGATAGTGCCCATCGTAGCGAGAGCCATCCGGTAGCACCGCGCCGCGCATAGCGCGTGGTGTGCACAACTGCGAATCAGTAAGATGCATTGCTCCTTCCAATGATACGCCGAGCAATAATGTCTGATGTAGGGTTGCACCAGCCATCTCCGCGCCACGCAAATCTGCTCCTGTGAGGTCGGCCCATTGCAGCCTTGTACCCAGCAAATTCGCTCCATGCAGCAACGCACCCTCCATCTGAGCTTGTTGCAGCCGCGCTTGATCGAGATCAGCGCTGGCAAGGTCAGCGCCCCTTAGATCGGCTTTGTGCAACCGCGTGCCATGCAGAACCGCGCCCCGTAAGTCTGCTCCCGCAAGGCTGGCTCCATCGAAATCAGCCCAGCTTAATTTCGCCCGTTCCATTCGAGTATGATTTAGTTTTGCGCCCCGGAACGATACTCCCTCGAAGTCTGTTTGTTGAAGCTGGGTCGCTGCACTGATCAGCGCTCCCTCTAATTCTGCGCCATGCAGAGTTGCTCCTCTGAGATCGGCTTCCGCTAAATGTGCATGATTTAGTCGTGACTTGTTGAGCAGCGCGCCCCTGAGGTCGGCCCGGATCAGCCGCACGTGCTGGAGATTGCACTCGTACATCACAGCCCCGGTAAGGCTCGCGCCTTCGAGATTGGCCCCTTCGAGGTTAGCCCCGATCAGATTGACACGATGAAGGCACGCTCCTCGTAAGTCTGCTCCTTGGAGCGCGGCCTTCGATAAGCTATGACCGTTTAGTGTTCCATCGGTTAGCCAACCTTCGACACGCAGGTCTTTCACGGCGCGCAGAGCGATGCCATTATCTGAGCAGCCCATTTCGCGGATCAGCCGCTCCTTCTCACGCCGAGTTTCTTGGCGCTCATACAGCGCATCGATCACGATTACCGCCAGCGCGATGCTGAGAGATTCAGTCACCACATTCGGGTAAAAAGCGCTGACGACATCGTCGTTCTCGCCATGATACGCTACCCCAAATAGGCCGAATCCAACTCCTCCCAATGCAATTCCCATTCCGATCAGGCGGATCGGTGAGGGAATTTTGAGTAACTTGCCTGGCTTAGCCATTGTCCCCTCCGCACTGCTGCGATGATGGAGACTTTAGCTCGACTATTGATGCCCGGTTCCCTCAAAAAGTGGGGCTGTTCGCTAGTTTCTCATACTCAGTCCGATCCGCCCGCGATCCAGATCGACGTTGATGACGGTGACATCGACAATATCCCCTACCCCGACCACTTCGTATGGTGTGTCGATCCGCTTATTCGCCATTTGCGAGATGTGAACCAACCCATCTTGCTTCACGCCAATGTCGATGAACGCTCCAAAATCGACCACGTTCCGTACCGTTCCACGCAGCTTCATACCAGGCTTCAAATCCCCCATCTTCAGGACATCCTCCCGTAAAATTTGCGCGGGGATGTCTTCACGCGGGTCGCGTCCCGGACGCTGTAGCTCCACGAAAATATCTTTTAGGGTCGGTGTGCCTACTCCGATTTGTTCAGCCAGTTGGTTCAAGTCCGCATGAGCTTGAATCTGGCCCAGCTTTACTGCCAAATCAGGATCGTCCAATTCGAAATCATAATTTGAAAGCAACATAGCAACTGCCGCGTAGCTCTCTGGGTGAACACCTGTGTTGTCCAGCATCGATTCCCCTTCCGGGATACGCAGGAAGCCAGCCGCTTGCTCGAACGTTTTATCGCCCATTCCCTTCACCTTCTTAATCTTCACCCGGCTGGTGAAGGGGCCATTGGTATCCCGATGCTCGACAATGTGCTCCGCCATCTTCGGGCCGACTCCTGCGACATGTTGCAGCAGTGCCGGTGACGCTGTATTTATATCTACACCAACGGAGTTCACTACACTTTCCGTCACCCAGGCGAGCGCGCCCGCTAGTGAAGTTTGATTGACATCATGCTGGTACATCCCAACCCCGATACTCTTAGGATCGATCTTTACCAATTCCGCGAGTGGGTCTTGCGCCCGCCGCGCGATGCTCACCGCACCGCGTAGACTTACATCGAGTGTAGGCAGTTCAGCTCGTGCGAGCAGGCTTGCCGAGTACACCGAAGCCCCAGCCTCGTTGACGATCAAATAATGCAGATCAGCATTCCCATTGTTTCCCATATCCGCGATTAGCCCGGCGACTAATTCCTCGGTCTCGCGACTGGCAGTTCCATTGCCGATAGAAATCAGTGATACCCTGTACTTCTTTACCAATCGCTTTAATATTTGCAGTGCGCCAATGTCATCTTTTTGCGGCTCGTGAGGATAGATCGTTGCCGTATCCAACAGCTTGCCCGTCGCATCGACCACTGCAACTTTGCAGCCCGTTCGAAAGCCGGGATCGATCCCCATCACCGTCGCGCCTTTAATCGGTGCTGTCAGGAGCAGATTACGCAGATTGGTCGAGAACACATTGATTGCGTGTTCATCTGCCCGATCCGTTAATTCATTTCGTACTTCCCGCTCGATGGCTAGGGCAATTAGGCGGTCATAGGAATCATAAGCCGCAAGCATCAAATCCTTGGAGAGTGGCGAGCGTGGGTTGGATGGATACTGATGGCGGATTGCGGCAACCAGTTCCTCCTCGTTGATCTCTACCGCAACGCGCAGTGCGCCTTCCGTATCGCCGCGATTCAGCGCCAGCACTTGATGCGGCTTAAGGGTCTTCAGTCTTGCCGAAAATTCATAGTACGTTTCGTAGATGCGCTTGGGGTCTTTCTCGCCCTCCGCCAAAGTCGAGCGCAGTTCCCCAACCTGCCACGTGATCTGTCTCACTACTTCGCGCACTTTCGCATCGTCTGAGATTACTTCTGCCACAATATCCCGCGCGCCTTGCCAGGCATGGTCGGCAGTCGGCACATCCTCCGAGAGATACGCCGCAGCCGCCTCCTCGCGTGTACCGGTGAGAATTTCCTGCTTTAGAATCAACTGAGCAAGTGGCTCTAATCCTCTTTCCCGTGCGATCTGCGCGCGGGTTCGGCGTTTTGGTTTGTATGGCAAATACAGGTCTTCAACTTGTTGTAGTGTCTCAGC
>Ga0114129_10013522_pt1 | contig 11630 bp, 11 predicted proteins | sample RhiMetdeltSRZDD1_FD_80071 | JGI IMG/M metagenome (GOLD analysis project Ga0114129, IMG submission 80071) | Populus rhizosphere microbial communities from Tennessee, USA - Rhizosphere MetaG P. deltoides SRZDD1 (version 2) (version 2) | ecosystem: Host-associated > Plants > Roots > Rhizosphere >... | reverse complement strand
TTGATGCCGTGTGGCATGAGGTGGAGCAGCAGAAGGGCAAGCGCACCTTCCCTTGGGCCATCGAAGCAACCCGGTTCACTATCGCACGCCTCGTATTGGAGCATGTGAACGATCGGCGCAATTCTGACCAGATAAAACGCGAGGTGCTTAAGGATCTCGAATATACCGGTAATCGTAACCGTCAAAATGACTCCCCGCCCAGCTTTCCCTCTGTCGAAGCCCGTGCAAAGATTGATGCCAAGGAGGTGCGGGCCCTCCTGAAAATGTTGCGGGCCTCCAATCCACGATGAGTGGCCATGATAGAGCGCAATCGCATGTCTCCACAGGAGCAACCGTCGCGTTTGGCGAAAGGCTCAGCGGTGCGCTCTTAACCGGCGGAGCAGAGAAGTTCGCGCTTTTGTACGCAAAGGAGCAGAGGACAGACTATGAGAAAACGCAATCTGGGTGGTCTTTCCGTTTCTGCCCTCGGTCTCGGCTGCATGGGCATGTCGGACTTCTATGCAGGTCGTGACGACGCAGAATCGATCGCTACCATTAACCGAGCGGTGGAGCTAGGCGTCAATTTCCTCGACACGGCTGACATATATGGCCTCGGTGCCAATGAGGAGTTGGTCGGACGAGCAATCAGGGGCAAACGCGACAAAGTCGTGCTGGCAACGAAGTTTGGCAATGTTCGGGCGCAGGACGGAAGTTTTCTCGGTGTCAGTGGGAAACCTGATTATGTTCGGCAATGCTGCGAAGCCAGCCTTAAGCGCCTGAATGTCGATGTCATCGACCTCTATTACCAGCACCGCGTAGATCCCCAAACGCCCATTGATGAGACGGTGGGGGCAATGGCTAGGCTCGTGAAGGAGGGCAAAGTTCGCTTCTTAGGTCTGTCTGAGGCTTCGGCTCAAACTGTTCGGCGTACCGCAGCCATTCATCCTATTGCCGCCCTCCAATCAGAGTATTCCCTGTGGACGAGGGATGTGGAGGACGAAATTCTACCGACGTTGCGCGAACTTGGCATCGGTTTTGTGCCCTATAGCCCCCTCGGCCGCGGCTTTCTGACAGGCCGGTTTAAATCGCCCGATGACCTGGATGCGAGTGATCACCGACGCAACATGCCGCGCTTTCAGGATGAGAATTTCGAAAAAAACCTTGGCATTGTCCGGACGATTGAAAAGCTTGGTCACGCCAAAGGCGTGAAGCTGGGTCAGCTCGTGCTGGCATGGGTGCTTGCGCAGGGAGACGATATCGTTCCCATACCCGGCACGAAACGGCGTTCTTATCTCGAGGAGAACGTTGCCGCTGTAAATATCCCTATAAGCCAGGCTGAGCTTGACGAGATCTCGCGTGCGGTGCCCAAGGGTGCAGCGGCCGGAGAGCGGTACCCCGCAAGGGCTATGGCAGCGGTTAACCGGTAGGCTCGATTAGCCTCCGCAGAGGCAGCCGAATAGGATTATGGCGTCCATTTCCCGTACACTGACTCGATATTACTTTTCACTTTATCTACAAAATTTGGGGTGATCTCAGTATCATGTGCGATAGAATACCAAAGGTTGTTCTTCCGAACATAGTCCCGAAGATTGAATAGCGCCTGAGCGGCGTCCTTCCAGCTTACACCCATTGCTTCGGGCCGAATGTCCAGGCCGATATCGCGCATGCAGGTGAGCATCTCTTCTGCTCGCGAGTTGTGGAGAAGTGATCCTATATAGACACCCAGTGATACAGGTTGGCCGTGAATGAACTTCCTCCCTGTTAGATTTTCGAGCGCATAGAAGAAAAAATGATCAAAGCCCTCAATGTGTCTCGGGTTCCATCCGGACCCATGATACGAGCTTCCATGACGCAATCCTTCGATCAGCACATCAATACCCTTATCGGTAAGATCCCGAATATCGGTGCGATGCTTTAGCACAGCCTCGAATTTGTCTGTTGACGCTTTCGCCATCGTCTCGTCGTAAGGCCATTTTGCTTCGCAATACCCCTTCGCGGTTGCATACTTCCAGTCAAGTATGCCGGTGTGATTACAAAGGATGTCGCCTATTCCTGAGTAATTGAACTTTCGTGGCGCGGCTCGCAAAACGTCATAGTCGATGTAGACAGCTTCAGGAACGGCCCAGCCAATGTATCGAACCGCTCCATTGATGCGAATTCCGGCACGTTGCCCCCATGATGCGTTCATAGAGAGCGCCGTTTGCACTTGAAACAAGGGCACTCGTGTCTTCCAAACAAAAAATTTGGCTGTATCTACCGCCATTCCCCCACCTAGCCCGACAACCGCTTCAAAAGCCGGCAAGCGCTTGAGATCTACGAGTAGGTCATCCTGATCGACAGAGTGAACGAAATAGGGAGTGAACTCAGCTCCTTCAAAAAAATGTTGAAAATTCGGCCACATATCTTCCATCGTGCAAAGCAAGAATGGCCGATGCACAAAATTCCTAAGCTCGCCTACAAGGTTGCGTCCAAGGATTGTTTGGAAATCATGCGAGAATTTCATGGAGTGTACCTTGTTCGTGTGTGTTAATCAGCTTGCCGGTTGCTCGATCAAAAAATAACAGGTGATCCGAGTTGAAGGCGACATTTGCGTGAGCGCCCGTGTTGAGCCGAACCATGCCATTGAGGCGAGCCACGGCACTGCCTCCGTCCCAGGCAAAACGGACGAGTGTTGCCGGACCGACCGGTTGCACATCATTGATAAGAACATTGAGACCACGCGGAGCGAGAGCAATATGCTCCGGGCGAATCGAAGCATCGAGTTGCCCCCCGTGGGAACTCAACACGTGGCGTTGGGTCTGATTGAGCGGGAATTCTGCCTTTCCGGCTTTTGCATATACCGTTCCTGAGCGCTCCTCCAGCTGGATCGGAGCTAAATCGATCCGTGGATGGCCAATGAACGTAGCCACGTAAGTCGTTGCCGGACGTGAATAGACTTCGTCGGGCGTAGCAAATTGCTCAATACGGCCCTCGCGCATAATTGCAATTCGATCCGAAATCGACAGGGCTTCCTCCTGGTCGTGAGTGACAAAGATCGAGGTCACTCCCAATCGAGCATGTAACTGTTTAACTTCTCCTCGCATGTGATTGCGCAATGCTGCGTCTAAATTTGAGAAGGGCTCGTCAAAGAGGAACACCTTGGGTTGTCGAACAATCGCCCGACCGATGGCGACCCTCTGCTGCTGACCACCGGACAGTTCAGAAGGATATCGCTCAAGAAGAGCCAATAGATCCAGTGACTCCGCCGTCGCTCTTACTCTAAGTCTTATTTCGTCCTGGCTTGAACCCTTTAGCTTTAAATTGAACCCGATATTTTGGGCAACTGTCATATGAGGGTAGAGCGCGTAGTTTTGAAACACCATAGCAACGTCCCGATCTATAGGTTCGAGGTCGTTGACTCGTCTTCCGTCCATGAAAATGCTGCCGGAGGTCACTTGGTCAAGACCTCCGATCAAGTTTAGGGTGGTGGTCTTGCCACATCCTGATGGCCCGAGAAGCGTGACGAACTCCCTGTCTGCTATTTCCAGATCGATGGCGCGGCAAACTTCTACGGCGCCGTATGATTTTGCCACTTTTTCCAAACGAATTACCGGCATGCATCAGCCTTTTAGCAGACCATCAGCGAAGCCGCGCAATATCGTCGTCCTCAAAAGGAATGTTAAAAGCATGATTGGAGCAATAGAAATCGCCGCTGCAGCCATCATCTGTCCAAAAATGGTCTGATATTGACCGGCGAATGAAGATATGACGAGGGGGACTGTTTGAGCATTTTGACGTGTCATAATCAAAGCAAGGAAGAATTCGTTCCATGCTTCAATGAAGGCGAAGCTCGCAGCTGCAAATAGCGGTGGCAGTGAAATTGGCAATATGATCCAGCGAAATGTCTGGATTGTTGTTGCGCCATCGATGCGCGCTGCTCGTTCCAGACCAGAAGGGAGGCTGTAAAAAAAGCCACGCAATACCCAAATTACGACCGGCAAATTAAATGAGAGATAAACCAGTATGAGATTGGTTCTGGTATCAATAAGACCCAGTTTGGAGGCGGCGATAAAAAGTGGAATAACAATGACGATTGCCGGAAACATTTGCGCAGCAAGAATGAGGAGCAACAGCAAGTCTTTGTTTTTCACATTTAGGCGCGCCAAAGCATAAGCGGCAGGTGCGCCTAGGAGAAGAGCAAGGCAAGTCGTGAAACCCGAGATAATAAGCGAGTTCCTTATTCCCTTGGCCAGTTGTGCTGCGGAACTGATGACCTCACGGTAATTGGCCAAGGTAAAAGAGGCCAGAGAAAGATCGGGCGGTGTAGAAATAAGCGCTTTTTGTTCGAGAAAGCTTGAGAGCAGGAGCCAGACAAAGGGTGCCATGGTGAGCAACACAAAAAGTGCCAGCGCCAAGACCACAAACGCGGTGGATACTGTGGATCGAGTTGTCAACGACGCCCTACGGGCTTGAGAAGTCGCATGTATGCAATGGCGAGAAGCAAGCTAGTAAGGAAGATTAGGTTCGCGATCGAGGCGCCATAGCCAAACTTGAGAAAATTGAAAGTAACCCGATAGGCAAGAAAGTTCATGACGACGGTGCCGTCTGCTGGGCCGCCCTTGGTGAGCACGAAGATTAGGTCGAATGTGCGCAATGACCATATTGTTTGGAGAATCGCGGCTATGGCGAGCGGAATTTTGAGTGATGGCAATGTTATGTAACGAAAGCTTTGCCATGCGCTTGCGCCATCCATTCTTGCTGCTCTGTACAAGGATCGAGGAATGTTCTGGAGGGCGGCCAGCAACAAGATCGCTATGAAAGGCGTCGATTTCCAGATATCGACAATAAGGAGCATGTTGAGCGCGCGGAAGGGTTCTCCCAGCCAGGTCACGTTGCTATCGATGACTCCGAGACTTTTGAGAATGGCGTTCAAGACGCCGTAGTTTGCGTGATAAATCCACTTCCAGAGTACGGCATTGGCGACCGGGGCGATGGCCCATGGCAAAAGAAGCAGCACGCGAAAGCCAGACCAGCGGCCAAGCGGATGGTTAAGGAGAAGGGCCGTGGATAGACCAAGCAAGAGGACACCCCCCACTTCAACGACAGTGAAGTAGAGCGTGTTCAGAAGTGCGTTATGGACGGCCTTGTCCTGGAGAAGGTTTGAATAATTCTCGAGCCCCACAAAGGGCGTATCTAGTCTGCCCGCAGAAAGGTTGGCATCGGTCAGCGATAACCAAATGGAGTAGAGGACCGGGATAGCCAAAAGCAGCAAGAGAACCACAATGGAAGGCAGGAGAAATAGTTGAGCCGCCCGCTGCGGCTGGAGAATTGATCTCCGTCCTGCATGGGCGGCTGCAAGCATTTCAAGTCTAACTGCGCTTTTTCACAATTGCGGAAACAAGACTTTCCGCTTCCGCTAGAGCATCCTTGGCATTTGATTTTCCAGCAAGCGCCTTATTGATCTCCGTGCCGATTGCCACCGTCACCTCATTGTAGTCGGGCGTCACATAGCTGTCGTAGGGGTGCTTTGCCTGTTCGAGCACTACAGCCGCATTCGGCAATGCTGACTGCACCTCTGGATCAGACAGGATTGATAGCCGGATCGGCAACCAACCAGTATCGATTGCCTGGCGCTTCTGCACTTCCTTGTCGAGGTAAAACTCGATGAGTTTGATCGCCAAGTCGGGATCCTTGGAAGTCTTGGTGATCGTCCAAGCGTCAGTTCCGTCTATGGATGCTGTACCGGCTGGACCAGCCGGCAGGAGCGCACCTGCAAGTTTGCCGACGATCTTAGAAGCGGCTGGATCGTTTGCCGGCTTCCACATAAACGGCCAGTTCATCATCATGGCTGCTTTCCCGGCAGTCATAACGTTGGTCGCATCATTAATACCTACGTAGGATATCGACCCGGGATCTGTATATGGCATTAGATCAATCATCATTTGCAGGGCTGCGCGACCAGCATCATTGTTGAAAGCCGGGGTGGCGTCATCGTTATACAGTTTTCCTCCCGCCTGCTGAAGGAAGCACATCCAATAGGAGGCAGTTCCGCCGATGCCAGCTGGTTCACCGTAGTTCAGTACCCACCCAAACTGCCCATCACGAGTCGTCTCCTTGGCCGCGGCCTTGAGCTCGTCCCAAGTTTTGGGAGCTTCCTTAAATCCGGCTTTTTGAAGGAGCTCGGTATTATGGAAGAGCGTCAGCAGCGAGAGCGTAAAGACCACGCCACTCGTCTCGCCACCCCATGTGACCGTGGCGAAGCTCGATTTCGGCAAGTCATCAACTAATTCCTTGGAGAGCTTCGCGGAGAAGGGGGTCAGGAATTTAGCAAATTCGGGTACCCATCCTGACATGTAGACCACATCCCAAACATGCTCGCCCGATGCGAAAGTTGTGGCCATTTTGTCATGCAGTTCCGGCCAGGGTACCAAATCGTACGAAACCGAAGAGTCATTGGCTTTCTGCCACTCAGCGAATGCAGCTTCAGAAAACTTTGCTGCTCCAGGAGGAGCTGGATCAGGAGGACGGGGAGCAAATACCGATAAAGTCTTGCTCTGCGCCATTGCCTGTTGGCTTGAAACTGGCCATGCCAAACCTGCGAGCGAGCTTGCGGCAGCAGTCTTCAAGAGCTCCCTTCGACTCAGTGGCAGTAAAGGCTTCATTTTTTTCCTCCCTAACTGGTTTCCAATCCTTCCGTGTCAGTAGATTGGTCGTTCTAGTTGCTTTGCTAATATCATTGCCGGTGAACCGCGACAACTCATCAGCAGGGTTACACCTGCCTCCAATCGGCGATTGTTAGACAACTACTGCAATGCCGCAAAAACCAACAAAATGGCCACAAACACGATACCGGCCAAAGCAATTAGCGGCCATTTCATGAGGCGGATAAGTCGAGGTGCGTCCTTCGGGTAAATCATGATTCTCGCCGGCCAAGCACCCATGTCGCCTTCCAATACCAAAGTGCCATGTTTCCAACGAAGGTGGTTGGCCTCAAATGGCAAATCACCTATGGGTGAGCTAACTTTCATTTGTAATTCCCTTAATTCTTGTAATGACCGCGGAAGCTGCCGCACGACCAAACCTAGCCCGGTCTGTTTCATTGGCAGTTTCGCTTAACATTTGCACGAAACTGACGTTGTTCTCTTGTGCATTGTCGAACACAGCCCCATCAATATTCCTCATGGGACGAAGCATTCCAGCGAGTACCACCGCATCGCAATTGATTGTCTGCACCATACCCTCTCGTTCGGCCTGCAATGCAGCAACTCTTCCGTATCCGTGAAGGCCTACAGGTAACCAACCTAGCCAAGTCGTCGTGGCAAAATCAGTTTCCATAGAAGGATCGGACGAAATTACCGTTGCACGGCACCTACGCTTGGCTAATGCCAGACAAACTCGTTTGGCCCAACGTCCACTGCCAATGATAACGGGCCTTAAACCAAGCTTAACGCCGCTCTCGGTAAGGTGGTAAGCAACCATTGCGGGGTACACTCCGGCCAACCGGGCTCCCAAAAGGCGGAGTTCTGCTGCCGTGCTTGGTCGAGTTCCACCTGCATAAACGAGGTGCGATCCGTCTAGCCAACGCAGCCCCGTCGCGGGACCCGCAATAAGAAGCTTATTGTCCATCCAGCGCAGGCCTGCTGTACCTAAAAGGAAATCGACGCCGTTGGCGCTGCATTGCGCGGCGAGTTCCACAGCAACACTGTTCTCGTAACCAGAAGTTATGCCTCCGATAACGGGCAACCGATCAATCAATGTGGTAGGCATCTTTCGCGATAATTCCGCAGCTACTGCTAAGCCGCAGATTCCGGCACCCACAATGAGAATTCTATTCGTCATCAAAGCGACCAACCCCAACTGTGGTATCATCTTTGACAGGTATGAGTTCCGGGGGACAATTCATGTGCACCGAGCACATGAATAGAATGCCTGATAAGCACAATGACCCTTGGCAACGGCCTCCTGCCGCTCCCGTGCGTTTCCAAACCCCATCAACAGAACGTGCTGGAATCTGACAAGTTAATGCCGATTCAATTTCGGCAGCGCTGACCTGCTCGCATACACAGATGATCTGCGAATAGCCGGGCGCAAGGTCTGTTAAATTTTCCGGATTTACGGTGTGCCTTAGTATGAGTCGGGATGGCAGTTCTCGTATCACGTCGAGCCTGTCGGTGACACTCAGTCCTTTGTCCCGAAGTAACTCGAGGACATAATCAGCAATACCCAATGATGTTGACACGCCAATTGAACGGCTCACCGCATGTAAGAGATTGTCTATTTGTGCGTCGGGTCGTACAAAAAAAGGCTCCTTAGAGGCGGGCCGCAGCGCAGCATAGGTTTTAATCACATGATCCAGGGTCAGCGATGGAACTAGACGTTGGGCACTGTTGATCGCATGTTCAAGCATTTCCCGGGTCGTCGATTTATCATCGCGATCCTCTCCGTCCTCGACAGTCGGCCCAAGTAAGACAGACCCGCGCGTTGTCGGCACAACATGGATACCCTTCGTTTCTACAGAAGGAGCCGAAAAAACAATGTGCCGTAAGTTTGCTCCGAACTCTCGATCCAAAATCCAATATTGACCCTTGCGTGGCCACATGCGGAATGAATCGCCGCCTGCAAGGGCACTAATAATATCTGCATGCAGACCAGTAGCATTGATGAAAAAATTAGCTTCGATGGTCTCGCGTGGAGTTTGTACAGAGTTCAAGTGAGCCCCTGCCTTTCCAAAGCCTATAACAGGAGAGTCAAAATTGACATCTGCTCCATTCCTTGCAGCCAATTCAGCAAAGGCCCATGTAAGCCGCATAGGATCGATGATGCCTTCATCTGGTAGATGAAGTGCGCTGATGCATTTCTCCGAAATCATGGGTTCCAGCCGACGCGCATCTTCCCCACTCAAAATTTGCGCCCGTACGCCACACCCAAGAGCTAACTCCATTTCTTGTGACAAAGCTTGCGCTTCCACTTCATCCATGGCTGGCATCAGAGCGCCAATTCGCTTGAATGGAACGTTCAGCTGCTTGCAAACCTCTTCCCAGCGGAAGACAGAAGCTGTTGTCAGTTTGGCCTCAAGAGTTCCAGGGGCCGAATAATAGGAGCTGGCGATGCCCGCATTACCCTTGCTTGCCCCCTCGGCAACATCGCCCGTCTTTTCCAGGAGGCAAACACGCGCAGATGTTTGCGATAGGCGCAAAGCTATGGCCGTTCCAATAACGCCTGCGCCAATAACGACCACATCAAAGCGTCGTAACATTGTCCCTGCTGCTCTAAATGGCGGTTTTTATTCTGTGTATCATATTGACAATCGGAAAAGCGTGCCTTCAATATCATAAAATATGACAAAATAAATAAATCGGGAGGAAGATCATGAGCGGACCGTTCACATCATCCAAGTTCACGAGAAGGTGGTTTATTGGCGCGGCAGGCGGCGCCATAGCCGCAAGCGCTGTTGCACCCAAATTTGCAAGTGCCCAAGCCAAAGAACTTCGCATTCTGACGATGAACCTGCCGTTTGGCGAGGCTCTAAGAGACGAGATTGCTAAGGAGTACGAGGCTGCCAGCGGTACCAAAGTCATAACGGACGTCACCCCGTACGACACATTACAAGAAAAAGTGTTCTTGGAAATGGGCGCTGGTTCTAGTTCCTATGATATTTTTACAACCGATTGTATCTGGGTTGGGGCGGCGATCAATAATGGCTGGGCAATTTCAGTAGAGGACCAGAAAGCACAAAATCCCAACTTGCCTGACATAAAATGGGATTCAGTGATTCCCGCAGCACTCCCTTACATAGCTGATCTCAACGGGAAGAAGTATGGAATTCCTGCAACCCTCACCACGCCATCTCTAATATATCGCAAAGATCTTTTTGAGAAGTATGGCCTTAAACCTCCCGGGACTTGGCCAGAGTATTTCGAGGTTCTCGAAAAGGGCAAACAAGCATTAGAGGCCGATGGTCAAAAAGATACCTACGCCACAACGCTCATCCAGGCTTCACAAGATCCCGGCTATTCCGATTGGACCTTCCATTTGTTTGGTCATGGCCCGATCAAGGATGGCCAGTACATCCTTGATAAAGAGGGGAACCCCATTTTCAATGAGCACGGTCGAGGAGCCGCGGCCCTGGAAGCTTTGCATAAGATTGCACCATACTGCCCACCTGGATTTCTTGGCTTTGATTACGGTGAGGCAGCAAATCTATATGGGTCTGGCAAAGCCCTTATGCTTCTGACGTGGAACGACTTCTATGCCGATATGGAAAAAGAGGGTGCCGTCGTAAAGGGGCTGAATGGTTACGTCGCAATCCCTCGCCACGAACAACAGGTCAATCCAGTCGGCGGCTTCCAATTGTTTATAAACTCAAAGAGCAAGAATGCAGAGGAAGCATATCGATTCTTTGCATGGATGATGGAGGGGCGGGGGTTTGAGCTAATTCGGATCAAGGGAGAAAAAGGCATATTGACGCCAACCGACCTTAAAAACCCCGAGATCATAAAGGAAAACCCATACCTGGACACATGGAATCACATTGAGAACAGTGCCTACATACCTGTATGGTTCGAGCAATTCACTGAAGTGCAGCGAATTATCTGGGAAGAAGTGGCTGCGTCGCTAGCCAAGAAAAAAACCAGCGAAGAGGCTATGACCGAAGCTGAAAAGCGAGTGCGCGAGGTGATGGGCCGCTAAACTTTGAAACGAACCTAGAGCGATGAGGCTTCTCAGGCCATGAACAGCCGTTGGATTCCATGGCTGTTCATGGCGCCGGCTTTGGTCCTCATTGCCGTAGTAACGATTTACCCGATGATCTACTCCATGATCATCAGTTTTCAGGATGTCCGTCTTGCGCGTATCAACCAAGCTGAGTTTGTTGGCTTGGACAATTACATCAGACTTTTGGGTGACACTGCCTTTCACCGGTCCCTCTTGCTCTCAATCATTTACGTTATCGGCAGTGTCTTAGGGTCACTGGTCCTGGGATTAGGACTAGCATTACTTTTCGATCGTGATCTGCACGGGATGGTGCTATGGCGCTCGCTGCTCATAGTTCCAATGGTCGTAACACCTGTATCGATTGGCCTGACATGGCGGATGATGTACAGCGACCAAACAGGGGTGATAAATTTTGCGCTTGGTCAACTTGGCTTACCGCGACCGCTGTGGATAGAATCTCCCGATACTGCTCTTGTTTCCGTGATACTTGTCGACATTTGGGAGTGGACTCCCTTTATGTTTTTGATTCTTCTTGCTGGATTAAGATCGCTGCCACTATCCCCATTTGAATCGGCCAGGGTTGATGGAGCATCGGCCTGGCAACGTTTTATCTATCTAACCTTGCCAATGCTGTGGCCAGTAATTGCAGTTGCGGTGCTCCTGCGTGCCATCGATGCGCTTAGAATTTTTGATCAGATATTCATAATGACGCGCGGTGGGCCTGCTCAGGCCACAGATCTATTCAGCTTGTTCCTATATCGCACGGGTTTTAAGCACGCCTATATCAGCTATGCCGCCGCCTTGTCGTGGGTTCTACTAATTCTGACAACCGTTCTGCTTGTCTACTTCGTGCGGGTCACAGGTGTTTTCCGCAGAAAGGAAGTAGTGGCACCTGAGATGACTACATAGCGATGTCGGCACCGCTATTCATGGGAATTGATGTGGGCACAAGCAGCACG
>Ga0114129_10013521_pt1 | contig 11630 bp, 8 predicted proteins | sample RhiMetdeltSRZDD1_FD_80071 | JGI IMG/M metagenome (GOLD analysis project Ga0114129, IMG submission 80071) | Populus rhizosphere microbial communities from Tennessee, USA - Rhizosphere MetaG P. deltoides SRZDD1 (version 2) (version 2) | ecosystem: Host-associated > Plants > Roots > Rhizosphere >... | reverse complement strand
AGGATCTGGGCCAGCCGGTGCCGCTCTTCCTGCTCAGCCGAAGTCAATTCGGAGGCCAAAGCGCGGATCTGCTGTTCGGCACGAAAGCGTTCCGTGATGTCAATGAAAGTTGTGATGAGCGAATCTGTGTTATCAAAATTGATGAATTGAACGGATGCCAGGATATTTCGTGTCTCACCGGAGGGATTCTGAATCTGCGTCTCGTAATTTCCAATCCTCCCCTCTTTTTTGATACGAGCGATGAATTCTTCACGCGTCCCAGCCTCTGGCCCCAGCCCTGGTCCCATCCCTACCACCCCCAGTCCCATCCCCAGTCCCATCCCCAATTCTTCGGTAGAATGGCCAATGATCTTATCACGTTCGAAACCGAAGTAATTGAGGAATTCATCGTTGACATTGATGAAGACATCATCTTCCACACTGGTCAGCGCGGTGGGGATTGGGTTCGCATCAAAGAGGGCGTAGAAGAGGTCACGAGCCTGGGTAATTTTCTCGTTTGCATCATCCAGCTCCTGAGTCCGTTCCAGGACGCGTTCTTCCAAGGTTGCATTCAACTCAACCAGATCTGCTTCAGCCTGCTTGAGCCGTGTGATCTCCACGAAGGTAAAGATCACGCCATTGATCCGATCCTCAGTCGTGCGGTAGGGACGCATACGGAGCAGGAACCATCCGCCTCCTTCACCTCGAACTTCTCGTTCGATGGGGACCAAGCTGCGCAACACCTCCTCGGCATCTTCGAGAAACTCGTCATATTGCAGAGTATGCGTGAGATGTCTGATCGGCCGCCCGCGGTCGTTTGGCATGATGTTAAACAGCTTTTGCATGTCTGGCGTATAGTGACGAATGCGCAATTCACGGTCGAGAAAGAGCATCGCAATTTCGGTAGAGCCCATCAGGTTTTCCAGGTCACTGTGGGAGCGCGAGATCTCGTCGAGCTTGCTCTTCAGCTCATTATTGACTGTCAGCAATTCCTCATTGACAGATTGCAATTCCTCCTTGCTGGTTTCCAGCTCCTCGGTGGCAGAGCGATACTCCTCATTGATGGATTGCAACTCTTCGTTGGAGGCCTTCAGCTCTTCATTGGAACTCTCATATTCTTCGATGCTGGCTTGCAATTGCTCACGCAGGCGGCGCACGTCAGCTTCCAACTGCATCACCAGGGTATTTTTACGAGTTTCATCCAACGCCTGGGCCATCTCGGTAGATGGTTCTTCCGTTTCATTCTCCAGAAAGAAGACCAGCGCTTGTTTCTCGTGTTTTTTATCGTCTCCCTTGGTCCCCTCCCGTGGGATGACGGAAAGCATCACTCGATTTGGATGACCATTGAACCGGACCGGAATGGGTCGAGTAAGGATTGGCTGATCCCTTTCAAAAACGTGGAAAAGCGCGGTGCGCAGTTCCAATTGCAGTTCCGGGCGAACTAACTTCAGCAGGTCCGTGGTAATGGGTCCCATGGGCTGTATCAAATAACGCCCGGCGGTTTCTGAGACGTGCAGCACAGCATACTTGTCATTGATCAAAACGCTGGGGGGCGCGTACATTTCCAGCGCCTTCTGATGGTCATCTGCCAGGAGGGGTACCTCCTGCGTAGAATGCGCGCGGGGAGCGTGTGGTTGGCCATAAATCTCTGAATGAATGGCGTGACCTACCGAGAATGGTAAAGAGGGCACGTGTGGTTGTTCACGGCTCCACGGTTTCGCGCGGTATAAGTGATGCACCTTATCCACTGTTTGAAATAGCTCGTGCGCTCCTTCGGCTGATTCCGAATTGCCAAGGAAGAGATAGCCGCCAGGCTTCAGAGCGTAATGAAAAATATCGAACACAGTTTCCTGTAACTCTCGTTCCAAATAGATCAACAGGTTGCGACAAGAGATTAAGTCCAGCCGGGAAAAGGGCGCGTCACGCAGCACGCTATGATTCGTGAACAATACTGAATCCCGCAATTCACGATTCACCCGGTAATAATCACCTTCACGTGTGAAGAACCGCCCGAGCCGCTCAATGCTGACGTCTGCTTCAATCGCTGTGGGATACAGCCCTTCACGCGCCTGTTGGATGGAATTTTCATCCAGGTCAGAGGCAAACACCTGAATTTGTGGGCGGAGTTCTAACTTATCAGCCTGTTCGAAAAGCAGAATTGCCAGCGAATACGCTTCTTCGCCTGTGGCACACCCAACCGTCCAGGTGCGCACCATATCGCCGGTCTCTTTGCCCTTAAAGATAAGCGGGATGAACTGGTCTGCCAGTTGCTCCCAGGAGGCGCGGTCGCGGAAGAAGCTCGTGACGCCGATCAGAACATCGTTGAACATTGCTGCTGCCTCAGTGGCATTTTGACGCAGATAATCGAGATAAGTCTCCAGGGTTGAAAGCCCATTGATCTGCATGCGTCGCTGGATGCGACGAAAGACCGTGGACCGTTTGTATTGGCTGAAATCATGTCCTGTCCGGGCATGAACGTGCGCTAAAATCCGTCGGATGATTTCCAACTGTCGTTGGTTGAGCTCCTCTGGGTCTTTGGGCAGTTCGGGCTGAATCCGAACGTAGTCCACCAGCTTTTGAGCCATTTCCTTCACCGGCAGCACGACATCTGCCAGGCCGGTGGCGATGGCCGCGCTTGGCATGCTTTCATACTCGGCCTCGCCCGGGTGCTGAACCATAAGCAGGCCGCCTACTTCTTTAATTGCCTTGACGCCAACTGATCCATCTGTTCCTCCACCCGAGAGGATGATCCCCACAGAATTGGGGTGAGCCTTTGCCAGACTGCGGAAGAAAAAATCAATGGGCGAGCGTTGCCCGCGCGGTTCCTTGAAATCGGTAACATCCAACTGGCTATCAGCCATGACCAGGCGGCGGTTAGGCGGGATCACATACACATGGTTGCTTTCCAGAGCAACCAGACCGCTCACCTGTGTGACAGGCATCTGTGTATAGTTCTGCAAAATCTCCGCCAAATGGCTTTCATGTTCCGGGTGCAGATGGGTAATGACGACAAAAGCCATGCCGGTATTTTCTGGCAAGGCTTCAAAGAAGGCTTGCAATGCCTTCAGCCCACCCGCCGACGCGCCAATACCAACGACCGCTAATTCGTTATGATCCGGGGAGCGAAGGTTGACCTTGTTATTTTTTCGAGTTTTGCGTTGGGGCGCGGGGGATTGCGTAGATTGTTTTTTGCTTGTAGAAGCCATTTGATGGTTACTTCCTCATAAATGATGTAACCTTATTTTTTATTATACACCTTACGAACTCAATGAGCGCAATGATTAGGGTCAATATACCTAGACTTAAGTATTGATTATGGGGAAGAAGATCAAGGGAAAATGTCACTCTCCCGAAAGACGTTGGGACGACCCTGGCACCGCCAGGTGTGGTGCAGTGCAGGTAAGAGTCTCTTAGGTGATATCAGAGATTCTTCGTCGCCGCCTCACGGCTCCTCAGAATGACATCGGCGTTGTGTTATACTAAATTGGCTGTCACAGGGTCTGGTGATTCTCTTTCGAGGTCGTCTCACGCCTGATTTACTACACGCCCGCTCCAGAGCAGGCGTTGTTATAAGGAGAAAAATGGAATCCAAGTTGTATGTTGGAAATCTTTCGTATTCGACAACGGAAGATGATCTGCGGAGCTTGTTTTTTCAAGCAGGCACTGTTGCTTCGGTAGCGCTGATCAAAGACCGTGATAGTGGTCAATCGAAGGGCTTTGCATTTGTGGAAATGAGCAACCAGGCAGAGGCCCAAAAGGCCATCAGCATGTTCAATGGACATAACATGGGTGACCGTGAATTGCGAGTGAGCCTTGCCCGTCCGCGCGAAGAACGCGGTGGCTATCCAGATCGTGGCAGTGGTCATTCTCGTCGTCCACCGCAACGCAGCGGCAACAAGCGTTATTAAGTCTAAGTCTTAACTTTAGCGGTAGATCAATCTCCCTGACTTTGAAAGTCAGGGAGAATTTTTATTCCTTATCACACTCTGGTAGCGACACTCCCGATTTGCTTAGCAAATCGGGCAAGTGTGCGCCGCGCGCAGTGCAGATGAGAGTCTCCGCCGCAAAGCGGCGGGATTCTCATAAAACGATACAGATGACGAGTATAATGCTACCCGCACGGCCAAGCCCAATGAGAAGCGAAACTTTCAAAACAGAATGGGGTTTCGATGGTAAGCAGCAAGGAGTAAATGATATGACAGGTGAGAATATAAAAACATCTTTTTTTGACCGTCCCAACGTCGAAAAAGGGACAATTCACGTGGGAAAGGGCATTCCTTTTGGGATTGAGTGTGTCTCCAACCCGGCCGTTGGCATTGGAGGTGTGTATGGTACCTGGGGCGAGAGCTATGACAATGAGTCTCTGCCTAGTTTTTTGGAGCAGCGACTCGGGCATCCGATTCCCGCGAACGAACAGTTGAATCTGTCTGAACTTGGTTTTCGCAACCGACATCATGTCCCGTTAGATCTTACTAACGAGGAGCATACCCAACTCGAAGTTGAAATTGGGACAAAATTCCTGAGCGAAGCCATCAAAGCCTGTAACTGGCAGCCCTCCGAAGTGGAAGCGGTGTTGATTGGCATGAGCGCGCCCGTCACAGAAGATTACCTCAACCAGATCACAAAAGCCGCGGGCATTCCCGAAACTGCATTGAAAGTTGCCATCCATAAAGCCTGTGATGGATCCACAAGTAGTTTGCATCTCGCACTAAACCCCGATCTGCCGGAGAACAAACAACTCGATCATAATATTGCCGATTCGCTCTACGGAAAGAAAGTATTAGTGGGCGGCATTGAAGGGTTGAGTCGCTTTATCGTCTCATCGCACGACGCGAATGCTTTGCAGCTGTTTGGCAATGCCGCAGGCATCCTGGGTGTGATCCCTGGTAAAACCATGAAATTTTTGGCAGGCACTTCGCGTGAGGTGTTCGATGATGAGGGAGTATTACAGGTAGCCATGTATTATCCCCACACGAAGCAAAAAACCGATGGCACTACCAATGTGGATGTGACTGAACCATTCACCAATAATATCCGTGTAGCCGGATTGATGCACGAACCTGAAGATGGCTCCTCCATTGCCATGACGGGCCCCATGGGCATGGTCAAATTGTTTGTGCGCACGGGTGTACAGGTGGTCCGTGACGTCTATGCCGCGTATCAATCCAGGCTGGATGAGTTGGGCATGGCTGGTAAGTCGCTGGCGGTGGCAATTGTCCATCACGCCAATTACAAGATCAACAAACTCAAGGAAAAGCATTTGAAGAACGAGGGGATCGTCCTGCCAATGCCGTGGCTGTTGAGCGAATTTGGTAATGTCAGTGCGGCCTCTAACATGATCGCATTTCTGCGTGAACTGCCGAACATGAAACCTTTCGATCACATCCTCATCGATGGTTTTGGCGCTGGCACGTATTATGACGCGTTGGCAGTAGAGTTGGGGGGGTAATTCTCTTGCTCAAGTCGCCGTCTCCGGCGGCTTGGATAATAAAAGGAAACGAGCGCCGTCCCCGGCGGTAGAAGCTTCTGCAATATTTTGTTTCTTTTCCGTCCAGCTATGAAGCTGGACGGAAAGTTTTTGTAACCTCCACTTGCAAAATCCGTCTTGAGTATGTATAAAGAAATTCCACTACTGCGAGAACGGGTAATGTACCGCCTTAACCAAAACCAGGAAATTGTTCGATTGCTGTTGAAATTAAAAGAGATTGAGGATGATTATCCCGTTCGTCTTTTTTCATATCGAAGAACATCATTTGTCATGCTGCTTGCCCGTAAACCGGCACCTTTGTCCGTTTCTGATTTGAAGCGCAATTCGAATTCAACCCAATTTTTCTTTAAGGCCTGAGTTCAGATGCTATGATCTGATTTTCGCTCAGATCCAGATTAAGCGAAAAACTCCCCGAAGGGGAGTTTTTAATTGTAGAGATATATGCGGTTTTACTGTGCAGTAGCAGGGCGACGGAACCAGTTCTTCCATTCCTGATTCTCCCACACAACCAAAATGGGGGAGGCGTTGAAAATCGAAGAATAGGTCCCGCTAAAAATACCTACCAGCAGAATGAGCACAAAATGACGGATGCTTTCTCCGCCAAAGAGCACCAGGGCAAACAATGTGAACATCACGGTTAACTGCGTGTTGAGAGAACGGTCAAGGGTTTGCACAATGGAGTGGTTGACAAGCGGTTCGTACGCCACACGTCGGTAAACATGGGAATTCTCGCGGATGCGGTCGAACACAACGATCGTATCGTGCACAGAAAAGCCGATCACAGTAAGAAGCGCGGTGAGGAATAGTGCATCCGCTTCCCAACCGAGGAAGTAAGCGAGGATCGCTTCCACGCCCAGCACTACGAAGACATCGTGAAGCATCGCGAGGATCGCAGCTGTGCCATATCGGAAAGCATGGTCCACACCGCGGAAAGCATACCAAATGTAGCCCAAAATGAAGACTGCGGCTGCCAATATGGCAAAACCTGCGGCGCGTGTCACTTCTGCCCCAATGGATGCGCTCACTGAAGAGAACGCCAGGGTGTTAACCGGGCTGCCGCTGAGGCTTTCGAATTCAGCGACGATCTTGCCTTTGGTCGCGTCATCGATTGTTTTGGAGCGAATAGCATAGGAGTCCACATCTAGTGCTTGAATCACCGGATCTGTGTTGGGCGCAAACTTGAGAAACGCGCTCTGGATTTGCTCGCTTGTCGGGCGTGTTCCAGTAAATTGCACTTCCAGCAGCGAGCCGCCGGTAAAGTCAATGCCAAGAGGCAAAGGGGTCCCAACGTTTACCCAATTGATGATCATGAAGATAACGCCTGGAATAATCACCAGGAGGGAAATGAGAAAGTAAAGGTAGCGATTTTTGATTATGTTCATTGCGCGTCTCCTACAAACCAAACCAGCGCGGGTGGTCAGCAAGTTTCAAGTTATCCAGCAGAGTATGCAGAAATGTACGTGTCACAATAATGGCTGTAAACAGACTTACAACCACCCCCAATGCCAGTGTGATCGAGAAGCCCTTGACAATGCTTGCCCCAAAGGTGTTGCCGAATACGTAAAGGATAAGACAGGTGATCAACGTAGATGTATTTGAGTCACGTATGGAGGGCCAGGCGCGGCTCCAGCCGAGATCGATCGCCTGACGCAGGTTCCTGCCGGCGCGCAATTCTTCCTTCAAACGTTCGAAGATCAGGATGTTCGCGTCTACTGCCATACCGATGCTGAGGATGAAACCTGCGATACCGGGCAGGGTTAAGACGACAGGAATAAACTTGAACAATGCCAGAGAAAGGACAGCATAGATGATGAGGGCAAGGTCTGCAATGAAACCAGGCAAACGATAATACAATAACATGAAGAGGATCACTACACCCAGACCGATCATGCCGGCCATCAGACTCTTTCGCACCGATTCCTCACCAAGCGTCGCGCCGACGGTCCGGCTTTCGACGACCTTGACTGGTACCGGCAGCGAACCATAACGCAGTTGAATAGCAAGGTTATTGGCTGTCTGTGCAGTAAAGCCACCTTCGATAACACCTTGTCCATCTGTGATCGGATTTTTGATAATCGGCGCCTCGATCACCGTTTTGTCTAACACAATGCCAAGATATTGATTGGTATGGGTAGTCGTGTAATCAGCAAAAATCTGTGCGCCTTCAGAGGAGAGAGTAAAACTGACAGAAGGCTGTCCGGTTTGATTTGTTGAAACATGCGCTTCTTTGAGGTCCGCCCCAGTCATGACTGTGTGATACACAGGTTGCTCCTGTTGAGTTGGTTCTGCTGTGGGAGTCGGTTGATCAGGAGCAGTTGTTGGTGTCGGTTGATTTGGGTCTGCTGTAGCCGTTGCCTCAGGAGTTGTGGATGCACCATCTGTGGTGTCTGACTGTGCAAAATCTGTTTTGATCACGGTACCGGCTTGGACCGGCGTCGTGCCCATATCCACGAATTCCAGCAAGCCCGTTTGTTGCAATGATGCAACGACTTCTTCAGGGTTGCTCACGCCCGGAAATTCTGCCACGATGCGTCGTTCACCTGCAGTCTGCATCACGACTTCGCTCACGCCCAGAGCATTGGCGCGGCTTTCAAGGATTTGGCGTGTGACCGCGAGTTCCTCTGAGCTGATGCTTGAATTGGCGGGAAGGTCAGCTTCCAGAAGAGTTTGCAGGCCTCCTCGCAGGTCAAGGCCAAGGCGGGTCTCTACGTTGCGGGAAAATATCGCTTTATCGTTGAAGGGGTTGACGAGGCTGAGCTCCTTGCTCAAATCCACCCAGAGTGCAAGTGCAAGCAGGAAGATAATGAGGATCAGCCAATTGGTATTGCGACGATTCATTTCGTTTCTCCATCCATAAAAATGTGGCGCTTTTGCGCCACGCGGCGGTGATTATACCCCTGATGAAAAGGCATGACTAGTGCGATCCGTAATTATCAAAGCTTTTTCTCATTTATGGATAAACCCACTCATCAAAAATCTTTTGCAAATCACAGGCGCAATGTTTTTCTGCAAGAGATTGCAGTGTTTCAGGGGTAGAGATTTTCCATGAAAGGGTCAAGGTGTAATCTTTCATAAAAGCATCGAAGGCCTCGGTGCCCATTTCATCCCTCAATGCCACAAAGAACAATGGTCCGCGACCATAGACAATGGCACCGTATACCTGCCCGGAATATTTGGCAACTGGCAGACCAATCGGGATCTTTACCCAGCCAACACTCGCCCAGCGACCCTCGAGTGAACTGCGAAAGCCTTGTGCTCCATTTTCGCCGTATTCATCGGTGTAATATTGAAGTGTGGCAAATTGAGTTAGCGACTCATCCAGCCAGGGGTCATCGAGCTGATCATCGCCAACGAGACTATAAAACCATTGATGTCCTGTCTCGTGTGCGACGGTTGATTCCATGTAAATTTTGGCAGGCGTGCCGCGAAAATCGCTATCCACATCATAAATGCGAGACGTGATGGCAACCATACCGGGGTATTCAATCCCCAGGGCGAGCATTGGGGTTGAAACAATATCGAACTCTGTGTATGGAAAAGGGGCATAGCGCGCCCCGTAATCTTTGATGGCACGTGAGGCGACATCCAGTGCCATCTGCGCACCCTTTTTTGACGCCTCTGGCGCGTAGCTATGGATGGTGACTTCACCAAACGTCTGGGAGATTTCCGAGTAATTAGGGCTCGCGACCAAGTAAAAATCACGCGCCGGGCCGCTCGCAACACTCAACGTCTGTACCTGTTTGGCTTCGTCTGAGTTAATCTTTTGCCCGGTCGTGACCAGCGTTAGGTCTTTCGGTGCAGTGACTTTTACAAGATAAAAGGATTCATCCGCATACGTCACATCTCCGCTCTGTGGCGGGATCTCTGCATTCCAGCCTTCGTCATCGTACACACAGATCATCGGGTACGCGTGCGCAAGTGTCAGCATATCATCAAAATACGCAAGTACTCCATAGTTCAACTCCACTGATTGAGGAACCGTCACGGCGAAGTCCATACTCAAGATAATGCTTTGATTTGGTTCAAGTGGTTTTGTGAATGGAACAATCAGCAGGCTGTTTTTCAGGTCAAACCTAGGCGTAATGGATTCGCCATCCACTGTTACTTTGGAGATTGTCATCTCGCCGCCCAGGATGTTCGGGAAGAGCCGCAATTCCACTTCATTCAACTCAACAGTTTCAGCGTTTATGTAACGGACTTCTTCCGTCCCTGTGATGTGATAGAGGTCTTCCGCAATGTTGAATTCGAGATGATAAACACTGGCATTTGTCAATTCATTGAGTATTGGCTGCTGTGATTGAATGAGCCCACTTTTGAAGATGGAAAGATCATCCCAGGGTGTGTTCAAAATATCGGATAGGGGGGTGGGAGTGGAAGTCGCTGTCGGTTTGGGAGTTGAACACGAAGCGAGAGGCAAACTGAGGCTTAATAAAGAAATGAAAAGTTTCTTCATAAATTGATTTCCTTTAAGTAATCCAACACGTTTTGTAGAACTTTCTCAGGAGTCAGATCATCCGTATTAATCAATAAATTCGCATGTTCCCGCGCGTGTGCAAGGCGACGCAGCTGCTCATCATGATCTTTTTTTTGCCAGTTGAGTTTGCGACGTGCTGTGCTAATAGGGAATGATGCGTCCAGATAGATCAAAATATCAGGCTTGGTAATGATTTGCCACATGGCTTGGACGTAAGAATGCTCCTGCGCGATATGACGACAGAGATAGCCATAATTTTCAAGACCCGCGACCAGCGTGGATTTCCCTGAACCGCATGGCCCAACAACACCGATAAGAGATTTGATACCTGGAGGCTCCATGATCATAAATAGATGACAGTCACTCCTCAAGTGACTGTCATCTTAATAACTCTACTGATTCTCCTGCATCAGTCGGCTGAGCTCTTCAGGGCCGCCCAGCACGGCAAGTGTATCCCCTGCGTGAATTGGGCGAACATCCGTGGGGTGCATCTCAGACTCATGATCATGCCTGAGCAGGATAATATTGAGGTGAAAGTTATCTTCCACGTAGCCAACGGTTTTACTCGCTAGCTTCGAAGAAGCAAGAATGGTTAAGCGCGCCAGACTTAGTTGCTGTCCTTCAATGGAAATTGGATTTGTAACATCAGCACCTGCCGCGGCGGCGGCGAAAACAGGCGCTGCCATTTCGGTCGCGCTCAAGGCAGTGAAGCCAAACTGTTCCTGCAGCGAATGGGCGAAGTCTTCATCAAAAATACGTATGACCACCTGGATTTTTGGATTGAGCGAACGGGCTTTGAGTGCAATCTGCAAATTCATCGCATCGTGCTGGCTGGCGAGGATGATCGTCCGTGCGTCTTTGATATTGGCGCCTTCTAATCCGCTAAGGTGCCGGGCGTCCGCTTCGATGACGGGAATTCCCATCTCACGTGCCGCGACCGTGGTATGCGAGCTGGGGTTCAGCTCTATTGCCACAACATTCTCGCCCATTTCATGTAATCTCTGGGCAACACGATAACCCAGATGACCAAGACCGATCAGTACAATGTGATTGTTCATAGTGGAGGCAACAGCCATTTCCCACTCCTTGTTCCGTGCCCGTCTATTGAATAGCAGACTACCGAAATCTGCCAGTCCCTGCGCGAGGATGACAATCCCAATGAGGGGCATGAGAAAATGAAATATTTGTAAACCAAAGAATTTTGGAAAATCTCCAACAGGTTGCAGGAATGCGGCGGTGAGAACCACATAAATTGCTTCACTTATACTTTCAATGGGTTCGCCAACTGCATTTGCAATCGCCCTGTAAATGAATCCGCCACCGATCACTGCCACAGTGAAAAGAATCAATGGGGATTGGAATTCCTTCATCAAAATGATTGTATCGCGCCAGGTCGCCTTCCATCGACGGAGGCGTCGCGCTGCCGATTTCATGAGCTGAAATTCCTCTCGATGGGTAAACGCACAGTCATACGGCGAACATTATCTCCGGTCCGGGCAGCGACTTTAAGTACGAGTACACTGATATCATCAGCAGGGCGGTTTTCATCAAGGCTGACTGCTTGGGCGAGAAGGCTATCTGCCAATGTCTGTGGTGTGGGGTCTTGATCTTCCAGCACAGAGCGAATAGTCGCTCCAACGTCCATCGGCATGCCACGCCGCTTGCCCGCATGAGTTAAACCATCCGTGT
>Ga0114129_10013520_pt1 | contig 11631 bp, 8 predicted proteins | sample RhiMetdeltSRZDD1_FD_80071 | JGI IMG/M metagenome (GOLD analysis project Ga0114129, IMG submission 80071) | Populus rhizosphere microbial communities from Tennessee, USA - Rhizosphere MetaG P. deltoides SRZDD1 (version 2) (version 2) | ecosystem: Host-associated > Plants > Roots > Rhizosphere >... | reverse complement strand
GCGCGAGATTGTGGATATAAGAAGCAAGCCCAGGGTGTTCCGACCCCAGCTCGCGCTCTTTGATTGTCAGCGCGCGTTGACACAGCAGTTCAGCCCTTGCATAGTCACCTTTGTCGACGCAAATGAAAGCCAAATCTCTGAGAGAATCAGCGACATTTGGATGCCACGGTCCCAGCGCTTTCTCCCGTATGATCAGCGCGCGCTGACACAGTGGTTCCGCTCTCACGTAGTCACCTTTGTAATAATAGAGGATGGCCAGACTATTGAGAACGTCCGCGACATCGCGATGATCCGGCCCAAATATCCTTTCGCGAATCTCCAGCGCGCGCTCAAATAAAGGAATCGCTTCATCATACTTGCCCGCATCACGTAGTTTGAGAGCTCCCTGATACAGTTTGCGCGCCTCATGCAGGGCAGAGTCGTTATCTATCGCAGCAACTGACGGCTTGAGAAGCAGGAGAAATGTCAGGAAAATGAGAAAGCCTCGATATCCGACCTGCCTGCGCCATTGGTCTAAAGCCGAGAAATGCTTGCCTCGATAAGTCATAGCCTTAGCTCAAGTTTTAATAGGTTCCTTTGCGCCAGACCGGATCTTGGGCTTTCCATCTCAGTCTTGGGCTTTCCATTCCATTCCAATAGATAGTGAGAAACAAACGAACAAAATTTCAGTGGAATTCCATGTGGTCACAATAGTCCCTACTAGAAGCCATCTCATAAATAGCCGTGCTAAAAAAATATCTCAAAATATTGAGAGACGAGGCGACGTCGGGATGGTCTGGCCCCAATAACCTTTCACGAATCGCCAAACCACCTTCGAATAATGGGAGCGCCCTATCATACGTTCCCGCGCCTCGCAGCTTGCCAGCTTCCTCATACAACTTGCGCGCTTAATGCAAAGCACGGTCCATCGACGACGGACACTTCGTGAGTGCGGTAAGGTTTGCGGGTGTTCCAACGAGGATCTGAAGAGGTCGAGATGGCTAACAAGGAGCAGTGTGTTTTATGAACGCCAGTAGCGTGTTATCTAGGGAGTACACAGCCGAAACGTCGAGGTTGCCCAACCCGAAGCCGGCTAGAGAGGAATGGAGGCCAACCTCTCCTATCGCGGAGCGCCTGATCGCCAATCAAACCCCATAGCCACGCCCGCGGTTTAGTTCAATCAATTGTATGCGCAGGGCGCGGGAACAGTGCGCTTGGTTACTGCCAAGACGCCACCCGAGCCCTGCGCATACAATTCTCTTCATTATACCGAGTATTTTCATGTTGGCCGACATTTATAGGCCTTTCAGCGTGATGCGCTCGGTATAATAAGGGGTAGCCCTGATCCGCGATCCACCGGTTCTTGCTGCGGTCGGGTCAAACTGCCCTGCAGTTTTTCGAGGAATTTCAGACACGCAGTCAAAGTCGAGAGACTGAATGCGAATCCTAGTGGCGTCTCATTGCCATGGCACTGCAATTCCGATAGCATTATTTTTTCAAGAATCGTGACACGGCTCGGATTGCCGGGACTAAATCTGTAACAGCAAGCATTAGAGCGACTAATGTAATCAGCTTGTCTCCCACTCCGCACCTTGCGGCTACACCGGGCTATTTAGTGGAATACAAACCTGAATGTCCTGTACAGAATCTAAAAAAAAGATATGTGAGTTCCGAGCGAATTGCTAACGACTTGTTAGGAGTCTTTCTGGCGTGTGTGCGGCCGACAATATGCAGCCAACAATCAACCAGTTATATAAATTTGGCAAATTCTGCCTGGATGTGAGCGAGCGCGTATTGATACGTGACGGGCGAGTAGTGCCTCTCTCGCCGAAGGTTTTCGATACGCTCCTGGTGTTGATCGAAAACCGCGGGCGCATCCTGAGGAAAGATGAGTTGATGCAGGCGATCTGGCCGGATGTCTTTGTGGAAGAGAGCAATCTAACTCACAACATTTCACAAATCAGGCGGGCGCTCGGCGGTGGCGAACATATCGAGACGATTCCCCGACGCGGCTATCGATTTGTCTCCGAGGTGCAGATTGTCAGGCGTGAGGCGCAAGTTGCGGAAACTGCCGAGACAGGCGATAGACTGGGGAGCTCCGTTTTCATCTCGTCCAACGGGAGCATCTCTGCTCATAGCGTGATCGCCGCCAGCGGCGGCGCGCAATCAGAGATGGCAGATTCTGTAGCTTCGGCCTCGCCCGGCGTGGAAGAGATTCAGCCAGACATGGTAGTGAAAACGGCAAGGCTAAATCTGAGGGGGGTGATGAAGTCGGCGGCGCTCGTCTTGGCCGGTCTCGCTATTGCGCTATTGGCGATCTTTGTTATCTACCGCCCTGCCAACGATCACACCGGGAAGTTCTTCCGGCCCATCAACCTGACGAAGCTGACGACTTCCGGCAATGCTATTCATGCCGCGGTGTCACATGACGGAAGATATGTCGCTTATGTGACGCGGGAAGGCGACCGGCAAAGCTTGTGGATCAGGCAAACCGCCGCTCTGAGTCAAGCGCAGATTGTCGCGCCGGCGGAAGTCTCCTTCCGCGGGGTGACGTTTGCGACCGACGACAATTTCATCTACTACGTCGCGCGGGCGAAGGGCGAACCGGTTAGCCAACTCTACCAGGTTCCAGTGTTAGGCGGCGCCCCAAAACAGGCGCTGTCAGGCGTGGACAGCCCCGTCACCTTTTCACCTGACGGTCAGGCCATGGCTTTTGTGCGTAACTATCCGGCGTCAGGAGAAATGTCGTTGATCACCATCAGGCTCAACGGTTCGGATGAACGAAGACTGCTGACACGCAAAAGACCAGAGGCGCTCTCGCTGGCGGGGCCGTCGTGGGCGCCTGATGGGACGGTGATTGCTTGTGGGGCAAACTCAATGGCGGACCTGGATTCAACGGCGCAGGTGTTGGCTGTGAGTGTGGTTGACGGATCGGCGACGCCGATCGGCGATCAGACCTGGACATTCATCGGCCGGGTCGCCTGGCTCGGCGACGGCAGTGGGCTCGTCTTCGATGCGTGGCGGCTATCTTCGGCATTCTTCGCCGATCCGCTCTGGTTGTTGACTTATCCGAAAGGGGAGGCGCGGCAAATCACCACCGATCTGACGACTTACATAAGCCCCAGCGTCTCGGCGGATTCCGGCATGCTGATTACGCGACGTATGGATCGCGTCTCGCACCTCTGGGTTATCCCCGCCAACGGCGCGGGCTTTGATCTCAGTCGGGCGGCGCAGCTTCAATCCGGCTTCGGTGACAATTTCAGCGAGCAGTTCGGGCTGGATTGGACGCCGGATGGACGGCTGATTTACGCCTCGCATGCGAGCGGCAATCTCGATATCTGGTTGGCCACCACAGACAACCAACAGCCAAGACAACTGACGCGGGAAGCGCTTACGGATATGATGCCGACGGTCTCTGCCGACGGCCGTTACATCGTCTTCATGTCAACTCGAAGCGGGCATAGCAATATCTGGCGAATGAATATTGACGGCAGCAACCCGAAGCAGCTGACGCGGGGTAAAGGCGATTCTTATCCCAGCCTCTCGCCTGATGGGCGATGGGTAATCTATACGTCTTGGAATAACGGCCAGCAGGCGCTGTGGAAAACGTCGATCGAGGGCGGCGAGCCGGTGAAACTGACTCAGAAGTTAGCCAGGCGCCCCATCGTTTCGCCTGACGGAAAGTGGATTGCGTGCCTTTATCAAGATGAAAAAGGAAACGGAAACCGGGTTGCCATCTTGCCTTTCGCCGGAGGCGAGCCGAGAGTTATTGAGGAAATAGCATTTCCTGAACTCAACCTCCTCCGCTGGTCGCCGGACAGCCGTGCGCTGACTTACATTGTCACTCGTGACGGCGTTTCTAACATCTGGAGCCAATTGATTGACGGCGGCCAGCCAAGACAATTGACCAACTTCACCACTGATCGGATCTTCCGCTACGCATGGTCACACGACGGAAAGCGTCTAGCCTGTGAACGAGGCCAGATCATTAACGACATAGTTTTGATTGGCGCAGGTAAATCTGGTTAATGAAACCCGTGAGCTTCTCCGCTTCTCGAACGTCTCCATGGCGGATCTTTTCAAGGACGATACAGAAGCTTTCCTGGTAAAGGTCATCAGCGAGAGAGGTATCGCCAACTTTCTGGCGGATAACACTCATTACGACGCGATAAAATGACCACTCACCTCTGGCCATCAAGGTTAGCCCATTCTCCCGACTGGATGAAGCTTCCCCAGTAGTGCGGATGCCGCAACTTCGCATCCTTCAGCATCTCAAGTTGTATTTGTCGCAATGATTCACCGCGCCCTTCACCATTTAGCAGTCGTCTATAATAACCGGCCATCAAGCTGTGAGCCTCATTATCCGAGACCGGCCACAAGCTTATGACCTGAGTCTCCGACCCGGCCAGCACCAGCGCGCGTCTCAGACCATACACACCTTCTCCATTCTTGATTTCGCCTACGCCGGTGTCGCAGCCGGAGAGCACTACTAATCTCGTCCCCCAGAGATCCAGGCTGGCCGCCTCCATGGAGGTCAGCACACCGTCGTCATCGCCGCTACGGTGTTCATTCGCGCCAGCGAGCGCTAGCCCAGACCTCAGCAGCGGATTGTCGATCTTCGCCGTCCACTTGCTAAGCTGGATGGGTAGGCGTAGTGGGTTATCATCAGAGATGCCATGCGTCTCCGCCGCTGGCGCGGCCTCATCACTAAGGAAGAAACCGTGTGTCGCGATGTGCAAAACGCTCGGCGCCTTGGCCTGCTTGAGCGCTGTTTCGGTAGCCTGCTTCCGCAGGAGCACCGACGCTCCAGGCAAAACGCTTTTGATTGCCAGCGCTTCACGCTCAGTGCCTGGAAGTGATTGAAAAAAGATTACGGTCGGATCAATTTGCCCCCATGCTTGACTGTCCATCTGCGACTTTCCCGAGTCCTGATCTCCTTGCGCGGCAATGGTCTCGATTCTGCCAAAGCTAGGATTGGCGATTACCAAAGGAGCGCTCTTGCTCGGGGGTGATGTGTGTAGCCGTAGCAGGTCACGTCCGCTCGTCAGGTAACTGATGGTATAGCGCTCGATCAGATACCGATTCTCTTCATCGACCAAGGCGGCCAGAGGAATGAGGTTGAGCGAGCCGTCAGGCGCAACCAGCAGTTGGCGAGTTTGGCCAGGCATTCCGCTCAGAAGAGCCCGGACGGGTCGCAGGATTTTCTCATACACCGCGCGCGCTAGACGTTTGACGTCCGCCCGTTGTGGGTCGCGCAGGGCTTTGCGCCAAGCCATCACTGCCTTGTCAATAGGCGCCGCCTCGCCCAAGCCTATCCATCTCGGTTGACCCTCTGATGCGAGCAGATAAGCCAGATAGCGTGGTGGTTTATTGTTCCTGGTTCGTAGGTCTTGCGGGGTATAAACGGCAAACTCTATCAAGGCGCTGCCGGCGGGGAGCGCCGCCTGAACGGCGGCGATAGTGACCGGTTGCGATTGTGAGCAGAACTCGGCGCTGCGCTCGCTTAAGGCAGCTTCTAGCTCCTCGACTCTTTCTTCGAGAGGTTTGAGTTGCGCATGGTATTCATCAGGTTTGGCCGAATCTACCTTCCTGAGTGTAAAGGCGGCAAGCTGCGAGCGAGCTTGGGCTAGCTGATCGAAGAGTATCTGGTTTTCCGGTGTGGCGTGGCGTCGCAAGGCGGCAATGGTATTAGTCATCGCATCGAGTCCGCGCCCTTTCCGGCGGAGCAAGGTCGTGAAAGCCAGATTAAGCGCCTGGGAATCGTTCGAAGCAGCCTGGCTATGAAGTGAAAGCGTAAAATCCGTCTGTCTTGAAAAGAGAGCGAGGTAATCAAGTTTCTCGCGTTCGGAACCGATAGCAAGATTAAGAGCGATGTTGCGTTCGCCGGCGGCGTTGGCGCGTGATTGAAACTTTACTGCTTGAGCAAAATCCCCTTTTGACGTGTAAAGCCTGGCCAGGTTGTTAAGGCTGTCGGTGGTGGACGGATGATCCTTGCCCAGCGCCTTCTCAAAGATATCGAGGGCGCGCTGATGGAGCGATTCGGCCTCCGCGTACTTCCTCTGCTCTTGATAGAGTAACCCCAATTTGTCAAGGCTGACGGCAGTGGCCCAATGATCCTTGCCCAGCGCCTTCTCAAAGATATCGAGGGCGCGTTTGCATAGAGGTTCTGCCTCCGCGCGCTTCCCCTGCAAGTGGTAAAGTTCCGCCAGGTTGTTGATGCTCTGTGCGGTTTCCGGGTGATCTTTGCCCAGCGCAGTCTCTCTGATAACAAGCGCGCGTCGGTAAAGCGGCTCGGCCTCCACGTACTTCCCCTGCAAGGAATAGAGGCTCGCCAGGTTGTTGAGGCTCCTGGCGATGGACGGATGATCTTTGCCCAGCGTCTTCTCTTGGGTGGCCAGAGCACGCCTGAAAAGCGGTTCGGCCTCCGCATACCTCCCCTGTTCTCGGTAGAGTACCGCTAGGTTGTTAAGACTCCTGGCGGTGTCGAGATGATCTTTGCCCAGCGCCTTTTCTTTGATGTCGAGAGCGCGCTTGAAAAGCGGTTCGGCATCCGCGTACTTCCCCTGTAAGAAGTAGGGGCCCGCCAAGTTGCTGAGGCACTCAGCGGTGTCCGGATGATCCTTGCCCAGCGCCTTCTCAAAGATATCGAGGGCGCGCTGATAGAGCGGTTCGGCCTCCGCGTACTTCCCTTGAGATCCGTAAAGCATCGCCAGATTGTTGAGGCTCTTGGCGATGCTCAGATGGTCTTTGCCCAGCGCCTTCTCTTTGATATCCAGCGCGCGTCGGTAAAGCGGCTCGGCCTCCAATTGCCTCCCCTGCAAGTAGTAGAGGCCCGCCAAGTTGTTGAGGCTCCTGGCAGTGGACGGATGATCTTTGCCCAGCATATTCTCACAGATATCGAGAGCGCGTCGGTAAAACGGTTCGGCCTTCACATATTCGCCCCTGTCCGTGTAGATGTCTGCCAACCTAATGATGGCTTCGGCAACATCGTGGTTTTCGACCGTCAAGTATCGTTCACGAATCTCCAATACGCGTTGAGCTAAAAGGAGCGCTTCATCATACTTGCCCGCGCGTTCCAGTTTGAGAGACTCTTCATACTGTTTGCGCCCCTCCTGCAAAGCGCGGTCAGTATCTGTTGCGGCGCGCAATTCCTCAATCCTGATCTGATAGCTTCCACCTGACGCACTCTTCAATTGGGGACGCACCATCAGCTGGTAGTCTCCCGCTACTTCGGCCACCAATGGCGCTTCTTCCTGCCCCTGAAGCCTCCTTTCGGAGTCGACCTCTATGAGGAACTTTCCGTTCGGTCCTGAGACCTGCACGACCACATCAATGCCATCCTGCTCAACGATTGCCTTCAGGAACTGATTATCCTTCAACCTGACCAAGTAGGAATGTTGCTGCCCTCCCGCCATCTCCCGTTTGATCGGCTTGCCTAGTTCGAGCGTGCGGATATCCTTCTCATCATCAGTTCCATTGGCTGCTTTACTTGGCTGGTTGGTTAACTGCCGGATCAGGTCAGAATGGCCGTCGAAAGCTTGTCCTGTGGGCACAGCCATTAGGAAACAGCAAAGCAAGAAAAGCGTTAAAAAAACTCCTAAGTCAGTGCGAGGGTACCCGCGAATGGCGCCTGCGACAACGGGTAACATTGAAAATCTTGCTTTGTTTTGACCATTGCTCCGCCACCTCTGCCCCCATAAAATGGAGTGAAATTCGCTATGATGAATCATGGCGTCACCTCAAATGTGAATGAGTCGGTACTATTATTGTTGTTAATCTGCCAATAGCCGGGCAATTTTCACAGTGTGTATTAGCTGCCTAGAGCAGTACGCCTTTTAAATCCTCCTGAAGCCAGCGGATTTTATGGGTGAAGTAAGCATTTTATTTTCCATCGTTACCTTTTCAAAGCCCAAAGACCAAAATTGAGTAAAACCTTCATGAAGCGTGGCCACGCCGCCGGTGCTGAAAAATACAGAACTTACGTCCCATCTTCATAGGAGTCGAGCTCACGAGGATAGCGCAAAAACCCTGGTCTAGGATTGGGAAAACGAGTAAAGTCCTCACAAATTAGACTAACAGCCTCAACTGAATTCTTTACGACCGAGGGTAACCGCTGATCATCATCTCTATAGACGGCCTTGACCGCTCCCATTCGCAACAGTTGCGCGGAAGTTTAGAAAGCCTCCTTGCTATTGGTGATATTTGACATCGCTTATTCAAAATTACTACTAGCGGGTCGTCCTTGTTGAGCTTAATCTGAAGAGAAAGCTCTGCAAATAGAGAGCGACCCTTTTATACAAGAGCCAGCATTGATGGCCGTGTATCCACGTTATATTATTTGTTCGATAACGCTTCCTCGCGTGTTGGCACAATCTCTGTTGACATGACGCCAAAAGGCTTACACAAATCATTAACTTGCGCCGACACGCAGGTTGACAGAATGTATTTCGACATCAACACTCATCACGGTTTAAATAACATATCGCCTTGCCGTATGTCTCGAAGAATTTCTCAAGAATTTATGAGCGAGTTCCAAGCGGCTTAGAAAAGAATTCCAAAGACATTCCCAGGTTAGTTAATTGGAGCGCTATATGTCCTTTCGGCAGCGCGACGTTGAATCTGGAAGGCTTCAGGAGATTCGGATTGGCCTATCAGTTCGAGAAGCCAGCATCGGAATTCCCGCTCGCCATTGAACTCAGCAATCAACTGCTGCACATACCTGGCTGCATATTGGAGCAGGTGACCGATATTCAGCACAATTAACTCTATTAAGCCGCGGGCGTTCATGAGCGCGCCGAGTTCGGAGTCGGATTCTCCTTCCGCTCCGGTGCCAGGGAATGAGTTAGCCTCCCTGCGCTTGTCCGATCGTGGGCCGAACAGCAACCGCTTGAGATGGGAGAGCGAAGCGTTCTTCTGCTGAAGCAACGTAATCAGCGGCTCGGAATCTTTATATGCATCGTCGCCGGGTTCGGCGCGCGTCAGGCCAGTTAGCGCTCAACGATTTCAAAGATCAGCTTCGGGAAACCTTCTTTTTCAATAGCAAAGTACGGGCAGAGTCGAAACTATTTCACCACAGTTCGGGAAATCTTTTGGAGGAAACCTCAGCTTCTGAAGACGGCGGCGAGGCGCAATGTCAGTAAATCACGAAATCGTCTGATTACCCCGGAGGGGCTGCGGATATTAGCCGGTGGCGCCAGCCACCGGGAACGTCATAGCAAAAGTTATATAGCCCCTGTCCATAGTAATAATTCCGTCTCTCTTTGTTTGCATACACATATATAAATCCAGTGTTAACAGTTAACTTGCCGTTATTAACGAGCCCTCTAAGCTAGGATCGAATTTTGATCTCGTAATTTTTGGTTGGTAGAAAGATAAGCTAAGTTGTTGAATACACAAATGAATCAAGTTTTGGCGAAGGACAACCGTCGTACTCAAACCGCAGGTGATCCTGGACAAGCCGGACCATCAACTTACGATTGAGATAAAAACCAAGCTTGGCGAGAAGGGACAGCTAGACTTTGAGAAGGATGATGTGGCGACTGAGGTCAGGTTCCGTTCACTCTACAAAGAGTCTGTGGATTTCGGCGATCAGGAATTGCACCTCTTGATCGATGGCAAACCATTGAAACACGGCAAAATCTCAGGCGGCGATGCTGAAGCAACAGATGAAAACGTGCGGAAGCAGCGAGGCTTTAGACTCAGTACATTTTTTGTGGCCATATTTAACCGCTCTGAATTGGAACAAATCGGCAAGGCTAAAAACATTGAGATGAGACTTGGCCCAATCGAACCAACGCTCAGTCAGCCGGTAGTGTCAATTCTGCGCGATTATGCAAATCAGGTGCTTGCTCAGCATAAAATCGCCAGAGAAAGGAAACAATGAAAGGGAAATCATTGCCTCATCATTTCGCGCTAGGGATGCTTATTGGCATCCTGCTACTCCCGCCGCAGGCGCAGGCACAGTGGACGGTCTTTGACCCGTCGCAATACGCGCTTCAAGTCTCTAAAAAAGTTGAAGAGGCAAATCGGTGGCTTAAGCATTATACGAACCTCGTCCAGCAGCTTACGACATTGACGGGAGTCCTGGAGAAAACCGATGAACTTTTGTCTAAGCAGAAGAACGCGATTACGACGATGAGCAATATCGGACGTACGGTTCGTGGGGCATATCAGTTAAAAAACCAGGTTGAAGCGATTGTTACGACACGTCTGAAATGGCTCAAATCAATCGATGATCGATTGCGAAATGGCATCTTTGACCCTGACGCCGACATGCGCGACTTCGATGAATACCTCCGGGAATCCATCGGTCGCACAAGTCAGGACACCATCGCCAATCGCGAGCGGCTTGCGCGCATGGACAACCAGCTTGAGAAATGGCAATTGGAACTGAATAGGGCAAAGGAGGCGCGCGCTAAGGCGGAATCGAAAAGAGAAGCCGCTGAGGAACTCCGGAAAAAGGAACTCGCCAAGCCTGAATCAGAGAGATGCGCGCAATGTATCGTCGATCTCAACCAGCAGATGGCAACCTATGACATATTGATCACACAACTTAAGGCTGAGATCGCAGATCTTGAATGTCAAATAGAGAATCGCGTCAAGGAGTACAACATTCGGATGCAGGAACGGATTAGGTTCGGCGAGCAGGTGCAATCCCTGAATGAAGGGTGGAGCCGGTTCAATAACTCGCTGGACGAACTTCAACAGGCGCTAAGCAAGGTCAATTGATGCTGTGCCTGCCAGAGCAGCCCATCGGGTCAAGGAGCAATCATGCGTACGAGGAAATTCAAGCGGTCAACACTATCTATCCTGCGCATCGCTGCGGTTGCCGGTTGCTTGAGCCTGTCTGCCTTTGCTCAGACGGCAAGCCCAACGCCGTCTCCCGCGCCTGCCAACCCGGCAGGTAGCTCCTTGCCGCAATTCTTCGAAAGGCTGATCGGCCGCGCGGGCGCTCTCATACCCATGCTGCAAAACGAGATCGAAGGACCTCTCCTGCCCTGGCTGGAGAATCTTTCCTGGTGGCTGGCTGCGCTCGTTATCATCTTCGGCTTTGCGCGGCTGTGGCGTGAGAATGCAGGCGCGGGCGCCGATCTCTTTTGGTGGTTTGGGAGAGTTGCCATCATTTTCGCGCTGGCGGGAAGCGGCCCGGCAATCGTCAGCAAACTCGACGGGATCGGTCAGGAGATTGCATGGGGTGGAAGCGGAAGCAGCAATAACGTTCTGTACAAGTTCTACAAAAATCATCGTAATAGTTTTGAAGAGGGGTATCGCAGATTCACAAAGGGGCATTTCACCGTAGAGCCTACCGGGGAGAAGCTGAAACCACCTCCGGGCGGGGGAGAAGCCGTGCTCGGCGTGATCAGGGATGTGATCGCCTCTCCGAAGGATGTCAACAACAAGTTCGAGACCCTCTCGCACGACATGCCGATGCTCTTCTCGATCTTGAGTTTTGCGCGGGGAATACTCGCATTCGGGGATCTGTACCTGCTGATGCTCGGCGGCTTCCTGATGATTGCCGTAAGACTGGCCGCGCCGGTGATGATCGCGCTGGCGATCGACCGCAATCTGGCGAACAAGATTTCCTACCCGTTCCTGTGGGGAACGATCGTTTTGACGCTCATCTGGCCGGTCGTTTCCCAATTGATCAGGGCT
>Ga0114129_10013518_pt1 | contig 11634 bp, 8 predicted proteins | sample RhiMetdeltSRZDD1_FD_80071 | JGI IMG/M metagenome (GOLD analysis project Ga0114129, IMG submission 80071) | Populus rhizosphere microbial communities from Tennessee, USA - Rhizosphere MetaG P. deltoides SRZDD1 (version 2) (version 2) | ecosystem: Host-associated > Plants > Roots > Rhizosphere >... | reverse complement strand
TCGCGCGGGTGACCATGCCGTGCTCGATCGGCACGCCCTCTTCCATCCCGAGGCGCTGCATCAGGCCGGAGATCCGCTCCGACCCGAAGATCCGCATCAGGTCATCTTCGAGCGATAGATAGAACCGCGAGGATCCGGGATCGCCCTGCCGGCCCGCGCGACCGCGCAGCTGGTTGTCGATCCGGCGGGCTTCATGCCGCTCGGTACCAAGAATGTGCAGGCCTCCGAGGTTGACCACCTGCTCGTGCTCAGCCTCGGTGGTCCGCTTGAAGTGGGCAAAGATGCGTTCCCAGTCCGCGCGCGGAACGCGGTAGAAGGCATCGATGTGGAAGAAGTACACGAACTCGTCGTCGTCGACGAACTTCTCCTCGCCTTTCGGCACGCGCTCGGCGACCTCTTCCGACAGCGTCTGCTGCCGCGCCATGTGCTCGGCGTTGCCGCCCAGAAGAATGTCCGTGCCGCGGCCGGCCATGTTCGTCGCAATCGTGACGTTGTCCTTGCGCCCGGCCTGCGCCACGATCTCGGCTTCCTGCGCGTGATACTTCGCGTTCAGCACGACGTGCTTGATACCGCGCTTCCGCAGCAGCGTCGAGAGGCGCTCCGATTTCTCGATCGACACGGTCCCGACGAGCGCCGGCCGTCCACCGGCCTGCTTCTCGATGATGTCGTTGACGATGGCGTCGTACTTCTCGCGCTCGGTGCGGTAGACGAGGTCGGGCTCCTCGACGCGTGAAAGCGGCCGATTCGTCGGGATGACGATGACGTCGAGATGGTAGATCTTGTTGAACTCCGGCGCCTCGGTTTCAGCGGTGCCGGTCATGCCCGAAAGCTTGTTGTACTTGCGGAAGTAGTTCTGGAAGGTAATCGTAGCGAGCGTCTGGTTCTCGCGCTCGATTTTCACCTTCTCCTTCGCCTCGACCGCCTGATGCAGCCCGTCGCTCCACCGCCGGCCGGGCATCAAGCGGCCGGTGAACTCGTCGACGATGACGACCCCGCCGTCCTTGATCATGTAGTCGACGTCGAGGCGGAACAGCGTGTGCGCGCGAAGCCCCTGGTGCACGTGGTGGAGCAGCGGCATGTTGGCCGGGTCGTACAGGCCGGCCGACCCTGCGACCAGGCGATGCCCGAGCATCTGTTCGGCCTTCGCCATGCCGGTCTCGGTCAGCGTCACCGTCTTGTGCTTCTCGTCGACGATGTAGTCGCCGGTCGATTCGAGCGCCTCGCGCTCCTCGGACTTCACGTTCCCCTGCGTGACCGCGCCCTTCTTGAGCCGCGGGATGATGCGATCGACTTCGTAGTACAGGTCGGTGGACTCTTCCGCAGGACCCGAAATGATCAGGGGGGTCCGTGCTTCGTCGATGAGGATGCTGTCCACCTCGTCGACGATGGCGTACCGGTGCCCTCGCTGGACCATCGCGCCCAGGTCGAACTTCATGTTGTCGCGGAGGTAGTCGAAGCCGAACTCGTTGTTCGTGCCGTAGGTGATGTCCGAGCCGTAGGCGACCTGCCGTTGCTGGTCGGTGAGCTCGTGCTGGATGACGCCGACGCTCATCCCGAGGAAGCGGTACAGGCGTCCCATCCACTCCGCGTCGCGGCGCGCGAGATAGTCGTTCACCGTGACGACGTGAACGCCTTTGCCTTCGAGCGCGTTCAAGTATGCGGGAAGCGTCGCAACAAGGGTTTTGCCCTCGCCCGTCTTCATCTCCGCGATCTTGCCGCTGTGCAGCACCATGCCGCCGACCAGCTGGACGTCGAAGTGCCGCATGTTGAGCACACGGCGGCCCGCTTCGCGAACGACGGCAAAGGCGTCGACCAGCAGATCATCGAGCGATTCGCCGTCGGCCACGCGCTTACGGAATTCGATGGTCTTACCGCGGAGCTGATCGTCCGTGAGCACCTGGATCTCGGGCTCGAGGGCGTTGATCTCCGCAACGAGCGGACGCAGCCGCTTGATTTCACGCTCGTTCTGCGTGCCGATGACCTTGGTGAGGATTTGACCGAGCATTGCGTAAAGGAGTGCGCGTCTACACGACGGGTATCAACCTAGTTTAAAGGAAAACGGTACGCGGACCTAAAAGGTGCGCGCCGCACAGGATTTGGTTCGGCGTTCGGTTCCCCGCCTGGTTTCGCCAGGCCGATTGAGTGGATCCGGCGGCGCGGACCTTACAGGTCCGCGAACCTCATTCGGCGCGCGGTTTCTGCTGCGAAAGGAGCTTGAGGGGATTGAGGAGCTTGCCGTTGGCGAGCACCTCGTAGTGGAGGTGGTAGCCGGTCGACCGGCCAGTGCTGCCGACATGACCGATAACGTCACCTCGCTTCACTTTGGCGCCGGTCTTCACGGCGTAGTTGAGCAGGTGACCGTACCGCGTCTCGAGGCCGAAGCCGTGGTCGAGCACGATCAGATTGCCGTAGCCGCCTTGATAGCCGATCTGTTTCACCGTGCCGGCCGCGGTCGCGTACACGGGCTGGCCGCGGTCGGCCGCGATATCCAGACCGGCGTGGAAATCGTCACCCCCGTTTATCGGATTGACGCGGTGCCCCATCGTCGACGAGAGCCACCCTTGCGCCGGCCAAATCGAGGGCGTCGCGGCCGCAAGCGCATTGCGGCGGTCGACAACGCGGCGGACGACGTGGAGACGCGATTCAAGTCCTTCGAGCAGCGTGCGGATCAGGCCGAAAGTGTCTTCGGGCGTCCCGATCGCCGACAGCGTTTGCTGCGCAGTGCGATCGGCCTCGGTGCTGCCACCCATCGCGCGCGCTTTCACGAGCGGGGGGAGCTTATCCATCGTCCGGGCGAGATTGGCGTCAAGCGCGGAACGCGCGCCAAGATCCTGAATTGCCGATTCCAGTGATGAGATCTGGCCCGAGAGCTCCTCGGTTGCCGTACGGTAGCTCGCGTTCTCGGTTTCAAGGGTCTGATGAGTGGCGCGGAGGTCAGCAACTTCGCTCTTGGCTTTCCACGCAGCGCCGATACCGATGAGCACGGGCAGAGCGAAGACGATGCACGACGCAAGCAGCACGGGTCGCAGCGAAAACGTCGCGCGACGGATGACACCTGAACTGCGGTCGGCGACGATTATCGTGTATCGCTTTGAAGGCATCGGTTTTTGAGGTCTTATAGCTGAGTCAGCTGCAGAGGTCGGCGTCGGAACAGACTAACACAGGGTTTCGGTCTTTGAACTCGACAACATTAACCGTGGCGAACATCGGGCGAACACGGCAGGCCCAGGCGTGAGCGCCACACGTGCGCGGCTCCAGGCCCTCGGCGCCGCTGCGCTGTTTTCGACCGGCGGTGCAGCGATCAAAACGGCTGCGTTTTCCGCCGCTCAGGTCGCATCGTTCCGCGCCGCCATCGCCGCAATAGCCTTGCTGCTGTGGCTGCGTGGAAGGGTGACGTGGTCGAGGCAGGCGTGGGCTGTCGGCGTTGTCTACGCGTGCATGACCGTGCTGTACGTGACGGCCACGAAGCTCACGACGTCCGCGAATGCGATCTTCCTGCAGTCAACCGGACCGCTCTATCTGCTGTTGCTCGGACCATATGTACTCCACGAGAAGATCCGCCGGAGCGATCTCGCGTACCTGGGAGCGCTGGCCGGCGGGCTGGCCATCTGCTTCGCCGGACGACCAGTGGCAACGGCGATTGCACCAGACCCGGCGACCGGCAACATGCTCGGCCTGCTGTGTGGACTCGCATGGGCCGTGACACTGCTCGCACTGCGACGAGTCGAGCGTGATGCGCCCGCTCCGGGCGTCGCGGTCGCGTCGGTGATCGCCGGCTGCGTCATCGCATCCCTCGTCACGCTCCCATTCACATTGCCGGTGCCAGCCGCGCCGCCCGCCGCGTGGCTGGTGCTGGCGTACCTGGGTGTCTTTCAAATCGGCCTCGCGTACGTGTGGGTGACCAAGGCGGTCCGCCATCTGCCGGCGTTCGAAATGTCGCTGCTGCTGCTGCTCGAGCCGGTGCTGAATCCGATCTGGACATGGCTGATCTGGAAAGAGTATCCAGGGGCGCTCGTGCTCTTCGGAGGCGCGGTCATCGTCGTGGCGACGGCGATCAAGAGTGTCTACGACGCCCGCGCCGCTACGCTCGCCACGAAGAGCACAAAGACGGTTTAGCCACAAAGTACACAAAGATCTTTTTGGTTACACGAAGATCTCTAAGGGCTCCAATCGGGAGGCTCGCATTCAGACAACGATGCGTCTGAGGCCCTCCTTCACGGTGCGACCATTGAAATTCAGGAGGAGGCCAAGCCGTATGCCGGTGGTTCTCAGATAGGAAATAATCTTTGCCTCGTGGGCGTTGTTGTCGATTCGCGTGGCCGCCTTCAATTCAACCAGGACGCATCCCGCCACAATCAGATCTATTCGCTGGCCTGGTATCGGAACGCCCCTGTAATGCACCACGATGGCGCGCTCGCGTTCGTACTTGAATCCTCGCGCATCCAATTCGAGGCACAGCGCCTCCTGATAAATCTTCTCAATGAATCCTGGCCCCAGGTGACGATGGACTTCAATCGCGGCCCCGATCACAGCCGTCGCAATGTGTTCGGTTTCCGCCGGAATAACCGCGAACGTCTTCTCCATAGGTACTTCCTTTGAGATCTTTGTGTCCTTTGTGGCCAATCCGTCTTTGTGGCCTTCGTGGCGCGCGAAGCGCGTCACTCGATGAGCCGATACTGCAGCGCCTCGGCGACATGTTCCCGTTCCACGCCGGCGGACGCCGCGAGATCGGCGATGGTCCGCGCGACCTTCAGCAGTCTGTCGTAGCCGCGCGCGCTGAGAGCCAGCCGCTTGGCGGCGGCGAGGAGCAGCGTTCTTCCTTTCGTGTCAGGGCGGCAGTGCACCGCGACAGCGCCACCTCGGAGGTCCGCGTTCATCCGCGGACCATTCAGTCCATAGCGCGATCGCTGAATGAGGCGCGCGGCGAGGACGCGTGTGCGCACTGACTCGGACGACTCGCCTGGAGCCGCGTCTGCAATCGCGCTGACCGGAACCGCCGGCACGTCAACAATCAAGTCGATACGGTCGCGCAGCGGTCCCGATAGGCGCCCCTTATAGCGCGCGATGTGGGCAGGCGTGCATCGGCAGGTACGCCTGTCGTCCCCGAGGAAACCGCACGGGCACGGGTTCATGGCCGCGATCAGGACGAACCGTGCCGGGAAGACCGCAGTCCGTGCCGCGCGCGCGATCGTCACGCGCCCTTCCTCCAGCGGCTGGCGCAGCACCTCGAGGACGCGCCGATCGAACTCGGGCATCTCGTCGAGGAAGAGGACGCCGTTGTGTGCGAGCGAAATCTCGCCCGGGCGGGGAATAGCGCCGCCGCCGACGAGCGCGACGTTCGACACGGTGTGATGCGGCGCGCGAAACGGCCGCGACGTCAGGAGACCTGCGCCCTGGGGAAGCGTGCCAGCCACGGAATGTATGGAGGTGCACTCGAGCGCCTCCTCGAACGTCAGCGGAGGCAGTATCCCGCTCAGTCTCCGCGCCACCATCGTCTTGCCGGCGCCCGGCGGACCGATGAGCAGCAGGTTGTGTCCTCCCGCCGCGGCAACCTCCAGCGCGCGCCTTGCGAACAGTTGTCCTCGCACGTCGGACAGATCGCCGTCGCAGGGCGCCGTCACTGGGGATGGGACCGCAGCGCACGCAACCTTGGCGTCGTCCGGTTTGTTCAACGCGTGGAGCGCATCGGCGAGAGAACTGACGATGCAGACCTGGAGGCCATCAACGACCGACGCTTCAGGGGCGTTCTGCGGCGGGAGAAGCAGTCGCGTCAGGCCAAGGCGCCGCGCGGCAACCGCGATCGGGAGGACGCCACGAATGGCGTTGATGCCGCCGTCGAGAGACAGCTCGCCGAGGACGAGCGTGTCCTCGAGCGCCCGACTTGCCAGCTGGCCAGTTGTCGCCAGGACGCCAAGCGCAATTGGAAGGTCGAACGAGGAGCCCGCCTTCCTGACGTCTGCCGGCGCGAGGTTGACCGTGATGCGGTGGTGTGGGAACTCGAAACCGGAATTCCTGATAGCAAGCCTGACGCGATCGCGACTCTCACGGACGGTTGCGTCCGGCAGGCCGACCATGGTGAATGAAGGAAGGCCGAAGGAGACGTCCACTTCGATTTGAACCGGGTACGCTTCCACGCCGAAGACCGCGGCACTCCGCAGACAGGCCAGCACAGGGCGGGCTTCTGCAAATGTCGCTCGTCTGGATTCCAAGCGGTATGGCCGACAATGGGGCGCACCGCGATGCGGATTCTGCTACGGGGCAGACCCTCGGTAGCGGCAGTTTCTCAGTACACGCGAACAGCCCGGCGACCGCGATGCCGTCGGGGCTTTCTGGCAGGGCGGGTCCTTTTGACCCGCCGGCTTTTAATGAGTGGCTGAAGAAACGCGAGCGGTGGTGAAGATGGTCAAGCGCTCGCCCGCGCGAATCACATTCCCGCTCAGGCCGTTCCACTTCTTGATCGAAGCGACTGTGGTCTTGAACACGCGCGCGATGGAGGCGAGCGTGTCGCCCCGTTTCACTCGATAGACCAGTTTCGATTGCGCGGATGGGGCGGTGTCATCGGTCTCCACGGCAGCCGGCTGGGTTGCGCTGGCGGTGACGATCGCATCAACCTTCTGCGTTTCCACCAGGGGCGCCGGGGTTTCAGTGCGCGTCGCAAGGAGCAGCGTCGGTGCGCGCGGAATGATCAGCTGCTGGCCCGCGGTCACGCGCGACTTGACCGACAGGTAATTCGCTTCGGCAAGGTCAGCGCGGTTGACCTTCAGCTTGCGGGCAATCGAGAGCAGTGTCTCGCCCTTCCGCACGGTGTGCCAGTTGAGCGCCGTCGTCGCGTCAGGGCCCGATTCCGCGAGGCGAACGCGCACGAGTTCAGCGGAGCCCTCCGGGACCCTCAACTCGTAATCCTTCGACCGAACCGGTGTCGTCCAGCGCCGTAGTTCGGGATTTAAATCCTGAATCGACTGCACAGAGGTGCCTGCCCACTCGGCGACTCGCCGGAGATCCACCGCGTCAGGCAGCATCACCGTCTCGAAGTTTGGTGTCTCGAGCAGTGGCGCGATGTCCAGTCCGTACTGGGCCGGGTTCCGCGCGATGATCATGGCCGCCAGGATCAGCGGAACATAGTCGCGCGTTTCCTGCGGGAGATAGCGGCGGCTCGCACTCAGGCGCCAGAAATCCTTGACGCCGCCGGCTCGTCTGATCGCGCCCTGCACGCGGCCTGGCCCCCCGTTATAAGAGGCGAGCGCCAGATGCCAGTCGCCGAACATGCCGTACAGCGTTTTCAGGTACTTCGCAGCGGCGCGTGTAGCCTTTTCAGGTTCGGCGCGCTCGTCAATATACCAGTCGTTCTTCAGGCCGTTCTCGAGCGCAGTGCCGCGCATGAATTGCCACATGCCTTTTGCTTTGGCGCGCGACAAGGCGTCCGCTTTGAACGCGCTCTCCACCAGCGGGACGTAGGCGAGGTCTAATGGGAGCCCTTCCGCCCGGAAGACGTCCTGGATCATCGGCAGGTACTTGGCGCCGCGGCCCAATCCATCCTGCAGGTATCCCTTCAGCCGGCCGGTGAACAACTCGACGTAGGACAACACGCGGGCATTCAGCGGAATGTCGATATCGTGTGTCGTGGACTCGAAATCTGCGGCGACGGCTTCCCGTGTCTCAGCGGTGGCAGGCTTGTCGAAGGTGGAGATGGCCAGGAGGTCGTCAATGGAGGCCGGCTCGTATTTCTTTTCCGTAAATCCGTCGCCCTGAGCGAGGGCGGTGACCTCGAATGCGCTGATCCTCTCGACCAGCCGATCGAAATGCTCGCGGATTCGCGGCTCCGATCGGGCGCCATAGGGAGATTCGAGGAGCACTTCCAGGGCCTGGTTGAACGCGCTTCGGGCCGACTCCAGGTGGCCGAGTAGAAGGTCGGTCTGGCCGGTCTCGAAATGACGGGTCGACACCGCTATCAAATCGGTCACGGGGTCCGAGATTGGCTGGGGAGCAGGAGCCGGAGGAGCGGGCGCCGTAGCCACCACGGCGGGTGCCACGGGTGTCGCCGTAGTTGAAGGCACACGCGTCGCGCAGGCTGTGCTGAGCAGTCCAAGGACGACGAGTGCTGCGGTCAGGCCTGGATGCGTTCTCAGCACGGCGGAAAAGGCTACCATTCCGCTGAGCTGATGGTCAACAGTAAGTCCAATCCGCTCAGCAGTTGCAGACCATTCAGCGCGGCCAGCCCGCCTGGATAAAGGCTTTATTCGATTCCCCGAGGTCGCGGGCCGACGGGGTGACGATGGTCTTTTCATCAATAACTACCTTCCGCCCCGCCTTCAATGCCGCCCGCACATCGTCTTCGCAGACGAAATCGGCCGGCGCCTCCGGGGCGGGGCTGGGGCTGGGGAGGGCGCTCCCCACATCTACCTTGTCGGTCGGAACACGGTAACCCCTTGATTCCAGGAAGCTATCGATCCGGGCCGCCAGCGTCTGGGCAGAAATCCCAGGGGTTTCGGGCCGCGCAGGAGCCTTGGGCAGCGGGGGAGGGACGGCCGTTTGCGCCGGAGGCCGGCCCGAAAGGGAAGCGTCCCCTCTCATTGCCTCCGATGGAACAGCCGGACGCACCTCGTATGCGAGTCGCTTCACGTTCAGCAGGTGACGGGGCGAAATGTTGTCGGAGGTGATGTTGCCGCCCCAACCGCCGCAACCCAGCGTCATGGCCGGGTCGAGACCGGTTGTCAGGCCAATCGATCCGTGCGTCGTCGGCGTGTTGACGCAGATTCGGAACGCCGGTTTCTTGAGCCCGAACTGAAGGATGACATCCTCGTTCTTAGAATGGATCGACATGGTGTGCCCCATGCCGCCGTAACGAAGGATCTGGATGCAGCGCTCGCACCCCTCGCGCCAGTCCTTGACGACGTAGAGCGAGAGGACCGGGCACAGCTTCTCTATTGAAAGCGGATAGTCGCGGCCTACGCCGCCAAGCGGAGCGATGAGGGCTCGAGTGCCTTCCGGAATTGTAATGCCCACCTGTTTGGCGATGTATGTGGCGGGCTTTCCGACCAGGGCGGGATTCGGCAAACGCTGAGGGGTCACGAGTCCCTTCCCAAGCGCGTCCATCTCCGCCTGATTCAGGAAATGAGCGCCGAGCGCTTGAAATTCCCGACGCACTTCCTCGGCGACTGCCTCGTCCACGACCACGGAGTTCGGCGAAGAGCACAGGACCCCGTTGTCGAAGGTCTTGCCGATCATGATGTCGCTCGCCGCCTTTTTCAGATCGGCGCTGCGCTCGATGTAGCAAGGGGCGTTGCCCGGTCCGACGCCGTACGCGGGCTTGCCGGAGCTGTAGGCCGCCCGCACGAGTCCCATGCCGCCCGTCGCCAGAATCACCGCGACATCGCGGTGCCTCATCAGCTCCTGCGTTCCTTCGAGCGTGACTGTCGTCATCCACCCGATGGTGCCCGGTGGAGCGCCGGCGCGGTTCGCGGCGTTCGCCATAACCTCGACCGCGCGTGTGATGCACCGCGCCGCCGCGGGATGCGGGCTGACCACGATCGCGCAACGCGCTTTCAACGCGATCAGCACCTTATAGATCGCGGTGGATGTCGGATTGGTTGAAGGGACGATCGCTGCGACGACGCCGAACGGCTCGCCGATCTCGACAATCTTTCTGTCTTCAATCCGGTTGATGACGCCAACCGTCCGCATCGGCTTGATGAACTCGTAGACCTGGCGGGACGCGAAGAGATTCTTCTGAACTTTGTCCGCGACGACGCCGTAGCTGGTCTCGTCGACGGCCAGGCGCGCGAGCGCTTCCGCTTGCGGCGTGACCGCATCAGCCATGGCGGTGACGATGGCGTCGATCTGTTCCTGGGAAAGCTCGGCGAGCAGAGACTGCGCCTGGCGCGCCGCGACAGCAAGCGCGCGCGCCTGCGCGATCGACTCGAGATCCTTGTTGGCAGCGGGAGTGCGATCCTGAACGACCATTGGGACGTCCCGCTACGCCTTCGGCAGAATCCTCTCAACCTCGGCATGCGGCCGCGGGATCACGTGGACCGAAATGAGCTCGCCGACGCGGCGCGCGGCGGCGGCGCCCGCGTCGGTCGCGGCCTTCACCGCGCCCACGTCGCCTCGCACGAGCACCGTCACGTAGCCGGCGCCGATATACTCCTTGCCGACCAGCACGACATTCGCGGCCTTGACCATCGCATCGGCCGCCTCGATAGAGCCGATCAGCCCCCGCGTTTCGACCATTCCGAGCGCTTCAGATGCCATGGGTGTCACGCACTCTAGCAGAAAGGCGGAGTATCATTCCACTCTCGATGCTCCGTTATCCCGTGTGCCTGCGCGTGCTTCTGGCGACAATCGCGGTCTTTGCCTCCGGATGCGGCAGAACCCAGGATACCGAGATGCCGGTCGCGACACCGTCCGTGACCCTCGAGCGGACCGACGCCGCGATCGGCACGCCTCTCGAGATGGCCTATCGCTTCGTCGTGGCGCCGAACGCGCCCGCGTTCGCCGACGACTACTGGGTGTTCGTCCATTTCCTCGACACCGACGGGGAGTTGATGTGGACCGATGATCATCCGCCGGCGGTGCCGACGCGCGAGTGGAAGTCGGGGCAGACGATTGAATATTCACGAACCATGTTCGTTCCCAAGTTTCCGTACGTCGGGCAGACACGGGTCGAGGTAGGGCTCTTCTCGCCGAAGAGCGGAGCACGCCTGCCTCTGACCGGCGAGACAAAGGGGCAACGCGCTTACGGAGTGGGGACGTTCAACCTCCGCCAGCAGACCGACAACCTGTACGTCGTCTTCAAGGACGGCTGGCACGAAACGGAGGTGGCCGATGAGAACGCCGGCATCGAGTGGCAGTGGTCGAAGAAGAACGCGACGCTCGCCTTTCGCAACCCCAAGCGCGACGTCATCCTTTACTTCCAGTGCGATCAGCCGGTCCAGGTGCTCGGTGCGCAGCAACGTGTAGAACTGCGCATCGGCCCCGCCGTCATCGAGAGCTTCACCCTGCCGCCCGGATCGAGGGAACTTCACAAGATTCCAGTCAGTGCAGCCCAGCTTGGCGACGCCGATACCGTTGAAGTCGCGGTTGCGGTCGATAAGACCTTTGTGCCTGCGACTATTACTCAACTGAAGAACTCGGACGGGCGGGAGCTGGGGATCCGTGTATTCAGAGCTTACGTTCAGGCTAAATAGCGCTTACAATTGGACTTCGATGCGCCGGGAGCTCATCCTCTCCGCTCTCTTTGTATTGATAACGGCCGTGGTGCCGGCACGCGCGGAGCTCGTCTTTTTCGAGTCCGGGCGGGCGATGTCCGTCAAAGCGATTCGGTCCGACGGCAACGAGCTCGTCCTGCACCTCCGGAGTGGCGGGGAAATCCACTGCGACCGGACGCTCATCACCAAGGTCGAACCGGACGAAATCGAATACCCCGAAGAGGTGCTGGACGCGCTGCCTTTCGCCCGGGCGATTCTCGAGCCGGCGGCCATCCCCGAGCAGTACCGCGATTTGATTACGAAAACTGCCAGAAAGCACGGTGTCGATGCGCGTGTCGTGAACGCCTTGATTCAGGTCGAGTCGGCGTATCACAGCCGCGCCGTGTCGCCAAAGGGGGCGCGCGGGCTCATGCAGATTATGCCCGCGACC
>Ga0114129_10013516_pt1 | contig 11634 bp, 7 predicted proteins | sample RhiMetdeltSRZDD1_FD_80071 | JGI IMG/M metagenome (GOLD analysis project Ga0114129, IMG submission 80071) | Populus rhizosphere microbial communities from Tennessee, USA - Rhizosphere MetaG P. deltoides SRZDD1 (version 2) (version 2) | ecosystem: Host-associated > Plants > Roots > Rhizosphere >... | reverse complement strand
GGGGAAACGCTTTGAGATGGTGGGGCGATGCAAACACAAAACTGAGGTGGGCATGTTGCTCTGGCAACTGCGGTGCCACCTGCTCGAGCACCGCTGAGACCGCCGCCTCAGTCTGTACTTCACGCGATAGCGCACTGGCAAATTGCATAGGAACTCTCCTTATCAAGAAGGAGCGGGATTAACCTGTATCCTTTCGCTGCGTCGTCGTACCTTCTCTAGTCTACTCGCCCTCATCGTTACATGCAATCCAGAGGCATAATGCACCTGCCTCCCCATATAGAGTCCCCACAGGATGAGGTTCAAGAGGTGAGGACAGCGCAGGTTGTACCGCGGCCCCGACTTGGGCATCAAGAGGGAAAGAAAAATGCAGTGTACACCGGGCCGGAGCGTAACCCGGGAATGAGCGGGGTTGCAGCGCTTTTGGCCTGTGTGCTCATTGTTCCCTCTTTCTGTAAGTCTATTGAATCGGTTTCTTCCAAAGAGCCAAAAACTTAGATTGATTTTCAAAACCTGCAACAAGATCGGTATTTAAGAGTCATAGCCAAAGGTAACATATATCCTCATCTAGTATCCTCCTCGGGCTTCCATACAATTACAACTTCGCAGCTGTAAACATCCATGTTCAATGGATGGCTTCACAACTATTTGATTTCCCTATGAATTCTCAACATGCTTGCTTAGTGCCAGAAAAATTACCCCAAAATATCAATGGGTTGCAGACAACTCTTGCACGTAGAAAATTTTACGAGTCTGTGATTAAAACTATTGACAATGTCCACAGGCAGTAATAGGATACAGCAACAAGAATAACACAATGAACATTAAGATTGCTTAATAAACACGTTAGTATAACCTGGTATCGTTCTTCCTGGCCCCCTTAAATAGTCCAGAAACATAGCTGTTCGCGGATGACTGCGTCGCAAATTGAGGTGAGACTATCTGCTGCGCGTCTTAGAAGCTGTTTCAAGGCAAAAATGGGCAGTCAACTTGTAACATAGCTCCTTAGGACGTATAGCCATGGGAAAATACAGGACTAGCAATAGGGCTTTGGCGAGGCTTGATCGCTAGTTCAATCCCCACAAGGGGACTTCTTATAATAAAGATTTCTAGAAGACGGGAATAGCGCGGTTCGCGCCGTACTATAATGATAAAAGCGAAGGGCCAGTGATTCAGCTTTAGCGGGCAGAGATCACTGGCCCTCCTGAGCCCGAGGAGTATCCTCATGGCCTATATAAATATATCTTATGTTGACAATATAGACAATACCTTTCCACGCCTAAGCGCACTTGGCCCTTTCTTGTAACTGTAAGAAGGGTTCCGGGTTGCGCTTTTTTTTGCGCCCCAAGAGGCAAAGAGACAGCTTGGAGGCTCGCAGGTTTAATCGGACCAAGCTACCTACGGTTTGTATATGACAGTATTGTCAGGATGGCTTCATAGAGGGCGAAGGCTCCATAGACCAACGTCAGCCTGCCAACCTCACCATAACTGAAGCAGAAGCGAAAGTATAGCTAGACGCATGGACTAAGGCTTTCCGCAGGAAAGCGATGATGTCTGTACTGATTGGCTGTATGAGTAGAAAATGCCCGTAAGGCCTTCTAACTTGAATAATACTTTATAAGAAATAGCAAGGAAATATGCATTTTATTGCCAGTTTGCTATAAAATACTTTATCACAATATCTCAAGTTCTTTTGCTAGCGCTAGAGAGTAGATTGGCTTGGATACGAATTTTCATGCCTATCTACTCTGATAGTATTGAAGAATTTATAGATTTCACTTCAAACATATTTAGAGTGTAAAAAAGGTCTATGGGACTGAAGGGGGCGGAGCCCCTTCAAAAATACCTATGTATCTCGAACTCTAACGCCTGATTAAACTATTAACCTGATGTCTAGTGAAGTTGTGGTATACACAAGTTGAGCTTGTACAAAGTTTAGACTGAGTAAAGGCAGCCTTAATCTTGGAAACAGACCAGGGCTCCCAGTCAGCTTAGCCACCATCCACTCGACGATCTGCTCCAACGTCTCAGCTTTTACGGCCCACCAGGCTTCGCCGATGGTCATCAGTATGCACCGAGTCCAGTCCTGCACATGGCTCTGGCGCAGCGAGCGCATTAGTGAAGACTATATGCTGTGCTCACGAAGACATGTGGTGGGTCTGCCCCTCGCTCTTGCTGTCCTAATGAAAGGGCTTGGTCTTGTCCAGTAATGACGATAGACCCGCACTTTAGCTGAACAGGCCACACAGGAGTAAACTCAACAAATGCTCTCTCCATGTGCTGCCTCACACTGATCATGATTGCTACGTTACGTACTGGTTTTTAAAGTTGCAGATCTATAGGATGTCATTGCGTTGTAAGGAGTAAAGGGGCTGGTCAACATGAAACCTACACCATTCAATGGAATATATAGCCTGAATCGAGCCCGACAAAGGCCAGTAGTTGGCCGTGAGGATAGCGAAGCAAATTATGCATATTTAGGAACTCAAGATAGCAACCTTCATAGGGATGATTTCAGCTTTTATTTCAATCTTCTCAAGAGAAGAAAATGGTGTATTATTCTTACTACATTCCTTATTACTTTTGCTGTAATACTTTATGCAATTTTTGAAGCCAAGATCTATGTAGCTTCTACTAAAATATTGATAGAGGACGACAACCCACACATATTAAATATCAAAGAACTTACAATACCTGATAAATCTAAGAATTTTTTCCAAACCGAGTATAAACTGATTCAAATCAGTGAAAACATAGAAGAGATTATTGACAGACTACAATTAGACAAAGAAGATCATTCAGAAAAATATGTTTTCATGAAGAAAATCGGAGACCTGATAGAGAGCGCCAGTGGAATCTTAAGTTCCCTTCAGAACGCGTTGCTAAGGGCTGTAACTCCAACAAGTGAGAGTAGTGTGACGCCACTACTCGATGATGCTGCAAAGCACCGCCATCAGGCGATTACCAGCTTTTACAAGTCTTTAAAGGTCGATCCTCAAGAGGATACAAAGCTGGTTGACATCCGCATTTCAGGCCCCGATCCACAGCTAGTCGCCCAAGAAGCCAATATGCTGGCAGAGATTTACATAAGGAAAAATTTGGAGAAAAAACTAGAGGTCAATAGAAAGGCACAAGCCTGGTTAACCGATCAAACCGAAGAGCTGGAAAAACAGATGCGCGATGCTGAATTAAAGCTACAGAAATTGAGAGCACAAAAAAGGTTCATTTCTCTTGATGCAGAAGAAAAAAGAGATCTTCTTTTAACAACACTAAATGAGATAAATTCTGAATACAACAAGACGCTCAGCGATAGGATTAATATAGAAGCTCGTTTAAGTAATGGTGAGGATTCTTACAATAAAGATGATTTAGAAACTATGCCATTATCAGAAAATAGTACATATATACAAATAAAACAGAAACTGTTAAGCCTGAAAGATGAATATGCAAAACTTTCAAATACATACAAGAGTGATCATCCTGTTATGGTTCAGAAAAGATTTCAAATGGACGAGATAAGAAAAAATATTAGAGAGGAATCAAAAAAACTAACAAGATCTACAAAAGCAGAATACAATATACTTCGTACAAAAGAATTAGCTTTAGAGAAGGAAGTTAATAAGAAAAAAGATGAAGCAATAAAATTAGACGAAGACATGATTACGTATAATGCCCTCAAGCGAGATACTGAAAGCTATAGAAAATTATATTCTGAAGCATCACAAAGATTGCGTGAGATCAAACTCACACAAGCCCAGACAACGAGTAACGTCACGGTTGTAGAAAAAGCCTCAGTGCCGATCCAACCTGTCTCTTCGAAAACATCAAAGGTATTGTTAGGTGCTCTCCTGGGCTGCAGTATTGGTATAGGATTGGCCTTTATACGCGACTATTGCGATGCTAGTCTCAAGGGTATAGACGAGGTCGAACACTATCTGCAGATCCCATGCCTCAGTGTCATCCCTAGCGGCATCCCTGGTATCGATCATAACATCGCATACTCCAGCTATCTACGGGTAAGGCAAGAGCCCCTAAGCCCCGAGAGAAAGAGCCGTTCGTGGACTTCGACGCTATTACGAGGGGCTACCAGTGACCGACGCCGTGATCGCAGCCTTATCCCCCACCGTATAGCAACGCTTTACCATAGGGGGTCAACCATACTCGAAGCCTATAATCTGCTGAGAACAAGGCTACTATCGCCTGCTTCAGATATCAAAACATTATTAGTGACTAGTGCCGTCCCAGCGGAAGGCAAGTCCACTACGATTAGCTATCTTGGGATGGCATTTGCCCGCTTAGGAAGAAGGGTTTTACTTGTTGATACAGACCTGCGACAGCCTGCATTGCATAGACGCTTTCGCGTGCACAATAACGCTGGGTTAACCGATATCCTGGCACAGGGGCACGATTGGCAGCAGTTTATTCAGAACACTTCCCTCGCCTACCTGCAGATCCTGCCGGCCGGTGGTGGCCCGCATGGCTATCCATCGGATGTCCTGAGCCTGGCAACGATGCAGAAGTTAGTTGAAGACCTGCGCAATGCCTTCGACTTAGTCATTTTTGATGCGCCCCCGATACTCTCATTGCCTGACGCTGAGATCCTAGTTCCTGCTGTGGATGGTGTCCTTTTAGTTCATTCTCCAGGTAAGTGTAGTAAAGAAGATGTCTTTGAGGCAACAAGAGTTTTACAGAGAGCAGGAGCCAATGTTTTCGGTGTTGTTTTAAACGATGTTAGCTCAAAAGAACAAAGATACTATTATGGTGTTTCTCACCCTACAGCGTAATATGTAAAAGTATATAGGTATACAATTCACTGATATTGTGCAATTTAATATCTTTGTCAAGTAGAAGTTGGAAAGATGTATTTCTCCTTGAAAAAGAAAACTTTTTTTAATATCATAAAAATCTTAGATATTTTTTTTATGCTTTCTTCTTTAGTGGTAAGTTTATCAATCTGGAGCGTCCCTCAAGGGACAAGCGTTTCCATATGGGAATTGCTCTATATAAAAACAAAACTCATAAATGTTGTACTGTTGTTGATTTTTATGCTGACATGGCGCCTCATCTTCCACTTTTTGGGACTCTATGATGCCACGAGTCTCGATAAAGGAAAAGCGGAAGGGAAAACGGTTGTCTTGGCTGTACTCGTCGGCACGATGACGCTTCTGGCGATGACCGTACTCTTTCAACGCACCCATATCGGTCGCGAAACGCTGCTGTCCTTCATGGTGCTGGCGGGTGTCCTCACTTGGGGTGGCCGGACAGCTCTACGCAGTATCTTGGGGAAGGTACGTAAGCAGAATCGGCATGTCTGTCGTCTCCTCCTCGTCGGGTCCAACCGTAGGGCGTATAACTTCGTACGCTCTGTTTTGGCCACTCCTCAACTTGGCTATCACATTGTCGGGTATGTCGATGATCCTTGGGATGACAGCAACTGCGGGAAGCTGGAGGGCACGCTGAAGCATCTGGGCGCGTTGCAGGATCTCGATGAGGTCATTGATCGAGAGGATATCGATGAGGTAGTCATTACTCTGCCCATCCGCTCTTACTATGAACAGATCCAAGGCATGATCGCAGCGTGTGAGATCCGGGGCATCCAGACCCATCTCTTGTCGGATTTCTTCCAATGCACCATTGCCCAGCCGCGTGTCCTAGAGTTCGATGGCATTCCTATACTGGCCTTCACAACAGGCACGTGTGCGGTGTGGGCAGCATATCTGAAGCGTATATTTGATGTGCTCGTCGCCTCCCTCCTGGTGCTGAGCCTCTCGCCGCTTTTTCTGTTCTTAGCGCTGCTTATCAAGATCTTTTCGCCCAAAGGCCCGGTCTTGTTTGTCCAGACGCGGGTTGGATACAACCGGCGACATTTCAAGATGCTAAAGTTCCGGACTATGATCCCTGAGGCGGAGCGCCTCCAGCCGACACTGGAACATCTAAACGAAGTGCACGGCCCGGTGTTTAAAATTAAAAACGATCCACGGATTACGCCCATCGGACGTATCCTCCGCAAAACGAGCCTCGACGAACTGCCGCAACTTTTCAACGTTATCAAGGGCGATATGAGTCTGGTGGGCCCGCGGCCACTCCCACTACGGGATGTAGAGAGATTTGAGGCGGCCTGGCAGAAGCGCAGATTTAGCGTCAAGCCGGGTATAACGTGCCTGTGGCAAGTGAGCGAGCGCAGCAATGCCACGTTTGAGACCTGGATGGTCCAAGATTTAGCCTATATAGATAATTGGTCCTTTCGTCTCGATCTCAAGATCTTATGCAAGACGATCCCCGCCGTGGTCAGAGGGCGCGGCGCGCACTAGCCGGATGTGCTGACAGAACAAGAGCGAGCCCTGCATAGGTATGGTGGGTGCTGGAGGCTAGCCCCAAAGCGAGAGAGGTAAGGCCTGCAGAAGGCTGTATAGATGACCATACGTGACCATGAGGAGATTTTTCCATGTCACACTGCGGCCGTATCGTGTCATCTCGAGGAGCATGCACATGTGTGGCATAGCGGGATACTGGGGTCAGCTTCCGGTCGGTAGCGCTGCTGCGCTTGTGCACGACATGAATGCAGCGCTAGCCCACCGCGGCCCTGACGGGGAGGACATGTGGCTTGGCTCCGATGTGGGTTTGGGCCACCGCCGCTTAGCTATCATCGATGTGACCAGTGGCGCCCAGCCGATGGTGTCCGCGGATGGACGTTATCGCATCGTCTTCAACGGTGAAATCTACAATTACCGTGCACTGCGCCAGCATCTTATGAGCGTTGGCTACCTGTTTCATACGCATGCGGATACCGAAGTCATACCAGCTGCTATCGACCATTGGGGCATCGGGCCCGGCTTGCGGCGCCTCCGAGGGATGTTTGCCTTCGCGCTGTATGATCAGTGGGAGGATTGTTTGCTGCTGGCACGTGACCCGTTTGGCATTAAACCGCTCTACATCGGCCAGGCCCCTGGTGTGATCCTCTTTGCTTCGGAACCCAAAGCCTTGTTCACATACCCCGGCCTGCCGCGGCAGGCCGATGCGGTTGCGCTTCTTGACTTCTTTTCCCTCGGCGCACCGCTCTCCCCGCGCACGTGTTGGTCCACGGTACGTGAGCTCGAGCCCGGCGCCTGGCACCAGTATAGCCGGCACGCTGAACACCGCGGTCGCTTTTGGGACTGGGAAGCAGCGGCGGTCGAGCCGCTGACAGAAGCGGAAGGACTTGAGCGCCTCGAAACCGTTCTATGCGAGGCCCTGCAGCTGCACCTCGAGAGTGATGTACCGCTGGCTGCCTTCCTCTCTGGCGGCATCGATTCGTCGTTGGTCGTAGCGCTGCTCTGCAAGCACTTCGTGCCGGGACTGCCCACCTTTCACATGGGCTTTGATGAGGCGGCCTACGATGAGTCGCGTCATGCGCGTGCCGTGGCGCTACACTGTGGTAGCCAGCATCACGAAAGCCGTATCGCAGCGGGCGAAGGGACCCCGGAACTCTTTCAACGTATTGTCGCTCACTATGATCAACCCTTTGGTGACTCGTCATGTCTGCCCACTTGGCTCATCTGCCAAGAGATGGCGCGGCACACCAAGGTTGTGATCTCGGGCGATGGCGGAGACGAGATGTTCGGTGGCTACGACCGCTACCTCCAGGCGCGAAAACTCACGACACTGGCGCGGTGGCCCATGCTGCGCTGGCTGGCGACGGCAGGGGGACGCCTGTTAACGATGACGCATCCCAACCTCGCCCGCCAGCTCTACAAGGCCTCAACCTTGGCCCGATTACCGCGTCAGCCCATGCTCTGCGGTCTGCTCACGTATTTCACACTGGCAGACGCCCGAGCCTTATTCAAGCCGGACTTTCTGCGCTTGGCCCTAGCCGAGGGTGAAACGGCTGAGCGCTTTGCCCGCTACATCCCTACGGAGCTTTCCGATCCACTGGCCCAACTGATGGCCGCCGAAAGTCGATCGCTCTTGCACTATGACTTCTTACGTAAAGTTGACGTGGCCAGTTCGGCACACGGTCTTGAGGTCCGTACCCCCTTTGTGGACGTCGAAGTCTTTAACTTTGCCATACGCCTCCCTATGACCCTGAAAGTCAGACAAGGCTCGTTAAAAGTGCTGCCGCGGCTGCTGGCCAGAAAGCTGCTCCCGGCCAGTATCGTCGATCGTCCCAAGCAGGGCTTTGCCATCCCTTTTGACCGCTGGGCTGGGCCGAAGCTGCGAGAGTTTTTGCACGATCTGCTCCTCAGCCCGACAGCCCGGTGCCGCGACTGGCTATGCCCCGAGCGTGTGGAGGCGATCCTGCAGGTCTTTGCCAACAACACGCGGCCGGTCTATCTCAGTCGCTTTCAGGCCTCACACCACGTATTTTTACTGGCGGCGTTCGAGTTGTGGCTGCGCCAATGGTCGCCCTCTGTCCCCTAGTACCATAGAGGGGATGGCAGAAGAAAGCGTCAAAACGTATGACGATGACTCTTAGGACCAAAACCTCCTGGCTGAAGCAGCGGCTGCAGACGATGGGGCCAGCAGAGGTGCTATCGCGCCTGTCCGAGATCGGCCGTCACGTGGCACTCTATAGCGCGCTGCGCAGTGGTTACTGGCGTGTACGGCAGCCATCACGTCGCCGCACCCATGGCGCCTGGCCGCTTCCCGCCTTGAACGGGCGCTGCGACGGCGTGCAGCGAGACGTGCAGATGCGTGTTCTCGCGGTGGCGGAAAACTGGTTACAGCATCGCGCCAGCTTTTTTGCCTTGCGTGACACCCCCCTTGGGGAGTCCATAGACTGGCATCGTGACTACGCCTCGGGGCGTGTGAGTCCACTGAAGTACAGCGGCCTGATCAATCATCGTAACGTCGCGGTTGCAGGGGACGTGAAATATATCTGGGAACTCAACCGCTTGCACCAGCTGGTTCTACTCGCCTGGGCGGCCCGGTGGACGGGTTGTGAGGCGTATAGAGACGCTATTGATACCCAGACGCGTTCCTGGCAGGCGCAGAATCCCTTTATGCATGGCCTCAACTGGAAGAGCCCTCTAGAAGCGGCCATGCGGCTCATCTCGTGGGCCATGGCGATGGTGGTGATGCCCGTTCTGAGACAGACGACTGGCGGGGACGCTCTCGCCGAGAGCGTCTACCAACATCAATACTTCATCCGGACCTTCCACTCCAAGCATTCGTCGGCGAACAATCATCTTATCGGCGAAATGGCAGGACTGTATGTGGGCACGATTTTTTGGCCCGGATATAGCGAGAGTGCGTCCTGGCGCACCTTCGCCCGGCACATGCTCCAGCAGGCCCTGGCGGAGCAAGTCGCAAGCGATGGGGTTGGCAAAGAGCATGCCGCCGAGTACCAGCTTTTTATTACCGAGTTGTTCTTGCTGGTAGGGGCGCTAGGGCAAGCCGTTGGCGATCCCTTTCCGCCGGCCTATTGGGAGCGGCTCGCGCTCCTGCTAACCTTTGTGGCGGCGATTTCCGACCGTGCGGGGCACCTGCCGCTGTTTGGCGATGGCGATAGTGCCCAGGCGGTATGGCTGCCTGAGACGACCCCAGAGCGGGCCCAGGCCTTGGTGCGACTTGGACAGGCCCAGGCTGGGGAGGGGACTGATCTGCGCTCGACCTTACTCTTGTGGGGGCAAGCGCCCAAGGCTCTACCGCTATCGGCGAGCCCCACCCCAGCCCAGGAGGCGCGCGCATTTCCTGAGGGCGGTTACTATGTCCTGGCCACCGATCGTGGGGGAGAGGACGAGTTGGTCGTCGTGTTCGATGCCGGTCCGCTTGGGCTGGCTCCCCTGTATGCCCACGGCCATGCCGATGCCCTCAGCTTTTGGCTCAGCTACGGCGGCCACGAGTTTCTCATTGATCCTGGGACATACTGCTATAACAAACATGCCGCCTGGCGAGCCTATTTTCGCGGCACGGCAGCCCACAACACGGTGCGAGTAGACGGTGAGGATCAGTCGGCGGCTGCCGGGACCTTTCTCTGGCGTCACGTGGCCCGCTGCGAGGCTGAGTACGTCCAAGATAAGGCGACCTTTATTGAGGTGGCGGGGTATCATGACGGGTATTTGCGCCTATCTGATCCGGTGCTGCATCGGCGTCGTCTGCGTCTCGACAGAAAATCCCGCATCGTGACGATTACCGATATCCTGGAATGCCATGGTACCCACGAGGTCGAGATCGGCTTTCACTTCAGCGAGGCATGCGACGTGTGGCAAGCGGAACGCAACGTTTTTCTGGCGGCGCACGGCACGAAGCGCTTGCGCTTGCATCTGGACGCGTGCCTTACCCCAACTCTCTATCGCGGCTCGGAACAGCCCATTGCTGGCTGGGTTTCACGCACCTTTGACGTCAAGGTGCCGACGGTCACTCTGGTGGCGCGTGGCCAGATGACCAGGATGACTGAGTTTCGCACCGAGATTGTGGCTTTGGGGGTTGGCGCCGTTTCCTCTTGACGGTTGCTTGCCTCACCTAAGGCCTTTTGCACGTCATCATCCTCAGCCCGCCCGACAACGGACGAAGAGAGGGGACGCACCCACATGTGTGGAATCTTCGGTGCGGTGAATACACCGCTTGATGCGGCCCGGTGCCTGCTCGCTTTGCAGCATCGCGGTCCTGACAGCAACGGGGTTCAGTGCCTCGATGTCGGGGGTGCCAGTGTTGTCCTCGGTCATACACGGCTCGCTATTCTCGATTTGTCACCCGCCGGCCATCAGCCCATAGCCAGTCAGGACAAACGCTGGTGCGTGTCGTACAACGGCGAAATCTATAACCATCTCGAGTTGCGGAAGCATCTCGATGTCAGTTTCCGAGGACATTCCGACACCGAGACGTTGGTTGAATATCTGGCTGCCTACGGAATCGGGCCGACGGTACAAGCGGTGAATGGCATGTTTGCCTTCGCCGCCGTCGATCAATACGAACGAAAGCTCTACCTCGTTCGCGATCCCTTCGGTATCAAGCCCGTGTACTACACGTTAACAGAGGGATTCGCATTTGCGTCCGAGATTCGAGCACTGGCAGTGGCAGCCAGTTTCCGACCCGCGATTGATCTCGATGCCCTCCAATGCTATTTAACGTTGCGCTTTGTGCCATCGCCCCGCACCCTCTGGCATGGCATTTATCGTCTACCGGCTGGCCATGTTCTGAGTGTTGACCTGCAAACGGGACAACATGCACTATCACGCTACGTCGAACCAACCACGACGCGCTTTACGGGGGATATCCAGGAAGCGGTAGAGACCTATCACGACTTGCTGAGCCGAGCGATCAACCGCCAGCTCCTGTCCGATGTCCCGGTTGGGGTGCTGCTTTCGGGCGGCGTCGACTCCGCCCTCATTGCCGCGCTGGCGAAAGAACAAGGGCATGCTTTGCCCTGCTACACCGTCGGTTATCACCCCAACCATCCCGAATCTGAGATCCCGTGGGCGGCAGAGACTGCACGCGTGCTCGGCCTCCCCTTTATTCCGGTGACGATCACTCCAGAAGACATCATGGCGAGCCTCGACAGCGTCACCACATCGCTAGAGGAACCTATTGTATCCACAGGTGCGCTCGCCATGTGGCACCTCGTGCAACGCGCTCGCCAAGACGTTACGGTAGCCCTCACCGGACAGGGAAGTGACGAACCCTGGGGTGGCTATACACGGTATCAGAACGAGATGCTGC
>Ga0114129_10013515_pt1 | contig 11634 bp, 12 predicted proteins | sample RhiMetdeltSRZDD1_FD_80071 | JGI IMG/M metagenome (GOLD analysis project Ga0114129, IMG submission 80071) | Populus rhizosphere microbial communities from Tennessee, USA - Rhizosphere MetaG P. deltoides SRZDD1 (version 2) (version 2) | ecosystem: Host-associated > Plants > Roots > Rhizosphere >... | reverse complement strand
TTGTACGAGGCAACGAAGCACACACTTGCAGATTGGGTCGAAAGATTGAGAGAGGAAGCCGGCAACAAATTTCCTGAAAAGGTGACGGCATTTCGGAAAGAGATGGCAGTTCACGGGCGTTATCGGGAGCCATGTCCGCGATGTGGAGCAAAGGTCCAGCGGATTAGATACGCATCGAACGAAACGAATTACTGTCCAACTTGTCAAACTGGAGGCAGGCTGCTGGCAGATCGAGCACTGTCGCGCTTACTTCGTGAGGATTGGCCCAAGACCGCGGAAGAACTGGGATGAAGGGAGCAGGAGCAGCAGGCAGGAGCCAATCATTGGTCATATATCGTTTGACATTTCTCATTTGTCATTTAGGAAACCACCGACTTCATGTAGGTGGTACCTCAATTTCGACCTAACCAGCGAGTTGAAAGACCTTGCGCGCTGCGCGCGCAATATCAAAGGTTGGCGCGGATTAGGTTAAGCTGAAGTACGATCGACATGGAGGTCGGTTGGTTTCCTAAATGACAAATGAGAAATGTCAAATGATATATGGCAAATGATTGGGGCTTCGTCCAACAGTAGACGACTTATCTCCGACGATTTACCATGGGATGTGTAATTGAAGGTCTTTCGGAGTACTTATGGCTATAAATGAAGCAGTCATCATCAGCGCCGTGCGCACACCAGTAGGGAAGTTTCTGGGCTCGCTTAAAGGCTTCTCGGCGACGGAACTGGGAGCGATTGTGGTTCGAGAAAGCGTCAAACGAGCGGGCCTGAAACCGGCGGACGTTGATGAGGTAATCATGGGTTGTGTGATCCAGGCTGGCTTGGGACAGAACGCGGCACGACAGGCTGCGCTGAACGGTGGATTACCACCATCGGTCTCCGCGGTGACTGTTAACAAAGTTTGTGGCTCTGGATTGAAGGCAGTAATGATGGCCGCGCAGGGAGTACAGCTGGGCGACACAGAAATTGTTGTGGCGGGCGGAATGGAGTCGATGAGTAATGCGCCGTATCTGGTTCCGAAGGCACGGGAAGGCTATCGGTTGGGAAACGGTGAGTTGCTGGACGCGATGATCAACGACGGACTATGGTGCGCCTTCGAAAACTATCACATGGGCTGTACCGGTGAAGTGGTCGCGGAGAAGTATTCTGTCAGCAGAGGCGAACAGGATGAATATGCGGTGAACTCACATCAGAAAGCTGCCGCAGCAATTAAGGCAGGTAAGTTTAAGGATGAGATCGTGCCGGTGGAAGTTCCGCAAAAGAAAGGAGCGGCCCTCCGGTTTGATACAGATGAGACAGTACGCGAAGACTCAACTTTGGAAGCTCTTGGAAAGCTGAAGCCGGCATTTAAAAAGGAGGGCGGAACTGTAACTGCCGGCAACGCACCTGGCGTTAACGATGGAGCATCCGCGGTCGTTGTCACGTCGCTCCAGCGTGCACGTGCAATGGGTGTTGAGCCGATGGCTCGGATAGTTGCACAAGCTACTGCGGGCGTCGAACCGAAGATGGTGATGATGGCTCCGGTTGATGCAGTGAGGAAGCTTTTGAAGAAGACCGGTTGGTCGACGAGCGAAGTGGATCTGGTGGAGGTGAACGAGGCTTTTTCAGTCGCGGCGGTCGCGGTCGTTCGTGAATTGGGTCTGGATCCAAATCGAGTAAACGTAAATGGTGGCGCTGTCGCGTTGGGGCATGCCATCGGTCAGTCAGGTTCACGCTTATTGACGACGGTTCTTTACGAACTAAAGAGAAGAGATGCGCATCGAGCGATCGTCGCGCTTTGTCTTGGCGGTGGAAACGCAGTGGCAATGGCGATTGAACGGTAACATCCAGAATTCTGTCGGAGTATTTGGTTGACCGCTGAACAACACAACAAATACCTAAGCTGGGCACATTTTGCTCATGCCGCAATTACGGCGCTCATGATGCTGTTTGTTCTGGCATTCATGACCGCGGCCATGACGCTCGATCCTAATCCGGCACCAGCACCGTTTGTCGTCTTCTTGTGGGTGTTCTTCGTAGCGATGACTGCTGTTTTAACACTCCCGTCAATTGTGGCCGGCTACGCGCTACTGAAACGAAAGCGTTGGGCCAAGATCATCTGCATTGTCGCAGGCGTTTTGGCTTCAATGTCCGCGCCGATTGGGACAGCTGTCTGCGTTTACACGTTTTGGTTTCTGTTCAGCGAGCCTGGGAAAATGCTGTATGACAATCCGCAGCGAATGTTGTCAAGCAGCACGAAGCCCTGGGTCACGCACTCGTCACCTACCAGAGACGCGCAGTACGTACCACCACCAACGCCGCCTGACTGGCGTTGAACTCCGGAGACGTTAGAACTGTGAGCGAAATCATCGGTGTGATTGGCGCCGGAACAATGGGGAACGGCATCGCGCAGGTCGCTGCTCGCGCAGGCTATAGCGTCATAATGTGTGACGTTCGCGATGATCTCTTGCAGCGCGGTCTGTCGGCCATCGATAAGAGTTTGCAGCGCGACGTTGACAAAGAGCGGCTGAGTAAAGAAGAGAAGGCTACGGTACTTGAGCGAATTCAAACGACTACTGATATGAATGCCTTGAGCTCAGCGTCGTTTGCAGTCGAAGCAGTGACTGAAAACCTGGCTGTCAAAGTAGATGTTTTCAAAACACTCGATCGGATCACACCGCCTGCGGCGATTCTCGCGTCGAACACTTCATCGATTTCGATTACGAAACTGGCAGCCTCAACAAAACGTCCAGACAAAGTTATCGGGATGCACTTCATGAACCCAGTGCCTGTTATGAAACTGGTTGAAGTCATCAGGGGAATCGCAACATCTGACGAGACGTACGAAAGCGTGCGAGACTTGTCAGCGAAATTAGGTAAAACGCCACTCGATTGCCAGGACTCGCCGGGATTCGTTTCCAATCGCGTGTTGATGCCGATGATTAATGAAGCGATTTTTGCTCTCTACGAAGGAGTTGCGACGCGCGAAAGCATTGACGGCATTATGAAGCTGGGAATGAACCACCCGATGGGACCGTTGACGCTCGCCGATTTCATCGGACTTGATGTGTGTCTGGCAATAATGAAGGTACTGTACGAGGGACTTGGTGATCCTAAGTACAGGCCGTGTCCGTTGTTGAAGCGATACGTCGATGCGGGATGGTTAGGACGAAAAACCGGAAAAGGGTTTTACGAGTACTGATGTCTAAATCAATTGCTCATTATTGTCAGAAGTGCCTTGCGCCGAATCCGTTGGGGACGGATTTCTGTGGTCGTTGTGGGACTCGATTGATGTTGGTCGTCGAACCAACTTCATCAAGGTTCGAGGGCGGAGAAGCAGCAGTCTCTACGAACGAACACCTGCTTGAAAGAATTTCAGCAACGGAAAACAGAATCACGAGGCTGGCGGAGCGCTTAGAACGCAGTCTCGATCTAATGTTGCGGCAAGCCCAGAACTCATCCGTTGATCGCTCGCTGGTGAAAGTCCTCGTGGATGTGCTGGCTGAAGACGGACTCATTAACAAGGCGCGCCTCGAAGAGCTGTGGTCTCAACAATGTGAAAAGGATGGCGCGCAGGGTAACCGCGACGCCAGGCAGGGGTCTGGCGGTCGTAAAACGGTGAACTCTCAAAAGAAGCGCGTCTCAAAACGCACCCGCAGCTAGCCCTAGACACCACTGGCTTTAGATACCGTGGAGGACTCCAAAGACCACCGGTTTCATACCGTGGTACTTTACTTTCCGCCTAATAGCGAATTCCAGATAAGACAAGAGACCACCGACTTCAGGTCGGTGGACCCTCAACCTCCGCCTACTTAAGTTGAAATTGATCCTCCACCGACCTGAAGTCGGTGGTCTCCACGATTGTGTATTCCTTGCTGTAGGTCGAAGTTAAAGTACCACCGGCGTGAAATCGGTGGTCTTTAAGGGGTTTCTTACGTGGGTAATGCGTCATTCTTAACCCCCTCCAGCGTTGACAGGCCACGTCTCGCCGCTATAATGGCCCTTTTGCGCACAGCGCTCCAGAATCGTTAATTGCGTCTGTGGCAAGTAGTAATGCGGCTCGAGCTGGAAAATTTGGAAGATGGTAAGGGCAGTTTTGCTCATACCTATCGACCTGACGAGCTCGACCTGATGGACGAGCGAGTTAAACTCAACCAACCTGCATCAGTAACCGGCCGAATCAGAACGTCTGGCTCTGAGGTTCGCGTCTCAGGAAAGATTGACGCACGAGTTGAAGTCGATTGCGATCGTTGTTTGAAGGCGGTGGAGTTGCCTGTAACGGCCCAGTTTGGGCTGCAATACATCACCGAACAGGAATACGAATCATCTGACAAGGCCGAGTTAAGTCCTGAGGAGATGGTCGTATCCATTTTTGATGGCGTGGCGATCGACGTCGACGAAATTGTCAGAGAACAGATTCTGTTGGAGGTTCCTGATCGCACGCTGTGTCGGGAAGATTGCAAAGGTATCTGTTCAACTTGTGGGATCGACTTAAATACAGCCACCTGTAATTGCCAGTCATCTGAAATCGATCCGCGTTGGGCAGCCTTGAAGAAGTTTCAGAATGGTAGCTCGTAAGAGTCCGCCATTCGATTTTTATAAACGGAGTTGTTATGCCAAATCCAAAACGGCGGCATTCGAAAGCGCGTCGCGACAAACGTCGCGCGCATGATGCTTTGCGAGCGCCGCAGACGACATTGTGTCCGAACTGTCGCGAACCTCGCATGCCGCATCGCGTTTGTCCAAAGTGCGGGTACTACAAGGGACGTGAAGTCGTACAAGTAGAACAGACCTAAGATACGTTGTGCGAAATCGGTCGAAGAATGAAGTCCCGCTGACGGGCAAGGTCGTTCTCGACGGAATGGGAAGCGACCACGCGCCACATGCAGAAATAGATGGCGCGTTGGCGGCGACTCGTGATTTCGGCGTTGGAGTCATTCTCGTCGGTCAGCCGGAAAAGCTCGAACCAGAGCTTCGTCGTTGTGGATGGCGAGGTGATGGCGATCGAGGCATCGAGCTGGTTGAAGCACCAGAAGTCATCGCGATGGACGATCCGGTCGCGACTTCGGTTCGACGTAAGAAAAAGAGTTCTTTGAGAATAGGAACGAAGCTTGTAGATGATGGTAAAGCTGACGGCTTTGTTTCAGCAGGAAATACAGGCGCTGCAATGGCGACAGCGAAAATGGTTATCGGGACACTCCCAGGAGTTGATCGCCCTGCGCTTGCAGCATTGATTCCAACCAAAGCTGCTCGACCAGTCTTGTTGCTTGATGTTGGTGCGAATTCGGAATGCAAAGCTCACCACTTAGCCCAGTTTGCGATCATGGGTGATGCCTATTCGCGTTCTGTGTTGGGTACGCCTAAGCCTTCGATCGGTTTGATGAGCATTGGTGAGGAAGAAGCAAAAGGCAACGATCTCACTAAAGAGGCGTTTCCATTATTGCGGCAGCTCAGCAACATTAACTTTGTTGGCAATGTCGAGGGCCGTGACGTCTTTTCAGGAATGGTGGACGTGATCGTAACCGACGGCTTCACCGGAAACGTCATGCTCAAACTTTCGGAAGGATTGACGGAGGCGATGCTCTCGATGATCAAACGAGAGCTAAGCATCTCCGCGATGACCAAGGCAGGTGGAGTGCTTGTAAAGCCTGCGTTCAGGAATATTAAGAAGCGTCTAGATTATTCCGAATACGGTGGAGCGCCATTGTTAGGCGTCAGCCGGATTGTTGTGATTGGTCATGGTCGGTCAAACGCGCGCGCTATTCGAAACGCGATTCGAAGTGTAAAGGAGTTTTCAGAGAACCGCGCAGGCGAGCGGATCGAGAAAGGTATTGCCGAGACGAACGAGTTGCAGGCGTTTGCAGTGGCGTCGAGTTAAGCGTTTGGCTTTTTTATTCTTACTGATATATTACGGATTCCCTTATAGCTTGAGGCAATAGATGGCAAATCAGCGGGCTGGAATTCTGGGCACAGGACACTCTTATCCCGAAGGGATTCTGACAAACGACGATCTTGCAAAGATCGTCGAAACCTCAGACGAGTGGATCACGACTCGAACCGGCATCAAGCAGCGTCGCAAAGCCGCACCCGGCGAATATACCTCAATGTTTGCGGTTAGCGCGGGACGTCAGGCTATCGAGCGCGCACGACTTGATCCTTCAGACATTGATCTCCTGCTTTGCGCGACAGTCACTCCTGATCAAATACTTCCTTCAACTGGTTGCATCATTCAGGCCGATCTCGGATGTCACAACGCAGCTGCGATGGATGTTGTTGCTGCGTGCTCCGGGTTCTTATACGGACTGTCTCTGGCAAATTCGATGATCCAAACAGGGCAGTCGAAATATGCGCTCGTTATTGGCGCTGAAATCCTGACGCAGTACGTTGATTACACGGACCGCCAAACGTGTGTGCTTTTCGGCGACGGCGCGGGTGCCGCCGTACTTGGCCCAGTCGACGCCAATCGTGGAATACTGGCGGCAAAGATCAAATCCGACGGTCGCTATGAGGAGCAATTGTTCTCGCCAGGCGGCGGGACGCGGCGACGGCCAACAGCGGAGACGCTTGCGGCAGGGGATCACTTCTTCAAGATGAAGGGGAACGAACTGTTCAAAGTCGCCGTACGTTCAATGGCCGAGATATCTCGAGAGGTTCTCGAGTCTGCAGGGTTATCGGCGAAGGATGTTGATCTTTTTATTCCGCATCAGGCGAATCAACGTATAACTGAAGCTGTGGCGAGCAAACTGAATCTTGACCTGGATAAGGTCTATTCGAACATCGCCGTCCACGGCAATACCTCGTCAGCGTCAATACCGATCGCATTGGATGAATGTATTGAGGCAGGCAAGATTAGTGAGGGTGATCACGTATTGATGGCTTCCTTTGGTGGAGGTGTCACCTGGGGCAGCGTATTGATGCGCTGGTAACGAGGAGAGTCCGATTGCCAATTGCCTGTGTGTTTCCAGGTCAGGGTTCGCAATACCCAGGCATGGGAAAAGATTTAGCTGAGAATTTCCCAGCCTCGCGTCAGGTCTTTGAAGAAGTTGACGAAGCGTTAGGGTTCTCATTATCGCGCCTCTGTTTCGAGGGGCCGGCTGAGGATTTACAGCTCACTGAGAACACGCAACCGGCAATTCTGTCTGTATCTATTGCCGCCTTTCGTGCTCTTGTGACTAATGGCTTCCCGCAGCCGGCGTTTGTCGCCGGACACAGTCTCGGCGAGTATTCGGCGCTTGTGGCCGCAGGGGCATTAAGCTTGTCAGACGCGGTTAGAACCGTGCGCGCTCGAGGTCACTACATGCAGGAAGCTGTGCCGGTCGGTGTTGGGGCAATGGCTGCCGTATTAGGCCTCGAGCTGGACGCGATACAGAAGGTTTGTGAATCAGTGCGGGGCAACGAAGTTTGTTCTCCTGCGAACATAAACGCTCCGAATCAGATTGTGATTGCTGGACACGCCACGGCAATCGATCGTGCGGTGGACGCGCTCAAGGAGGCGGGTGCAAAGCGTGTTGTAAAGTTGAACGTCAGCGCGCCTTTTCATTGCCAACTGATGAAGCCTGCGCAGGATCGATTAGCCGGTGATTTAGAGCGCCTCCGCTTTGCTGATGTAAGTACACCGGTGATCACGAACGTCGATGCCGCAATCGCACAAAAAGGCGTAGAGTTGTGCGATGCGCTGGTTCGTCAAGTTTCATCGCCGGTGCGTTGGCTCGAATCGATGAGATTGCTGATCGATCAGGGAGTAGATACTCTTGTTGAAGTCGGACCGGGTAAAGTTCTCACAGGACTAATGCGTCAGATCAGTCGCGACGTGAACTTTTTAAATGTGGAAGATGCAGCAAGTCTGCACTCGACAATGGAAAACTTACAACCGGTGCGTAGTTGACTATTAAACTCATAGAGGAGCAAACGAGATGCCCGATCAAGAGATCGAGAATAAGGTAAAGCAGATTATCGTCGACGAGCTTGGAGTCGACGAAAATGAGGTCACGCCGAATGCGCGTTTTATAGATGACCTCGGCGCAGACTCGCTGGACACCGTAGAGCTGGTGATGCGGTTTGAAGAGGAATTTGGCATTGAGATTCCCGACGAAGATGCTGAAAAGATCCAAAGTGTGCGCGATGCTTATAACTACATCGATCAGCACAAAAAGTAGTGATGAGATGTAAGCGGTGGTGACACTCGCTCAGTAATTATTTGGGCGAAGGTTCGCACCATTCACACACTACTGAAAAAGGAGCTTTAAGTTGACACGTCGTGTTGTTGTGACGGGCCTCGGTTTAGTAACTCCCGTTGGCAATTCTGTTGAGGAAACGTGGAGTGCGTTGATGAGTGGCCGCAGTGGTGCGGACCACATCAAGAAGTTTGACGCTACTAAGTTTCCGGTCAGATTTGCGTGTGAAATTAAGGATTTCGATCCGCTCAAGTACGTCGAGAAGAAGGATGCGCGCAAAATGGGCGCGTTCATTCAGTACGCGGTCGCTGCGTCGCAAGAGGCGGTGACTGACAGTGGGCTGAAAATTACCGACGATATCGCTGAACAGGTCGGCACCTACATCAGCAGTGGAATCGGCGACTTCTGGGCGATTGAGCGCGAACATTCAAAGCTGCTGAACGAGGGTCCAGGTCGCGTCTCACCGTTCTTCATACCTTCCGCGATTGTTAACCTCGCTTCGGGTCAGGTCTCGATTCGTCACAACGCCAAAGGTCCAAACTCGGCCACAGCTACGGCGTGTTCAGCCGGCGCCCACGCAATTGGCGACAGCTTCAAATTGATTCAACGCAGTGCTGCAGACGTCATGATCTGTGGGGGAGCGGAATCAGCGATTACTCCGATGAGTGTTGCAGGGTTTGCCGCAATGCGAGCGCTGTCAACTCGCAATGACGATCCAGTGCGTGCTTCTCGACCTTTCGAGCGCGACAGGGACGGGTTTGTTATTGGCGAAGGCGCGGGCATCATGATTCTGGAAGAACTCGAGTTCGCGCGTAAACGCGGTGCGAGGATCTATGCGGAACTTGTTGGCTACGGCATGACTGCCGACGCGTTTCATATCACGATGCCTGATGAAACTGGCTCAGGAGCGATTCGCGTAATGCAGAAGACCTTACAGGACGCGGGCGTAAAACCTGAGGCGGTTGGCTACATAAACGCTCACGGCACGTCCACGCCATACAACGACAAATTCGAAACTATGGCGATTAGGACCACCTTCGGTGATCACGCATACAAACTCGCAGTCAGTTCAACGAAATCGATGACTGGTCATCTCCTGGGCGCCGCTGGGGGAATCGAAGGTGTATTTTCAACTTTAACGATTGATCGGAAAGTACTCCCGCCGACAATTAATTACGTCAATCCTGATCCCGACTGCGATCTCGACTACGTGCCAAACGAGGCACGCCAAGCAGAAGTTGAATACGTTCTTTCTAACAGCTTCGGGTTTGGCGGGACGAACGCCGCGTTGTTGTTCCGGCGGTATCACGAATAGAGTCTTTGGTCTTTGACCTTGGGTCTTTGGCCTTTGGTTGCGTGTTAGGTTGAGGTCAGAAGTTTTGCTACGAGCACTCAACGTAGCGACAAAAGAGTCAGTACCGAGGTAGCGTCGGGTCGTCCTCGTTACACGCGATGTTGAGTCTTACGTGCATCGACCCGACGCTACCGCGTTTCGGTACTGACTGTTTTGTCGCTACGTTGAGTGACAGCGCATAGAAAGTTAACCGATCTAAATGAGTAACCGGATGCTATAGTCGGGGGCAGAGAGCGGCAGGCGCGTAACGTACATGAAAATAGTCGTCCTCATGAAACAGGTCGCGAATAAAGACGCGATTCTGAGAATCAACAAAGAAGGAACCTGGATCGAAGAAGCCGATCTGTCGTTTGAAGTAAGCGAATCGGACGGCTACGCGTTGGAAGAAGGTCTTCGTGTTCGCGAGAAGGTCGGCGGTGAGGTTGTTGTCTGTTCTATGGGACCGCAACGCGTGAAGAGCGTTATCAAAGACGCTCTCGCGCGAGGTGCGGACCGCGCGGTCCACGTCGTGGGAGATAACCTTGCGCATCTTTCGCCTTACGCTGCAGCCACGATTCTTGCGGATGCAATTCGTGACGAAAAGCCGGATCTGATTTTGACGGGCTTGCAGTCGGACGATTATGGCTACGGACAGACAGGCGTGATTGTTGCCGAGCTGCTCGGTTTGCCACACGCAACCATCGTGATTGAGGTGGATGCATCAGCCGATAAGCTGCGGGTAAAGAGGGAACTGGAGAGTGGTTGGTATCAGTGGTACACGATGTCACTGCCGGCACTGCTGACGATTCAATCCGGCATTAGCCAGATCCGCTACGCGACCTTGAAAGGAATCATGGCCGCCAAGAAGAAAGAAATAAAAGAGGTTACGCCGTCAGCCGAGGCGGTTTCACGCCCGTCACATCAACGGATCGAAAAGATCTACCTGCCGCAGAAGATGAAGCAAACCCAATTACTTGGCAACGGGGATGCGAAAGTCGGAGCCGCTGAGCTTGCTCAAAAACTGCATACCGAGGCTCGCATTATCTGACATCTCAGTTCAACGCGTTTAGGACAACTAATGAGTAGCGGAATTTTAGTATTCATCGAACATCGCGACGGTACTGCGAACAAGGCATCTTTGGAAGGCATTACGGCCGGGCAGGCGTTAGGCTCGCAGCTACAGCAACCGGTTACAGCGGTTGTTTTGGGTTCAGACGTAAACCAGCTAGCCCAACAGTTGGCTACGTATGATCTGCGAAAAGTAATCCACGCGAAGAACGCGAAACTGGCTGATTACACTCCCGATGGATATGCCGACGCGATGGAGCGCGTCGTTCGACAACTCGATCCTTCGCTCGTCTTGATGACCCATACCTACCTTGTGCGCGACTTTGCACCGAAGCTAGCCGCGCGTTTTGGCAAGTCTCTCATCAGCGACTGTATTCGCGCGCATGTTGATAATGGAAAGGTCGGCTTCACTCGGAGAATCTTTCTCGGGAAGCTCGATGCTGATGTAGCGTCGGACGGCGAAGCACCAGTCTTTGCGACTTTCCAATCAGGTGCTCATCGCGCAGATCAGGCAGCGAAAGGTTCAGGTGCATCAGTGGAAGTGCTTGACGTCGAGGTGGGTAACGTGCGAATGGTGCCTGAACCTCCATTCCAGGAAGTGAAGCAAGCTGTAGATCTAACAAAAGCAGATGTGATTGTTGCTGTGGGTCGCGGCATCAAGAGCAAGGACAACTTAGCGCTTGCCGAAAAATTGGCGAAAGCGTTGGGAGGCGATCTGGCTGCCTCACGTCCTATCTGCGATGCCGAATGGCTGCCAATTGATCGGCAGATTGGTTCATCCGGTCAGACTGTAGCGCCGAAGTTGTATATTGCGCTTGGTATCTCCGGCGCTATTCAGCATTTGGTTGGGATGAAGAACAGTGGAACGATTGTAGCAATCAACAAAGATCCCGAGGCGCCCATCTTCGATATCGCTGACTACGGCATCGTTGGCGATCTCTTCGAGGCGGTTCCCGTCCTGACTGAAGAAATAAAAAAGATCAAAGGCAATTAGCCGCAGATTCTGATGTCCGATACGCTTTAGCTTGTCGGGAGGTGGAGCAGGTTCAACTTCTTTCCGGAATCGGTCAAACCAATGTCCGA
>Ga0114129_10013511_pt1 | contig 11636 bp, 10 predicted proteins | sample RhiMetdeltSRZDD1_FD_80071 | JGI IMG/M metagenome (GOLD analysis project Ga0114129, IMG submission 80071) | Populus rhizosphere microbial communities from Tennessee, USA - Rhizosphere MetaG P. deltoides SRZDD1 (version 2) (version 2) | ecosystem: Host-associated > Plants > Roots > Rhizosphere >... | reverse complement strand
GAAGAGCTCGAGGCATGCCTCCATGAGGAGCTTTTCGGTGAAGGGGTCCCCGACCTGGACGGTCGGCCGCTTCTGGCGGGTCTCGTCGCCGGCAAACTCCTCGGAGGCCATCGTCGCGCCGTGAATTCCGTCGCGTCCGGTCTTCGAGCCGACGTAGATCACCGGGTTTCCGGTTCCCTCGGCGCGTCCGCGGAAGATCCGGTGCGACCGGACGACGCCGACGTTCATCACGTTGACGAGAATGTTCCGGTCGTAGGCCGGATGAAACGTCGTCTCGCCCCCCACGGTCGGAATCCCCATGCAGTTGCCGTATCCCGCGATCCCTCGGACGACGCCGTCCACCAGGTGCCGCATGCGGGGCGCCGCAAGCTGTCCGAAGCGGAGCGAGTCGAGCGACGCGATCGGCCGCGCCCCCATGGTGAAGACGTCGCGCAGGATTCCGCCGACCCCCGTCGCCGCCCCCTGGTAGGGCTCGATGAACGAGGGATGGTTGTGCGACTCCATCTTGAACGCGACGGCGAGTCCGTCGCCGATGTCCACGATGCCGGCGTTTTCCCCGGGACCCTGGATGACCCGAGGCCCCGTCGTCGGAAGGTTCTTCAGGTGGATCCGGGAGGACTTGTAGGAGCAGTGCTCGCTCCACATCGCCGAGAAGACGCCGAGCTCGACCAAGTTCGGCTCGCGGCCGAGGATTTCGACGATGCGGCCGTATTCCTCGCTCGAGAGGTTATGTTCCGCGATCAGCTCGGCGGTGATCGTCACGAGTTCCCGGTTTCCGGTTCCAAGATCCCGGTCCGCTTCGCTAGACCTTCGATTCCGCGAGCGACGACACCGCCGATTCGAACATCTTCCGGCCGACCTCGTTTCCGAGGAGGCCTTCCGCGCAACGGTCGGGGTGCGGCATCAGACCCACGATGTTTCCGTCGCGGTTGGCGATGCCGGCGATTCCGGCGGTCGCGCCGTTCGGGTTCGCCTCGTCGGTCACGCGGCCCGTCTCGTCGCAGTATCGGAAGACGACGCCCGACTCGTATTCGAGCTCGGTCAGGGTCTCCGGCGGCGCGGTGTAGTTTCCCTCGCCGTGCCCGACGGGCATCCGGACGACCTCCCCCGGCTCGTAGAGTCGCGTGAACGGTGTCGAGGCGTTCTCGACCCTCATGTGGACGTCGCGGCAGACGTAACGCAGTCCCCGGTTGACCCTCACCGCGCCGGGAAGAAGGCCCGCCTCGAGGAGAACCTGAAAGCCGTTGCAGATCCCGAGAACGGGCCCGCCGTCCATGGCAAACCGCGTGACGGATTCCATGACCGGCGAGAAGCGAGCCAGGGCGCCGGCTCGCAGGTAGTCGCCGTACGCGAAGCCGCCCGGCAGGATCACGACGTCGGCGCCCTTCAAGTCCGTGTCCCGGTGCCAGACGTACTCGGCTTCGCAGCCGAGAAGCTCGGTCGCGACGTGGTAACAGTCCTGGTCGCAGTTGGAGCCGGGAAAGACGACGATCGCGAAGCGGGGCTGGCCGCGGCTCACGGTTCCCGCGCGATGCGGACGTCGTAGCCTTCGATCACGGTGTTCGCCAGCAGTTCCTCCGCCATCTTCCGCGCTTGCGCCTCGACGGCGACGGGGTCGTCGCCCTCGACGTCGATGAAGAAGATCTTGCCGGCCCGCACGTCGGACACCGTCGGGTGTCCCAGCCGACCGAGCGCCGAGGCGATGGCCCGCCCCTGCGGGTCGAGGACACCCGCCTTCGGATAAACGCGGACCTCCACCTTCATGCGTCGAACGTCTCGAATCCGTCGAACTGATCCGCAGCGCCGTAGGTCGCCCGGCTCTCGGCGAGCTCCAGCGCCGAGGCGAGGGACGCCAGCGCCAGCGCCGGAGAGTTGTTCGCGCGCGAGAGGTGCGTCGCGACGACCCGCTTCAGTCGTGATCCCGCCGTCGACCGGACCGCGTCGGCGGACTGCCGGTTGGACAGATGCCCGAAGCCCCCCGCGATCCGGCGCTTCAGCGCCCACACGTACGGGCCGTCGCGGAGCATGTCCTCGTCGTGGTTGAACTCGAGCATCAGCGTCGTCGCCCCGCGGAGGAAGTCGAGGAACCCGCGCTGGACGTGCCCCAGGTCCGAGGCGACCACCATGCGGGCGTCGTCGGCCTCGAAGGCGTAAGCGACCGACTCGTTCGAATCGTGCGGGGTCGCGAGCGGGCGGAAACCGATGTCGCCGACCCGCCCCTCCCGGCAGGACTCCATCCGGACATAGGGAGAGAAGAGGTTGCCCTCGAGCCCGAGGGCCGCGGCCGTGCCGAGCGTCGCGTAAATCGAGCACCCGAAGCGTTCGGCGAACGTGAGCGCGCCGATCGAGTGGTCCCCGTGCTCGTGCGTCAGGAAAATCGCCGAGATCGTCTCGGGCGGGACGCCGCGGGCGCCGAGCCTCTTCTCGGTCTCCCGCGCCGAGAGGCCGGCGTCGACGAGCACCCGCGTCCGGCCCGACTCGACGACGCAGACGTTTCCACCCGAGCCGGAGGCGAGGATCGAAACGCGCACGCTCGAAGATTAGCAGACGCTCCACGGACAGATAACGTCCGAGCGTCTTCCCCTGTCATCCCGAGGAGCGAAGCGACGAGGGATCTAACGCGACTCGAACTGCCAGATCCCTCGCTTCGCTCGGGATGACAGCGGATCAGGAATGTCCCGTCGAACCGAATCCTCCGGTGTCGCGATCGCTCGGCGGAAGTTCGGAGACGCGGTCGAACTTCGCCTGTACGACCGGCGTAAAGACGAGCTGGGCGATCCGGTCCCCGCGGTGGATGGTCACGGGCTCGGCGCCCAGGTTGGCGACGATGACCCGGAGCTCGCCGCGGTAGTCGGAGTCGACGGTGCCCGGCGCGTTCAGGAGCGCGAGCCCCCGGTCGTGCGCCAGACCGCTCCTCATCCGGACCTGCCCCTCGTAGCCCGGAGGGATCGCGACGGCGATTCCCGTCGGGACGAGGGCGCGCCCCCCCGCTGTGATCGTCAGCTCCGCCTCGATCGCGGCGCGCAGGTCGCAGCCCGCGGAACCTTCGGTGGCGTACGCCGGCAGGTCGAGCCCTTCGCCGTGGGGGAAAACCGTGAGCGGCACGACGATCGGCATGCGCGAGCGGTATTCTTCCTCAGAACGTGAACCTTTCGCCGGGAACCCGCCTCGGGCCGTATGAAATCGAGGGCGAGCTCGGACGCGGAGGAATGGGCGAGGTCTACCGCGCCCGGGATACGCGGCTCGGCCGGGAGGTCGCGATCAAGATCCTTCCGACGGCCCTTGCCGGGGACCCCGAGAGCGTGCGGCGCTTCGAGAAGGAGGCGCGTGCGGTCGCGTCTCTCTCGCATCCCAACATAGTTCCGCTCTTCGACGTTGGAGAGCACGACGGGTTGCGGTACGCCGTGACCGAGCTGGTCACCGGGGAGACGCTGCGGATGCGACTCGCCGCGGGACCCCTGCCGTCGAAGGAAGCGGCCGAGATTGCCGCACAGGTCGCCCAGGGCCTGGAGGCCGCGCACGAGAAAGGGGTCGTCCACCGCGACATCAAGCCGGAAAACCTCGTGATCACCTCATCGGGCTTCGCTCGTATCCTCGATTTCGGCCTTGCGAAGCGGACCGCGCTCGGAACGGAAGCCGGCGGGGATCAGCCGACCGCGAGCGAGCTTCTGACAGAGCCGGGTGTCGTCGCCGGGACCGTGGGCTACATGAGTCCCGAACAGGTCCGCGGGCTGGCGATCGACGGCCGATCCGACATCTTCTCGCTCGGCGCCGTCCTCTGGGAGATGCTGACCGGACAGCGGCCCTTCTCCGGAGACTCGCAGGTCGAGACCCTGAACGCGATCTTGAAGGAGGAACCGCAGCCGGAGCTCGCGCTCGAGACTCTGCCGCCGGAGCTGACGAGAATCGTTCGCCGCTGCCTCGAGAAGCGCAAGGAAGATCGCTACCACTCCGCCGCTGACCTCGCACACGATCTCAAGAACGCGGCCGGGGCGGCAACATCCGCGATTACCCGTGCACCCGCCGCTGCGGCGCGACCGGCGAAGTCTCGGAGGATGGTCTACGCGGGTGGCGCGGTGCTCGTAGCGGCGATCCTGGCGGCGATCTTTTTGGTCCCGCGCCGGCGCCCCCCCGCGACGTCGGCGGGACCTCCGCGAACCCTCGCGGTTCTGCCGTTTCGAGCGATCGTCGCCGAGGGGATGCCGGAGCATTTCGGTCTGGGGCTTGCCGACTCCCTGATCGGGCGTCTGGCGACGGTTCGGGAGCTCACGGTCCGGCCGACCAGTGCGATCGCGCGCTACGAAACCGGGTCGGCGGGCGCGAGCGAAGTTGGCCGGCAGCTGGGTGTCGACGCCGTGCTCGAAGGCACGTACCAGAAGCTCGAAGGGATGACGCGCGTTTCGGTCCAGATGACCGACGTCTCGCGCGGAGGACTTCTCTGGAGCGACCGCGTCGACCTGCCCGAAGGCCGGCTCTTCGAGCTCCAGGACGCGATCTCGCGGCAGGTCACCGACAAGTTGCAACTCGCGCTCGCGCCCTCGCTCCAGCGCACGCTCGGCCCCTCCGACAAAGTGCCGGACCGCGTGATGGAAAAATATCTGACGGCGCGCGCCGGTCTCGCTCGCGTGGCGAACCTGGACCCCGAGAAACGGGAACAGATCGCGCTTTCCTTCGATCCGATCGTCGAGCAGGCGCCGAACTTCGCCCGAGCTCTGGGCGCTCGCGCCTACGCCCGCGCTTGGGTGACGTTCGTGCGGCCGAGCACCGAGCGGTACGCCGCGGCGCTCGCGGACGCCGATCGCGCGACCGAGCTCGATCCCGACCTGGCCGAACCCCGCGTCGCCCGGGCCTCCCTCGCCTGGTCGTCGCTCGGCGGCTGGGACATCGTCAAAGCGATCCGAGATCTGAAGCAGGCCGTTGAGAAATCTCCCGGTCTCGAGATCGCGCACTTCGATCTGGCGCGGATCTACCACCACAACGGCTGGATCTCCGACTGCGAGAAAGCCTTACGCGCCGCAGAACGGATCAATCCGGCGAACGTCGAGGCCGCTCGTCAGCGCGCAGTCCTCAAGACGTGGGCGGGCGATCTCCGGGAGGCGGCCGAGATCTACGACCGGATGCCCGAGGAGTTCCGGCGTGTCTGGTCCATCCGATGGCAACGGGCGTGGTTACGGGCGGTCCTGGAGGATCCCCGCGGCGTCGAGCCCGAGGTCGAGCGCGTGAGGCGCGAAACGACCGAAGAGCAGAAGCCGACCTACTCGGCGATTCTGGCAATCGTGCGGGCCCGGCAGGGGCGGGCCTTCTCCGATCTCGAAAGGGAGATCCTCGCCTCCGACCACCGCCGGGGGCACTTCCACCACGTCTACCACTTCCTGGCCGACGCCTACGCCCAGCAAGGCGACGTCCCGCATGCCGCGGATTACTTGCGGCGCGCGGCCGAGACCGGTTTCCCTTGTGCTCCCGCGTTCGACATCGACCCCCTTCTCGCGCCGATCCGCGGGTCGAAGGAGTACGCGGCCGTGAAAAGAGAGATCGAGCAGCGCAACGCCGGCTATCGCGCGGCGCTGAAGGACGTGCTCTGACGCTCGATCTGCTCTCCGCGAGGCGGTATCCTCTCGTTCGGGAGCTTTCATGATCACGGGTCAAACAGTCGACCGAGGCCGGGAGGCGTTCAACCGGCACCACTGGGGCGACGCGTACGCGGAGCTCTCGGCCGCGAACCGTGACACCTCCCTCGACCCCGAGGACCTCGAACGATTGGCGACGGCTGCTTACCTGACCGGGAAGGACGCCGACTCGACCGACTTCTGGGCTCGCGCGCATCAGGAGTACCTGGCCCGCGGAGATTCCGCGCGGGCCGCACGCAGCGCCCTCTGGCTCGCGTTCGGATTGATCGCCCGCGGCGAGACGGCCACGAGCGCAGGCTGGCTGGCACGCGCGAGCCGGGTGCTCGACCAGGCAGGAGACGGCGCCGAAAAGGGATTCCTCCTCGCCATGAATGCCATACCGGTCATGTTCAGCGGGGACGCGGCGACTGCCGCCAGCATGTTCGAACAGGCGGCGGAAATCGGAGAGCGCTTCGGCGATCCCGACGTCGTGTGTCTCGCCCGCATGGGGGAGGGGGACTGCCGGATCCGCCTCGGTCAGCCGGCCGAGGGAATGAAGCTCCTCGACGAAGTCATGGTCGGCGTGACGGCAGGAGAGGTCTCGCCTCTCCTGACCGGACTCGTTTACTGCGCGGTCATCAGCGCCTGTCACGGGACGTTCGACCTGCGGCGGGCCAACGAGTGGACCACCGCCCTCACCCGGTGGTGCGAATCTCAGTCCGGCCTGGTCGCCTACCGCGGCGTCTGCCTCGTTCACCGCGCCGAGATGCTCCAGCTGCGCGGCGCCTGGCCGAAGGCGGTCGACGAAGTGCAGCAGGCATGCGAGCGCCTGTCCGAGCCTCCCGGCCACGCGTCGGTCGGAGTCGCTCACTACGTCCGCGGCGACCTCCATCGCCTGCGCGGAGAGTTCGCGGAGGCCGAGGAGGCGTACCGCAGCGCGAGTCGATCCGGGCGAAAGCCGGACCCGGGCCTCGCCCAGCTGCGGCAGGCTCAGGGTCAGGTCGAGGCCGCGGCGGCCGCGATCCGGCGCGTGGCCGAGGAGACCCCGCCGGGTCGGGTGCGTGCCCGGATCCTTCCGGCCTACGTAGACATCCTGGTTTCCTTGGGAGATGTCGCCGCCGCGCGGAAGGGCGCCGACGAGCTCGCCGAGATCGCGACGGCGCTCGATTCGGCCTTCGTCCGAGGGCTGGCCGCGCAAGCGAGAGGCGCCGTCATTCTCGCCGAGGGCAATCCGCGGGAAGCGCTCGCCGCGCTCAAGGAAGCCTCGATCCAGTTCCGTGACCTCGACGTGCCGTACGAGGCGGCGCGCGTTCACGTCCTGGTCGCGCTGGCTTGTCGCCAGCTCGGCGACGAGGAGACCGCGAAGCTGGAGCTCGAAGCCGCTCGCGATACGTTCGCGCGACTCGGCGCCGAGCCGGACCGGCTCCGCGCGGAGCAACTCGCCCGCACCAGCACGGTCACCACGACCGCGCCCCTCTTCCCGCGGCAGGCGATCACTCTCGGTCCCGGCTCGCGGCTCGGACCGTACGAAATCGTCTCAGCCCTGGGCGCGGGCGGAATGGGCGAAGTCTTCCGCGCGCGGGACACCCGTCTCGGCCGGGAGGTGGCCGTCAAGATCCTGACGGCGGCGCACGCCGGCGATCCCGACAGCGTGCGACGGTTCGAAAAGGAGGCGCGGGCGGTCGCTTCGCTCTCCCACCCGAACGTCGTCCCGCTGTTCGACATTGGGGAGCAGAGCGGGGTCCGCTATGCCGTCTCGGAGTACGTCGCCGGAGAGACCCTGCGGGCGCGGCTGAAGCAGGGTCGGCTGCCGGCCGCCGAAGCCGCGGACGTCGCCGCCCAGATCGCCGAAGGGCTCTCCGCCGCGCACGAGAAGGGCTTCGTGCATCGCGACATCAAGCCGGAGAACATCGTTCTCGCTCGACCCGGCTTTCCGCGGATTCTCGACTTCGGCCTGGCCAAGAGGAGCGCCGCGATGATGGGGATTTCCGGCTCCGAGGACGAGGCGACGCAGAGCGCGTTCCTGACCGAGCCCGGGGTCATCGCCGGCACCGTCGGATACATGAGTCCCGAGCAGGTGCGAGGCGAGCCCGTCGACGGGCGCTCGGACATCTTCTCGCTCGGCGTCGTGCTGTGGGAGATGGTCACCGGTCGCCGCCCGTTCCGCGGCGACTCTCCGATCGAAACGCTCTCCGCGATCCTCTCGGAGCAACCGCCGCCCGATCCCGCGCTCTCGGACCTCCCTCCCGAGTTCGAGCGCGTCCTGCGCCGCTCGCTCGAGAAGCGGCCGGAGGACCGATACCAGGCGGCCGCCGACCTCGCGCGAGAATTGCGCCGAATCGCCTCGGACGTCTCGGCCGCGGCGCCCTCGACGGACGGCGCCCGTGCCCGGCGTCCGGGTCTCGCGGGCGCGATCCGGACGTGGCTCCACCCGTCCGGCCGATCCGGAAGCTCGTCCTGAACGGGAAGGGATTCGGCCCGGGCTAGAGCGCCGCGGCGAGGTCGGGCGCGGTCAGAGGCAGCTTGCCGACGTTCCCGACGACCGAAAGGGACAGCACGCGTCCGTCCAGGAGCCGTTCGGCCTCCTGCGCCACGTCGTCCGCCGTCACGGCGTCGGCCTTGCCGAGCCACTCCTCCATGGGGGCGACCCGGCCGAGGTAGAACTCCTGGCGGGCCTGGGACGACATCCGCGAGACGGTGGACTCGAGCGCGAGGATCATGTTGCCCTTCAGGTTCTGCTTGGCCCACGCGAGCTCGCGCGGCCGGACGCCGTCGCGCTTCAGCTTCCGGAGCTCGCGGAGCGTCACCTCGAGTACGCGCGCGAGGTTCTTTGGCGCGCAGGCGGCGTAGATCGTCTCGTACCCCCCGAGCCGGTAGGAGTTCAGGCTCGAGGCGATCGAGTAGACGAGTCCCCGCTTCTCGCGGATCTCCTGGAAGAGGCGCGACGACATTCCGCCCCCGAGCACGATGTCCAGAAGGTGCGCGGCGAACCGGCGACCGCTCCCCTGGGGCGGTCCTTCGACCCCCAGGCAGAGATGCGCCTGCTCGAGCCCGCGGCGGGACTTGACCTGGATGTGCTGGTGCGAGTGCGGTTTGCCGGCGAGGCGGTCACTCGCACGCCGCTGACCGTTGCCTCGCCCGTTGCGCCGGCGGAACAGCTTCTCGAGCGAATCGAGCACCTCGAGCTCCCGCACGTGCCCCGCGACCGAGATGATCAGGTTGTCGGGGGTGTAGCGCTCACGGTAGTACCGGTAGAGGTCTCCGACCCCGATGTCCCGGACGGTCTCTCCCGTTCCGAGAATCGACTCCCCGAGGGGATGCGTCCGCCAGAACGACCGGACGAACATCTCGTGCACGAGGTCGTCCGGGTTGTCGTTGGTCTCGCCGATCTCCTCGAGGATGACGCCCCGCTCGACCTCGATGTCGTCCGACTCGAAGGCCGGCGCCAGCACGATATCTCCCAGGAGATCCAGGGCTTCGGCGAACCGGGCGTCGAGTGTGTGCGCGTAGAAACCCGTGTACTCCTTGGTCGTGAACGCGTCCACGTCCCCACCGAGCCGGTCGATGGCGCGCGCGATCTGGACGGTCGTCCGGCGCCGGGTCCGCTTGAACAGGACGTGCTCGAGAAAGTGCGAGAGGCCGCGCTTGCCGGCCGGCTCTTCGCCCGACCCGGCGCCCACGAAGAAGCCGAGGGAGAACGAGCGGACATCCTGCATCTCGTCGATCAGGACAGTGGCGCCGTTTTCGAGGAGGTGTTTGCGGACCATTGGGCATCCCCGGCAGGGACCGCAATTCTACTCCGCGGCGGCCCGAGCGGACCGACGCCGTAAGTCTCTGTCGGGAAACGAGTTGACTTTCCTGAGCCGAGCCACGGCGGCCGCCGACCGACCGGGAGGGGAGGAGCCCTACGGGCGTTTTCCGGGCGTCAGTCGCAGGCTGTTGGGGTTGAAGGGCCCCAGGTTCACGTCGCTGTCGGCGTCCCCCACGATGAACCGCCACTCGTCGTAGAACTTTCTGCCCCGCCACTCCCGCAATCCCTCCTTGTGGACCTTCGACCGGACTCCGATGATCGGTCCGACGTTCTGCGGCTCCCCCGGCCCTCCGAATGCTCCCGGAGTCGGGGTCGGCTTCATCAGGTTGTTGTAAGTCGAGGGCGGGCGGTTGCTCGGGTCGACGTTCTGGTCGACGAATGGGGTCGAGTCCGGCTGGCCCTGGATCAGGAGCTTCCAGTCGTTGCAGTCGCACATCGGGTCTTTCCAGAGCTTCCGGACCGTCCGCGGGTTGTTCTCCCACATCTCCTTCAACGAGTTCGGATAGCGCCCGAAGCGGCGCTGGAACAAGGCAATCGAACGGGCGTACTGCTTGCCGCGAAAGAGAAGCTCCTCTTCCCTCTCGCGTCGCATGATCATCCCGATCGACGGGCCGACGGCCGCGATCAGGATCGTCAGGATCGCGATGAAGATGACCACCGCGACCATCGTGAAGCCCGATTCGAAGCGCCTCCGTCTTCGACTCACGGCTCACGCCTCACGGCTCGTCACCAGTCCTTGTAGAGCGTGCCGTCGAGAGCCTTCCCGGTCGCGGCGCTGTGGACGTCGATGATCCCGGGGGTGGGGGTCTCCTCGGGCGGAGCGGCGCCCTCGGCGGTCGGCTCGAGCTCTTCGTAGGCGACGACCCAGGTGTCCCGGGACTTCGTCATCGGATCGAGAGGAATCTGGCGGAGATATCCCTCCGAGACGAGCGTGGCCAGGTCGGGCGGGTAGTAGCCCTTGTCGCCGTGGAACTGGTCGATGGTGCTCCGTATCGTGAAGAGATCCTCCTTGAGCGCCGCCTCGCGGGCCCTTTGCGGCGAGTCGCGGAGCGCCGGAATGGCCACCGCGGCGAGGATTCCGATGATCGTCATCACGACGAGGAGCTCCAGGAGGGTGAAGCCCTTTTCGGTTTGCCGCTCTCTCATCACCAGTCCTTGTAGTTCGTTCCGTCGATGCCACGGCCGTCCGACAGGGAGTACACGTCGTAGACGTTCTGACCTCCCCAGGAGAACGAGTCCTTCTCGTCCTGGAACGACCGAAGACCCCACTCCGGCTTCTTGGTCATCGGATCGATCGGGATCCGCCGCAGGAACTTCATCTTCTTGTTGACCTGCCCGATCAGGTCGACGCCGTCGACCAGCGCGTCGAGTTCCTTCGGGTAACCCTCCGAGTCCACGCCCGCGAGAGGAATCAGGCCCGCGTCCGAGTACTGCTTGTACTTGTCGATCGCGTTTCGCATCAGGCGCAGCTGGTACCGCAGCTCGAGCTCGTTCTGGCGCTTGACCGTGTAGCGGGCGACCGGAATGACCATCGCCGCGAGGATCGTGACCATCGCCGCGACGACGGCCATCTCGACCATCGTGAAGCCCCGCTCCGCGTGGCGGCTTGCTCCGGCTCGCAGCGCGAGAAGTCTCCCGAAGGGAGGAGGCTCGCGCTGCGGGAGCGGAAGCGAGCGAGAGATCAGGCGCTCGGTCGAGGTCGTCTTGCCGAGCCGAGCGCCGGTGGCGGAGCCAGATCCCGAGCGAGCGCACGCGACGGAGTTCACGGCGAGTGCACCTCGATCGACGCGTCGGTCGCGGCGACGACGCCGCCGGTAGAGTTCTTCTCGAAGGCGAGCTTCGTCCTCCCCGCGCCCATGGCCCGGACCGTGATCTCGGCCACCGGCCGGGTTCCCGTGAGGTCGAGCCCGCCCGGAAGCTCGAGCACGACCCGGCCTCCCGAGACGCTCGCGTCGCCCGTGCCGGCGCCCGAGAGGATCGGACGGACGGCGACGACGGCGGCGACCGCGGGGTCGAACTGGATCCCGAGGGTCGTCGCCGCCGACGATTCGCTTCCCGTCGCGCGGACGAGAACCGACTTCAGCTCTCCCGGCGCGAGCGACAGGGCCGGCGGGTCGAAGTCGAACAGGACCGACCGGGACGGGGAGGGGGTGACCGCCGACTCCGAGGACTGGGGCTGCACGCCCGCCCCGGGGGGTGTCGGCTGCGGAGGGATCGCG
>Ga0114129_10013510_pt1 | contig 11636 bp, 11 predicted proteins | sample RhiMetdeltSRZDD1_FD_80071 | JGI IMG/M metagenome (GOLD analysis project Ga0114129, IMG submission 80071) | Populus rhizosphere microbial communities from Tennessee, USA - Rhizosphere MetaG P. deltoides SRZDD1 (version 2) (version 2) | ecosystem: Host-associated > Plants > Roots > Rhizosphere >... | reverse complement strand
TCGCCAACGCCGATGTCCGAATTGGGTCATTAGCGGACCTAGCGGAGCGTCCCCGACAGGTCCGCTGTCTCCCCGAAAGCGGACATTGCTCAGAGCCATTGGCATGTCCGCTTGGTGTGCCAATAGGCGACGTTCGCTGGCGAGTTCCAGGCACAAATCCCGACCTGGCCCATCGGGCCTCCGGCAGTCTGTTGGCACCTACTGCAGACGTCCTCGCGCACAGCCGGTGATCACTTTGGGTTTGACGATAGCGAGGGCCTGCACTTAGGAGGAATGGCCGCGGACCGTTCGAGGTCGTACGCTCGCCCGCCGCCGTCTCGGACGGGCCTCTTGATGGGTTAGCAGCTTCCCCACCCTCAACGGCTTGCCGCTTTTGCGCTTTTCGTCATGCCGTGATTGTCGTTCGCAGCCAACGCGGGGCGTCTGTTCTTTGCCAATCCGGCGGCTTGCGCCTTCGCCCGGCCGCGTTTATCGGCATATTCTTTGCCGTCAATCGGCGCAACATGCGGCGGATCCCTGTCGAGATACGGTCGCCCGATCCCAAGCTCTTTTTCGTGCGCATCGATCCACTTCCACAAGATTTCACTCGACTTGCCTCGCTCCGCACGTGTCTCGCCATTCACGCTCACGAGATCGGCCGCAAGCCCGTGGCCATAGCCGCCGCGGCGGCTCCCGCCATGGTACGAGCTGTCCGTCGAAGCCTTGATGCCAGTTGCGATCCCTTGCCGGTAATCATCGCGGAATGCGCTGGTTATGCCAGGCGAAAGCCCGGCGTCGTCCATCGCGCGAAGCGCATGATACAGCTTCCGCTTGAAGCCCCGATCCATGCCTCCGATCACGTAGTCCTGCAACGACATGCCGGCTTTCTGCGCGGCTGCCGGATCCTTCCACGCGAAGTCCTCGGTGACGTACTTAGTCAGAGTTTTGACGACGGTCCGCTTCTTGCCTTTCTTCTCGATGGTCACCTTGATCCGCTCCGTCACCTTGACGGTGTCGACCTTGTGTGCCCGCTCGTACAGCGACCAGAGATATTGGTCGATGCAGACGTCCGGCTCGAGGCACGCAGCGAGAGCCTCGAACGAGCTTACGGCCGGCTTGGCCGCGTTCTGCACCGCATCAGGCGGGCTCAACGACGCGAGCTGCATGGTCGGCGTGGCGGACGCGAGCATCGGACGAGGGTCGGGCAAGGCGGCCCCGCCGCTCCCCATATCGGCGACTTCGCCGGAGCTTGCTGTCTCCTTGGCCTCGTTTTGCACCGGATCAGGCGTGCTCAACGACGCGATCCGCCCGGCCGGCGGCATCGGACGAGAGTCAGGCAAAGCAGCGCCGCCGCTCCCCATAGGGGCGACGGAGACACCGTCCTCGCCCATTACGGAGACACGGTCCTCGCCCGGTGCGGAGACACCATCCTCGCCCAGTGCGGTCGCTTGGGGTGCGTCGACGGGCTCGGCGCGGGCGATCACCGATGTTGCCCGGCTGTCCTCGACCGGCGCGCCGGTGTTCTCCATGCCCGTCGAACCGCGGCCGGCGAGCCCGGCAGCAACCCAACCGGCGAGAACGACCGTTCCGCACCAGGCCGCCAACGTTCCGCAAAAGGCCGCCAATACCGCAAGTCGCCGCGGGCTCTTCATTTCCCCCCCCCCGCTTCTGTGTCCTCCAAGGCTCCACGTGAACCATGCTGCACAGGAAAGGCTCAAATATGGTCACGCAAGAAAAAAACCGTAGGCAACGGGGTGTGGGGCACGACATCTATATCGACGAACGCACCGTCGACGCCCATGTCGGGCGGCTGCGCAAGGCGATCAACCGCGGCTACGCCGCTGTCGGGCTACGCGCTGGATGATCGGTTCGGCAAGACGGCCTGACTCGATGGTCGTCCCCGCGAAAGCGCTAAGATAAGCTCCACGTGTCCCGGGCGAGTGAAGCGAGCGCTCTTGCGCGAGCGGAACGAGACCACCGATCTCGGGTTTACCCGAGATCGGCACCTAAAATGCGCGCAAGTCGGGCAAGCCCGACTTGCGTGGACCCAGAGCAAGAATCGCGAAGCGCATCATCGGGACGCACTCGCCGTGTGGCTCCTGGGTCCCGGCTCTCGCGCGCAAGAGCGCGCTCGGCCGGGACACGCACGGGGGCCGGACTATCCCCGGAACGGCGGCGGGGGGCGCCGGTCGCGGCGCAGGTTGGCCGGCTGGTAGGCGACGCGCGAGTGATAGGCGCAGTAGGGCAGGCCGGTCGCCGGCAGGCCGCCGCAGAAGAAGAATTCCGCAGTGCCCGGGTCGCCGATCGGCCAGCGGCAGGTCAGCTCGTTGAGCTCGAGCAAGGTGCGGCGCTGGCCGAGCGGGATGATGTTGTCGATCAGCTCCGGCTCGGGCTCGACCTCGAGCTCATAGGCATGCGCCAGCGCCGTGTTGCCGCGCATGGCCGGGCGCGAGACCCGCAGCATGTGCGAATGAGTGCGCGCTTTGCGCGGCCGCGGTGCGGAGGAGGAGGGCGACTTGGCGCGGCCCGAGAGGCCCAGCCGGTGCACCTTCCCGATCACCGCATTGCGGGTGATACCGCCCAACTCTGCTGCGATTTGACTCGCCGACAAGCCGTCGGCCCACAGCTTCTTGAGCGTCTCCACGCGTTCGTCGGTCCAAGTCATGCCTCTGTTCCCCGGCCGTCGCGGCGGCGGCAAAGTCCACGCAGAATCCACCTACGGGTCTGGGCAGCAACCGGCTGGCCCGACGCGTACTCCCGCTACGATTTACTCAGGAACTTGTCCGCCGCACGAAATGTCGTACTCGACAATCGAAAAACTACAATATGGCGAGAGTCAGGCGCAAGAGTCGCGGTGCCCGGCGTCCACATGTTCTGGCCGATCGCACCACAACGTCCACACTTATCTGCGCCGGGCGGGCGCCACCTTAACCTTTGTGACCGATCGGAGGCTCTTTGATCGTGTTGACAGCGCAATGCGCTGCAATAGAATACCTGGGAAGTGCCGCCCGGAGAGGCGGCACATTTCGTTTCCGACAATTGCCGGCATTCCCATGAGTGGGGCTGAGACATCGCACTTGCTGCCGACCTATGCGCGCATCGACCTCGCGTTCGAGCGCGGCGAGGGCGCGTGGCTCACCGCCACCAACGGCGATCGCTACCTCGATTTCAGCTCGGGGGTGGCGGTCAATGCGCTGGGCCACGCCCATCCGCACCTGGTCGCCGCGATCAGCGAGCAGGCCAAGAAGGTCTGGCACGTCTCCAATCTCTACCGCATCCCCGAGGCCGAACAGCTGGCGGCGCGGCTGTGCGAGGCGAGCTTCGCCGACGTGGTGTTTTTCGCCAATTCCGGCGCCGAGGCGATGGAATGCGCCATCAAGATGGCGCGCAAGCACCAGTCGGCGAACGGCAAGCCGGAACGCTACCGCATCATCACCTTCGAGGGCGCCTTCCACGGCCGCACGCTCGCGACCTTGGCGGCCGGCGGCCAGAAGAAATATCTCGACGGCTTCGGCCCGGTGGTCGAGGGCTTCGACCAGATGCCGTTCGCCGATCTGGAGGCGACCAAGCGCGCGGTCGGGCCGGCGACCGGCGCGATCCTGATCGAGCCGATCATGGGCGAAGGCGGCGTGCGGGTGTTGCCGCCCGAGTTCCTGCGGGCGCTGCGCCAGATCTGCGACGATAACGGCCTGCTGCTCATCTTCGACGAGGTGCAGACCGGCATCGGGCGCACCGGGGAACTGTTCTGCTATCAGCGCACCGGCGTCACTCCTGACATCATGGCGCTCGCCAAGGCGCTGGGCGGCGGGTTCCCGCTCGGCGCCTGCCTCGCCACCAGCGAGGCCGCCAAGGGAATGACCGTCGGCACCCACGGCTCGACCTTCGGCGGCAATCCGCTCGCGATGGCGGCCGCCAATGCGCTGCTCGACGTCGTGCTGGCGGACGGCTTCCTCGATCACGTGCGCCGCGCCGGCCTCCTGCTCAAGCAGCGGCTGGCGGAGATCAAGGACCGCTATCCGCAGATCGTCGCCGAGGTGCGCGGCGAGGGGCTGCTGGTCGGCGTGCGGGCGGTGGTGCCGAACGGCGACCTGGTCGACGAATTGCGCGCCGAGAAGATGATCACGGTCGCGGCCGGCGACAATGTGGTGCGGCTGTTGCCGCCGCTGATCGTCAGCGAGGCTGAGATCGCCGACGCGGTCGGCCGCCTCGACCGCGCCTGCGCCCGCCTCGCCGGGGGCCTGGCCAAGACGCGCCAGCAGGGGGCGGGGGGATGAGCGGCATCCGCCATTTCCTCGACCTGTTCGAGATTCCGAGGCAAGAGCTGCGCGGGATGATCGAGGCGAGCCGCGCCATGAAGGGGCGGCGCGCGCGCGGCCCCGCCGGCAAGCCGCTCGAGGGCCGCACCCTGGCGATGATCTTCGACAAGCCCTCGACCCGCACGCGGGTGTCCTTCGACGTCGCCATGCGCCAGCTCGGCGGCGAGTCCATCATGTTGACCGGCCAGGAGATGCAGCTCGGCCGCGGCGAGACCATCGCCGACACCGCCCGGGTGCTCTCGCGCTACGTCGACATCATTATGGTGCGTATGCTCGATCACGAGGTGCTGGCGGAGTTCGCCCGCCATGCCACGGTGCCGGTGATCAACGGGCTGACCCGCCGCTCGCACCCCTGCCAGGTGCTCGCCGACGTCATGACCTTCGAGGAGCACCGCGGCCCGATCCGCGGCAAGACCGTGGCCTGGACCGGCGACGCCAACAACGTGCTGGCCTCCTGGATGCACGCCGCCCAGCGCTTCGAGTTCGAGCTGCGGGTCGCCAGCCCGCCGGAGCTCGCCCCGAAGAAATGGCTGCTCGACTGGGTCAAGGGCTCGGGTGCCGCCATCAAGGTCGGAACCGATCCCGAGGAGGCGGTGAAGGGCGCCGCCTGCGTGGTCACCGACACCTGGGTGTCGATGGGCGACAAGGACGGCGCGCGCCGCCACAACCTGCTCAAGCGCTACCAGGTCAACGGCCGGCTGATGGCGCGCGCCAAGCCCGACGCCCTGTTCATGCATTGCCTGCCGGCACACCGCGGCGAGGAGGTCACCGACGAGGTGATGGACGGGCCGCAGTCGGTGGTGTTCGACGAGGCGGAGAACCGCCTGCACGCCCACAAGGGAATTCTGGCCTGGTGCCTGCACGCAGGTTAGCCGGGCCGGCATTGTTCCACTTTTCAACGGCATTCGCCGCCGCGGCCCGGCGCCGCGGAACGCAAGCCATTTGTGCTGGAAATCAAGCGAGGGGAGGGGTCAATTTTCCGCCGATCGGCATTATATGTGGCCGGCATGCCCGATCCCCAGGTCGACATCCCCGTCCGGGCGCCCGCCGCGACGTCCGTCGACGATAGCATCCTCCCATTCGAGGTCGCCGCGCTCGACCTGCGCGGGCGCGTGGTCCGGCTTGGTCCGGCGGTCGACAAGATTCTGCGCGCGCACGACTATCCCACCCCGGTGGCCAAGCTGGTCGGCGAGGCGATCGTGCTGACCGTGCTGCTGGGCTCGTCGCTCAAATTCGAAGGCCGCTTCATCCTGCAGACCCGCAGCGACGGACCGGTGCGGATGCTGGTGGTCGACTTCACCACGCCCGGCAAGGTGCGCGCCTGCGCGCATTTCGACCGCGAGCGCGTGGCCGGTGCGGTGGCGTCGGGAGCGGCCGATCCGGGTGCGCTGCTCGGCCGCGGCCATCTCGCCATGACGATCGACCAGGGGCCGGACATGAGCCGCTATCAGGGCCTGGTGGCGCTCGAGGGCAAGGACCTCGAGCACGCCGCGCACGAATATTTCCTGCGCTCCGAGCAGATCCCGACCCGGATCCGGCTCGCGGTCGGCGAGGAGCTCTCGGCCCGCGCCGGCGGCAGCCGGCACCGCTGGCGGGCCGGCGGGGTCCTGCTGCAGTTCCTGCCCAAGTCGCCGGAGCGCGCGCGCCAGCCCGATCTCGATCCGGGCGATGCGCCGGCGGGAACCGTGCCCCACACGCTGCCGGAGGACGACGCCTGGGTCGAGGGCCGTTCCCTGATCGCGACCGTCGAGGACGTCGAGCTGATCGACCCCGATGTGTCGACCGAGCGCCTGGTCTATCGCCTGTTCCACGAGCGCGGCGTGCGTGTTTTCCGCGCGATCGAGCTGCGCGCCGAGTGCTCGTGCTCGCGCCCCGGCGTCTCCAACATGCTTCAGAGCTTCTCGCAGGACGACCGCGACCACATGGTCGAGAACGGGGTGATCACCGTGACGTGCGAGTTTTGCAACTCGACCTATGTGTTCGAGCCCGCCGAGGTGGCGGACGCCAGTGAGCGAATAGCGAATAGCGAATAGCGAATAGCGAAAGGGCCTGCCCGCCGGCTACCCTATTCGCCATTCGCTATTCGCCGCTGGACCTCAATTGATCGTCCGCTGCGGCTGCGGGGTGTCGAGCGAAAAGGCGGGGATGTCGATGTCGAATTCCTCGCCGCTGGCCGTCACCATGCCGTAGGTGCCGACCATGAATCCTGACGGCGTCGGCAGTGGTACGCCGCTGGTGTACTCGAAATTCTCGCCCGGCTTGAGCACCGGTTCCTCGCCGACCACGCCGGCGCCGCGCACCTCCTGCAGGCGCCCATGCGCGTCGGTGATGCGCCAGTGGCGCGTCTTGAGCTGGACGGTTTCGGCGCCCAGGTTGGCGAGGTTGACCGTGTAGGCCCAGAAGAAATAGCCGTTCTCGGGCGACGAGCGATCGGGAAGGAACCGCGGTGTCACCTTCACCTCGATCTGACGGGTCACGGCACGGTACATGGTCAAGCCTTCTGCCCCATTTGCGGGGAATTCGCCATATATGTTCGGCGAACGTGAATAGCCGCCGCCGCGCGCTTGCAATCGTCGCGCTGACGTGATTCCCAAGGCGCGGCACAGCGCAATAGGCTGATGCGCGGCCGTCGCCGGACGAAAGATCGCCCAGAATGCATGCCCCCGTCACCACGACCGGACGCGATCTGCGGCTCGATCTGTTCCGTGGCCTCGCGCTCTGGCTGATCTTCCTCGACCATATCCCGTCCAACCTCGTGGCCTGGATCACGATCCGCAATTACGGCTTCAGCGACGCCACCGAGATTTTCGTCTTCGTATCGGGGTACACCGCCGCCTTCGTCTACGGCAAGGAGATGCGCGAGCGCGGCTTCGTGGTCGCCGGCGCCCGCGTCCTCAAGCGGACCTGGCAGATCTACGTCGCCCACGTCTTCCTGTTCGCCATCTATCTCGCCGAGATCTCCTACGTCGCCACTAGCTTTGAGAATCCGCTCTATTCGGAGGAAATGGGCCTCCTGGATTTTCTCAAGCAGCCCGACGTGACGATCATTCAGGCGCTGCTGCTCAAGTTCAAGCCGGCCAACATGGACGTGCTGCCGCTCTACATCATCCTGCTGCTGATGTTCCCGCCGATCCTGTGGCTGCTGCAGTTCCGTTCCACGCTCGCGCTCGGCGCCTCGGTGCTGCTCTACGTGCTGACCTGGGAGTTCGGCTGGAACATGCCGAGCTATCCCAGCGGCCACTGGTACTTCAATCCCTTCGCCTGGCAATTGCTGTTCGTGTTCGGCGCCTGGTGCGCGCTGGGGGGAGCCCAGCGGCTTTCGGCGGTGCTGCAGTCGCGGGTGACGCTGGCGATCGCAATCGCCTACCTGGTGTTCTCGTTCGTCTTCGCCCTGACCTGGCATCTGCCGGGCGTGAGCCAGTACGTCCCGCACTGGCTCGACGAGGCGATCAACCCGGTCGACAAGGTCAACCTCGACGTTCTGCGCTTTGCGCATTTCATCGCGCTGGCGGTGGTGACGGTGTGGTTCGTGCCGCGCGACTGGCCGGCGCTCAAGTCCCGGTGGGCCTGGCCGCTGATCGTCTGCGGGCAGCATTCGCTCGAAATCTTCTGCCTCGGCGTGTTTTTGTCCTTTGCCGCCCATTTTGCCATGGTCGAGGTCTCGGGCGCCTTCTGGATGCAGTTCCTGGCTAGCCTATTAGGCATCCTTATAATGATTGCCGCGGCCGGGCTGATTACGTGGTACAAGAAGGTCGAAGAACGGAGTCCGGGATCGCGCCCAAAGAAGGCGCCGGACGCGGACCTCGCGGGAGGCGAGGCATGAGGAAGGCGATCGCGGCCCTTGCGGCTGTCTTGTCCTTGGCCGGCCCGGCATTGGCGGCCGAGCCCCATACGTGCTCGATCCCCAGCTATTTGTTGTTTAGCGGCAATGAGTTAAAGCGGGTCGCGGCGACCGTGGCGAAGGATCGGCGGCTGACCGTGGCGGTGGTCGGGACCGGCTCGTCGGCGCTGGCCGGCCCGGACGGGCCCCGTTCGGCCTACCCGGCGAGGCTCGAAGCCGCGCTCAAGCACCGTATGCCCGACATCGCCGTCAAGGTCGTGCCCCTGGTCCGAAGCCGGTATGCCGCCGAGGAAATGGCCAAGGGCATGGCCAAATTGCTGGTCGACGAGAAGCCCGATTTGGTGGTATGGCAGACCGGAACAATCGATGCCATGCGCCGGCTCGAGGTCGATGGCTTCAGGGCCGCATTGGACGAAGGGGTTGAGGCGTTGCACAAGGGGGGTGCGGACGTCATTTTAATGAACATGCAATACAGCCCCCGCACCGAAACCATGGTCGCGCTCGGCCCCTACGCCGACAACATGCGCGTGGTCGCCCAGCAGCACGAAATTCCGCTGTTCGATCGGCTCGGCATCATGCGGCACTGGTCCGACGTCGGCGCCTTCGATCTCTACGCCACCGGCAAGGACAACGTGCTCGCGCAGCGCGTCCATGACTGCATCGGCCGCGCCATCGCTTCGCTCATTATCGACGCTGCTCATCTCCAATCGGTCGAGCTCAAGACCGGGCAATAAAAATCACGACAGGGACGAAAATTCGACTCATGCGCTACAATCCTTCTCTGCGTCCGGCGGCCGTTTTGATCGCCGCTGCGACGGCTCCCCTTCTCGCGCTCGTTCCGGCCTTCGCCCAGACCTCGGCTCCCGTGGCGACGCCGGCCGTGCTGTCGCCGCCAGCGGCCACCGCGGCGCGTCCGCCGGCTTGCACGGTGATCGCCGAAAAGGCCCGGCTCGACCTTCCGCTCGTGCGCACCGCGCGCAATCTCGCGGCCGGCCTGCCAATCAAGATCGTCGCGCTCGGTTCATCCTCGACCTATGGGGCCGGCGCCAGCACGTCCGCGGCCTCCTATCCGAGCCGGCTCGCCGACGAGCTCACCCGGCGTTTTCCGGGGCACGAGATCACGGTGATCAACCGCGGCGTCAACGGCGAAGAAGTCGGCGACATGCTCGCGCGCCTCGAGACCGCGGTGATTGCCGAGAAGCCGGACCTCGTGCTCTGGCAGGTCGGCACCAACTCGGTCTTACGCGACAAGGCCGTGCTGCCGCACGCCACGCTCCTGCATGAAGGGCTGGCGCGCCTGAAGGCGATCGGCGCCGACATCGTGCTGATCGACCCGCAATACGCGCCCAAGGTCATCGCCAAGCCGCATGCGGAGGCGATGGTGTCGCTGATCGCCACCGCCGCCAAGGCCGAGCACGTCTGCCTCTTCCATCGCTTCGAGCTGATGCGGCAGTGGTTCGAGGCCGACCACCTGTCGTTCGAGACGTTCGTGTCGGCGGACGGGCTGCATATGAACGACTGGAGCTATGCCTGCCTTGCCAAGTGGCTCGCCGCGGGCATCGCCGAGGCGGCCACCCGGCCGACCGCGACCGCGATCGGACCGCGCGTCGCACCGCGCTGATCAGTCAATAGCGAATAGCCAGTAGGGGAGCGACTACTCGCTACTCGCCATTCGCCCCTCAGGCCGCCTTCAGCGCCCCGAGCACGTCATCCATGAGATCGTCGGGATGTTCGAGCCCGCATGAGAGCCGCACGAACCCGTCGCTGATCCCGAGTTCGGCGCGTTGCGCCGGGGTGAGGCGCTGGTGGGTGGTGGTGGCCGGATGGGTGATCAGGCTCTTGGCGTCGCCGAGATTGTTGCTGATGCGCACCAGCTTGAGCGCGTCCTGAAAGCGAAATGCCGCGGCCTTGCCGCCCTTGACTTCGAAGCCGACCAGGGTCGAGCCGCCGCGCATCTGCCGGTGCACGATCTCGGCCTGCGGATGGTCGGGACTGCCCGGATACATCAGGCGGGTGACCTTCGGATGCTTCGCGAGCGCGACCGCGACGCTCGCGGCAGTGTCGGTCTGCCGCCGCACCCGCACCGCAAGCGTCTCCAATCCCTTGAGCAGCACCCAAGCGTTGAACGGCGACATCGACGGTCCGGTCTGCCGGATCAGGGTGTGGACGTGGTCCTGGATGAATTTCTCGGAGCCGAGGATCACGCCGCCGAGGCAGCGGCCCTGGCCGTCGATATGCTTGGTCGCCGAATAGACCACGCAGTCGGCGCCGAGCTCGAACGGGCTCTGGAACAGCGGCGTCGAGAACACGTTGTCGACCACCAGCGTGGCGCCGGCCGCGTGCGCGATCTCGGCGATCGCCTTGATGTCCAGCACTTCGAGCGTCGGGTTGGTCGGGCTCTCCAAGAAGAACGTCTTGGTGTTGGGCCGCACCGCCTTGCGCCATTGCTCGAGGTCGCGGCCGTCGACCAGTGTCGAGGCGACGCCGTAGCGCGGCAGGTGCTCCTCCACCACGTAGAGGCAGGATCCGAACAGCGCCTTCGACGCGACGATATGGTCGCCGGCCCGCACCTGGCCCATCAGCGCGGTGGTGACGGCCGCCATCCCGGTCGCAGTCGCGCGCGCCGCCGGCGCGCCCTCCAGCGCCGCCATGCGCTGCTCGAACATGGTCACCGTCGGATTGGAGAAGCGGGAATATTGATAGCCCGGCTCCTCGTTCTTGAAGCGCTTCTCCGCGCTGAGCGCGCTCTCGTAGACGTAGCCCTGGGTGAGGAACAGCGACTCCGACGTCTCGCCGAACTGCGAGCGCAGGATGCCGGCATGCACGAGCTGGGTCTCGGTGCGGTAGCTTCGTTTGGCGGACGCGGACATCGGGGTCTCCTCTTGCCCAACGAAAAACCCGGCCGGAAAAGCTCCGCCGGGTCCTACGCGTCCCCGGCCTTTTAGCGAGTTGTTTAACGTGGCTGCAAGCCGGCCGGCTCAAATGACCACGGGATAAATCCGTTGATACGCGGCCAATATCTTTCCGTCAAGGCGGTCGTCCGCTACACGGTCGGCGTCATCCGGGGATAGCGCCCTTGCCGCTGGCCTTCGCAGTCGATCAAAAAGGCATCCTGCCCGACCATATGATCGCGGCGCTGGCGCAGGACGGCGCCATCCTGCGCGCCTATGACTTCGTTCCCGACCAGGTCCAGCCCGCCAGCCTCGACCTGCGGCTCGGCGAGGTCGCCTACCGCGTGCGCGCGAGCTTTCTGCCCGGCCCGCGCACCACGGTGGCCGAGCGCATCGACGAATTGAAGCTGCACGAGATCGCGCTCGGTGACGGCGCCGTGCTCGAGACCGGCTGCGTCTATATCGTGCCGCTCATTGAAAGCCTCGCTCTGCCACACGACATAGCGGCCGCCGCCAATCCGAAAAGCTCGACCGGCCGGCTCGACGTCTTCACCCGCGTGATCGCCGACGAGACCCGCGGCTTCGACCGCATCAAGGCGGGCTATCACG
>Ga0114129_10013508_pt1 | contig 11637 bp, 10 predicted proteins | sample RhiMetdeltSRZDD1_FD_80071 | JGI IMG/M metagenome (GOLD analysis project Ga0114129, IMG submission 80071) | Populus rhizosphere microbial communities from Tennessee, USA - Rhizosphere MetaG P. deltoides SRZDD1 (version 2) (version 2) | ecosystem: Host-associated > Plants > Roots > Rhizosphere >... | reverse complement strand
GGCCACCCTGAAGTTCTGGTGATACTGGTGGTTATCATCGTCGCCGCTGTTCTTTTTCTTCTGTTTTACAACAAGTAGGTTTCACATCCTGAGTACCAGCAGGCTGATCGAGGAAGGCTGCCGCTTTTGCCAATAAACGGGCGGCGACACTTACACCGGTCATGGCATTGGCATTGCTCAATTAGGATGGGCGAAACGATTATGCAGTTAAAGACATTTTACTGGGCAACTCTCACGAGCGCAGTACTCGCCTCTGGGCTATTCTTATTGGTTGTCAGTGGCCTCATGCTTTTCCGGGCCTTGTACTGATGAAAAAATGGCATCACGTGTCGGCGACACCAAACAGCCACACAATCCCGCCATATATCACAGCTATTTAGCGAAACGAGTACCTACACTGTCGTTCTTGTGCCTGGTCCAGTAGCTCGTGAAATCGGATAATACCCACTTTGTTGAGCAGCGCCTTTGCTCGCCTGAGCGCGTAGCCGTCCGTCCGGCATTGATCAGAGCAATAGCGGCCATGCTGACCCCTCGGCTTTATTTCTCTTTGTTTGTCACAGAAGGGATTCGCACATCGTTCAAAATCGTTTTGGACATGCGTTAACGCAGTCCTGGCGTACGTTCTCGACTCTGTGCTGCTCATTTTGCATGCCCTCAGCGTTCTGGGTTGCTGCTGCTTCGTCCTGGCCGTTGAGCACTCGGTAACGGTGAGGGTCTTGCTTACGCGCTTGATGCCGAGAAGTTTTAGGGTTTCACGCCGCTGGGCTACAAGCTGGGCGCGGAGCTGGTAAACCGGATGCGCCTTTAGCCCGTCCTTGCCTTCGATAATCGGCGATGCGTCCGCAACCTCGTTGTTTAGGGCTTGAAGCAGCAAGGTGTCCAAAGCGACATTGGCGACTAACACGCGCTCTGCTGTGGAAAGATCGCCGCCGAGGTCGGTCTCCAGCTGGCGGACTGTTTCCAGTACCATTTTGCCGAGTATCGTCCGCCTATCCAGGGCGCCGCGGCGGTTGCGGACCATCTTAACGAGCGAATAATAACCGTGCTTGAGATTGTTCTTGTTGCCGGGTGGGCCACTCTTTCCGGCTACGCCGTGACCACCGTTAACGGTTTTGCTTGGCGCTGTTCGTGAGATTTTCAGAATCTTTCATAGTTCCGCCAACCAGCACAATTCCCATACAGCGCCCAAAAAACGCAATTTTAACAGCCGGTTGAACCGGGCCTCTAGACTAGATATCCAGAGCGCCGGGCCGTCTTTGACGAGAGAAAACCGGCTTCGACGATGACGATCTCGATCAGTTTCAAAACGGGGACGGTCGAAGACTCGTTCGTATCCTGTGTGGGAACTGTGCGGGAACAGAAACACACGATGCCCAACTCCCATGTTGGGAAGGATGGACAAAACGCGCAAATAATCGTTCAGTAACTTGGGCTTTGATGGTGACGGCTGGTTTTTGTTGTATGGCTGGTTTCGCCCTAGAACGGAATCGCACTCTAGAGGCCGTGGGTTCGACCCCCATCGGCTCCACCATTTGATACAGTGTAAAGAACTCCCCTTTCCGAGGGTTTATGCTTTCGGATGGTGGAGTTCTCACTGTCATCGGCCCCTTGTAAGTTAGTCGAACCGCATGACTCTCACTTCGTTTGAAATTTCTCTGAGAAATTCTCTTTTGTAGCCGATTTTTCTGTCGTAGCCGCATCTGGCATCTGACGGACATACTCGTCCAGCAGGCGAGTCGGGATTGATTTTCCCGCTCGACGAATACCTGTCGCCTTCCAGCCGTCAATCTTGCTCTTCTCTACTACCTCTACCGGGGATTGAATTGATTTTCTCCATCGATCAATCTGTGGTGGGCAGTAGCATGACTGCGCTCGATTTTAGCAAACCACAGTTCGACTTGGTTCAGCCAACAGGAATAAGTGGGCGTGTAATGGAGAGAAACTTTGGGGGTGATCAGCGAGAAACTGTTCGACTCTTGGAGTCTTTGTGTGCTGAGATTGTTACAAATGACGTGGACCTCCTTGCCTTTGGATTGATTCGCTACGATGTCCGTAAGAAATGCAACAAACTCGGCAAACGATACCGGGAACTGACCTTCTAGGCGCGAGATGCTCTACGAACAGCCATGGAGGAACCCGTCAAAACAAAACTAATAGAGGATTTTTTCAGTGAGAATCAGTTGGCTACACCCGCCGGAATCTCGAATACAAAGCGAGTTTATAAAGTCGCTCGACGGTAAAATCTTTGCGCTCCGAGATGCCGGCCGGGATTTGATAGTCAACCGACATCGAATCAGGAGCACACGAGATGTGAAAAGTGGTCGCCTCCTTTGCATCCAGGTACTCGCCTAGAGTACGTAAAAGCTGAGCTAGCGTCTTCTGAGGCATCTGTGTGATACCCTGATTTTGTCTTTTTCTCCGTTCCTGGGCGTCAAGCCTTGCAATATCAGGAGGACGGTAACAGAACGATCCCTCACCTGTAGTGAGCTGGGTGGTTTTCGGGTCAAGTGGCGGAGAATCCCTAACGTCTTCGACGAGACTATTGGTCAAGATCCATAGCCGGGTCGGCGTTAGAGACTCGCTTCGTACTACATAAGAATCGCCCTCTTTTTCCAGCCTAAAGTTTTCAACATGCACCATTTCCAGAGACTGACCGATTGTTCTCAAAGATTCGGCGTAAGCCATTTGGGTCTCCTTGGCTAATCTCACGTAAAGGTTGTGGAGAATCTCTGTTGCGGTGAATGCGCAGGTATAGCCCCTCTTATGTTAAGCTGTCAAATGTGGCGGTAAAAGGCCCGTCGAAGATCAGATTCAGCCTAAGACTGAGCTGATCGACACGTCAATTCTATCGCGCAAGATTGAGTCGATAGAGAATACAATTCAATCCGGTGAGTTCGCGGTTACCTGATTACCTTATCCGCTCTCGTTAGCACGCCGGCGCGCTTCCCCGGGACGAACAGCGCCGTGTGGCAGACGTCCCGGGAAATGACGGACAGCTCAAGTGAAGCATTTGGTTTAGGGACCGTTTAGGTGGCAGAAGAAATCTCGAAAGTAAAGAATGCAACCCCGCTCGCCCGACCCGAAGCTAAACGAGAGGTCAACCTGAGCTAGCGCCGGTTTTTCTGACCCCGCTTTCCTCCACGGTAACAAGCCCTTCATCGACCAAGTAATGTTTGATCGCCTGAGCGACGGTAAGATGACCCGCCGGTTCCCAGTGGCCTTTCGATTTGAACGTTTCTCCTTTGGCTATTTTCTCAGCAAAATAGGGCCGGGTAGAGAAGCACTTAGCTTTTTGATTTAACTGACACAGCGAGAACATGTACGCCTCATCTTGCGTCACAGCGGTGTTCTTGGCGATTTCTTTTCCTCGTGGGAGATATGCGAGGATTGGAATTGCATGGATACTCTCGGTCACCGTTATCATGTCAGTTAATATGGCGGTCGTAATATGCTCCATCTCTTTCTTTTGAAGCCCTGAGACTTTCGTGACTTTATGGTGCATGAGCGAAACTATGTCGAAAGTTCTGGGTATGGCCCAATCCCATTGGAGGATGTTCTCAGGACGTGGAACGGGGGTGCCTGTGAGTTTGAGCTCACCCCTTTCCAGCACAAAACGTGGTTTCGCGAAGTCTCTGAATTCGAGTAGATTTCTGGGCATATCCAAAGGAAGAAAACCTAAGATAACGATGTCTGGATGGTATTTGATTCCTTCTTCCTTAAGAAGGATCAGCATTTGATCATGACCATAACCGTGTACACCCATATTGATGACTTCGGTATGCGGTAGCATTTCTTGAAGATAGTGGGAGTATGTTTCGTCATCGCTTACTTCATCTCCGAAAGTAAACGAGTCTCCTAGTATCAAGATTCGTAACGTTTCTTTCTGCTTAATATATGGAAAATCCCTCTTACCTCTAAGACCTTTGGAGTTCGTATTTAAGATCTTTTGGTTGAATACTTTTACGTCTTTGAGATTTGCCTTTGGCATCCATCCTTTGGAAGGATCGTACCGGTCAAACGTGTAATACACTTCTACCCCGGACTCTTGATGTTGCTGAACCCAATTGCGACGGTACGTATAATAATGATTTGCCTGCAGGCGTCTGGCAAATTGAGGTATCGAAAACGCTAACCTTACAGAGCCCTCAAAGAGAACGACTAAGAAACCGAGATAGGCAAAAACCAAAATAAACTTGTTTTTCCTACTCATGCTGCACCAATTGATTCATAAAGCCTAAACATTTGAATACGTGGTCAATGTATGACGGTTATCATTTCTCCCGGCCGACGAATTCTCCACAGTTTCTACCGACTTGTCGCCTTTAGGGCAAGTCATCGAGGCCTGGCGTGAGTATTGACAAGCCTCAGTACGAACAGATGCAGGGATACAAATCCCAAAGAGAAGTCGCCGTGCGGCGCAAGTACCGGGAAATGGGCACGATTAGGTGAAATCATTCGGTTGTTTTAGGGAGCATCTAGGTCGCCTAAAAATGTCAAAATCCACCCTGGTAAAACTACCGTTGCGATTACTGGCTGGCCTCGCCTTAAATATTCGGTGCTGGTGAAAAACTTGACGGGTACGGCCTAGCGTGAGTTACTGCTCATAAAGTCAGTGTTACCGGCCCAGTCCTCGCTTCAGATCCTCCAGAAGATCCTGTGGGTGCTCAATCCCCACTGATAAACGGATCAGTCCATCATCGAGTCCTGCCTTCTTGCGCTCTTGTTTGGGGATTGATGCGTGGGTCATGACCGCCGGCAGCTCGACGAGCGACTCGACGCCGCCGAGACTCTCGGCGATCTTGAAGAGGCGCAAGCGCGCCAGAACGCGGCGCGCTTGCGCGAGCCCCCCCTTCACCTCGAACGAGACGATTCCGCTGAAGCCGTCCATTTGCGCAGCCGCGACATCATGGCCGGGGTGATTGTCGAGCCCGGGATAATAGACTCGCCGTACACGCGCGTGGTCTTGCAGGAACCGCGCGATCTGGATCGCGTTTTTTTCATGCTCCCGCATGCGCAGCGCGAGAGTCTTTATCCCTCGAAGCGTGAGAAAACAGTCGAAGGGAGAGGGCGTCGCGCCCGCGGCGTTTTGCCGGAACTTCAGTCGCTCGTGGAGGGCGGATTCATTCAGACAGATTGCGCCTCCGACGACGTCCGCGTGCCCGGCCAGGTATTTTGTCGTCGAGTGAAGGACGAGATCGGCGCCGAGCTCAAGCGGCCGCTGGAAAACCGGCGATGCGAAGGTGTTGTCGACCAGACAGAGAGCGCCGTGGCGGTGGGCGATTTTTGCCGCCGCCCTGATGTCGGTGATCCGCAGAAGCGGATTGGTCGGCGACTCGATCCAGACAAGCCGGGTGCGCCGAGTCATGGCGCGCTCGATCTCTCTGACCTTGGAAGTTTCGACGAAGGAAAATGTGAGCCCGAAGTTTTCCAGCACTGCCCTGAAGAGTCGGTAGGTACCGCCGTAAACGTCGCGCGAGGAGACCACATGATCGCCCTTTTTGAACAGGAGCATCGCAGTGGTCGCCGCGCCCATACCGGAGGAGAAGGCGAGGCAGTATTCGGCCGATTCCAAAGTGGCAAGCGCCGTCTGGAGCGCGGTGCGCGTCGGATTGTCGGTCCTCGAATAGTCGTAGCCCTTGTGGATGCCAGGTGCGCTCTGAGCGAAAGTGCTGGTCTGATAGATCGGAACAGTGATCGCCCCGGTCGCAGATTCGGGTTCTTGTCCGGCGTGAATGGCGCGCGTCGCAAATTGCATGAGCTGCGCGCCGCCCTTTTTTCGTGCCATCAGGGCTGCCCGCCGATGTGACCCACGACATCGAATCGGGTCACAATTCCCTGATACTTGTCCGCGTCGCGGACGAGAACGGCCGGGGAAGATTTGAGGAGCTGCACGACCTCGTAGACATCTTCGTCTGCGCCGACCGTGGGAAGCGGCGGCTCGAGCAGAGCCCCGACGGTAAGCTCCATGACCTCGGGGCTTTCCATCGATCTTTGGAAAAGCGCGCTTTCGCACAGCGACCCGACGAGGTTCCCCTTGTCGAACACGGGAAGTTGCGAGACGCCGAATCGGTTCATCGTGGTGATCGCATCGCGCACGGTGGATGTCATTTCGACCGACAGTAGCTCGGGGAGCTTGCGCCGTTTGGATTGGAGAATATCGCCCACACGGGCGCTCTTGCCAAGAAACTGGTTTTGCCTCATCCATTCATCGGAGTACATCTTCGAGAGATAAATTTCTCCCGCGTCGGGGAGCAAGACCACGACAAGGTTTTCCTTGCCGAGTTGCCGTTCGCGAGTATATTCAAGCGCGCCCGCAACCGCTGAACCAGAAGATCCTCCACAGAAGAGACCTTCTTCCCGTGTAAGGCGTCGACCCATCAGAAACGAGTCGCGGTCGGAAACAGTTACGACGTCGTCGATGTATTGGGCGAGCAGGTTCTTCGGCACAAAGTCCTCGCCGATCCCTTCGACCTTGTACGGGTGTGAGTCGCTCCATGACCACTTCTCGCGCTTGAAAGCTTTGGCGAGGATCGATCCTTCGGGATCGACGCCGACGACCGTGCACTGGGGATTTTTTTCTTTCAGGTATTTGGCGGTTCCCGAGATGGTTCCCGCGGTTCCAATCCCAGCGACAAAGTGAGTGATCTTGCCGTCGGTCTGATTCCATATCTCTGGACCCGTGGAGGCGTAATGAGCTTCCCGGTTCGCGAGGTTATCGTACTGCATGGGCATATAGGCGCCCGGGATCTCGTCGGCAAGTCGTCTGGCAACCGAGTAGTAGGACTGGGACGATTCCGGCGGCACCGCCGTAGGAGTTACGACGACCTCCGCGCCAAAAGCGCGCAGGCGGCGAATCTTTTCGATGCTCATTTTGTCCGGGATCGTAAAGATACATTTGTAACCCTTGACCGCGGCGACAATCGCCAGCGCCACTCCCATGTTCCCCGACGTGGGCTCAACGATCGTGCCTCCCGGCTTGAGCAACCCCTTCCTCTCCGCGTCCTCGACGACCGCGAGCGCGATTCTGTCCTTGACACTCCGTCCCGGATTGGACGCCTCGAGTTTCACACAGACCGTTGCAGAAATTCCTGCGGTAATATGGTTGAGGCGGACGACCGGGGTGTTACCGACGGCTTCGAGAACGTTAGCGGAGATCTTCATCATTTTGATTCTCCCCGAATATCAAGAAGTGAATTGGAACTTTTCTTTGCCTGTAACAGCGCCAACGCCAACCTTTCCGATCCACTGGTTTGAGTATACTACACGCTTTTCCGCATTTCTTTCACGGGCTGGGTATTTTGCAAAATCTACGGCGACGGCAGCCCCTTAGCGTTCAAATAGTCCAAACGTTCAAGCCAGTAGCCGGACAGCCGCAGTTCAAGAGTTTAATGTTCAAAGCTCAGGGTAAATGATCGCTAATAATATTCGGGCAGTTCCTGTTTCCAAATGTTCAAGGCGTTCCGGTGGTTCAACATTCGGACCAGCCGAGAGATCCTGGGCGAGTCGTCTTCCGGGACCTATGTCTGGACTTGCCTCACTCTAATAGTTTTCATTCTCAGGATGTTTTTGCTTTCGTGACACGTGTAAACCGGAGGATGCTTGTGTCAACTAAAGTTGCTCCATATGTATTCAGTAAGCCCCTGAAATCTGCACTCCGCGGTAATTAAAGCGAAGATTTTGACGTGCTTCCGCTCTTCGCTTGCGTGGTGCATCGATTGCTTTCCAGCTTCTACACCGACATCCAAGATTTAATTTTTTAGCGCTTAGTTGATTGAAATTCTTGTGGCCATCGCGGGCTGTACTGCAAGACTTGATGCGGACATTCTCCCTTAGGAGATTCAAATTATGAGCGCGGTTTTACGCTCAAAGCTTTGGCGTTTTTCGATCCGTTTAGCTGTATGTTTGTTGGTTGTCACGGCTCAGCAAACGCTCTGGGCCGCGGAGCTGCCGCTGTTGCGTGTAGCGCACGGAGCTTTAAATGAAAAAGTTCTGGCGCTTTGGATCGGCGTGGAACGCGGGTTATTTCACAAACAAGGTTTGGATGTCGAAGTTGTCGATGTCCACAGTGGCCCAGCGACCATCCAAGCACTCGCATCGGATGAGGTTCAGGTGGCTTACACCGTTCCCAGTTCCGTCCTCAGCGCCGCCGCCGGTGGGTTGGACATCGCGTTCTTCGCCGGTTTGGTCAATAGGCCCGACGGTGATCTCATCGTGGCGCCGGAGATCCGAACTCCAAACGACCTGCGGGGTAAAAGACTCGGCATTCAAAGTATAGGCGGCGGAGTCTGGTCGATGACGGTTCTAGCACTTGAATATCTCGGGATGGAACCGACTCGCGACAATATCGCCTTGATCACTCTTGGCGATGAGTCGGTTTTACCACGGTCGTTTATCGCCGGAAAGATCGACGGCGCCTATGTGAGTTATAGTTATGTGCCTCTTCTCAAGAAAATCAAACATCGATTGCTCTTAGATCTAGGAAGATCCACGATTGTCTATCAAGGGTTAGCGCTGGTCGCCCAGCGCCCCTATTTGCGTCGAAATCCCCGGTTGATTGACGCTTTATTGAATGGAGTCACTGAATCGGTCGCGTTCGTGAGAGATCCGGTGAACAAAGAGGAAGTGCTCAAGTCTCTGCGGAAAAATCTGCGGTTTCAGAATACTCAGCAAGCTGAGGATGCTTACGGCGCTCTCCAGTGGCTATACGGATTCGACATGAAACCCCACGTGCCGGGCATTCAAAACGTGGCGCGGCTGCTTTCTTTATCAAACCCGAGGATGACAAGACTAAGGCTGCAAGAGGTGATCGAAAACGAGCCGGTCCAGCGATTGGAGAGCAGCACCGTCTATCGGAAGCTCCTTACGCGATCTGAAGGTTAGGATGCTCCTTTGCCCAACTCCCACATCGAAAACTTGTCATGGAACCGTATGGATTCGGAGGTTTCAATCGTTCAAGCCGTTCAGGACTTTTGGCATTCCAACCCACCCAGCATCGGGTTTTAGACTGGCTCCAGTCGTTCCAAACGTTCAAGAGGTTCCAGTTTTTCAACGTTCGTGACCAGCTGAGAGATCCTGGGGCGCCGCTGTTTTCTGCTTGACGCGCATCTTCCGTTTCTCCTATTTTACACACAACTAATTTCCGCCGATCGTTCTTGCGAGGAGGCGCGTACCGTTATGAAAATCATCGACGCTGACGGTCATATTCTAGATAAAGAAAAGGACATCCGAGCTCATCTGCCTGAGACACACCGACGGCGGGGCGGCTCTTTGGTGCCGTCTTTGGGAGTGGACGCGAGGTTGGGAGGACGCTTCAGCGATATCGAATGCCATGACGTGCCGAAGCGCCTTCGAGACATGGACCGCGAAGGCATCGATGTCTCGGTATTGTTTCCCACCACCAGCTTTGCCATGAGCAAGATCTTCGAGCGCGATTACGCGGTTGTTTATGCGCGTGCCTACAACGATTTCATCGCGGAGGTCTGTAAAGAGAGCCCGCGACTCAAAGCGGTGGCTCTGTTGCCGTTTCAGGACGTCGATGCGGCGGTCAAAGAGGTCCACCGCGCAGTGACCGAATTGGGATTGGTCGGCATCGCCGTGGCGCCCCAAGGAATGCGGGAGCATCTCGGAGCGCAAACGTTCTGGCCGATCTATGAAGAGATCCAACGGCTCAACGTGCCCTTTTGCGTGCACAGCCGGCGCGAAGGGCCGGCGGGGGAAACTCGCTTCGATAGCTTCATCTACATGCATACGATCGGCCGTCCGACGGAAACCATCATTCAGTGCGTCGGTTTGATGTATGCCGGCATCCCGGAAAAGTTTCCGAAGCTACGGATCGCCTTTCTCGAATGTGGCGCCGGCTGGGTTCCCTACTGGATGGAGCGCATGGACGAAGAGTGGGAGAAGCGCGGCGACGTGGAAGCGCCTTTGTGCAAGCAAAAGCCCAGCGAGTATATCATCCACGGCAATTGGTTTTTTGCCACCGAGCCGGAAGAAGGGATGCTTCCCTACGTCATCGAGAGGATCGGCGAAGACAGAATCGTTTTCGCCTCCGATTATCCTCATTGGGACGCGTTGTTTCCCAATGTGGTTTCGACGATTCGCGGCCGCAAGGACATTTCGGAGAGCGCCAAAGAAAAGATTCTGGGCAAAAATGCCAATGCGCTCTACGGCTGGAATGACTGAAGCCTGCCTGCGAACGTAACGGGATCGGACAGAATCGGTTCTCTTCATCGAAAAAAACCGGCCCCGGACGAAGCGGAACCAACCCGTTCCACCGGCGGTTAGATGAATCAAAAGATGAGACGAACGAAGCTCTCGTTAGCTTTGGTGGGCTGGATGTTTTTCATCGGCCTCGTCTGGGGACAAGAGGCGAAAAAGCCTCAGAAGCTGCGGATCGGTATACCGACTCGGAGCATGAGTTCGTTTCCGCAAATGGTGGCGTTGCGACAGGGCCTTTATCAACAAGAAGGCTTCGATCTCGAATTGATCGTGGTCTCGTCCGGCATTCCGGCGATTCAGGCCGTGATCGCCGGCGATCTCGATTACGCGACTACCGGTAATGTCGCGACGCTCGCCGCCCTGCGCGGCATGCCGGTCCGTAACGTGATGGTGAGCAGTATCGCAACTGATCAAGTCGTCGTCGTTCGCCCGGAAATTCGCCGGGTGGAGGATCTCAAAGGAAAAGTCCTGGGAGTGGCGGGCGTCAGGAGCGTCAGCGATGTGTCGCTCCGACTGCTTTTGACTAAACACGGGCTGTTACCAGACGTTGATGTGAAAATCGTCTCGCTAGGCGGCAGCGGCCTTCGGCTCGCATCCTTACAGGGAGGAAAGATCGACGGCACGCTGCTGTCGGCGCCTCATAACAAGGCGGCCGTCAAGCTGGGGTTTCGCGAGCTGTTCTCGATGAAAGATCTAAGAGGAGTGCCAAGCGGCGGTCTTGCGACCAGCCTGCGCAAGATTCAGAACGATCCCGATTCTATTACACGGACGATCAGGATAACTTTGCGGGCCATCCAGTTTATCAAGCGCAATAAGGAAGAAACCTTAAAGTTGATGAGCAAGGAATTGGGAATCAAGGATAACGAAATCAGCAGCATGGTTTACGACGACGGCGTCAAGCTTTATTCCGACACCGGCACTCCCTCAGATAGCTCGATGATGGAAGAGATTAGTATCGCCAAAGAATTTCTCGGGATTTCGCGAGATGTGGCGATTGCCGAAGTAGCGGACTGGAGCTTTGCGCGAGCCGCGCTCAAGGGACTGAAGTAAGCGCGACCTGCCTACGGTCCAGGTCCTTTTAGGTTGTTCGCCGGCGCGGATTCGACCCATGTACTCGATTTGGTTATCCGCAATACGGAACGGATGGTCGTGCTCTCTACCCCACCGCTCTATATGGAGTGCTCCGAGCGCGAACTGTCGTTTGCGATCCTCGATGTCGCAGCGTCGCTCTCGCGTCCCGACCTCGCTATCGCGATGCGTCCCTTGATTTTTTGGTACGGCAAAAGACCTGCCACTGTTTTGGTTTACCCCAATATCCGCAGCAAGCAATGGAAGCCAGGCAAAAACACCCATGCGGCTTCGAGCGCGATCATTAGAGAGCGTGTCGCAATTTCGACGTGCGCTCGACAGGTGTCGAAG
>Ga0114129_10013507_pt1 | contig 11637 bp, 13 predicted proteins | sample RhiMetdeltSRZDD1_FD_80071 | JGI IMG/M metagenome (GOLD analysis project Ga0114129, IMG submission 80071) | Populus rhizosphere microbial communities from Tennessee, USA - Rhizosphere MetaG P. deltoides SRZDD1 (version 2) (version 2) | ecosystem: Host-associated > Plants > Roots > Rhizosphere >... | reverse complement strand
CGATGCGGTGCGTCGCACGACCGCGGATGAGGCGAAGCGCATCACCGGGTACGCGATCGGAGGCGTGCCGCCATTCGCGCACGAGACGGCGTGCGAGACCGTGATCGACGAGGGTATGACGCGCTTCGACACGGTGTGGGCCGCGGCGGGCCTTCCGGACGCCGTCTTCGAGGTCGGCGTCGCCGACTTGCATCGCCTGGCCCACGCGAAGTCCGCGCGTATCGCCGAATGAAGGTCTTCGTCACCGGCGCGACGGGCTTCGTGACCGGCACGGTGACCATGCAGCTCTTGGCGCGCGGTGACCACGTGCGCGCGCTGGTTCGCGACGCGTCGCGCGGACGAACGCTCGAGCGCGCGGGCGCCACGGCTGTGGCCGGCGATCTCTCCGACGCGGGCGCGCTGCGGCGCGGCATGGAGGGCGTCGACGCTGTGGTCCACGGCGCGGCGATCTACGAGGTGGGCATCCCACCCATCCGACGGCCCGCGATGTACGAAGCGAACGTCCTCGGCACGCAGCGCGTCCTCGAGGCCGCTCTTGCCGCCGGCGTTCGCCGCGTCGCATACGTATCGACGGTCGGGATCTTCGGGAACACCCGTGGTGCGGTCGTCGACGAGACGTACGCGCGGAGCGGTCCGTACACGTCCTATTACGAGGAGACCAAGGTGCGCGCGCACGAGATCGCGCTGCGCCTCGCCGAGCGCGGCCTCGGCGTGTCGATCGCGCAGCCCGGCGGCGTGTACGGGCAGGGGGACACGTCGGGCATGGGCGGTCTGATGCGCAACTTCGTGCACGGCCGCCTGCCGTTTGTGCCGTTCCCGGATACGGGCCTCAACTTCGTGCACGTCGACGACGTCGCGCGCGGCATCGTGCTGGTGCTGGACCGCGGGCAGAGCGGGCGCAGCTACGTGCTCGGCGGTGAGATCGCGCGCGTCGAGGATGCGTTCGCGGCGCTCGCGCGCATCACCGGTCGCGGCCTGCCGCGCCTGCGCGTGCCGTACGCGCTGCTCGAGCTCGGCGCACTCGTGCGTCCCGGTCTGCGCGAGGTCGTGACGTCGTCGAAGGGCGTCACCTTCTGGGCGACCGACGCGCGCGCGAAGAGCGAGCTCGGCTACACAGCTCGCGGTCTTGAGGCCGGACTGCGCGACACGTACGGCGGCGGCGCAGGCGGCTAGGGCTCGTCGTCCTCGTCGTCGTCCGATTCGAACTCGTCGGAATAGAAGCCCAGCTCCTCCGACTTGAAGACGGTCACGAGGAAGTCCTCGCGCTCCGGGTCGTGCGTCTGGATCAGCTCCTCGTCGAGCTGATCGATGAGCTGCTGCAGCTCGTCGTCGGTGAGATCGACCTCCAGCAGCAGCGTGCCGTGCACCTCGAAGCGCCCGTAGTGGATGTCCACACGACCGATGCGGCGTGCGCCGCCGTAGATCGTGAAGATCTCGCTCGACTCGGTGCGTACGTTGCGCTCGAAACGCGCTGCTTCCATCGGACGAGGACTGTACTAGGTCGCCACGTCCCGGAGCTGCCGCAGCACCCACTCCGCGAGCGGCGGCATGGCGAGGTCGGCGGACGCGACGGTGCTGATCGCCCGCGGCCAGGTCCAGACGAGCAGCTCGCCGCAGGCCATCGCCGCGGATCTCAGCGCGCGGCGGTCGAGACCCGCGACTGTCGCCTCGATGTTGTCCGGCATCGGCGCATCGGGCGCGTCGAGCACCGCCGTGAGCCCGTACTGCGGATCCGCGATGCGCTCCGCGACGGCCCAAAGGCGCCAGAGCTCGGTGCGGGCCGCGTCGAGCTGCGCGTTCGCCTCCCAGAGCGAGCCGCGCGTGAGGTACTTCGCGCAGGAGCTGAGGTGCACCAGCGCGGCGTGCATCCACTGGCGGACCTGCGTCTCCGTCGCCGTACTGGCCTTCGGCTCGCCGACGACGCGCTCGTCGGGGTCGTACAGGACGACCCAGTCCGGCCGCGGGACGTGGCGGTCCCGCGCCACGGCGACGACGAGATCGATCTGCACGCCGCTCGCGTACTGCGCGAACGTGTGCTGGTACGCGGGAAGCGTCCGGTCGGAGGGTTCGATGATCTGTTGCTGCATGTCGATCACGTCGCCGACACGGCGGACGACCGCCCCGCTGTCGCGGACCGCGTCGGGCCACGCCGTGTCTGTCACCGCGTACATCGCATCGACGTCCGACAGCTCATCGGCCGCCCCGCGGCCGATGCTGCAGCCGACGACCAGGAGGCGGATCGCGGGATCGCGCTCCGCCTCGCGCACGAACCCGCGGATCACCTCGCGATGCGGAGCGAGCTCGGTCGGTAGCGAGCGCAGCCAGCGCTCGGCAACTTCGCGCACGCGCCGATCGTAGTGACGCTAGGCTCCAGCGTCGTGGCACATCCCCTTCGGATCGGCCTGAAGCTCTCGCAGCAGGTCCATCCGATCGAGGCGCAGCGCGAGGCGTGGCGCACCGCGGACGAAGCCGGATTCGATCACATCTGGCCGTTCGACCATCTCATCTCCCTGGGCAACGATCCGACCCGCCTGATCTTCGACGGCTGGACCATCCTCGGCGCGGTCGCGGAGAACACCAAGCGCACGCGCATCGGGCTGAACGTGACGGGCAACCCGTACCGGCACCCCGGGTTGCTCGCGAAGATCGCGGTCACCGTGGACCACCTGTCGGGCGGACGCCTGGAGATGGGCATGGGTGCGGCCTGGAACGAGCCCGAGTTCAAGATGTACGGGATTCCGTTCCCGAGCGCCGCGGACCGCATCCGGATGATGGACGAAGCGTGTTCCGTGCTGAAGGCGCTCTGGACCGAAGAGCGCGCGACGTTCAGAGGCCGCTTCTATCAGCTCGACAGGGCGATCGCGGAACCGAAACCGATCCAGAAGCCGTATCCGCCGATCTGGATCGGCGGGGTGGGGCCGAAGCTCACGCTGCGCGTCGTCGCGAAGCATGCCGACGTGTGGAATTCGAATGCTCCGACACCGGCGGACACCGTCGCGCTGACGAAGACCCTTGACGAGCACTGCGCCAAGGTCGGCCGCGATCCGGCGACGATCCGCCGCTCGTCCCAGGTCCGCGCGGAGACTGAGGATGCCGCTCTGCGGATCGCCGAGACGACCGTGAAGGCTGGCTTCACGGAGCTGCTGCTCTTCCCGTTCCCCGGCGGCGATCTCCGCGCCGGCGTTGAGCGGGCAGCGGCGCTGCTGCCACGGCTGCGCGCGCTCGCGCGCTAGCGGCGGCCGAGCCCCAGGACCGAGAGGAAGAAGCTCGCGAAGAAGGTCTGCACGCCGAGCGTGATCGCGAGCGATGACAGGATCACGACACGCAGCGTGCGCGGCACATCGACGATGGGACCGAAGCCCTGCGTCTCCCAGATGCCGATCGCCGTCGCGGCGAGCACCAGACCGGCGACCACGAGAACGATCCCCGCGACGATGCCCGTCTCGAGCGTCACGTATCTGTACAGCCGCGTGAGGCGCGGATCTTCCGGCAGCAGGCCTTCGCTGATCGCGAACGTCTTCGTGAAGACCGCGAAGATCACGGACTGATAGCCCAGCACCACCGCGGCAGCCGCGTACACCAGCGTGTGCACGTCGAGCCGCACCGAACCGATCGCGCGCTCGCCGGGCAGCAGCCACAACAGGAAGAGCGCGCCGACGATCATGAGCAGCACCCCGGGATACAGGAACAGCCAGCGCGGGCTGTACAGGAGCAGGAACCGCAGATGGCGCCAGCCGTCGCGCCAGGTACGCAGGTGCGGCGGCCGCCCGCGCTTGTCCGGTCCGAGCGTGACCGGCACCTCTGCGATGCGCAGTCCGTGCACCGCCGCCTTCACGACCATCTCCGAGGCGAACTCCATGCCGGTCGTGCGCAGGTCAAGCGCGAGGATCGGCGACCGCCGGAAGCCGCGGAGCCCGGAATGAAAATCACCGACATCGCTCTTGAAGAAGAGCCGCCCGAGCCACGAGAGCACGGGATTCCCGAGCCACTTGTGGAGGAACGGCATCGCGCCCGGAGCGACGCCGCCCTTGAAGCGATTGCCCATCACGAGATCGTTGCCCTCGCGCAGCTTCGAAAGGAACACGTCGATCGCATTAAAGTCGTAGGACCCGTCGGCGTCGCCCATCACGACGTACTCGCCCTGTGCGGCGGCGATCCCCGCAAGGAGCGCGCTGCCGTAACCGCGGATCGGGACCGGTACGACGCGCGCGCCGGCAGCGGTCGCGAGCTCACGCGAACCGTCGGTGCTGCCGTTGTCGGCGACGATCACCTCGCCGCGGATGCCGTAGCGCGCGATGGCCTCGCGTGCCTGCGTGACGCAGTCGGCCACCGTCGCCGCTTCATTGAGGCAGGGCATGACGACGGTGAGCTCGAATGATTGTTCCAAGCCGCTGGCGATGCTAGCCCGAGACCCCCAGCCGGGCGGTGCGCACGCGATCGACGTCAGCGAACGCGCCGATGCGCGCGCGGACCTCGTCGGGGACCGGATCGTCGAGGGTCAGGATCATGAGCGCCTCGCCACGCGGATGGAGACGTCCGACCTGCATCGACGAGATGTTCACGTCGTGCTCGCCAAGCAGCGTCCCGACGCGACCGACGAGGCCGGGTTTGTCCTGGTGCTTCGTGAGGAGCAGGTGTCCCTCCACCGGGACGTCGACCCAGAAGCCGTCGATCAGCACGATGCGTGGCTCGCCCTGCACGAGCGTCCCCGCGACCTCGGTGCCGCCGACGCGAACGGTGAGGAGCGCGGCATAGCGCGGCGCCTCGGTGTCGCGCCGCTCCTCGATCACAAGGCCACGCGATCGCGCGATCGCGAGCGCGTTCACGAGATTCACGCGCTCCGCGCTGAATGTCTCGAGCAGACCCTTCACGACCGCCGCGCGCAGTGGCTCCGCGTCCAGCTCGAGAAGCGTGCCGGCGTATGCGAGCTGGAGCTTCGCGGGGCGCTCGTCGAGTAGCTGCGCCACCAGCGCGCCGACGCGCTCGCCGCAGCGCAGCCACGCGCTGCCACCGGCCTCATCCGACGGTGGGCGCGGCGCGTTGACGGCGTAGCGCGCGGGACGACCGTCGAGCACATCGAGGATCTGCCGCACCACGTCGACAGCGACGTTCACCTGCGCTTCTGCCGTCGAGCCCGCGATGTGCGGCGTGAGCACGGTGCGCGGCGCGGCGCGGATGGGCGAGTCGGCCGGGAGCGGCTCGCTGGGGTACACGTCGAGCGCGGCGCCGGCGATGGTGCCCGCTTGGAGCGCCGCGGCGAGAGCGGCGAGATCGACGACCTCGCCGCGCGCGCAGTTCACGATGACCGTGGTCGGCTTCATCTTCGCGAGCGCGTCGGTGTTGATGAGGTTGCGCGTCTTCTCGGTGAGCGGCGTGTGCAGCGAGATGACGTCCGCGGTCCGGAGGAGCTCGTCGAGCTCCACCAGCTGCGCGCCCGCGGCGCGCGCGCTCGCCTCCGTGGCGAACGGGTCGTGCGCGACGACGCGCATCTCGAAGCCCGCCGCCCGACGAGCGACCTCCGAGCCGACGCGGCCGATGCCGACCAGGCCGAGCGTCTTGCCGCGCAGCTCGCGTCCCATGAACTTCGAGCGCGTCCACTCTCCGGCGCGGACGCTGCGGTCCGCGTCCGCGACACGTCGCAGGAGAGTCAGCGCGAGCGCGATGGTGTGCTCGGCCGCGGACACGATGTTGCCGAGCGGTGCGTTCACGACGTAGACGCCGTGGGCGGTCGCGGCCGGGACGTCGATGTTGTCCACGCCGACGCCCGCGCGTCCGACGACCGCTAGACGCGGCGCGGCCCCCAGGACCTTCGCCGTCACCTTCGTTTCGCTGCGGACGATGAGCGCATCGACGTCGGCCAGGCGTGCTGCGAGATCAGCTTCCGCCAGACCCGTCGTGACGCGAACCTCGCAGCGCTCCCGGAGCAGGACGAGGCCGTCCTCCGCCAGAGGGTCGGCCACGTGAACGACGGGTCGGGTCTGGCCTATCGGCGCGTGCCGACCGTGTCCGCGCGCGCTGCGGCGCGTGCGCCCGGTCGCGTCGGCTGCGGCGCGCTCTCCGCGTAGGCGCGGAGCGCCGCGGCGATCGCCTGACCCGGCTCGACCGGCTGATTGAAGTCACGCAGCGCGAGCTCCAGGGCGCTGAAGAAATTCAGGATGTCCTGGATCGTGACGAAGCCGAGGTGACCCACGCGGACGAGCTGTCCCTCGAGCTTGCCCTGGCCGCCGGCGACGATCGTGTCGTAGTCGTCGCGCAGCACGCGGATGAGGTTGCGTGCGTCGACGCGCGTCGGCGGGCGGAACGCGGTGACCGCGGGCGACGCGTGCGCTTCGTCGGCGAAGAGCGTGAGGTTGAGCGCCTGCACCCCGCGACGCGTCGCGCGCGCGAGATTCTGATGACGGCGGAGGATCGCCTCGAGTCCCTCCTCGGCCATGAGCCGGAGCGCCTCCTGCAGCGCGATATACACGCTGACGGCCGGCGTCGCGGGTGTCGAGCCCTTCTCGAGCGCGGCCTTGGCCGCGCCGAGGTCGAAGTACGACTTCGGCAGGTCGGACTTCTCGTAGAACTTCCACGCGCGCTCGCTCATCGTGACGATGGCCACGCCGGGCGGCGCGCCCCATGCCTTCTGCGAGGCCGTCATGCAGACGTCGATGCCCCACTCGTCGATCTCGAGCTCGGCCGCACCGGCGCCCGAGACGCTGTCGACGATGAACAGCCTGCCCGACTCGCGGACCACCTCACTGATCTCTTTGATGGGGTTGAGGACACCGGTGGACGTTTCGTTGTGCTGGATCAGCACGGCCTTCGCCGCGTCCTTGCCCTTCTCCTTCGCGAGCTCGTCGCGCACGAGGTCGGGGTCGACGGCGCGGCCGAGCGTCACGTCGATGCGGCGCGCGTCCACCCCGTAGGCCTTGCAGATCGCGAAGAAGCGCTCGCCGAATGCCCCGTTGATGAAGACGAGCGCCTTGTCACCGCGCGACAGCGTGTTCGCGATCCCGGCCTCCATCGCCCCGGAGCCGGACGAGGTGAGCGTGAGCACATCGCCCTGCGTGCGCAGGAAGTCCTGGAGCGCGCGCGTGAGCGCTGCGAGCAGCGCGGCGAACTCCGGGCCGCGGTGATTGATCATCGGTCGGGCTGACGCGGCGAGCACAGCCTGCGGCACCACGGTCGGGCCTGGGATACGAAGGTTCTGGGGGCGGTACATGTTCTCTCCTCTAGGCTGACGCGCGAGGTGGGTTGTGACGCGAATCATGCCAGCCCGACCCGTCTGTAACAAGGAGACGAACGAGCATTTCTGAACCGCGACTAGCACCCTCCATCCTCAATGCCGACTTCGCCCGCCTCGCCAAGGCCGTGGCCGCGCTCGAACGCGGTGGAGCCGACTGGGTGCACGTCGACGTCATGGATGGCCACTTCGTGCCCAATCTCACGTTCGGGCCGAAGATGGTGGCCGACCTGCGCAAGGCGACGCGCCTTCCGCTCGATGTCCACCTGATGATCCAGCGTCCGGACGACTGGGTCGACCGCTACGTCGATGCCGGCGCGACGTACGTCGTCATCCACGTCGAAGCCGCTCAGGCGGTGTCCGCGACGCTGTCCCGCATCCGCGCTCGGGGCGCGAAGGCGGGCATCACGCTGAATCCGGACACGGCGGTCGACAGGGTCCTACCGCATCTCGACGAGGTCGACCTCGTCCTGGTGATGAGCGTCAACCCGGGGTTCGGCGGTCAGAAGTTCATCGAGAGTGCGATCGGCAAGCTCCAGCGGCTCCGGCAGGAGATCGACACGCGTCATCTGGCGGTCGAGCTGGAGGTGGACGGCGGTGTGAAGCTCGACAACGTCCGTCGGGTGATCGAAGCGGGGGCGAGCGTCGTGGTCGCCGGTTCGGCGGTGTTCGAGTCTCCCGACGGCGTCGAGACCGCCGTGAAGAAGTTTCGCGCCGCGCTCAGATCGCCGACGCGTTAGGTCAGGTCCGGGCGATCTCCAGCGCGCGCCGCGCCCTCCGCTCGACCTCATCCCAGCGCCTACGGAAGGCGCTGTACGCGATACCGTCGAGCGCGATCCGGAGCATGTAGCAGCGCAGGCGCTCGGCGAAGTTTGGCACCGCCAGTCCGATGCGGTCGTAATGCGCGAGGGCCTCGACCCCGAAGTCGATGTTGCGCCACTGCGGGAACCACGGCGTGTAGAAGACGAGATTCGCGATGTCGTAGACGAAGTCGCCGTACTTCGAGCTGCCCCAGTCCAGGACGGCGCTGATGCGATCACCGTCGACGAGCACGTTGCGGTTGATGAGGTCGTCGTGGAAGAGGTGCCGCACTTCTGGACACGGTCCGGCAAGCTCCACCAGACGCGCGTAGCCCTCTTCGAATGAACGGCGCTCGGTCGGCCGATCGCGCAGAAGATCGCGCCATCCCGGCGCGCCTCGAGTCGCCGGCTCGTCGACGAAGTGGAGCAGCCACTCGTGCCAGCTCGGATGACTGGTGCGGCCGTCCGCGCGCCAACCGCCAAAGCCCGACGCCGAAGACAGGTCGACCGCCCGCATCGCATCGAGCGCGGCGAAAAACGACGGGAGGACTCGCCGCATTCGCGTCTCGTCGAGTCCGTCGATGTGCTCGCCGTTCATGCGCGGTGCGACCGCGTAGTAGCCGCCCAGCGCCGGACCCCACTCCAGGATGGGAGGGATCGGCAGTGCACTCGACGAGTAGCGTGCGGCGAACGCGTCCTTCTCGAAGTCCTCGTCATAGGCACCGAAACGCGCGACCAGATCCGCGTTGGCGGTCTTCACCGAGTACGCAACGGACCACTCGCCGGGACGCATCACCGCGATCTCCACCGCGGGTCCGAAGCGTTCGCGCAGGAAGCCCCGGTGCGCCTGGCCCTGGTCAGTCCTCGTCGCCAAGGCCCAGCTCCCGAAGGCGCTCGTCGCTGATCCCGAAGTGGTGTGCGATCTCGTGCACGACCGTGTCGCGGACGATCTCCGCCTGCCGGCGCGGCGATGAGCTCATCCGCTCGATCGGACCGCGGAAGATGCTGATGCGATCGGGCAGATAGGGCTCCATCGCGCCGCGGTCCGTCAGCGGAACGCCTTCGTAAAGGCCGAGGAGCTCGTCGCCGCCGCGCATCTGCTCGGGAGTCGGCTCGTCATCCACGACGATCTCGATGTTGCGCATCCGTTCGCGGAACTCCGCGGGGAGACCGTCCATTGCCCGAGCGACCAGACGCGCGAAGCGGGCCTGCCGGAGGCGTGACACGTTCGCGACTCTAGCCGCAGCCGCTACGCCGCCTCGCGCACCTCGCTGAGAGCGGAGCGCAGCCGGCGCAGCGCTCGCGCGCGGACGCGGCACACGCCCGATTCGGAAAGCCCGACCTGAGCGCCGATCTCGCGCAGCGTGAGACCGCGGCCGTAGGAGAGAACGATCACGCGACGCTCCACCTTCGTGAGCGAGCGGAGCTCGCGCGCGACGCCGAGCCAGCGCGGATCGCGGCGGATATCCGCGGCCACGACGTCCGGCTCCGCGATGGCGCCGTCACCCAGCTCTGCGAGCCGGTCGAGCGAGATCTCCACATATGGCGGCGGGAGGTCCTGGGCGACCCGCCGCGCCTCGCGGTACGCCCGACGCGCGGAGCGGGTGAGCGGATCGCGCTCGCGCAGCGCGTCGAGCACCTGACCGCGCACCCGGCGGGCCGCGTACGCGCCGAAGGACGCGCCGACTTCGCCGCGGTAGCGCTGCGCGGCCTGGACCAGTCCAAGTACTCCCGCCGCGATGAGATCCTCGCGGTCGGCACCGTGACAGCGCGGATCGAGCGTGCGAGAGGCGACGGCTCGCGCGAAGCCGAGGTGCGCGAGGATGCGTTCGTCGCTATTCGGAGAGCGCGTGTTCATGGCTCCGAACCAATGCGAGCGCCGTGCGTGCGGGTGGCCGCGGCTGGTATGGCCCGGCGCATGCCGGGCAGCACGCTGTGGTCCTCGTGCGCCATGATGCGTCCGCCGCTCGCCGGTCCATCCATCGCCAACACGCTCCCCGGCGCGGAACGTAGTGATGCTCCGAGAGGGTGTCAATAGCGAATTGACGCAGATATCCACAGAAGCCACCGACTTCTTCGACCGCTACGCCTACCCGGAGTGGCTCCGCGAGCACAGCCTCCTCGTCGGCCGGATCGCGGAGACGATCGCGGGCGCGCACGCGGACGCCGGCGGCGCCGCGCGGGACATCGCGCTCGCCGGCTATCTCCATGACATCGGACGCAGTCCGCTGGTCGCTGCCGATGCGCGCGAGCACAACGAGCTATCGGCGCTCATCCTCGCCGGCGAAGGTCTCGCGGGCTCCGTGGAACCGGCGCGCCGTCACGCGATCTACACCGTTCTCGATCCGGCGACCGCGCCCGCGACCCTCGCGGACAAGATCGTGTACGTCGCGGACCGCCGCGGCGGGATGCGCGTCGAGTCGGTCGACGTGCGTGCGCGCGATACCGCCCGGCGACATCCTCGTTTCGCGGCGGACATCGAGCGGGCGATACCGATCGCGAAGGCGCTGGAGCGCGAGGTCTTCGCGGGCCTACCCTTTGCGCCGGAAGAGCTGGAGGCACATCTCCTCAGGTGAGCGACTTCTTCCGGCTGCAGAAGCACATCGACGAGCTCTCCGCGATCGGCGCCAAAGACGGCGCGGTCACGCGCCTTGGCCTGTCCGCCGAGGAGCAGGCCGCGCGCGATCTCGTTGGCTCGTGGTGTGCGGCGCGGGGCGCGCAGCTGCGTCGCGATGCGGCCGGAAATCTGTTCGCGCGCTTTCCCGGTGAGCGCGACAAGGATCCGATCGTGCTCGTCGGCTCGCACGTCGACTCGGTGCCCGAGGGCGGCCGATTCGACGGCGCGCTCGGCGTGATCTGCTCGGTCGAGGCGATCGAGTCGCTGCTCGACGTCGGCACACGTTTCCAGAGGCCGGTCGAGGTCGTTGCGTGGGCGGATGAGGAAGGGGCGCGCTTCGGCATCGGTCTCTTCGGGTCCGCATCGGCGTTCGGCCGGCTTCCGGCTCGTGCCGCGGAGCGGACCGACAAGAGCGGCGTCTCCATCGCGGATGCGCTGCGCGCGCTGGGCGAAGATGGCGATCCCGCGCGCGCGGCGCGCGACCCGCGCGAGATCGCGGCATATCTCGAGCTGCATATCGAACAGGGCCCGCGCCTTGCGGAGGCGAACCGCGCGCTGGGCGTCGTGAGCGACATCGTCGGCATCGTCCACGGGCGAGTCACGGTGAAGGGCCGAGCCGACCACGCCGGAGCGACGGTCATGACCGCGCGCGCCGATGCGCTGCTCGGCGCCGCGGAGATCGCGCTCGCGCTGGAGACGGCCGCGCGCTCGCGGGAGAACACGGTCGGTACGGTGGGCGAGATCGGCGTGCGTCCAGGTGCGAAGAACGTCGTGCCCGGCGAGTGTGTCTTCTCGATCGACGTGCGCGCGCCGGATCAGGCGCGCATCGACGCCGTCGTGGCTGACCTGAACGACGCGGTGAAGCGCGTCTCGGAGGCCCGCGGACTGGAGACCTCCATCGATTACTTCAACGCGGTGCCGCCGACGCCGCTCGATCTCACGATGCGCGACCTGTTCGCACGCGCCGCGGCGAGCGTCGGCGTCGAGGCGCCGGT
>Ga0114129_10013506_pt1 | contig 11638 bp, 10 predicted proteins | sample RhiMetdeltSRZDD1_FD_80071 | JGI IMG/M metagenome (GOLD analysis project Ga0114129, IMG submission 80071) | Populus rhizosphere microbial communities from Tennessee, USA - Rhizosphere MetaG P. deltoides SRZDD1 (version 2) (version 2) | ecosystem: Host-associated > Plants > Roots > Rhizosphere >... | reverse complement strand
TGCCGCTTGGCGTGGTTGACAAGGACGGCCTCCTGCCATGGCGCTCCCACTAATCGTCGACCACGAAGGGCGACCCCGCAATATGTGGCACCTGACACGTATGGCGTCGTGACGGATCTGTGACGCGGCTTCGGCGCAGAGCACACGGACCTTCCTGACGAAGCGGGGCAAGCGGTAAGGCTGGGCGCCGAACCGCGTCAGGTCGGGCGCTCTCCGGGTCTGGGGGCGTCACCCGTGTCAACTTGCAGCAGTTGCGCCAGCTTCCGAGCAGACAGCAGCCCGAGTTCCGCGATCCTGCGATGACGCTCCCGTATACCGCTTGGTCTCGCGAGCATTTGCAGTGCCAGTAGCACGTCTGCAAGTTTCTCTCGGATTTCGTGTGACAGGTCTGTTGCCATTCTGGCCGCCTCCTCGCGTACCAGACCACGCACCGGTCATGCCAGAGGGCACCCATTTCCGGCCCTTTCAGGCAGCGTTCCACGCTCTTGATATGGACATCGGGCGCGCGCTGGTCTGCCAATTGCGTTGGCGGGCTGCACACGCTCGTCAATCGCGACCAATCGACGCGGCGGGAGGAGGACGCTCACGAATCGCTGAGGAGTGCAGATGCAGTGGCTTCCATTCTCGTTATCGACGACGACCAAGAGCTACGCGAACTGCTAGCGATCGCCCTGAGTGATGAGGGCTATGAAGTCGGGACTGCCGCGACCGCGAGCAGCGCATGGGACCTCTTCCGGGTGCGCCATCCCGAGGTGATCCTGCTGGACCTGTGGCTACAAGGCCAGAGAGGCGAGAGTTTCGTGGAGGCATACCGTGCCCTGCCGAATGCTCCGGCCGCCCTGGTGCTCCTGAGCGCCGCAGCAGACTTGGCCCAAGTGGCAGCTACGAGCTGTGCAGATCGGCACTTGGCCAAGCCGTTCGAGTTGGACGATCTGCTGCAAACGCTGGCGGAGTTGATCCCAGCTTCCTAAATTATCGTCGACAAGCCTGAACAAAGCGTGGAACCCGTCGCCCGTGGTCTTGACGACGTGGCCGTGGTGCTCGACGATCGCCGCTCGGAGCAGTGCGTCATGGCGAGCGAGCGCCGTCCGCAGGCCTGGGGCGCCTCCTCCCACAGCGCGGTGCTGGCCTCCACGTCGGTGAGGAGGAACGTCACCGTCCCGCTCAGCAGCTCGGCCATGCCCTCGACTCCCGTCCCCGATGGAGCGACAACCAGACGGCGCGTCAGTCGGTAGCGTAGCCGCCAGCCCGTCGGCGGTCAATGGCCGCGCCGCCCCGGTCGCTGGGGCCATGGCGACGAACACGGTCGAGCGCCTCGATCGCCAGTCGGTCGGTCCAGTGGGGCCGTCGTCGCGTTGGGGTCAGCGTTCAAACGTTCGTAAGTTCGTAAGACGAGCGTGGGGAAAGCGGTGGAACAGGGCCAGAAGAGAGGGTAATTTATTTATATCTCTCTCTCTCTCTCACTCTCACCTTCCCTCTCCCTGGCCATGTGCTGGGCTCGCTTCCGTGCGCCCGCTGCTGCTGTACGAACTTTCGAACTTACGAACTTTTTCCAACTCGGCCCGCCGCCTCGCGCCTGCGGCTACCTTCCTACTTGGCCCGCTTACGTCTATACGGCGTCCGCTCCGGTCGGTATGATGAGGACGTTGAGGAGTTGAAGAGAGGAACGACGAGCCATGGAAGACCACGCGAGTGAAGGCCGAGGCTCGTACCTCCGAGCGGGCTGGTTTATCCGGCGCGTCGCCAATCCAGCCCTCATGAAGCTCGGACTCCTGCCGACCCTGGCCGTTCGTGGTCGCAAGACAGGAGCGTGGCGGACCGTCCCGGTGAACCTCCTGAAGCTGGACGATGCGTGGTATCTGGTCGCTCCCCGTGGCGATACCGACTGGGTGCGCAACCTGCGGGCGGCCGGGACTGGTGAGCTTCGCCGCGGGTCGCGCGCGAAGCCGTTCCGAGCCTTCGAGGTAGCCGACGAGCAGAAACCGCCCGTGATCGACGCCTACCTGGCGCGTTGGGGATACCAGGTCAAGGGGCAGTTCCGGGAACTGCCGAATCCAGCCGATCACCCGGTCTTCCGGATCGAACCGACCTGACGATCGCGCCGATCGACCGCCTCGGCGCAGACGAACACTGCAGGCGTGCTGGCCTCATCGTTCCGGCGACGGTCAACGCCTCGGGAGCGACTGTCGCAGCAGCGGCATGGCGTTGCTACCCGCTCGCCTCTGCCAGCTCCCGCTCAGCCTCCGTCAGCCAGAACGTCATCCCCATCGCGCGGAGCATCGCGACCTCCGTCGACAGCTCGGCGCGGGCCTCGTCGAGGCGGCCCGTGTGGCGGTACAGCTTGCCGAGGCCGAGGTGGCAGTGGGCCTGGAGGGGCCGGCTCAGGCTCAGGCCACCTCGGCGCCCCGACCGGGCTGGCCGTTAGGCGCCGGCCGCGCGCCCTGCGGGGCGCCGGCGCCGGTGTCGCACGATGCTAGCTCGCGCCGCGGTGCATCCGGCCCGAGCTTGTAGACGAAGCGGTGGCGCGCGTCGTGGTAGGCCGGGTCCGGCCCGTAGAAGTTCTGGAGCATCCGCGCCAGCTCCTCGGTCCGATAGGCTTGGAGCGGCTTGCGTCGTTCGTCGCGCTCCCGACGCTCCCGCTTCTGCCCGAGCAGCGCCGCGTGGCGGCGACCCCGGGCCAGCGCTTCGGCCAGCTCGGTGACCCGCTCGTGGAACGACGCGGGGCTGGGGCCGAAGACGTCGTCGACCAGGCCGATGGCGCGGGCCGCGCCGGCGCCGATCGGGAGCAGGCCCTCGGTCAGCTCCAGCGTCCGCGCCCGGCCCACCCGGCGCGGCAGCAGATAGGTCCAGTACTCCGAGCCGTAGAGGCCGCCCATGCTCTTGTAGTGGGGGTTGAGCACGACGCTCGGGCGGGCCCAGACCCGGTCGGCGGCCGCGGCCAGGGTGACCCCGCCGGCGCCGGCGTTCCCCTCCAGCGCCGCGACGACCAGCTTGTCCTCGATCGTGACGATCTCGCCGACGAGGTCGTCGATCGCGTTGATGTTGCGCCACGACTCGTCGGCCGGGCTCGCGGCAGCCTCGATGACGTTGAGGTGGATCCCGTTGGACCAGTAGTCGGGCCCGCCGAGCAACACCAGCACCCCGGTCGGCCGGGCCCGGGCCGCGCGCACGGCGGCCCGGAGGCGCCGACACTGGGCGGTGCTCATCGCGCCGTTGGGGAATTCGAAGTGGAGATAGCCGACCGCCCCCCGCTCGTGGTAGCGGATCTGGCGATAGGTCCGTCCCGCCCAGAGCGCATCCGGCGGCAGCGCCAGGTCCGGCACGCCGGCTAGCCGGGCGGGCCCGAGCGCCAGCGCCGCCGGCAGCTTGCAGTGGAACCGCTCGTCGTTCGTCCTCAACTTCAGGCTCGGGATCCAGACCGCGCCGTCGCCGGTCGCCCGGCAGATCGCGCCGTCGCGGGTCGCCAGCAGGGCGCCCGGACGGCCGCGGAGCTGCTCTTCCTCGTGGCCGACGAACAGGGAAACCTCGAGGTCCCCGATCCGGTCGCGCACCCCCGGGCTCCCATCGGCGGAGCGTAGCTTCCTGAGGACGCTCGCGGTCGGCTCGGACCAATCGATCCGCCGGTCCTCCTGCGTCATCCGCGGTCGCAAGCGGCCGAAGACGTCCGGACGGCCGTAGTCGAGCGGCTCCGGACGGAACGTTCGGCGCTCGAACCGCCCGACGGCCTCGCGGAGCGCCCGCATCGCGGCGTCGGTGACCTCATGCCCGTAGATGCTGCTCTTGCTGGCCGCCCGCATCGGGAACTCGCGCGACGCCCAGATCGGCCCGGCGTCCATCTCGGCCGCGGCCTGCAAGAGGGTCACCCCCCAGCGCTCGGCGCCTTCGAGGATCGCCCAATCGAGCGAGGAAGGGCCGCGGTCGCCCCTGGGGCCGGGATGGACGACGATGCAGACGTGGCGCCGCCAGATCGCCTCCGGGATGGCCCGCTTCAGCATCGGCGCGACGATCAGCTCCGGCCGATGGCGGTCGACGGCCTCGTGCATCGCCCGGTCGCTGTCGGCGAGCCCGATCGCGACGGTGTGCCCGAGCTCGGTCAGCTCCAGGAAGGCGCGCTGGCTGAGGCCGTTGTGGGCCGATGTCAGGAAGAGAATCCGCATCTCCGTCAGTCCTCCCGTTACAGCGACGATAGGGGGATGGCACGCCCGTGCCTCTCGGCGCCGCTAGCTCGGTGGGTCCGCGCTTCCGGCGGGCTTGACACTACGACACGGGGGGCGGCGACCGGGGCCATCGGCAGGACGGCATATCGTCAGCGCTCGCACCGAAGATGGGCCGGATGATGTATGTCGCCCCGCCGTGGCGGCGTTCACCCTGCGCCACGGCCTGGCCTGAGCCGCCCGCCCACGGCAGGGCGCGAGGAGACGCCGAGCTTGGCGAAGATGCGGTCCAGCTTCCTCGGGCGGAGCGATTTCCAGGACGATGCCGTGGTTGGTCGGCCGTCGCTCGAGCAGGGGTTGGTCGATGTCAACTGGGTCGCACCGCCGGACGCCTCGTCCCGTCATTTACAGCGTAGAGCCCGCCGGGCGCGCGTGCATGGGGGCCGGACCCCTACGTTGGCGCAATCGATCACCTATCTTTCGGGGTAACTACCTTGAACCTCCCGAAGCTGGATCTCGCGCAGTAGAGCTTGAGATAGCGGGCCTCTTCCTGCGCGTCTACATGCCCTTTCCATTTGTGGGCCAGCCCGATACCTGTCGTCGCGGACTCCCAGAGCGCTTCCGGATCGTCCATCTCGACGATATCGGCGACGAAGGTGTCCGCGGATCCCGGCGTCACCAGCGATGGGTCTAAGCCCGCCAGCACCAGGCGGCGGCGTCCTTGATATGCGCGCTACGATGGCAAGGCGGGCGAGATCCGTCCTGATTCAGCCAGGGGGTGCCGTGTGGCGACCGAAGCAGCCACCATCGTCGACCGCCTGACCACGGCGGCGGCGACGGCGTCGGGCGCTGAGGCGAAGACGGCGAAGCGACTATCACCCTCGCCGCGCGGGCGGATTTGGACGCCGCCGTGCTCCCCAACTGCCTGCTCGAACAGGGCATCCTGCCGAGCGAGCGCCGCCCGCATCGCCTCGGGGCCTCCTCCCACAGCGCGGTGCTGCCCTCCACGTCCGTCAGGAGGAACGTCACCGTCCCGCTCGGCAGCTCGGCCATGGCATCGACCCTCGACCTCGATGGAGCCACAACCAGACAGCGTGCGTCGACCACAAGCGTAGCTGCGCGCTGACGGCCAACGCCACGGCGGCCGACACCGCAGGGACGCAGCGGACGGCGACGATGGTCGCGTCGGAGCGCACGATGTCAAGCTTCCGCCGGCCCATCGCCGAGCCCCTCCCAGGTGGCCGGCTCCGCCTCCTCGGTCGGCTGGCCCAGGTCACCCCCGCTCGGCTTCCACCCGAAGCGCAGCGTGCCGTCGAGGAGTCTGCCCAGCGCCGTGTGCCTGGGCGCCCGTCGCCAGTCTCGCACCGCGAGGTAGAGCGCCTTCTTCTGCCCGACGATGACCAGCAGGCGCCGAGCGCGGGTCACCGCCGTGTAGAGCAGCGTTCGGCCGAGCATCGGTGCGTGGCTCGTGACCAGCGGGATCACGACGGCTGGGAACTCGGCGCCCTGGGCCTTGTGGACCGAGATCGCGTAGGCATGGGTCAGGGCGAACAGGCTGGCGTTCGGGTACTTCACCTCGCGCCCGTCGTCGAGCCGCAGCAGCAGCTCCTGCTCGGTCGGGTCGAGCGCCTCGACGGTGCCGAGGTCGCCGTTGAAGACGCCCAGATCGTAGTCGTTGCGGAGCTGGAGCACTCGGTCACCTGGTCGGTATGAGCGCCCGTCGCCTCGCGCCTCGGGCATCCCATCGCGCCAGGGGTTGAGCCGCTCCTGGAGGAGCGTGTTGAGCGCTCCGACGCCGGCCTCGCCTCGGTGCATGGGCGACAAGACCTGGATCTCCCCGCGCTCGAAACCGTACCGTCGTGGGAGCCGCTCGGCAACGAGGCTGACGACGGTGCTCGCGGCGACCGAGGGCTCGTCGGCCGGCACGAAGTAGCAGTCGGTGACGTCGCCGCCGAAGCGCGGCATCTCGCCGGCGTTGACCCGACGGGCGTTCTGTGCGATCCCCGAGCCCGCGCCCTGGCGGAAGACGTGCTCCAGCCGCGTGACCGGGAACCGCTCTGAGCGGAGCAGGTCGGCGAGCACGTCGCCCGCGCCCACGCTCGGGAGCTGGTCCGGGTCGCCGACCAGCAGCAGGTGGGCGCCTCGAGGGACCGCCTTGACGAGCTGGTTGGCGAGCAGCGCGTCGAGCATGCTGACCTCGTCGACCACGATCAGGTCGGCCTCCAGCGGGTTGTCGGCATCGCGACCCACCTTGCCGCCCGGCCGCAGCTCCAGGACACGGTGCAGCGTCCCCGAGGGCAGGCCGGTCGCCTCCTCCATCCGCTTGGCCGCGCGGCCGGTCGGGGCGGCGAGCCGGCAGCGCAGGCCCTTCGCCCGCGCCAGCGTCAGCACGGCCCGCAGCGAGTGGGTCTTGCCGGTGCCCGGCCCGCCCGTCAGGATCGAGACCGGCGCGGTCAGTGCCATGCGGACGGCCGCCTCCTGCTCGGGTGCGAGGGTCAGGCCGTGACGATCGGCCAACCAGCCGAGGGCCGCGTCCCAGGCGACGCCACCGAAGATCGAGGCGGCGCGCGTCCGCGTGCCGATCCCCTGGAGCGCCTGGAGGCGTGAGGCAAGCCCGGACTCGGCACGCGCGAACGGCGCGAGGGCGATACGGACCTCGTCGGCCTCGTCGACGGCGGCCGCCACGGCATCGCCGCTGTCCAGGATTCCCGCGAGCGCCGCGTCGATCGCCGCCTGCTCGACCTCCAGCAGCACCGCCGCTCGGCTGCCCAGGTCCGACGCGGGGAGGAGCGTATGCCCCTCGTCGGACGCCGCTCCGAGCGCGTGCAGGACGCCAGCCTGGAGCCGCTCTGGCGCGTCGTGCGCGATCCCGACGGCCTTGGCGATCTTGTCAGCCGTCTTGAAGCCGATGCCCCAGACCTCGCGCGCCAGGCGGTACGGCTCCTCGGTGATGACCGTGCCGCTCCGATCGCCAAACTTCTTGTAGATCCGCACCGCGAGCGAGGTCGAGATGCCATACCCCTGGAGCGCGGCCATCACCTCGCGGATGTGCCGCTGCTCCGCCCAGGTCGCGGCGATCCGACTGGCGCGGATCGGCCCGATCCCCGGCACCTCGGTCAGTCGATGCGGGTCGTCGTCGATGACCTCAAAGGTCGCCTCGCCGAAGAGATCCACGATCCGCCCCGCGTTGATCGGCCCGATGCCCTTGACCCAGGCCGCTGCCGAGGTACTTCTTCATGCCCTGGAGCGTCGCCGGCAACGCCGTGCGGTAATCGGTGGCCTGGAACTGCCAGCCGTGCTTGGCGTCGTTCCGCCACGACCCGTGCGCGACGATCGCCTCGCCGGGCGTCTGGTCCGCCAGCGTGCCGACCACGGTCACCAGGCGGTCGTCGCCTCTCGCTGCCTCAGCCTCCGACTCCGGCCGCTCGGGCGCGAGGCGGGCGACGGTGAAGCCGTTCTCGGCGTTCTGGTAGGTGATCCGCTCGACGACCCCTCGCAGTTCGCGGCGGGGGCGATCGTCGGCCTGAGTAGCATGGACCATATCCGTAGTGTGGCTGGCTGTGAGCATGATCGGAAAGGGATAGGGGACGGCGCGGAACGGGAGCCTGCCTCGCCTGGCAGCCGCGAAGTGACGAGGGCAGTCCTGGCGCGATGCGAGATGGTCCAGAATGAAGGCAATGCCGTTTGGAGGAGCCGTCTCATGGACACACCCTACAGCACATCGCCGTTCGCCAGCTTCTCGAAGTGGACCGCGCACGCGGCAGGCCACCCGCTTGCCTTCCTGGCTGCCCTGCTCATCATCCTCGCCTGGGCCGTGACTGGCCCACTGTTCGGCTTCTCGGACACCTGGCAACTGGTCATCAACACCGGCACGACGATCGTCACCTTCCTGATGGTGTTCCTGATCCAGAACACCCAGAATCGGGATAGTGCAGCGGTCCAACTCAAGCTCGATGAGCTGATCCGCGCCACATCGGGGGCGCACAATGCCTTGCTGGACCTCGAAGAGCTGACCGAGTCCGAGCTGGAGCGACTGCGCCGTCGCTATGAGGACTTGGCACGGCAGGCCCGAGAGAACCTCAGGCGCGGGGTCGTCGACACGGGATCACCCGACCTGTCGCTGCCCTGACGACCTGCTCGCGGCGGGTCTCGCTCCAGGTCCCGTCAGATGCCTGCGAGCCCCGACGCCCTGACCGACCGTCAGTTCGCCCCCGCCAACTCCCGCTCGGCCTCCGGCAGCCAGTACTCCATCCCCATCTCACGCAGCATTGTGACCGCCGTCGCCAGCTCGGTGCGGGCCTCGTCGAGGCGCCCGACCCGGCGGTACAGCTTGCCGAGGCCGAGGTGGCAGTGGGCCTGGAGCGGGCGCATCCCCAGCTGCTCGGCCAGGCTCAGGGCCTGGTGGTAGGCCGCTTCGGCCGCGGCGAGATCGGGCGGATCGCGGTGTGACGCGGTCTCGCCGAGAAGCCGTAGGACCCAGGCTCGATTTCCCCGCTCCTGGTGGACCTCGGCCAGCTCCAGCCCGCGCGCGGCGACCTGACGGGCCGCGTCGAGGCGCCCGGCGAGCAGCAGCGCCTCGCCGAGATAGGCGACCCGCAGCGAGCCGTTGGCGACGAACCCGGCCGTGGCCGGGTCCGCCGTCCGCTCCAGCACGGCGATGGCGTCGTCGAGGCGCCCCGAGAGGGCGAGGGCATATCCCAGGGCTGCCCCACAGTTGGGCGCCCAGTTGTCGATGCCAGCCGTCTTCGAGAGCGCATACGATCGCTCCAACAGCTCGATCGCCCGGGCAAGCTCTCCTCGGCGCAAGTGGACCACGCCAAGGCCAACATCGGCCGCCGCGCGACTCCAGGCCAGGCCGTAGGACGCGGCGATCTCGATGCCCTCCTCCCCGAACGCGATCCCTTCTTCGAACTCCCCGCGCTCGGCGAGAGACAAGCCGAGCCAGGTCCGCGCGAATACCGGTGGCCCACCGACACTCTCGAAATGGTGAAACTCACCGCGGCCTCGTGAGCCTCGAGCAACCTCCCGATTGAGCGCGATGGCGCGCTCGTACTCGCCACGTGCGTGATGGCCCCAGCTCGTGCGGGACCTGGCCTCGGACTCGAGCGCGGGATCGCCGAGACGGGCCGCCATGATCTGGGCGCGGTGGCCGGCAGCGATGGACGCCCGGTGGTCACCCAACATGTAGAAGTGGGTGCAGGTATAGACGGCGATCCACCCTTGGCGACGCCGGTCATCCAATCGTTCCGCGAGCGCCTGCGCTCTTTGAAGGTGGTCGAAGACCCGCCCATACTGCCCTGCCTCGTGGAGGCTGTGCCGGGCCGCCAGGTGGAGGTCGACAGCCTGGCTGAGCGTCGTGGGGTCTTCTGGGAGATGCTCGAGCGCCTCGAGCGCCCGCTCGAACCAGGCCGCGTCGTGGCTGGCCGACCGACTGACGGCCTTCTCGCCGGCCTGGCGCAGGTAGGTCACGGCATCGCCCCACTGCTCGCCTCGGAAGGCATGCTCGGCCAGGGTTTCCACCCGCTCGGCTAACCGGTCGGTGTAGAGGGCCTGCATCGCCTGAACGACACGAGCGTGCAGCGACCGTCGGCGGTCCTGGAGGAGCGATCCGTAGGCAACATCGTGGGTGAGGGCGTGTTTGAAGGTGTACTCCAGCTCCGGAAAGAGGCGAGCCTCGTAGAGGAGCTCGGCGGCCTGAAGCCGCGTCAGTGCGCCGTGTATCGGCACCTGGTCGGTTGGGTCCGCGGCCGTGGGCGCGACGATGTCGTCGGCGATTGCCTCGAGTACTCGATACGGTACATCGGTCCCGACGACGGCGGCGGTCTGGAGCAGGCGCTTCTGCACCGGCGGCAGCCGGTCGATGCGGGCCATCAGGACGGCCTGGACCGTGGCCGGCACGTCGATGGTCGGCACGTCCTTCGCCAGGCGGTAGGCCCCCGGCTCGCCGGCGAGCGCGCCGGTGTCGATGAGGGTGCGGACGCACTCTTCGAGGAAGAACGGGTTACCCTCGGTCCGCTCAAGCAGAAGACGCCGTAATGCTGGTAGGGGCGGGCCCCCACCGGTGGCCGCCTGACTTTCGGGCCCGAGCAGCGCGTCCAGCAGGGCCTCGGCGTCCTCACCGGTCAGCGAGTCGATCCGGAGCTGGGCATAGTAGCTCTTGCCGCCCCAGCCGTGCCGGTACTCCGGGCGGTAGCTCGCGAGCAGCAGGATGCGGGTCGCCGGCAGGCTCTCGACCAGACTATCGAGCAGCGCCTGGCTCGCCTCGTCGAGCCAGTGGAGATCCTCGATCACCAGCAGCAGCGGGTGCTGTTCGCTGACGCGGAGAAGCAGGCGCTTCACCGCGTCGATCGTCTGCCGTCGTCGTTCCGAAGGGCCGAGCGACTGCCACGCAGCGTGTCCTGACCCTGCCAGAGGATCGACCGGTAGGTCCAGCAGCGCCAGCAGGGCCGGCAGGCCCGGTCCCAGGTCCGGGTTCAGGCCGCGTATCGTGCCGACCAGCTTCTCGCGCACGGTGACGGGGTCGTCGCGAGAATTGATCTGGCAGCACGCCTTCAGCAGATCCACAATCGGGAGGTAGGGTGTCGCTCGGGCATGCAAAAGTGCCCCGGAGTCGAGGACGAGCCAGCCGGCCGCGCCGGTGGCGCGGATCGCCTCGCGGATCAGGCGGGACTTGCCAAGGCCAGGCTCGCCGACCAGCGCCACCACCTGGCCGCGCCCGGCCGCAGCCTGATCGAGGGCCGCGTGGAAGGCCGCCAGCTCGCGCTGCCGCCCGACGAAGGGGGTCAGGCTGCGCGCCGCCAGCGCCTGCAGCCGCGTGCGGGCCGGGCCGGGCCCGAGCAGCTCGAACGCCACCACCGGCTCGGCCCGGTCCGGCAGGGCGAGCGGGCCGAGCGCCCGGACCTCGACGTACTCCTCGACGAGCCCCAGGGTCTGGGCGGTCAGCACGATCCGCCCGGCCCCGGTGGCCTGGGCCAGGCTGGCCGCGAGCTGGACGGCCCGCCCGCGCGCGAGATAATTGAGCCGCGGCGACTGGCCAGGGCCGAGCGGAGACCCTCCCAGCGAAGAATTCGCTGCAGTCGTTGGCCCCGGTACGGCCGAGTCGTCGCCGATCGCCCGCGCGACGACTTCGCCGCTGTTCAGGGCGATGCGGAGCCCGAGCTCGCCACCGGTCCGGCCGGCCGCCATGGCGTACCGGCCGACCGCCGCGCGCAGTGCCAGGGCGGCGTAACAGGCTCGCACGGCGTGGTCCTCGTGGGCGACGGGAGCACCGAACAGGGCCAGGATGCCATCGCCTTGCACCTGGCTCACCGTGCCCTCGAAGTCGCGGGTGGCCGCCATCATCGTCCGCACGGCGCCGTCGAACAGCGCCTCGGTCGCCTCCAGGTCGAGGCGCTCGGCCAGCTCGGTCGCGCCGGCCAGCTCGGCGACCAGCACAGTGACCTGCTTCCGCTCGCCCTCGAGCGCGCCAGGCCCGGCTGGGGGCG
>Ga0114129_10013503_pt1 | contig 11640 bp, 6 predicted proteins | sample RhiMetdeltSRZDD1_FD_80071 | JGI IMG/M metagenome (GOLD analysis project Ga0114129, IMG submission 80071) | Populus rhizosphere microbial communities from Tennessee, USA - Rhizosphere MetaG P. deltoides SRZDD1 (version 2) (version 2) | ecosystem: Host-associated > Plants > Roots > Rhizosphere >... | reverse complement strand
GCTCGTCGCGCTTTGAGTCGTACGCGGCGGAGGCGGCGTTGGTGAAGCCGGTGGTCGGCGTGCCTGCCGGTGCGTTCCGGACGATGCGCTTCGGTGCCACGTTGCCCGACGCCGCGCGATCGAACACGACGGCGGTGTGATCCCCGTAGTTCGCGACCCAGATCTCGTTCCGCTTCGTATCGACCGCCACGGCGACCGGTCCGGCGATGCCGGTGCGCGGCCCGCCGATGACGCGCGCGGGCGCGGTATCGCCCTTCGCGGCGGCGTTGAAGACGAGGATCGACGAGTTGCCGTAGTTGGCGACGAGCAGCTCGTTGCGCGCCTTGTCGAGCGCGATGCCCATCGGCCACGCGAGCTCGGTCTGCTTGCCTTGCAGCGTGCGCAGCGGCGGCACGTTGCCGTTCGCCGACGCCTTGTAGACGCGGATGGCCGATTCCTCGAACTTGCCGGGAATGTACTGGCCCGGGAACGCCGGCTCGTCGCCCGCGTACGATCGCATCTCCGTCCAGTTGCCGTGGTTCGCCGTGAACACCTCGTCGCGCGCGTTGTCGAGAAAAACGCCGTGCGGATCGGCAAGCTCGGTCTGCATGCCGCGAATCGTGCGCTTCGGTCGCACCGCGCCGGCGTCGGCGCCGCCGTAAATCGAGATGCCCTGGTACTGCTGGCTGGTGACGGCGAGCTCGTCGTGCTCGACGTCGAAGGACAGCCCCCACGACTGGTGCGGCACGGTCAGCGACCGCAGCGGCCTGACGTCGCCGTTGGCGTCGTACGAGAACACCTCGAGGCCGCCGCCGTCGTTGTTGGTGACCATCACCTCGCGCCGCTTCGGGTTGACGGCGACGCCGGCCACGAACCCGAGCTTCACCCGAGGACCGATGACGCGGCCGCGCGGCTCGGTGATCTTCGTCGCGTCGCTGCCCGCCGACGTGTCGTAGATCAGGAGGCCGTGGCGGTTCTCGTCGCTCATCGCGACGATGCCGTTCTCGGAGGCGGTCGCCATGCTGTAGTAAGTGGGCCACGGGTCGGCGATGAGGGACGTCGGCGGGATGTTGCCGCCGATCGTGTTCCGGCCGGGCCATCCCGGCGGCGACCCTTCGCTCTGGCCGGTTGCGCCTCCGCCGGACCGCTGGATCGCCTCGGCTTCTTCGGCGTGCGGCGTGCGCTCCGGCAGCAGGCAGATTGCCTCGGGCTCGGTCGATTTGATCAGCGGGAGCGCCACTTCCGCGGACACCGTCCGCTGCCGCTCGCCGTTCCACAGCAGCGCCGCGGCGGCCAGCGGCAACACGATGATGCGTTTGAGCATGTCCTCGCCTCGAGGTCCGGATTGGTCAGACCAAAGAAAGACGAGGGTAGAGTGGCGGACAAACGTGGACCTGTCAAGCGAGGTTGCGCAGGACGCTGGTTGGAACTAGAAGCGGCGGCGCACCGACGCGTTCGTCGCCAGTCGATCGCCATCGTGAATCTCGCCGCTCGTCAGCTCGGTCCAGCGATCGTCGGCCAGACCGATGTGGACGGCAACGGGCGACAGACGGCGGCCGTCGTACCGCCACACCTGCCGCGGCCGCGTGTCGGCCGCCGCGCCGGTCGCCGCGTCGCGGACGGCGGGACCCGCGCCGCCGCTCGCCTCCAGCACGTCGGGCGACGGCCGGAACGCGAGCGCGCTCGTGGGAATCCGCACGGCGCGTTCGCGGCGGCTGCCGCGCAACGCCACTTCCGCCGTCATGCCGGGCCGCAGCCGTTCGTCCGGATTCTCGACGGCGACCACGACCGTGTAGCTCACCACGGTCGGGACTTGTGATGTCACAGCCGGCGTTGTCGACGTCGCAATCGTCGTGGCCGTCGCCGTCTGTTCGGCGATCGGCTGCAGCCGGATCTGCTGGATGCCGCCCGCGAACGTCTGATCCGGGTACGCGCCGACGGTGAAGGTGACGGGTTCGCCCTCGACGATGCCGCCGATGTCGGCCTCGTCGACGTCCACCTGCACCTGGATGTGCCGCAGGTCCGTCGCGATCCGGAACAGCACCGGCGTCTGCACCGACGCGGCCACGGTCTGTCCGACGTCGACATCGCGCTCCACGACGATCCCGTCGATCGGCGCCTTGATGGTCGTACGATCAAGGTTCAGCACCGCCTGGTCCAGGCCCGCGGTCGCGTCCTCCACGGCGCCGCGCGCCTGAGCGACACGCGCCTCGGCGCTCTGCACGTCGGCGACCGCTTCGGCCAGCGCGACGCGCGCCGCGTCGAGGTCCGACGCGTCGAGCATCTCGCGGTCGGCCAGCATCCGGGCGCGATTGAACTGCGCGCGCGCGTCTGCTTCCGCCGCGCGCAGGCCCACGACGTCGGTCTCCGCCTTGCGCAGCGCGGCCTCCGCCTCCTCGCGACCCGCCGCTGCCTGATTCCGCGCAGCCTTGAACAGACTGGGATCGAGACGCGCGATGACCTGGCCCGCCTTGACGATCGAGTTGAAATCGGCGTCGATCGCGGCAATGGTGCCGGACACCTGGCTGCCCACCTCCACGGTGGTGATCGCCCGCACGGTTCCCGTCGCGACGACTCGACGAAGGATTGGCCCTTCGGTGGCCGGCGCGGTCTCGACGTCGATGACAGGCGGCGGATGAAACGCCCACACGCCGATGGCGCCCAGCGCGCAGATGATGACAGCGATGATGATCCACGTGGTGTGTTTCATGAACGCCTGGCGTTGCAGCGGCGGTGCCATTTCACACGCGTGTCACACCGCGGCTGTCGGCAGGATCGCCCGCGCATTCCGCCGCGATCGGGCCCTGCAATCGAGGCGTTTGGAAGATCGAAAGGCCGAGCGTCACCTCGCGAGCGCACGTGTGTCCTCGTTCGTCAACGCGGCGTTTATTTATGGATGCGTTTTTATGGAGATGCCGTGACAATGGAACGCGGCTCGAACCGATGACGGACAAGTGGTTGTGGCTTGCGGTCGCGGTGTCGCTCGGCGTGAGCCTGACGCCGTGGCACCACGTGCTGCTGTACCCGTTCAAGATCTTCACCACGTGGGTGCACGAGTGCGGTCACGCGGCGATGACCGTCGTCCTCGGCGGCAGCGTCCGCTCGATCACGATCGACTCGGACACGAGCGGGCTGACCCGAAGCCTGATGCCGGCGGGCCGGATCGCCGGAGGACTCGTCGCCTCATCCGGCTATCTCGGCGCCAGCATCGTCGGCTGCCTGCTGCTGGCGGCGGCGCGCGTACAGAGATGGGCGCGCGGCATTCTGTGGACGGTCGGCGCGCTCATGCTCCTGACCGTCGTCGTCTGGATCCGGAATCTCTTTGGGATCGTCGCGGTACTGGCGTGGGGCAGCCTGCTCGTCGCGCTCGCGGACCGCGCGACCCGCGCGGACGTGTCGCGCTTCGTGCTGAGCCTGCTGGCCATCCAGGTGGCGCTCAACGCCGTGTTCGACATCCGAGCGCTGTTCCAGCTCGACGGAGGGCCGTCGGATGCCGAGACGATGGCCAGACTGTTCCTGCTGCCCGCGTGGCTGTGGGCGAGCGTCTGGATGCTCGCGAGCCTCGGGCTGCTGACGCTGACGCTTCGGATCACTCGCAGCGGGCGCGAGCTTCGCGCGCGTTGAGGCGCCGCGCGCCAACGAATCGGATCGAGTTCTCGTCTAAGCGTTCCATATGGGCACGCTTATCGGCGAAATCCGCTACGCGCTGCGGCAGTTCTGGGTCGCGCGCGTATTCACGGCGACCGCGGTCCTGACGCTCGCGCTCGGCATCGGCGGCACCACGGCCATTTTCACGCTCATGCACGCGGTGATGCTGCGCTCGCTGCCGGTTGCGGACCCGTCGCGCCTGTACCGGATCGGCGACAGCGACACGTGCTGCGTGCAGGGCGGCCCGCAGGATCGCTGGGGCATGTTCTCGTTCGCGTTGTTCGAGCGACTGAAGGCCGAGACGCCGGAGTTCGAGGAGCTCACGGCATTCCAGGCATCCGGTCCGCGCGTCAGCGCCAGGCGCCAGGACGTCGAATCGACCGCGCGGCCGGTCCGTTCCGAATACGTCACCGGCAATTACTTTTCGACGCTCGGCGTCGGCGCGTTCGGCGGCCGCGTGCTCAGCGCCGACGACGATCGGCCTGGCGCGCCGCCGGTCGTCGTCTTGAGCCACCATGCGTGGCAGAGCACGTACGGCGCCGATCAGTCGATCGTGGGTGCGACGCTCATCGTGGAAGGACAACCGTTCACCGTCGTCGGCGTCACGCCGCCGGGATTTTTCGGCGAGACGCTGCGCGGGGATCCGCCGGATCTCTGGATTCCGCTCCAGCAGGAACCGCTGATCAACGGCGACACCTCGATCCTCCGGCAGCCGGTGTCGTCGTGGCTGCGCGTGATCGGTCGGCTGCGGCCCGGCGCGACGACGGCCGGCATGGACGCGCGGCTCACCGGCGTCCTGCGCGACTGGATGCAGCACGACTCGGGATACCCGGCGAACTGGATGCCGCAGGTCGTCGAGTCGCTGCCGCGGCAGTTCATCGCCGTCGTTCCCGCCGGCGCCGGGGTCGGCATCATGAAAGAGCAGTACGGCCGCAGCCTGCGCATTCTGTTCGGCGTGTGCGGGCTGGTGCTTCTCATCGCGTGCGCCAACGTCGCGAACCTGCAGCTCGCCCGGGCCGTCGTGCGGCGCGGCCAGACGGCCGTTCGGCTCGCCATCGGCGCCTCGCGCCGGCAGATTGTGACGCAGGCGCTCGTCGAGAGCGTCCTGCTCGCCGTGGGCGGCGGAGCGGCCGGCCTCCTCGTCGCGATCGGCGCCGCGCGCCTGCTGCTCGCGCTCGCCTTCGCCGGCGTGTCGTTCCTGCCGATCGACACGCGGCCGGCGCCGATGGTGCTCGCCTTCGCGTTCGGCCTGGCGCTCCTGACCGGCGTGATCTTCGGCGCGGCGCCGGCGTGGCTCGCCACGCGCACCGATCCGATCGACGCGCTTCGCGGCGCCGGCCGCAGCACCGGCGATCGCGCCTCGCTCGTGCGGCGCGCGCTCCTCGTCACGCAGGCGGCGCTGTCGGTGGTGCTCGTCGCCGGATCGACGATGCTGGCGCGCAGCCTGGGCAATCTCCAGACCCAGAGCTTCGGCTTCGAGATCGACCGGCGCGTGATCGTCTCGCTGAACCGGCTGCCGGCCTCTTATACGCCGCAGAAGCTGGCCGCAGTCTTTCGCGACGTCGAGGAGCGGCTGAATCGCATCCCTGGCGTTCAGGGATCGGGGCTCGCGCTCTACAACCCGCTGACCGACAACTGGGGCGAGGCCGTGCTCGTCGCCGGTCATCCGGCCCCGAAGCCGGGCGAGCAGATCGGCGCGTCATGGGATCGCGTCAGCGCGAACTATCTGCAGAACCTCGGTATGAAGCTCGCGCGCGGCCGGTTCTTCACGGCGGCGGACAACGAGACGACCGAGAACGTCGCGATCGTCAACGAAGCGTTCGTGCGGCGGTTCTTCAAGAGCGACGAGGATCCGATCGATCAGCACTTCGGCCTCGATCTGCCGGAGAACGTCGGCACCTACCGGATCGTCGGCATCGTGCGCGACGCGAAGTTCACGGGGTTCGCGCTCGATCAGCCGGCACGTCCGATGTTCTTCGTGGCGCTCGCGCAGACGGTCGACTACAAGCACCCGCTGATGAAGCGACTCGAGATGCAGTCGCATTTCGCGCGAGGACTGCTGCTGGTCACGAGCACGCCGGCGGGCGTGCTGGAACAGGACGTGCGGCGGGCGCTCGCCGACGCCGATCAGAATCTGACGGTGACCACCGTACGGACGATGCAGCAGCAGATCGATCGCTCGTTCGATCAGCAGCGTGCGGTCGCGAGCCTGGCCGGACTGTTCGGACTCGTCGCGCTGGCGCTCGCCGCGATCGGGCTGTACGGCGTCACCGCCTACAGTGTGGCGCAGCGCACCAACGAGATCGGGATCCGGATGGCGCTGGGCGCGGATCGCGGGAAGGTGGTCGAGATGGTGCTCCAGGGCGCCTTCCGCCGCGTCGTCGCCGGCCTCGCGCTCGGGCTGCCGCTCGCCATCGGCGCCGGACGCCTGCTGTCGGCGCAGCTCTTCGGCGTGCGGTTCTGGGATCCGGTCGCGCTGAGCGTCGCCGCCGCCGCGCTCGCGGCCTGCGCATTCGTCGCCGCCATCATCCCGGCCGCGCGCGCCGCGTCGATTTCGCCGATGAGCGCGCTGCGCGCCGACTAGGCCGCTACTCGCGAAGCGCGACCGCGGGGTCGAGCCTGGCCGCGCGTCGCGCGGGGATCCACGCCGCGATCAGGCTCACGCACGCGAGCGCGCCGATCCCGGACGCGAACGACGCCGCATCGAACGGCTTGACGCCGTACAGAAGGCCCGCGGCATACGGTGAGGCGATTGAGGCCAGCGCCGCGCCGATGACGATGCCGACGATGAGCAGCGCGCCGGAGTCCGCGAGCACCATCCGAATCACCGTGCGCGGCTCCGCCCCGAGCGCCATCCGCACCCCGATTTCGATCCGGCGCCGTGCGACGAGGAAGGACATGACGCCGTAGAGGCCAATCGCCGCAATCAGCATGGCCAGCATGCCGAAGAATCCGGACAGCCACGCGATCAGGCGCTCGGTGGCGACCAGCGCCTCGATGTAGGCCGCGACCTCGCCGTACGCCACCGCCGCGCCCGGTGCGACCTCGTTGATGGCCTGCGTCAGCGCGCGATTGACGGATGGCAGCGACCCATCCGCGCGGACGACCATCCGAAAGTCCGGCGGTGGCGTCGTGTTCTGCGAGGCGGCCAGGTACGCAATCGGCAGGAACATGCTGCTCGCCTCGCGAGCGGAGAACCTGATGGCCGCGGCCGTACGCTCCTCCCGCACGCCGAGGAGTTTCGCATCGGCGACCAGCCCGACGATCTGGTAGGTGGGCACTGCGACACCGGCCGGCGCCTCCGTCTGAAACGTGTTCCCGATCGGATCGAGACCGGGGAAGTGGCGCCGCGCGAACGTCTCGTTGACGACGGCAGCGAGCGGGGTGTCCGGCCGATCGCGCTCGTCGAACGTCCTGCCGGTCAGAAGCGGCGTTCCCATGACGCGGAAATAGCGGCCCCCCACTTCGTTGAAGTGCACGTCGCCCTCGCGGACGACCCCGCCGATGAGAATGCGCGCATTCCAGTCGCTGCCGCCGAGCGGCACGATCAGCGTCTCGGCGGCGTCACGCACGCCCCGCACGCGGCGGAGTCGGGCCGCGATGTCGGCGAACGTCTGCGCGCGTGCCTCGGGCTTGACAGCGGTCCGCCGCAGGTCGACGGACGCCACGACGACGCGCGGGTCGAACCCGAGATCGACGGCTCCGAGATTCCGCAAGGTGCGCCCGAAAAGGACCGCGCCCACCACGAGCACGATCGACAGCGCGACCTGGACGACCACGAGGACGCGACGGAGCGCGACGGCTCCACGAGCATCCGTCGACGATCGGCCGCCGGGCTCGAGCGTCGTCACCGGATCGCGGCGAGTGGCCGTGAGCGCCGGGCTGAGGCCGAACAGGACGCACGTCACGACAGCGGACGCGACGGTGAACAGGAACACGCGCCAGTCAGGACTCAGATCGACGAACAGTCGACCGGGTCCGACATCGAGAAATCGTACGAGCGTCTGGCTGATCGACCGCGCGAGCAGCAGCCCGCCCACCGCGCCGAGACCGGCGATCAGCGCGCTCTCCGACAGCAGCTGACGGACGACGCGGCCGCGCGACGCACCAATCGCGAGGCGCACCGCGATCTCGCGGCCGCGCACCGTGGCGCGCGCCAGCATCAGATTCGCGAGATTGGCGCACATCAGGAGAAGCACCAGCCCCGTCGCGCTCAGCAACACCCAGAGCTGCGTGCCATACGCCGTTCGCAGATTCGACACGCCCCTCGCCGCCGGCGTCGCAGTGAGCGTGAACGACGTGTAGTTCTTCGCGATGTCGGGCTTGTAGCTCGGCGACACCGTCGCCTGGAAGATGTCGGGCGAGGCCGCCGCCAGATGTGATCGCGCTCGCTCGACGGTCCAGTGGGGCTTCAGACGTCCGACGATGTCGAGCCACCAGGCGTCGCGCCTGCCGGTCGCGTGCGGGCTGCGCAGCAGCGGCTCCGCGCACAGCGGGAGAGCGACGTCGAACGCGCGGCCGACTTCGACGCCGAAGAACCCCGCCGGCGCGACGCCGATGACATCGAACCGACGACGGTCGAGCATGATCGTCCGCCCGACGACGCCCGCGTCGCCCGCGTACCGCGCCTGCCAGAACGCGTGCGACAGGACCGCGCCGGGCGACCCGCACCCCTTGATATCGTCGGCCTCGGTCAACAGGCGGCCGGCGTCCGCGTGCAGACCAAGCGTGTCGAAGAACTGGCCGCTGACGTACAGCCCTCGCGCCAGCACGACTTCGCCTTCGGTCGACAAGTCCCACACCTCTCTGCCCCAGGCGAACAGCGACGAGAAGGCCTGCGGGTGCGAGCGGATCTCCTGCCAGAGCGGCTCGGTGAAAATGGATCGGCCGCCCGCATAGCCTCTGCCAACCCGTCCCTTGCCATGCTGATCGACGCCGATCGAGACGAGCTCGTGAGGGTTCTGCACAGGCAGCGAGCGGAGACGGATCGCGTTCAGGAGCTCGAACATCGCCGTGTTGGCACCGATCCCGAGCGCGAGCGTGAGGATCGCGGCGATCGAAAAGATCGGGTTCTTTCGAAGCAGACGCGCCGCGTACCTCAGGTCCTGACCTGTCGTCTCGACGAAGCGAAGCGAATTCATCTCGTAGATTTCCTCGCGCACCGAGAGCGCGTTGCCGACCTGCCGGCGTGCGGCGATCGCCGCCTGTTCCGGAGTCATGCCCGTTCGGATGTACCGCTCGGCGAGCAAATGAATGTGCGCCTCGATCTCGCCTCGAACGTCGTCGTCGACGCGCCGGCGCGAGAAGGCGAAGCGAAGCCGCGACGCCAGGGTGACGAGCCTGGTCCACATGTCAGGATCGGCCGGTGGAACCGAGCACGCGCGCCATCACGCCCGCGATACGGCCCCAGTTTTCGGTTTCCCGCGTGAGCTGCCGGCGGCCGGCCGCCGTGATGACATAGAACCGGGCTCTGCGGTTGTTCTCGGAGGCGCCCCAGCTGGCGGAGATCCAGCGCCGCTGGAGCAGCCGCATGAGCGACGCGTAGACCGTTCCCTCGTTCAGCTTCAGGACGTCTTCGCTCATCTGTTCGATCCGACGGGCGATCCCGTAGCCGTGGAGCGGACCCAGCGAGTCGAGCGTCTTGAGCACCATCAGATCGAGGGTGCCCTGCAGCACGTCGGTTCGAGCGTCCGGCTCTCCTTTGGCCATACCAAATGTGTAGCACGCTGACCTTTGGGATGTCAACAGGAGCGCGATTGCTGCCGGCGCAGCTTCTCGTCTATCATCCGGCGATCGTCCCCGTCCGAGGACTCGTCGAGGAGGAGCCTGATGCGTCATTCGCTGCTGGCCGCCGCGCTCGTCTTCGCCGCCACCGCCGGCGCCTTCGCGCAGGAGGAAGACCTCGCCGTATCCGCGACGATGCGGCCCGTCCTCCGCGGCCGCCAGGGCGCCGTCACCTCGATGAAGCCCGAAGCGACCGACGCCGCGCGGCAGGTTCTGCAGGCGGGTGGCAACGCCTTCGACGCGGCCGTGGCCGGACAGGCGGCGCTGGCCGTCACCGATTTCGCGCTGAACGGCGTCGGCAGCGACGCCGTGATCCTGCTCTACGACGCCCGGGCGAAGCGCGTCGTCTCGATCAACGCGGAGCCGCGCGCGCCGCGGCTGGCGACGATCGAGTGGCACCAGAAGAACAACGACGCCAAGCTGCCGTCGAGCGACGGGCTGCTGTCCGGCGGGATTCCGGGCGTGGTCGACGCCTGGTACCTGCTCCTCGACAACTGGGGCACGATGACGTTCGAGCAGGTGCTCCAGCCGGCGATTCGCCTCGCGGACGATGGATTCCCGTTGAGCGAGAAGCTGGCGCGCGTGATCGGCACGGCGCGCAAGATTCGCAAGTATCCCTCGACGATGCGCGTGTACATGCCGAGCGGTCAGCCGCCAAACCCGGGAGACATCTTCAGGAACACGGATCTTGCGCGGACGCTGCGCAAGCTCGTCGAGGCGGAGCGGGCGGCCGCGCCGCAGGGTCGTCGCGCCGCCCTGCGCGCCGCCCGTGACCGCTTCTACAAAGGCGACATCGCTCGCGAGCTGGCGAAGTTCTCCGAGGAGAATGGCGGGCTGTTCCGGTACGAGGACTTCGCGGAGTACACCGCGAAGATCGAGACGCCGGTCTCGGTCGACTACCGCGGATATCAGGTCTACAAGAATCCCTCGGCGAGCCAGGGCCCGGCGGAGCTGATCGCGCTGAACCTCCTCGAAGGCTACGACCTCAGGAAGATGGGGCTGAACAGCGCCGACTACATCCACACGAGCATCGAGGCGATCAAGCTCGCGATGGCGGACCGCGAGAAATTCCTCGGCGACATGGACTTCATCAAGATCCCGTACGACTCGCTGCTGTCGAAGGAATACGCCCGCGACCGGCGCAAGCTGATCGATCCGCAGAAGGCGTCGCTGGAGCTCCGGCCCGGATCGCCCGGCGTGAAAGCGACCGATCAGGCGGACCGCGCCGTGGGCGTGAATCTCGACGGCGACGCCGATCACGAGGGCGACACGAGCTATCTCGCGCTCGTCGACAAGGATCGCAACATGGTGAGCTTCGAGCCGAGCCTTCACAGCGGCTTCGGTACCGGCGTCGTCATGGGCGAGACCGGCATCATCTTCAACTGCCGCGGCGACTACTACTCGCTCGTCGCCGGCGAGGCCAACGCGCTCGAGCCGGGCAAGCGGCCGCGCAGCACGCTGCAGAGCACGCTGGTGATGAAGGACGGACAGCCGTTCATGATCACGGGCAGCCCCGGCGGCGATGATCAGGTCATGCGCACGATCCAGACGCTGCTGAACGTCGTCGATTTCGGCATGAACATCCAGCAGGCCATCGAGTCGCCGCGGTGGACGACGCGAAGCTTTCCCGCGTCGCCGTTCCCGCACACGATGCGTCCGGGCGACATGGCGGTCGAGGCGCGGATCCCGGACGAGACGCGGCAGGCGCTCATCGCGCGCGGCCACAAGCTGCGCGTGGCGGGCGCGTGGACGCAGGGATCGAACGCCGGTATCATCATAGACAGGACGACGGGCGTGCTCAGCGCCGGCGCGGACCCTCGGGTCGAGGCGTACGCGTGGGCGTGGTGAACTGGAACAGCCGGGCGAAGCTATGAGGCAGTGCGTCATCCTCGTCGTGATGCTGCTCGCGGCGCCCCTCGAGGCGCAGCGCCACAATCCGCCTCCGCCGCCGCCGGCTCCGCCTTCGCAGCCGCCTGTTCCGTCGGTTGTGGCGTTGCCGCAGCTCATCACGCCGCCGGCGAGCGGCTTGACACCTGCGGTGCCGTTCACGCCGATCGGCGCGCCACCGCCGGTCGATCTGTACCGCGTCGATTCGCGCGCGACGCGTACGCCGCGGATGCCGCGCTCCCTCGGTCTGGGCTATGCAATCCCGACATTCGGTGGATACGCGATCGGACCGCCATCACCGGAGCCGCCATACACGCCGACGCCGGGCGTGCTGCGCCTGGC
>Ga0114129_10013501_pt1 | contig 11641 bp, 10 predicted proteins | sample RhiMetdeltSRZDD1_FD_80071 | JGI IMG/M metagenome (GOLD analysis project Ga0114129, IMG submission 80071) | Populus rhizosphere microbial communities from Tennessee, USA - Rhizosphere MetaG P. deltoides SRZDD1 (version 2) (version 2) | ecosystem: Host-associated > Plants > Roots > Rhizosphere >... | reverse complement strand
GCAGTGGTTCCGGCGAGCGGAGGCCATGCCGGGTGCACCGAAATGGTTGGGCCCCGTCGCGGCCACGATGCTCGCCGAGGGGGGCGACCGGGACTCCGCGCGAGAGCTGTGGATCATGATGGCGACCAATGCCGAGCACGAGTGGCTGCGGCAGGCTGGTCGCCGCGGGATCATGCAACTCGACGCAGAGGCTCACCTCGAGCTCCTCCAACCCGTTGTCAATCGGTTCTATGACGAGAAGGGTCGATTTCCTGCCACGTGGGCGGAGTTGATCAAGGCCGGCTTGATCCGGCAGACACCCGTTGACCCGTCTGGTCACGTCTACGATCTGGATCCCGTCTCTGGCCAGATCAACGTGTCGCCAAAGTCGACGCTCTATCCCCTGCGTGGCAGGGGCCCCCTTTGATGCCTGAGTGGCTCATCATCCTGAACGTGACGGTGTTCGGCCTCTGCGTCGGAAGCTTTCTGAACGTCTGCATCTTTCGTCTTCCACGTCACCAGTCGATTGTGCGTCCCCGTTCGCGATGCACGTCGTGCGGCCGCACGCTGTCGTGGTTCGACAACCTGCCTGTCGTCAGCTGGTTGGTCCTTGGTGCGAAATGCCGGACGTGCAAGACGCCGGTCTCGTGGATGTATCCCGCCGTCGAGATCATCACGGCGCTCGCGTTTGTCGGCGCTTATGAACTGTATGGCCTTACGCTGCTCGGCATCGTTCGCACGCTCTTCGCGTGCGCGCTGATCGTGCTGTTCGTGACGGACGCGCAGCACAAGATCCTGCCCAACGTGATCACGGTGCCAGGCATCGTCATCGGGTTCGTCTTCAGTCTGTTTCTCCCGCCTGGCTGGCGGGATTCTCTGATCGGCATCGTCGTCGGTGGCGGAGTGCTCTTTGCGATCGCCGAGGCGTACTACCGCGTCCGAGGCCAGGAAGGACTGGGCATGGGCGATGTCAAGCTGCTCGCCATGATTGGCGCCTTCCTCGGATGGAAGCTCGTGTTGCTAACGCTGGTGCTGGCGTCCTTCACAGGCTCTCTGGCCGGCGGTGCGCTCATTGTCTCGGGCCGCGGGGACATGAAGTACGCGCTGCCATTCGGGACCTTCCTGGCGGTCGGAGCATTCGTATCGGCAATCTGGGGCATGCCAATCGTCGACTGGTATTTCGGGTTCTACGGATGAACTCCCAGGCCTACGCCCTGCTCGGGCTGACCGCTATTGTCGCGATGCTCGTCGGGATCGTGACGTTCGCCGTGCTCCGGTTCGCGGCGGCCGCGCGCGATAATCAGCGACTGCTTCGCGACAACAGCGGGCAGTCACCGCTGCTCGCCACGGCGCTGCAGGACGCGATCGTGAAGCTGCGCGCGCAGGAACGCGCACATGCGGAGCGCGCCGAAGCGTCGGAGCGACTCAATACACAGATCATTGGCAGCTTGACCGCCGGGCTGTTGGTGGTTGATCGCTCGGGACGTGTGCAGATCCTGAATCCGGCCGGCCGCAGGATGCTCGGATTGGATGAGGGCGACTGGCCGACTGTCTCCGACTTGCCGCTTGCCGCTGCGCCGCTCGCGAGCGTCATCACCGAATGCTTGAACACCGGGCAACCGATTGTTCGACGGGCGCTCGAGATGCCACATGCGGGGAACGTCACGCACGTTGGCGTCACAGTGTCTCCATGGGATCCGGCCGCCGAGGCGCGGAGTGCCGGCGGCGTCATCTGTCTCTTCGCGGACATCACAGCCGTCATCGAGCTCGAGGAGCAGCTTCGGCTCAAGGAGACACTCGCGAAGCTCGGTGAGCTGACGGCGGGCATCGCTCACGAGTTCCGCAACGGTCTGGCCACGATCCACGGGTACGGCAAGCTGCTCGATCCCGCCGCACTACCGGCGCAGTACCGACCGTACGTGGAGGGCATTCGTCAGGAAACAGAAGCGCTCGGACAAGTCGTCACCAATTTCCTCAATTTCGCGCGGCCTACGCAGCTGTCGCTTGCCACGCACGATCTGCGGGCCATCGTCGAACGTGCCGTCGAGGATCTGAGGTCTGACGCGCGTCAGCTACAGGGCGATATCGTCATCGCGGGTGAGTTCGGGCGTGTGGAAGCCGACGATGTCCTGTTGCGACAGGCCTTCATGAATCTGCTGCGCAACGCGATCGAGGCGTGTCAGGGGCATGGGGTGGCGCCGGACGTGCGCGTCGATGGGACGCTCGATCGATCGATGAACGTCGCCCGCATCAACGTCCGTGACAACGGCCCGGGGATCCCCGATGACGCGCGCGAGAAAGTGTTTCGTCCATTTTTCACGACCAGAAAAGACGGCACGGGCCTCGGCCTGGCGCTGGTCCAGAAAATCGTTGTGACTCACAATGGCCGGATCAACGTGACGGGCTCGCCGGGCGGCGGCGCCTCGTTTCAAATGACGTTGCCAATTTCATAACGTCGCGGCTCCTGGTGCATGGGAGATTCTGCGATCTCTCCGACGTTCGCGCCGCCATCTCTGTGTAAGCGCGCTCATCATCTCCATCGCCCACCTGTAGTTACATCGATCGGGCGTCGCCATCGCGAGCCTGGCAACCGCCTTGCCTTAGAGGCACGCGATGAACACGCTCAACGTTTCGCAACACACCGGCGATGCGAGTCAGTCTGGTGCCACGCTGATCGAGGTACTGGTTGCCACGCTCATCATGGTGACCGGGGTGCTGGCCATGGCACAGATGCTCTCCGTCTCGACGGCCAGCAATCTCTTCGCACGCAGCCAGACAGTCACGGCGATTCTCGCTCAGCAAAAGATCGAGGAGCTGCTCGCCACTCAATCACTCGCAGGGACGTTGAGCGCAGGGACGCTTCAGCGCAATACGGTGGGCTTCGTCGATTACCTCGATGGCAGCGGGCGGGTCGTTGGTTCAAGCGACTACGCGCCTAGCGAAGCGGTGTACACGCGACGATGGTCAGTAGAGCCTCTCGTCGATGGCGCTGCCAGCGCCGTGATTCTGCAAGTGCTGGTCACGTCCAGACGGAAGAGTGACAGCGCCGATCGGGAGAGCGTCGACGGCTTGTCCGGCGAAGCTCGGATAGCTGCGATCAAGGCGGAGACAGCGCCATGATCCGTCGACGCACCTGTGAGATTGAGGGTGCCGCCGGTTTTACGGTCGTGGAGTTGCTCCTGGCGGCGCTCATCACGGTCGTCATCACTGCCGCTATCTTTGCCCTCACGAACCCTGCCCAACATATCTTCCAGGCACAACTCGAGGCATCGGATCTTCAGCAAAGGCTACGAGGCAGCGTCGATGCCCTCCATAGGGAACTTGTGATGGCGGGCGCAGGCACGTATACAGGGCCGGCAAACGGCCCACTCAACGACTTCATCGCTCCGATCCTGCCGTATCGCGCCTTCGGCGATGGCACGGACCCCTCGCAAGGCATCTACGTTCGAAGTGACGCCATCAGCTTCCTGTATGTCCCTTCGACGCCGTCGCAGTCAGTCCTCGCGGCAGCGCTACAGCCGGGCGACCTCGACGCGCAAATCGAGCCGTTCCCCAACTGCCCGGCGCCGACCTCCACAGACGTGTGTGGATTCTCGGTCGGCGACCGCGTGCTGATCTTCGACGAGGCAAGTCGGTCGGACATCTTCACGGTCGCCCACGCGTCGAGTGGAGTGATCTCGTTGCAGCATCGAGGGGCGCTCGCCGCCCCGTACGCTCGAGGCGCTGTGGTGACCAATGTGCGCCTCGGCACGTACTCCTTGAAGGCTGATGACAGGGCCAAGGTCTATCAGCTGATTCGCCACGACGGATGGGCAACGACGCAGCCGGTGATGGATGACGTGATTGCGCTGCGGTTTCAATATTTCGGAGAGGGACAACCTCCGCGCCTGACCGGAAAGAGTCTCGACGTCGTCCCTGGTCCATGGACGACGTACGGTCCAGCGCCGCCGCCGATCGGAAAGACGCGAGGACGCTGGCCAGCGGGTGAGAACTGTGCCTTTGTCGTCGTGAATGACACGCATGTGTCGCGCCTCGAGACGTACGGCACTCCGATCGAGCTGACGGGACCTTTGCTGAGCGACGGTCCGTGGTGCCCGGACGACACGGCGCAGAACCGGTTCGATGCCGATCTGCTGCGCATCCGCAGAGTTCGCGTGACGATACGCCTGCAGTCGTCGCTGGCATCGCTGCGAGGTCCTGCGGGTCCGCTCTTCCTCAAGGGTGGAACCGCGCGATCGGGACATCGTTACGTGCCCGATCTCGAGGTTCAGTTCGATGTGACGCCCCGAAATCTCAACTTGGGACGTTGACACATGGTCATTCGCCACTGGTCCAGGCTCGAGGCTCACGGTCGGGAGCCGAGAGTCCAAAGTCTCATGCGAGACGAAGCTGGCGTCGCGCTCCTCATCGCTCTGCTGTCGATGATGTTTCTGGCAGCTCTCGGCATGGCACTGGCGCTGACGACGTCAACCGAAAGTCGTATCTCGGCCGCTTACAGTCAAGGGATGGACACGTTCTACGCTGCCGATGCCGCATTCGAGTGGGTGTTGCAGGATCTGTCGGGCCTCGCCGACTGGAATCTGGTGCTCGGCGAAGGCGTGACATCGACCTTTACCGATGGCCCGCCTGGACTCCGCGATCTGCCAGACGCGACGCGGCTGGATCTCGTCGAGGCGACGGCGCGTATCACGTGCGGTCGTTCCGTGTGCAGCGATGCAGACATCGACTCGAGCACTGCCGATCGACCTTGGGGCAGCAACAACCCTCGATGGCAACTGTATGCACATGGCCGCCTCTCGGACATGAGCCCGTCGAGGACACTACGCTCATTCACGTACGTCGTCGTCTGGGTCGCCGACGATCCGCTCGAGACCGACGGACTGCCGCTCGTCGACGGTGATGACAGCGCGGGTGCCAATCCGGGAAAAGGTCTGTTGCAAGTGCAGGCACATGCGTATGGACTTGCCGGATCGCGATCGATCGTTGAAGCCACGTTGAGGCGTGCAGATATGCGCGTCCGCGTGGTGTCCTGGCGTCACATCAGGCAGTAACTTCACCGCGTCCGGGGACGGTACTGAAGTTCGCCGACGAACCAGCCGAGATCTCCAGAGTCACCAGTAGCTGCACGTTTCGAGTTGCGCCACTCCCGACGGCTCCGATCATTTCAGGAACGTCATCGGGTGTTTCAATCCGGAGCAGACTGCCCGAAACACCCGGATGTCGGAACCGTCATCTCACAACTTAACTCACAGTCGACAAACGAATTAACTCAAGTCCTCGAAACTGGACAACACACTGGCAGTGCCATTGCTGACTCTGCAGTCAGTGAAACACACACTTCGAGCGTCGAGCGGCTTCACCCTCGTGGAAATCGTGGTGGTCGTTGCTGTCATAGGCATCCTCGCGGCCATCGCCGTTCCACAGATCGCGAACATCAGCGATGCCATCGCGCTTGGTGAAGCGCAGCGTACGGTTCAGTCCGAATTGCAACGGGCGCGCCTCAAGGCGGTGACGACAAATCGGGTGATGCGCGTTCGCTTCAACTGTCCCGCGAACGGTCAATTCCGCATGGTTGAACTCGTCGGGACGTCGTCGTTGCCTGCGGCACAAGACACGGCGGCCAATCGCTGCAGCGGCACCGTGTATCCGTTTCCGGCAATAGACAACAACCCGATCACACTGCCGAATCAGGACGGACCCGTCCGCCAGATCAGCGACAAGGTGAATTTCGGAGCGACGCAGACGATCGAGTTCAGACCGTCCGGCACCGCGTGGGCGGTCGAGACCGATGGGACATCAATCACGCCGCTCGCAGGAACGGGCGTGTCGATCACGGTCACAAAAGGAACCGCCGTCAAGGCGATCACGGTGAATGCGCTTGGAAAAGTTCAAGGTCAGTAAGCTCTTCGGCGAGACGGGCTCGACGCTGCCCGAGGTGCTCATCTCCACGCTGATCCTGGTGACCGGTGTGGTGACGATGGCGCAGATGTTCTCGATCTCGACCAAGAGCAATGTGTCGGCCCGCCGCACGACGCTGACGACTGTGCTGGCCGAGCAGAAGCTGGAACAGCTGCGCGCTCTGACGTGGGGCTTCGACCCGGCCGGGCTCCCGGTGAGCGATTTCGGCACCGATACGAGCGTGGAGCCAGAGACGTCGACGGGCGGGACGGGGCTTCAGCCCTCTCCGTCGAACACGCTGCAGGCGAACACGACAGGGTACGTCGACCACTTGGATGCCAACGGCCAGATCGTCAGTAATGCGACCCAGGCGCCCGGAACGGCCGTGTATACGCGGCGCTGGTCAATCGAGCCGTTGCCAACCAATCCCAACAACACGCTGATCCTTCAGGTGCTCGTGACGCCGCTTCGCGTTCGAGGACAGGCCGATCTTGGCAACGTCGGGCGATTGGCGGACGAGGCACGCGTGATCACGGTGAAGACGAGGAAAGCGCAATGAGTGTGAGGCCAGCCGTTCAAGCTTCTCGGTCGGACGCCGGCTTCAGCATGGTGGAGCTGATGGTGTCGGCGATGATCATGATCACTGTCACCGGCGCGATCTTCTCGCTGATGAACCCCGCGCAGGGCACCTTTCGTGTGCAGCCCGAGGTGTCGGATCTGCATCAGCGATTGCGCGTGGGCATCGACGCCTTGCAGAAGGATCTGGTGATGGCCGGCGCCGGAACGTACAACGGCGAATCGGCGGGGGCGCTGAGCTATTTCATCGCGCCGATCATGCCGTATCGGGCGTGGGGTGAGAAAACGGATCCATCGACGGGCGTGTACTTTCGTCCCGACGTGATCAGTATGCTGTACGTGCCCCCCACGCCGTCTCAGACGACCATCTCCCAGGCGATGCCGCCGAAGTCGGTGGAGATGAAGGTCAACGCACAACCTAATTGCCCACCGGAAAAGGGCGAAGAGCTCTGCGGGTTCAGTGCGGGAGACCAGGCCATCATCTTCGACTCGAGCGGCAACTGGGACATGTTCGTGATTACCCAGGTCCAGTCGCCGGCGCTGCACATGCAGCACCGGAACGACGACTTCTCGGTGAAGTACGAGGCCAACTCCGCGCTGACGCAGGTCACGTCGGCGATGTACTACCTCAAGTCGGATGACCAGACGAAGACGTACCAGCTGATGTACTTCGATGGCTGGAACGTCGATCTCCCCGTCGCGGACAACGTTGTCCGGCTGCGATTTCAGTATTTCGGCGATCCCGAGCCTCCACAACTCACTGGCAAGCCGCTCACGAGCAAGCCGGGCCCCTGGACCACATATGGTCCGGTACCCCCCGAGCTCGGAGTCGTCAAGGCGAATTATCCAGCCGGCGAGAACTGCACGTTCCAAGTCGTCGGCGGTCAGCAGGTGCCGCGCCTGGCCGTCCTGGGAGGCGGTGGCATCGGACAAGTGGAGTTGACACAGGCGGAGCTGACCGATGGTCCGTGGTGTCCCGACGCCGACAAGGCGAACCGCTATGACGCGGATCTCCTTCGCGTCCGGCGTGTGCGCGCGACGATTCGCGTGCAAGCGGCGCTCGAGTCGCTGCGAGGCCCGGCGAGCGCGTTATTCCTGAAGGGCGGGACCGCCACGGCGGGCACTCGATGGGTTCCGGATCAGGAAATCAGCTTCGACGTCACGCCACGCAACTTGAATCTGGGACGCTGACCATGCATTCGCATCACAGCCGCCGACCTTTGACTGAACGTGTAGGTGATGAGCAGGGAGTCGCGCTCATCATCGCGCTGCTCTGCATGCTCCTCCTCACCGCGCTGGGCCTGGCGCTCACCATGACGACCGCGACCGAGCACCAGATCTCGTCGAACTACCGCGACGGCACGGAGACGATGTACTCGGCGGACGCAGCGGTCGAGCGCGTCATGCAGGACGTGTTGACGGTTCCTGACTGGAACCGGATTCTGGATGGCTCGACGACCTCGTCATTCGTCGATGGACCTCCTGGCAACCGTACGCTGCCCAACGGTCAGTCGTTCAACCTCGTGCAGCTGACCAACACGGTGCGATGCGGCAAGACGACGTGTACCGATGCCGAAATGGACACCGCAACCGACGACCGGCCTTGGGCGAAGAACAACCCGCGATGGCAGCTCTACGCGTACGGAACATCCGACGACCTGATTCCGACCGGGACGACCAACTCGCCCGTCTATGTCGTGGTCTGGATCGGGGACGACCCGTCTGAGAATGACAACCTGCCGCTGGCCGACGGCGACCCCGCCAACGGTACGAATCCGGGGAAAGGCGTCGTCTCGATGCTCGCCTACGCGTACGGGCCGACGGGCGTGCGTCGCGTGATCGAAGCCACGCTGGCGCGCACGGACACGACCGAGATCGAGCGCGGCTACACAGGCCAGCGCGGACAAGACGAACAGAATCGGCGCGCACGCAAGGCCGCCGTACAGACACCGGGCAAGGCGTTGACCAGCAGCACGCTCGCGTTCTAGCACCGGACTACACCATGACAACGACAACTATGCGACGAACATTGCTCGGCGTAGGCCTGATGGCCGTGCTGATGGCGCCCCAGAACGCCAGCGCACAGCTCGACCCGCTGCTGTACCTCAAGCGCAATAAACCGACCGTGTTGCTGGCAGTCGACACGAGTATTCGCATGCAACGCGACACGAGCGGCGACTACCGCGACGACAACGTGTATCAGCGGATGCAGGGAGCCTCGCTCGCGTGGGAGACCGCGCTTGGGGTCGGCGATGCGAACACGATCGCCAGATACCGGCGTAAGTTCGTTGGCCTCACCGAGCCCGTCAGCGCTCCTCATGGATTCACGACGGATCACGTCCAGATCGTGGGCGACCTGCAGGGTGAGCCGTACTCGAAGTTCGACGAGTACACGCGTCTTTCCGTTGCGCGCCGGGCACTCATCGAGGCGGTGACTCGGAACACCTCGGTCGTGCGGTTCGGGCTCATTCGTACGCGGCAGAACACACCGACGTACGAGACGCCTGTAACAAGCCCAGGTGCATTCAAGTGGAAGATCAACGAATCGCCTGTCTCGGTGACGAACGGCGGATTCCCCCTGCAGCAGACCAACGGCGATGTCGGCGGCACGAAGTGGAAGATCACCAGGCCAATCGTGAGCGCTGTGAATGGATCGATCCTCAACATCGCAAGCCCGCTGTACTCGCTGCTCGTTTTGGCCGATGCGCCCAACTCGAACACAACGGTGTTGAACAACCTCACGACGCCCGGCAACTTGTTGCTCGCCGCCGGCCGCGACTCGTCGACCTCGGTCGATGCACCGGTCGACAACATGCTCGACGACCTCAAGCAGGAGGCCACGCGTCTGATTGCCTCAGACGTTGATTGCCGCAACATGGTCGCTGTCCTGATTGTGGGCGGTGGAGAGGGTACGACAACAGGTGAGAACGTTGCAGCCAAGGCGTCGCAGTTCCTGAACATCTCGACGCGCCGAGTGCCCATTCACGTGATCGCGATTGCGCCGATCAGCGCGGCCGATCGCACGCAGTTGCAAGCCGTCGCGACCAACAGCGGCGGCGTGTACACCGAGATCACCGCCGCCATGGTGGACTCCACGACGGTGGGATCTGGGAAGTTCGTTCCGGAGCTCGTGCGAGCCGTGAACTTCGCCGTCTCGCAGACATTTGGCGAGCAGGCCGATTTCAACGCCGGTTCGAGCACGATCAGTCAGGTCACCAGTCCCATCATCGGGACCGTCAACCTCGAGGGCGGCAAGGACATCAACGGGAACGCGCTGCCGAACACGGCCATCACCAGTCCGGCCACAGGCACCGAGATTCCGCAGCGCTCGAACATCATCATCACGTCGGGGTTCTCGCTGCCGGGCTTCACCGGGAAGATGCAGGCCGCCCGCGTCTACAAACCCGTCGCTGATTCGACCAAGGCCGTTGGATACAAATTCGTGGCCGATGGCACGAAGCTCTGGGTCGCGTCGACGCCGGCAGCGGCCTCGAGAAACATCTATACGGCGCTGCCCAACGGGGCTGTCGTGTCGTTCTCGACCGACAACGCCGCGACGCTGTCACCGTACTTGAAGACGGCCGACGCGACGGCGGCATCGGCGCTCATCGACTACATCCGCTCGCTGCCACTCGGAGCGATTGTCGATTCGACGCCGGCGATCATGGACCCGCCGTCCCTCGATCCGCCGCCCGATGCGGACTACCCGGGATTCATCGACGACAACAAGGATCGCCGCAGCATGATCTGGGTCGGCGCCAACGACGGCATGCTGCACGGCATCGACGCGCGGCTTGGGAAGGAAGTGTGGGCCTTCATTCCGTTCAACCTCCTGCCAAAGTTGTCGACCCTTCGAAGCGGTCAACCCGTGGGTGATTTCCGCTTCTTCGTCGATGGCTCGCCAAAGGTCGCCGACGTCAAGGTCGGCGGAACATGGCACACCTACATGGTGATGGGCGAGGGACCGGGCGGGACGTTCTATCAGACATTCGACGTGACGCTCGCCAACATGGCGCAGACGGTGGGCCCCACGAGCGACTCGCTCTCCGAGGTGCTGAGCTATTTTTCATCGGCGTCGAGCGTTCCCTTGAAGTGGGCGTTCCCCCAGTATCAGCATTTCGACGTGAACAACGGCGCGTGGGGCGAACTCTCCTTGGCGACAGCCACGGCGGTCGAGAAGACGGTCGGAGAAACATGGTCCGATCCGGCTGTCGGCCAGATCGCGAGTCCCTCGTCGCCTTATGTCGTGTTGACCGGGTCAGGCTTCCTCAAAGCGACTGTTCAGACGAGTCGAGGCCTGGCTTCTGGAGGGGGGACGAGGTTCTACATCCTCGACGCCACGACGGGTGCCGTTTTCGACAGCAGAGACGTCGGCAACGACAACAAAGGTGAGAGCGTCGACAACTGCACCAGCGCTAGCGCCGCGCCGGCCGGTTGTAGCCTGCTCAAGAACGCGCTCCAAGCAGACCCAGTCGCAACCGGTCCCGCGGATTCGCGTTTCATCAGCAAGGCGTATCTCGGAGATCTCGACGGGAAGATCTGGCGGTTTGACGTGGGCCTCAACGGGTCCGGCACGCCCATCATCACGCAGACGCTGAACCTCTACACGATCAGCACGGGTGCCGGGTCGAAGGCTTCGGACCATCCGATTTTCTCATCGATGGCGACGGTCAGCATCGGCAACTCGCAGCAGTACCTCTTCGTCGGGACGGGCAGCGACCTGCTGCCCAGCAACGGCATCAACGTGCAGTACGGATTGTTCGTCATCCTCGATCAGGGCGCGACTGGTACGCAGACCGCTTTGATCAAGCTGACCGCTGTTGACGGCGCGGGCACCGAAGAGAAGGTGTCGTCGTTCCCCGCGGTCGCCGGCGACATCGTGTTCTTCTCGACGACGGACTACAAAGTGCTCGGATGTTCGAAGCCCGACGGCAATCTCTACGGGTTCACGTTCATCGGCGGGCCGGCGTACGACACCAACAACGACGGCAAGCTGAACAACTCGGACAGCACGAAAGTGAAGAAGACGACCGGTTCGCGCGCGACGTCGCCATTCATCGTCGACCAGCATCTCGTGTTTGGTGCGGGAAACAACGTTGAGATCCTTGGTGACCCGCAGGACTTCAACAACGGCGTTGGCCAGGCCGGCGTCCGGATTCTGTCGTGGCGTGAGGTGCGATAGTGGCAG
>Ga0114129_10013500_pt1 | contig 11641 bp, 11 predicted proteins | sample RhiMetdeltSRZDD1_FD_80071 | JGI IMG/M metagenome (GOLD analysis project Ga0114129, IMG submission 80071) | Populus rhizosphere microbial communities from Tennessee, USA - Rhizosphere MetaG P. deltoides SRZDD1 (version 2) (version 2) | ecosystem: Host-associated > Plants > Roots > Rhizosphere >... | reverse complement strand
TCGACGTCACCCGGCGCTCGATCGAGGAAACCGCCGCCGCCGTCATGAAGCTTTATGCCGACCGGCTGAAGACGCGGCCTGCCGAATGAATTTTCGCCTATGACGATCTGGCGCGGCAAAGCTCCGCTGGTCCTGGCCTCGCAAAGCCGCGCGCGGCAGATGCTGCTCGGCGCGTGGCCGGTGCGTGATTTCGTCGATCCGGGTCTGCCGCTCACCTACGCCGTCTCCGCCTCCGCGCGCTGGATTGCGGGTGACGTCGCGGGTGCCGAGCTGCTCGTCGTCGCGCTCGGTATCGCGGTCGGGGCAGCGGCGACGTGCCTCTGCGCAACAACGCTCGCGCAATCCACGATCATCGGGTCTGCAGTCACGCTGCTCGAGATCCTGGCATCGCCGCGCAGCTACAGCTACCCGAAGATCGTGCTCTACGCCATCGGCGGCGTGGTGATCGTCGGCGTGGCGCGCCATGGGTCGAGGCGATGGGTGGTGTCAGCCGCCGTGCTGACGGCGCTTGCATTCTTGATGCGGCATGACCACGGCCTCTATCTCGGACTCGCGTGTGCGACGGCGCTCGTCTTGAGCGCGCCAGACTGGACGGTGGTCGCCCGTCGGCTGCTGCAATTCGGTGTCGGGCTGGCAGTTCTGCTTCTGCCCTGGGCCGTGTGGGTGCAGTACTACGGCGGGGTGGTTCCGTATTTCGAATCCGCGATTGCCTTTTCGCGCCGCGAGGCCGACATCTCGGTGATGCGCGATCTGCCGCGACTGCAGATTGCCGCTGGAATCAGCGCCGAGAACGCGCACCCGTGGTTGTTCTACCTGTTCTACGCCCTGCCCGTCGTCTGTGCGGTCCTCGCGCTCTGTCGTCGCCTGTCGCGGCAGCAGCGTTGGCCTGGCGAGTCGGCGGCGATCGGCGCCATCGCGCTTGTCGCCCTCGTGGTTGACGCAGGGTTCCTGCGCAATCCGCTGTCGACGCGTCTCGCCGATGCGACGGTGCCCGCGTGTCTCTTGGGCGCCTGGCTCCTCGGGCTTGCCTGGACGACGCGATTACGTTGGCCGGCGGTGACGATGCTGGTACGCGCGGCGGCCGGGGTGATGCTGATCGTCACAGGGGTTGCCGTATGGCGTGTCGGCGACGTCACGGACAAGCTCGATGAGGTGGGAGTATTCGACGACTGGGACCATGTGCGCGAGCACGCGGGTGGGATTGCTACCGTGCTGCGCCGGCCGGAGATGGAGGCTCGCAAGCTGCCGAGCCGCGTCTCGGCGGGCCTGGTGCCCTTCTTTCATTATCTCGATCGCTGCACGGCGCCAACCGATCGGCTCTTCGTGTCAGGTCCCTATCCGGATGTCTTCGTGCTCGCGCGGCGGGGGTTTGCCGGTGGACACATCGCGTTCATGCAGGCGTTCTATGCGTCGGATTCGGATCAGGCGCTGACGCTCACGCGCATGCGGCACGAATCCGTACCGTTCGTGCTGCTCGTCCTCGATGAGCAAGACGCCTTCGCAGGCAGCTTCCCGAAGATCCTCGCGTATATCGAGAGCACGTACGACGTCCTGACCAATGTGCCCGTCGATGGAATGAAAGGCGTCCGCGTGCTCGTCGAGCGCAGCCGCAGGCGAACGGGTGTCGATGCGAAGACCGGCTGGCCATGTTTCGTCCAGCGCGGTAGTTCGACGGCCGCGTCGTCATGACCGGCCCCGCGATCAAGTCGGCGCGCGGCAGAGTGGGCGTTCGTGTCGTCGCGATCGCGGTGTTCGTCGCGACGGCGCTCATCAGATATCTCGCGCTCAAGGGATTCTCGAACGACCACTATCAGCATCTGGCGGGCGCGCAACAGATGCTGATGGGCGAGCTGCCGACGCGGGACTTTGTCGATCCCGGGCAGCCGCTGATGTAAGCGGCATCGGCGGCAGCGCAGCTCGTGCTCGGCCGCACACTCCTCGCCGAGGCCGTGCTCGTTGCGATCGCCTATGGGCTGGCCGCCGTCTGCATCATCTGCGCGAGTTGGCGCATGTCGCGATCGCGGGTCGTCGCCCTCACAGCCACTGTCGTGTCGGTCGCCGCCTTTCCGCGCTCCTACGGATATCCGAAGGCGCTGCTCTATGCAGCAGCGCCCCTCGCGATCTGGGCATGGGTCCACAATCCGAAGCTGGGTCGCCTCGTGCTCATCGCGGCACTCGTGGCGGTGGCGTTTCTGTTTCGCCACGATCACGGCCTGTATCTCGGCGCCGCGGCGCTCGTCACGATTCTCGCCGCGCCAGCGTTCGATCGCCAGACGCGATGGGGCCGCGCGTTGCTGTTCGGTGCGTCAGTCGTCGTGCTGCTTGCGCCGTTTCTCCTGTTCGTGCAACGACACGAGGGGCTGTTGAACTACGCGAGCGCGGCGATCGAGTTTAGTCGTCGAGAGGCCGATCGCACGCAGCTCCACTTGACGGCGATCCAGGGGACGCGTGAAGGCTGGCTGTTTTATGGGCTGCATGCGTTGGCCCTGACGGCGATTGCCTGCGCGTGGTTCGAGCATCGCCGCGGATCACGTGATGCGCTGCTCGCTGTACCGCTCGTCGTAAGCGCCGTGCTCGTCAACATCAACTTTCTGCGCGACCCGCTCGAAGCGCGACTTCCCGACGTGATTGTGCCTGCGGTCCTTCTGGGAGCATGGCTGTCGAGCAGAGCCTTTCGAATCCAGCCGTCGATCCGTCGAGCCGCGGCGGTCGTGGCCGTGGCGATGATGTGGGCGGCCGGAGTCGTCTCGGTGTCCGCCGTGGGACACGCACGCGAGCAACTGGAACGCACAGACCTCTGGCTCGGCATCGGTCAGCTTCCACATCTGCTGCGAGAGAAAACAGCGCAGCTCACGACGCGTTACGCGCGGGAGCAGTTGCCCGACGGGCGGCTGCTGCAGCTCGTGCCGTTCTTCGAGTACGTCGATCGCTGCACGACGGTTCGCCAGCGTCTGCTCGTCGCCGGCAATGCGCCCGAGGTGTACATATACGCACGGCGGCCATTTGCAGCCGGTCACAGCACGTTCATCGAGGGCTACACCCAGTCGTCTCGCGAGCAGCAGCGGCTGCTCGAGCGCGCGCAGTCCCAGGTCGTGGCATTCGTGCTGATCCTGAGCGACGAATATGAGACCTGGCGTCGAGGATTCCCGCAGCTCAACGCATTCGTCGAGTCTCGCTTCACACCGATGGCCGACATCGCGGTCGGCCCCACACGCACGGTGCGCGTCCTGGTACATACGGGTCTTCCTCCGACACACATCGATCGGCCGACTGGTTGGCCGTGCTTTGTGACTCAGGCCTCGTGAACGTGAACGTCGACAGCGCGTCAATCGATCTCGGCGCAGCCGCGCGACGATGGACGTGGCTCGCGTACGCGTACGGCCTGCTCGTATCAGCGGTGCTTGGCTACTTTCTTCTGGGGCTCGTCATTCAAGTGAGCGACAGCTTCGGCAATCTCCTCGCCGTGCAGAGCGTGTCGCTCGAAGACCTGGTTCGAGATCAGTTCTCGCAGCGTGGCTATCTCAGACCGTTGCTCTGGGCGCAGGTGAAGATCGTGTACGAGCTGGCTGCCGGCCAGTACTACCTCTGGTTCCGAGGAATTCACGTCATTCAGGTGGCGCTGTTGATCGGGCTCTGCGTGCGTCTGATGCGGCCCAGAACGCGACTGGACGCCGCGCTCGTGCCGCTCGCATTAGCGGCGCTGATCGGATCTCATACCTTTGCGCCTCTCGTACGTGAAGCCTTCCCGATTAACTCATTCCTCACCATTGCGATTGCATGCGTCGTCGCAGCGAATGTCGCCTTCGGGCAGCGATCCCGCTGGTACTCGGACGCGGCCATCGTCGTGCTGCTCGTGGGCTGCGTGCTGACGGTGGAGTCCGGCATCCTCATCTGGGTTGTGTGCGCGGTGGCCTATTTCCTCGGCGCGCGCGGCGTGTCGCGACGCGCGCTGGTGGCGATGACAGCCTGCCTCATGACGTATGTCGCCGCTCGGATGCTCGTGCTGGACGTCGGCGCTCCATCGCTCGCCGAGCGAGCGTCCGGCTTCGGATTCGGAATCCTCGAGCCTTCCGATCTGATCGCCCGCTTCCAAGAGCGACCGTGGGTGTTCTACGCCTACAACGTGGCGAGCTCGATTTCGACCGTGCTGTTTTCCGAGCCCAAGGGAGGCGTCTGGCGTTTTGTATGGGAGCTGACCGTGGGCAACATCCACCCATGGACCGTTGTCTCCGTGCTGTCATCAACAGCCGCTTCGGTCCTGCTGCTGTGGTTCGCGAGGAGGCAACGGCTGTGGATGCGTCGCGCGACGCGCACATATGAGGATCAACTCGTCATCGTGTTTTTCGCAGTGCTCGTCGTCAACGCGGTGATCAGCTTTCCCTACACGAAGAACGTCATCATGAGTCCGGCCGGCGTCTTTCTTTCGGTGGCCGTGTATCACGCGGCGCGTGCGTGGTTGCAGGACGTGGCGCGACAGCGGCTGGTGGTGTCCATCGTCCTCTTCACTGTTTTGACGTGCGGATGGGCATTTCGCGTGGCCGGCAATCACTACAACCTCCGGTGGACCGCGGCCGAGCAACGCGCCGAATGGGTGACTGTCGATCAGTGGCTCGAGCGACAACGGATCACGCTGCGCGACGATCGGGCGCATGCGCTACGCGACGCGCTCAGGCGGGATGCCGTCTGGAACCATGCGACGCCGTTCCAGCCATCATCTGCGTGGGGACGATGGTTCGACATCGACTGGTGACTGTGTCCTACGCGCTGGTGGCTCTGCCGCCTCTCGCAATAACGGTGGTCCTTGCGGGCATCGCCGGCGCCGAGCTTGCCGGGGCACATCCCTTGACGATGGGCGCACCCCGCAGCGTGTCAGAGGCGATTGCGATGCGGGACGAAGGTGCCGCGGCTCGATTTGTCGAGGACGGAGCGAGCGTGACCGCGATCGGCCTGATCCGGCGGGGCATCCTCTCGGAGCAGGCGGTGCTGGCGACCCCCGCAGAGACGGCCGTGCTCGTCGACGCGCCACCGGCGCTCGAGTTTCTTGCGTCTCGTGGCGTGGTGCTTTCACCGAATCTCGCGTGCCTCGCGATGGACATCGGTGCGCGTGCGGTGCGGTCGCGCCTCGGCGACCTGTCGTCCTGTCGCGCCGGTGACGCGATCCGCGAGGTGCTTGCGCGCCCATGACCGTTCATCTGTGATGAACCGTTGGACCTGGCTCTCGCTTGCCTACGTCGCGTGTGTCGCGCTGGGCATGGCGTACTTCCTGCTCGACCTTCCCGTCCAGGTCTCGGACAGCTACGGAAACATCGTCGAGGCGTCTCGTGGGACGCTGGGCTCTCTCGTGTCGCAGCAGTTCCACTCGCGCGCGTATCTCCGTCCGTTTCTCTGGGCGCACATTCGCGTCGTCTACGACCTGTCCGGGGGGCACTATTACGAATGGTTTCGCGGGTGGCATGTCGGACAGGTCGTGCTGCTGGCGATTCTCTTCATCCGCCTTGTTCAGCCGCGGCGCGTGTTCGACGCCTCCGCGATTCCCGTCGGGGTCGCGGCGCTCATCGGGATGCATACCTTTGCCGGTACCGTGCGCGAGGCGTTCCCGATCAACGCGTTCATGACGATTCTGCTGTGCTGTTTCCTGGCCGCCGACGTCGCACTCGGACCGCCCAGATGGTGGCGTGACGTGGCGGCGTCGGTGATCTTCATCTTTGCCTCGCTCACGGCGGAAAGCGGCCTCCTCGTCGCCGTCGTGTTCGTGACGGCATGTGCGGCCGGGGCGCAAGGCGTCTCCCGTCGCGGCATCGCGGTGATGCTGGCGTTCGCTGCCGGCTATTTTCTGTTGCGATTCGTCGTCCTCGATGTCGGCACTCCCGAGCTGACCGAGCGCAGCTCAGGATTTGGATTCTCGACGCGCGATCCCGACGAGTTGGCGGCGATGTTCGGTGGAAGCGCGCTGCCGTTCTATGCGTACAACGTGGTCACGGCAGTGCTCTCTGTGCTGTTCTCCGAGCCGCGCGCGGGTATCTGGGTCGCCACTCGCGGTCTCGTGCACGGCGAACCGTCGATCGCTTCGCTCGTGAACGTCGTTGCGTCGTCTCTCTCGACGATCCTCATCGCCGCATACGTCTGGCAGCGCCGCGTCGACTGGCGAGCACGCCGCTTCGATCGTCGCGATCGCGTGGTGATCATGTTCGCGTCGGTGCTGGTCGCCAACGCGGCGATCAGCTACGCCTATACGAAGGACGTCATTCTGAGTCCCGCCGGCGCCTTCTTCGCGGTGGCCCTGACCGTTGCGACGTCTCACATCGTGGAGGTGGCATCGCGCGCCACGATGGGCCGCCAGGTCGGCGTTGCACTGCTACTCGTCGTGATCTCGAGTGCGTGGGCGTTCAGAGCCCTGGGCATCCATGCCGGGCTTCGAACGTCAGCCGCGGTCGTGCGAAACGAGTGGGCGTATGTCGACGAATGGCTCGAACACCAAGGGCTCGTACCGACGACGCCGACGGCCATCGAGCTGAAGCGGCATCTGCGAGACGACGCGATCCGCAGACATCCAGTGCGGCCTGCGGTGAGAGGCGATTGGTTCGAGTGGTTCGCCGATGACTAATGCCTCGCGTCTCCTGACGATGGCCGCCGTCCTTCCACCGTGTGTCGTCACCATTGCGGTGCTCGTCTTCGCCGGACGCGAGCTGCTCGGGCACACGATGTTCTCCGACGGCCCATCGCGGAATCTCGCCGAGGCGGCCGCCACCGGCCGGGTCTCAGAGGTCGTCACGTTTCTGGATGCCGGCGAAGACCCGAATCGCGTTGTGTCGGTGCGGCCCCGCGCGATCTCCTCGTCTGTGACACGCGTCACGGCGGTCGAGGCTGCGGTCTGGCACCGGTCGGCCAAGTTGATGAAGCTATTCGAGAGCGCGGGTGCCATTCGCGACGAAGAAACCCGTCGCCATCTGACGTGTCTGGCGAGCGACCTTCGAGTGGACGAGATCGTGACGTACCTCTCGCCACGAGAGCCGCCTCACTGTGTGCCCGAGGAGGCCGTTGGTCTCATCGTGGCGCGGTCCCGCGAGCCATGAGCGCGAGATGAGCGCCTTCGATGTCGTTCGCAACGTCGGCCTGAAGGCGGTCCGCCGCCTGCAAGCGGCGCCCAAACCCTTCGTCCGGATGATGCGACGAACTGCGCGTGAGCAGGAACATCGAGCGTTCCGGCGGCAGGCAGACGAGATCGATCGCGCGATTGCCCGCCTCGCGTCGGGGACCGCGCCGATCATTGTGGGTCCCTGGCTCGCTGAGGTCGGCTACGAAGTCCTCTATTGGATTCCGTTCCTGCGCTGGTTTCAGGATGCGTACGGCATCGATCGCAACCGGCTCGTGATCGTGTCGAGAGGCGGCATGGAAAACGCCTATGGCGCGCTCGTCGGCCGCTATGTGGACATTTTCGATCTGCTCACTCCTGAGGACCTCGCCGCGCGCAACCGTCGTCGGCGGGTGGATGACGAGGGTGGGGGACAGAAGCAGTCTGCGACCAGCCCCCTCGATGAAGAGCTGCTGTCCGCTGTGCGGTCCCGTCTTCATCTCACCGCCGCGGAGGTGTGTCATCCCTCGCTGATGTTCACGCTGTTCCGCAACGTCTGGCACGGGAACCTGCCTTTCGATCTCCTGTGGCGGCGCACTCGTTACGAGAGGACTCCTCGAACGGATGCAATTGCCGATACGGCGATGATCGCGGAGACGATTGCCGGACAGCTGCCGCATGATTTCATTGCCGTGAAGTTGTATGGCGGGCCCGCGTTGACCATGGGTGAGCCTACGCGTGACGCGGTGCGAGCGCTCGTCGCGCAGGCGGCAACGATGGCTCCGATCGTGTTGCTCGATGCGGACGTTGGCATCGACGAGCACCGTGACGTCGACGTGCACGACATCGCCGGGGTGATGAGTCTCGGGCCACTGATGCATGCGCGCACGAACCTCGGCGTGCAGATCTCGCTGATCGCGCGATCGCGGTTTTTTCTCAGTACCTGCGGTGGCCTCGCCTGGCTCGCGCCGTTTCTCGGTGTACCAACGGTTGCCGTTTACGACACCGACCAATTGCTCGCGCCGCATTTGTTCGTCGCACGCCAGGCCGGCGCACGTGCTGGCGCCGCCGACTTCACGCCGCTCGATCTTCGCGGGCTCGCACGCCTGAGCCTGGAAGGATTGGCGCCGGCACGGAAGGCCGTACATCCAGTCGGCTAGAATGTCTGGCGGCGCGGCTGGTTCGAGCTCGACGCGTCAGCCCCTCTGGAGGTGAGTTTGCACGAGTCGCGCGTGAAGCAGTTCTGGGAGACGCGAGCGCAAGACGCATCCCTGACCGACGCTGAAGCCACGCATCAGGATGTCTGGCAGCGATGGCTCGAGATCGAGACGATCAAGCCGTATCTGCGCGCGAGCGATCGGATGATCGACGTGGGATGCGGCTCCGGCTATGCGACGCGTCTGCTCGCGCCTCTCGTTCGGGAGACCGTGGGCGTCGATTTCAGCGAGGCGATGATCGCGCGGGCACAGACGGCGGCCGCCGGCCAGCCTGGGCTGCACTTTGATGTCGGCGACGTGTTGTCACTCGACGCGCGCGCCCATGGCACTTTCGACGTCGCGCTGTCGGTGCGATGTCTGATCAACCTCGAGAGCTGGCAGCTCCAGCAGAAGGCCATCGAGAACATCGCCAGCGTCCTCGAGCCCGGTGGCCGATTCATCATGGTCGAGGGGCTGGCCGATGGACGGCGCGCGCTGAACGTGCTGCGCAAGAGCGTGGGCCTCTCGGAGATGCCGGCCGTCTGGCACAACATCGACTTCGAAGAGGCCACGCTGCTTCCCTGGCTCGAGCGGGTGTTCACCGTCGCGGATCGGCGGCACTTCGGCGTGTACGACTTCGTGGCTCGCATCGTTCATCCGATGGCGGTTGCGCCCGAAGCTCCGGTCTACGATTCCGCGATCAACCGGACGGGCGCGCAGCTCGCGTTGCGGCTGCAGGATTTCGGCGACGTCAGTCGGGTTCTCTTTCTCGTGCTCGAACGCCGCGGGTGACGTGAGCATCTTGGGCAATGATTATCGCGAGAGGCAGTGACGCCTAATGGGACGAGACCGATCGACCGTGATTGTGACAGGCGGCGCCGGCTTTATCGGCTCTGAGCTGGTCCGGCAACTGGCGACACGCGGCGAGCGCGTCGTCATCGTAGACAATCTCGTGAACGGCAAGCGCGAGAACGTCGCCGACGTCTTGTCACGCGACGTGACGCTGATGGAAACCGACATCCGTGATCTGGACACGCTCATGCCGCACCTGAGAACGGCTCGGGCGGTGTACCACCTTGCGTGTCTCGGCGTTCGCCACTCCGTCCATTCCCCTCACGAGAATCACGAAGTGAACGCCACCGCTACGTTACAACTGCTCGCGGCGGCCCGGCGTGCCGATGTGCCGCGCTTCGTCTACGTCTCGAGCTCTGAAGTGTACGACGGTGTCCGATGGGCGCCGACGATTCGATGGGAGCAGATGACGGAGGATCACCCGGCGTTTCCCTGCACGGTCTACGGCGGGTCGAAGCTGGCGGGTGAGTGCTACGCACGCGCGTACTTTCGGACCTATGGGTACCCCACTGTCGTCGTTCGTCCCTTCAATACGTACGGACCGAGATCGCACCACGAAGGCGACAGTGGAGAGGTGATTCCGAAGTTCCTGCTCCGCTGTCTTGCAGGCCGGCCGATGGTCGTCTTCGGCGACGGCACGCAGTCGCGCGACTTCACCTATGTCAGTGACACGGCACACGGCATCCTGCTGGCCGGCGAGCATCCGCTCGCGGTGGGTGAGACGATCAACGTCGGCAGCGGCAGCGAAGTCACGATCAACGATCTGGCGCGGATCGTCGCGGTGGAGGCGGGCCGGCCCGACGCGGCCGTGGACCACGATCGTCCGCGTCCGGGCGATGTGCCTCGTCTGGTCGCCGACGTCGCACGGGCGCGTACGCTGCTCGGGTACGAGCCGCGCGTCTCACTCTCGGAAGGATTGCAGCGCTTGCTGCAGTGGTATCGCGATCAGCGCAAGACGCCCGAGGAGCTGCTCGAGCAGGAGATCCTTCACAACTGGGTTCCAGCCTCCGACGCCGTGTGAGCAAGACAACCGACCTGATTCCGGTCGCGCGACCCTGGCTCGACGAGCGAGACGCCGCGGCCGCTCGCCGCGCGATCCTCTCAGGATGGGTGACGCAGGGCCCCGAAGTCGCGGCGTTCGAACGGGAGTTCGGCGCCGCGGTGGGCGCACCGCACGCCTGCGCCGCGTCCAGTTGCACGACGGCCCTTCACCTCGCGCTGCTCGCCGTGGGCGTGGGTAGCGGCGATGAGGTCGTCACCGTCAGTCATTCCTTCATTGCCACGGCCAACGCCGTGCGGTACTGCGGTGCCGTCCCCGTCTTTGTCGACGTCACGCCTCACACATTCAACATCGATCCCTCGCTGATCGAGCCGGCGATCACACGTCAGACGAAAGCGATTCTGGTTGTGCATCAGCTCGGAATGCCGTGTGAGCTCGCACCGATTCTCGCGATTGCCAGGCGTCATGGCCTCGCGCTGATCGAAGACGCGGCGTGCGCGATCGGCAGCGAGATTCTCTGGGAGGGCCGATGGGAACGTATCGGCCGCCCCCATGGGGACATCGCCTGCTTCTCGTTTCATCCTCGCAAGCTGCTGTCGACGGGTGACGGCGGCATGTTGACGACGCGGAGCGCCGAGATCGACGCGACGTGTCGGCTCCTGCGACAACACGGAATGGGCGTCCCGGACACGGTCCGACACGCGTCCGCGCAGGTGGTCTTCGAGGACTACCCCATCCAGGGGTTCAATTACAGGATGACCGATATCCAGGCGGCGATCGGTCGCGAGCAGCTGACGCGGCTTCCGGCAATCGTATCGCGACGCCGCGAGCTGGCCGCCCGCTATCACGAACGCCTTCGCGGTCTCGAGGGGGTGGTCCCGGCGACTGAGCCGGAATGGGCGCGCACGAACTGGCAAAGCTATACCGTGCGGCTCGAGCCGCCACTCGATCAGCGGCAGGTCATGCAGGGGATGCTGGACGAGGGCATCGCGACGCGTCGCGGTGTGATGAATGCTCATCGTGAGGCCGCGTACCCGCCAGAGTCGTGGCGTGCAGGCAGCGCGTTGACCAGAAGCGAATGTGCGCAGGACACGGTGGTCGTTCTGCCGCTCTATCACCAGATGACGGATCCCGAACAGGACCGAGTCGTCTCGTCGCTCCGGCGTGCCGTGGATCGCTGATTCGCGCCGCATGCTCTCAATCCTCACCCCCGCGTTCAACGAATCAGTCAATCTCGAGGCGCTGCATGCCCGCCTCGTGCAGACGATGGCGCAGATCGGAGAGGAGTGGGAGTGGCTCATCGTTGATGACCACTCGCGTGACGACACGTTTGCCGTCATTGAACGGCTTGCGCTCATGGATCGCCACGTGCGCGGCATTCGACTCGCACGGAACTCCGGATCGCACGTCGCGATCACGTGTGGCCTGCATCACGTGCGTGGCGACGCCGCGGTGATGATGGCGTCCGACCTTCAGGATCCGCCCGAGACGCTCGCTGCGCTGCTCGAGAAATGGCGGACC
>Ga0114129_10013499_pt1 | contig 11641 bp, 9 predicted proteins | sample RhiMetdeltSRZDD1_FD_80071 | JGI IMG/M metagenome (GOLD analysis project Ga0114129, IMG submission 80071) | Populus rhizosphere microbial communities from Tennessee, USA - Rhizosphere MetaG P. deltoides SRZDD1 (version 2) (version 2) | ecosystem: Host-associated > Plants > Roots > Rhizosphere >... | reverse complement strand
TGTCGATCACACAATACACCTGCTGACTGCGCTCATCGGTATAATTATTAACCATTAGTTGTCCGCCTTTGCGGGCTGTGGCCTTCCAGTTTATACTGCGAATATCATCGCCGGTTACGTATTCCTTGATCTGCTCAAACTCAAGACTATGCCCGATCTTCCTGATCTTTCGGCTGCCTGCTTCAGCCAGGTTGTTCGAATAGGCCAGGAGCTCAAACTGGCGCAGCGCCAGGTACGAAGGCAATACTTTCACCACATGGTGCCCTTCGTTCTTTATACGGCGCACCACTAACTGCAGCGGACTTTTTACAAATACATTGGTATCGTGAAATACATATTCGCCCCGTTCAACCGGGCGCAGCATATACTCAATGTTTTTCTGTTCGTTGCTGTTCAGTACGGCATTTACCCAAAAATCGCGTTGCTGAAATTGTACAGGTATTTCATCGATCACTTTTACCGAAATGCGAAAATGGTACCGGTTGATAATCGACAGTTGTACTTTATTACTATCGCCGTTACTAAACCGTTCGGCCATGATACGCTCAATTTTCAGTCCACGGCGTGAAAATAACAGTACATAATCGAACACCACCATTAACACAAAAAAAGTCAGGGTAATTTGCGCCACCCTGAACAATGCCGGCCAGTTGTACGACAGCACAAAAAGCAAAATAACACCGGTGAACGTCCAGTAAAACCGCCGTGCAAAAAATAAGGGCCTGATATATTTATTATAGAAAGACAATACTGAAATTTTTAATATTCATTTCCGCGGTAAAACCACAAACTATCTCGGAACTTCAATGCTTGTAATAATCTGTTGTATCACATCATCCGTACTTGCGCCTTCCATTTCTTTTTCGGGCGTTAATACAATACGGTGTCGTAATACAGCGGGTATAATGTAAATAATATCATCGGGTGTAACAAAATCGCGACCACGCATAGCCGCCAGCGCCTTGGCGCCATTTAAAATACCGATCGATGCACGGGGCGAAGCGCCGAGGTATATCGACTTATGGTTACGCGTATCGGCCACGATGCTGGTTATAAAACTGATCAGTTTTTCTTCAACATGTATGGTGCGAACCTGCCGGCGTAATTCATGTATCTGCGTGGCAGATAAAACGGGTGTTACCTGTGTGAGCATGTCGTCGAGGTTCGACTGGTGATGCTGCATCACAATGCGAAACTCCTGCTCGGCCGTAGGATAGGTAACATTTATCTTAAATAAAAACCGGTCTAACTGCGCTTCGGGCAAATGATAGGTCCCTTCCTGTTCAATGGGGTTTTGTGTAGCCACCACCATAAACGGGGTCGACAGCAGGTACGAATGACCGTCAACGGTTATCTGCCTTTCTTCCATCACTTCAAACAAAGCCGCCTGCGTTTTGGCCGGGGCGCGGTTGATTTCATCGATCAGTACAATATTGCTGAATATAGGTCCTTTATTGAACTGAAAACTGGTTTCTTTAGGATTGAATATCGATGTGCCGATCACATCGCTTGGCATCAGGTCGGGCGTGAACTGAATACGTGAAAAGCCCACCGATATGCTTTTGCTCAGCAATTTAGCGGTAAGCGTTTTGGCCACTCCGGGTACTCCTTCAATCAGTACATGCCCGTCGGCCAGTATAGCTGCCAGCAATAACTCAACCATTTGCTCCTGCCCTACGATCACTTTACCAATCTCCTGCTTTAAATTTTCTACCGATTGCTGCAGTGCGCCCAGATCGGTTCTAACATCGAAAAAGTTTTCCATGTATTATGCGTGTTTATAAAAATGCTCCAATTTACGGTTCAGTTCCAGTAGTCCTTCATCCGAAACAGAAGGCTCATCCTGCAACATATTCATGAAATATAACAATTCGCTGATGGCATTGGTATCATACCCTGTTTTCCAGGCAAGCCGCTTTGCAAATTCAGGATCGCGAAGCGATGATCTTATACCATAGCGGCCGCGTACATGGTCCTGAAAATGAACGGCCATTTTTTGCGCCAGGTTTTTATTGTCGTGCCGCTGAAAATACAACCGTCCGATTGTTTTTACAAAATCGAGCGATGCATTTTTCAGGGGCTGTATAATGGGTATGATCCGTTGCTTGCGTTTCGACTCGAACAGGTAAATGATCAGTAACAAAATAATTAACAGCGATAAGGCAGCTGCCAGCGAGGGTTGTTTGCCGATCCATCCAAAGGCGCTGAATCCGTTGCCGCCATCACCTTTTTCGTGATACCTGAAATAATCATCCCACTTCACCACCTCGGTGCTTTTGGGCAGGTAACTCAATACATTGTCGTAATACGATTTGTTTTGCTTGTGCAGCAAAAAGAAGTTGGTAAGCGCCATCGGCGCCAGATGAATGTACAGCGATCCGCCGCCATCGTAGGAGAAACGAACAAAATTCGCGCGACCCGATTTATCTTTTCCCAGTATGGTGGTGATCGATGAATCCATCGACACTATATAATTATCCAATGCCATACCCGGGTAGGTAAATGATATCGAATCATTGCTTTCGGGATTGTTGACGCTCACGGTAAGCGAATCCTTCATATTATAATAGCTGGTGTAAAACGCCGTTTTTAACCGCAGACTATCTAACAATGTTTCGCCGATACTTAACGCAGAAATGAACACATGCTGCCCCTGCGACACCATGCCCAATAAAGCCGTTACTTCATTATCGTCGGGCATTACATGGCCCGAAATGATGATGTAGCTTGTTTTTTGATTATCGGTCGAATAATCATCATCATCCGTTTTATCTTTTAAACTAAAAATTTTGTACTTGTCGGGCGACTTTTTGTTGATGAGCACGCTGGCATTGGGAAAAATATTTTGCAGGTTTTCATAAGCATACCAGGTACCATAGGGAATTTTATCGTTCCGCCACAAGGTTACCCGCTTGTTCATACGTTTTCCCTGACCGCAACTGCCAACCAGGCCGGCTATTGCCACCAGCCATAATAAAAAACGGTATCGTACTATGTGTTTCAAGAATTCACTGCGTTGTAAAAATGTCTGAAATTATTGTAAACTATTTCAAATTGTTCGCCGGTTAAGGCAAACTCGCCATACCACACATAATCATACACCCGGGTCAAAAAATCAAATTCATTGGCCAGCTTGCGCCCCCGCATCTGGTTCACATATTCATAGTTGGTAGCCTCGGCATGAAAACGGATCCATTGCCGGTGGTTCAACAGCTGCAGGGCTTTCAGATACATATAACGAACGGCCATGCGGTGATCGTTTTGATCAATGGCTTTTTGTATCTTTTCGTCGAGGGTTTCATCTTCGATATTCATCGATTCCTCATCATCATTATGCTTTGCCTTTTTCGAAGAATAAAACAAAAACAGTTTATTTACCACAACGAGGCGGTAAATAACGAACAGAAAAAATGCAATGAGTAAACTATAAATTATTGTTCTTACTGCAACGTTCGAGAAAAAATTATAAAGATAATCCCAGAAACCCCTTCGATTTTCGGCCACGGGTTCGTTTACCCAATAGCCTGGGTCGTTGGCATAAGCAAAATCTTTTTGCTTTTGTATTTTTTTAGCGATTGAGTCGGGAACATCTCTGAAAACAAATGGTTCGGGTATGGCGGTTGCGGGGGTATCTGAAACGGGTTCAACTTCTTCTTCAGGGGCCGCTACTACCGATTCGCTGTCTTCAACGTCCTGCGCCTGTAGTGTTTGACAGGGTGCTACGACAAGCAGCATCAGCACTGCCAGCAGCAACACCTTTACATTCGGTGGCCATACTTTATATGCAGCATATTGGTTCATTGGTCGGGTAAAAAATTTACTGAGCAGTTTTTGTGGCTTTTAATTTACGTTGTACCTGTATGGGATACCACACAAAATACCACATCATAAAAGTAAAAGAAGCGGCAAGAATGAAAATACTCAGCCAGCGGGGCATTTCGCCATAAGAATACCGGGTAACAAATCCTTCCAGAAAAGCGGCTGTTAATAATATGGGCACCATGCCCACCATTATTTTCAATCCGTCTTTTGCCCCCTGCATCAGGGAATGCAACCGTTTATGCGATCCGGGAAATAAGATGCTGTTGCCAACAATTAAACCTGCTGCACCCGATAGAATAATGGCCGAAATTTCGAGGGTGCCATGTACCCAGATCACGAGCACTGAAGCAAAGCCCAGGTTTTTTGCAAAAAAGTAGTATTGGAACGATCCCACCATAACGCCATTGATAAATAATTCCCAGATACTGCCTAGCCCCAGAAAAAATCCCCATACAAAAACCTGGAAGGATATATAAATGTTGTTAAGCGCAATTCTGAAAAACATATCTAACTGGTTGGCGCTTTTATACACGCCAAAAGGCTCGCCTTTGGCAATATTTTCTTCGGTCATTTCAACATAATTATCACCCAGTACACCCCGTACAAAGGTTTCGTCGTGTGCCGAAGAAAAAGCCGCCATTACAGCAAAACCAACAAAAACGAGGAAGGCGATCAATATTTCACGATGGTGTTTGCGAACGGTCAGCGGCAATTCTGTTTTCCAGAACCGGCCGATACGCGAGGTTTCCTCCCTTTTGTTGCGGTAAATATTCAGGTAAATGCGCGAGGCGAGGTCGTTCAGATACTGCGTTACCTTACTATGCGGGTAAAATGTTTTCGAATACCCCAGATCATTAACGAGTTCAGTAAATTGTTGAGCCATTTCATCAGGGTCGGTGGTTGTTTCATATTGGTACTTTTTCCACTTATCGATATTTTTCTTTATAAATAGTCCTTCTCTCACTCAGACGTATTTTTATTGTTTCAAATCTAACTATTCAGGGCCAAATTATTTTGGTAAATAAATATAATGGTTAAAATTTACACGTTATAACGTATATTATACAATATTCTTGTTGTGTGAGCAGAAATTGTGGGCATAACATATTAACATTAAATTAAATACAGTTGCTGTTAGTAAAATTAGATACCGGTTTTAATATTGAAGTGGAATTTGCCCTCAGCCCCTTTCACCGCCGCTTTTTTGCCTGGGTAATTGACCTGATGATTCAGCTGATGTACCTGTGGATAGGAACAAAAGTTCTTGCAGCGCTGATAGATTTTTCGTGGGATGGCGAAAAGTGGAAGGTGGTGTTGTTTATGCTGCCTTTTATTTGTTACCACCTGCTGTCGGAGATTATCATGAACGGCCAAAGCGTTGGCAAAATGGTCATGAGAATAAAAGTAATGACCCTGCAGGGCGGACAACCTTCGTTAAGTCAATACCTCATTCGCTGGTTGTTTCGCATTGTAGATTTTCCGGTGTTGATGTTTTTTGGCACCCTGGGCGGGAATATGCAATGGTGGCTGATCTTATTTGTATTTGCCGGATTGATATGCGTGATCGTTACATCGAAATCGCAACGCGTAGGCGACCTGGTGGCCGGCACTATTTTAATCGACCTTAAGAACCGCACGTCGTGGCAGGATACGGTTTTTACCGAGGTAGAATCTACTTATCAGCCCAAATATCCGCAGGTAATGCAGTTGAGCGACCGCGATATCAATACCCTCAAGAATATTATCGAAACGGTAAAAAAACGAAACGATTACGACCTGTCGCTCAAAATAGCCGATCGTATTAAATCGAAGCTCAAAATGCAAAGCGACCAGGATTCGCTGGAGTTTTTACAAACGCTGCTGAAGGATTATAATTATTATTCTACGAACTGATAATCGTGAATGGTCAATGGTGAATGGGTTGCCGCGATTGAATCTTTGCCTACTGCCGGCCTATGCCCCATTGCCCATTGCCCATTGACCATTGCTTATTGCTTTTTATCGCATAAACGCTACTGCCGATACCCCTATAACGATCGCCAACACATAGATCGACAAGATCACAATGGTTAAAATGCCTAAAAACTTAAAGCAGGATTTAAGCTGACCAAATGAAGCATTTAAAGTGGTTTGATCGTTGTTACGCAGGGCAAACTGCATTTTACCCGCGAATTTAAACAGGTACAAACAGGGAAAAAAGTATAATAAAGCAAGTGCAATATATACAAATGCCATAGCGCCGCCCATACCCATAGCGCTTCCCGCACCGTAGCCACCGCCCATTTGCGAAAAAGTGGCCATTAACGTACCGGCGAACAGGGCGGCAATAAGCATAAACCCGCAAGCAATAAACCCCATGATCGATAAAAATTTAGCCCATTTTGCAGTTTCACCTAAATAGCCGATGCTTTGCTGATCGATTTGTAATTCAAATAAGTTCTGATCTGTAGTAACGGATTCATTTTTGTAAGTTTCCATGATAATTGGTTTTTGAGTTAAGGCGACAAGATATATAAACAAGGCACAAGAAACAAGGCACAAGACGTTTAAATCCAGTCAGCATGTCTGAACCGAAACGCCTTGTGCCTTGAACCTTGTGCCTTATATTAATATTTAATATGCCTGTGCAAACAACACCCGTTGTTTAGCCGGTTTGCCCGAGAAAACGCACACACCGTCTTCCTGCTTATTGTTCAGCGGAATGCAACGGATAGTGGCTTTGGTTTTTTCTTTGATGGCCTCTTCGGTTTCGGGCGTACCATCCCAGAAAGCAGAAACAAAACCGGTTTTTTCATTGAGTGTTTTAACAAACTCGTCCCAGCTGTTCACTTCGGTGATGTGCTCATTGCGGTAAGCCAGCGCCTTGTTGTAAATAGATTGCTGAATATCGGCCAGTAATTGCACGATATACTCAGGCAAACCATCCATGGTTACGCTTTGCTTTTCTTTGGTATCGCGGCGGGCCAGTTCAACGGTATTGTTTTCGAGATCGCGCATGCCAATGGCCATTCTAACAGGAACGCCCTTCAATTCATATTCGGCAAACTTCCAGCCGGGCCGTGCATTATCATTATCATCATATTTTACCCGTACGCCTAACGCCTTCAACTGCTTTACCAGCTCCTGCGCCTTTACATCTATTTTGGCTTTTTGTTCTTCGCCTTTATAAATAGGAACGATCACCACCTGGTGCGGAGCAATTCTGGGCGGCATTATCAACCCGTCATCATCACTGTGCGCCATTACCAGTGCGCCGATGAGGCGGGTGCTCATACCCCAGCTGGTTGCCCATACATAATCGAGCTTGTTTTCTTTATCGCTAAATTTTACATCGAATGCTTTGGCAAAATTCTGACCCAGAAAATGCGAGGTACCGGCCTGCAGCGCTTTGCCGTCCTGCATCAGGGCTTCAATGCAATAGGTATCTACCGCACCTGCAAAACGTTCACTTTCGGTTTTCACTCCTTTAATAACCGGTAAGGCCATCCAGTTTTCCACAAAATCGGCGTACACATTCAGCATCTGAACCGTTTCGGCAACCGCTTCCTGGGCGGTGGCGTGCGCGGTATGACCTTCCTGCCACAAAAATTCGGCTGTACGCAAAAACAAACGGGTGCGCATTTCCCAGCGCACAACATTCGCCCATTGGTTAATGAGCAAAGGCAGATCGCGGTACGACTGGATCCAGTTTTTGTATGTGTTCCAGATAATCGCTTCACTGGTTGGACGAACCACCAGCTCTTCTTCGAGCTTTGCTTCCGGGTCAACCATCAGGGCTCCTTTGCGGGAGGGATCGCTTTTTAACCGGTAATGCGTTACCACAGCACACTCCTTGGCAAATCCTTCGGCATTTTTTTCTTCGGCCTCGAACAAACTTTTCGGAACGAACAGCGGGAAATAGGCATTCACGTGCCCGGTATCTTTAAACATTTTATCGAGCGCATCGCGCATATTTTCCCATAGGGCAAATCCGTAGGGTTTAATAACCATACAGCCCCTTACGGCCGAATAATCGGCCAGGTCGCCTTTAATAACCAAATCGTTATACCATTGCGAATAGTCTGTGCTTCGGCTGGTGATCTCTTTGCTCATGTATATATTTATTTAATATATTTTAGGTTTGCCGGCTTCTGACTTCCGACTTCGGACTTCAGACTTCTAATTTTCAGCTTCTGTCCTCATTATCAACCGGTTCATCGATAAACTTTAACATTCGGCTTGCAACAAATTCCTATATGCGCCTGTCTTTTTATCGTAACTTTAATTCGGAAAAACGCAAAAGTAGCACTTCACACTGTAAAACGTTAAAACCATTACTATGAGGCTCCCAAATATACTTCCTGCAGTTTTGGCGATAGTTGCCTTATCCGGTTGTTCGGTATATCGTTCAGGCCAAACTCCTGATGATGTATATTATTCACCCGGCCGTTCAGAAGACTCCTATGTTACGGCAAATAAAGACAACCGCCGCAGCGGACGCAATGATTCCTATTATACCAATCCCGATGATAATTACCTGCGCATGCGGGTTCGCGACCGTTACCGCTGGAGCAGCTTCGACGATTACTCCTATATGAACGACTGGCAGTACAATGGCGGTTATAACGGATACTACAGCCCTTATTCATCGTACTATAGTCCGTATTCGGCGTATTCATATTACAGCCCCTATGGATTTAATTCATACTGGAGCAGCTACTATTACTGGAACAGTTATTACAACCCATATTGTCCCGGCATCATTGTGGTAAGCCCCAAAACCAACCCGGTGGTGTATAACAACGTTCGCAATTTTAACATGAACAGTTATACCAATAACGCGTATAATAACAAGAACCCGGGCGGCAGAGTGATGTACGGAACAACACCACGCGCCAGCTACAACAATACAAACAGCAACAGCAATAACAACGGTTTGGGCGGTTCGCTGCGCAGGGTATTCTCGAACAGCAATAGCGAAAGTTATTATAATCCGTCATCATCTTCTTCATCCTCATCAGGTTCGTCTTCTAACGCACCCGTGAGAACGTATTCGCCCTCTTCATCGTCGTCGGGCAGCAGCTCTTCATCCGGCGCACGCAGCAGCAGCGGAAGCAGTGGTGGCAGTAGTGGTGGCAGCAGCGGCGGCAGCAGACCAGGCAGAGGCGGGAATTAATGCAAATTCAAACTCATTTATATATTGCTAAAATACTTGTAAGCAGTTGGCGTAATTTAATGGCCAACTGCTTACCTGAATATTGTTGTGTATAATACGAAAAGATGAAAAACACCTTTATAGTAGCTTTTATATTACTAACAGGTCAGCAGGCAATGACCCAGTTACCCGAAGATGCGCTTCGTATGAGCTGGAACGCGCCATCGGGTACTGCGCGCAACCAGGCCATCGGTGGCGCCATGGGATCGCTGGGTGGAGAAATTACTTCGATGTTCGTAAACCCTGCCGGCTTAGGTTTTTTTAAAGTAAGTGAAATAGTGCTTACACCGGGCTTAAATTTTGCGAGAAGCAAAAGCAATTACCGCGAAACAGATGCAAAGAGCAACCGGCTGTCGCGTTTTAATATCAACGCCTCAGGATTTGTGGTTGCCACCAATGATCCCGGCAGTAAATGGACGAGCAAGGCTTTCAGCATAGCCGTTAACCGCGTGGCCAATTTTAATAACACCATCTATTATAAAGGAAATAACAATTTCAGCTCTTACTCTGAAGCATTTTCAGAAGAATTTTCACGTTCAGGGCTGACTATCGACGAGGTAAGAAACAGTTCCTTATCGATGGGCACCAAAATGGCTATTTATACTTACCTGATCGATACAGCCACTATAAACGGACAAGTACAGGTTATTGGCAAGCCGGAATACCTTAATTCGGTTAACCAGGAAAATAAAGTCACAACCCGCGGCGGCATTACCGAAGTAGCGATCGGTTTTGCATCGAACATGGAAGATAAATTGTACATCGGCGGAAGTATTGGTGTGCCCATTGTAAGCTATGAAAGAAGAACAACCTTTATTGAATCGGATCCCGATAAAAGCACCAATAACAATTTTGGGTATTCGCGTTTTGAAGAGAAGCTCATTTCACGGGGAGCAGGTTTGAATGCCAAACTGGGCGTGATCTTTAAACCGGCGCAGGCAATGCGTTTTGGTATTGCTATACATACCCCTACCCTATACGGATTGAAAGATAAAATAAGTGGTAAAATGGTTACTGATGTAGAAAAGCTATTTGGCCCCAACGATCCCGGTGTAGACAGCGTTACCTCTGACTATTATTACGGCAGCACGGGCGCCATTTACAAATATGATCTGGTATCGCCCTGGAAGTTTTTAGTGAGCGGCGCCTTTGTTTTTAGCGAAGTGGAAGATGTTACCAAACAAAGAGGTTTTATTACTGCCGATGTTGAATATGTTACCCATGGATCATCGCGTTTCAGCGCTGCCGAAGAAGGCGATGATGAAACCTATTTCAACAATGTAAACAAAGTGGTAAAGGCTTCTTATAAAGGCGCGTTTAATTTTCGTATAGGCGGTGAAGTGAAGTTTAATACCTTTATGACAAGACTGGGATTCGCTTATAATGGCAATCCGTACAAAGATGATGCATTAAAGGCGAAAAAAGTGAATGTGAGCGGCGGGCTCGGTTATCGCAACAAAGGCATCTTTATTGACCTCACTTATGTGCATAGCCTTATTACAGATACCAACTTTCCCTATCGCTTAAGCGACAAAGCCAACACATTTGCTGATGTGAAAAGTAAGATCAGAAGTATAATATTTACTATTGGGTTTAAAATCTAAACTAAGAGGTTATAAGAGATGAAAGAGAAAAAAAGAGGATGCTCTTAGCTTATAAAATAAACCCCGGCCTGACGGACCGGGGTTCCTGCTTAAAGGTTGCAATCATTACCTTTTAACCTTTCACAGTTTTCATGGGTTTCGTTCTACGGATTAATTTACAGACAAAATCAAAAAACGGACAATTCGAAACGGACAAAAATGTAACCGGGTACGGATCAATTGTAGTAACGATTAGCCCTGTAAAAATGGAAATAAACCACCACAGATAAAAGTTAGCTACCGGCTATTGTTACGGAGTATTAACAAAACTTAGCATTGGTTAGGTAAAAATGCTTACCGTTACTCTTTGGAGAGCAGCGAACCACGGATTTGTGCCGTCTTCGGCGACACAAATCCGTGGCAAAAATTATTTGTGGCTTTATTTTGTGGTTTTATCAGGAAAACCGGCGTTGTTATTGGCAGATGTGCCAACAGTTTGCGGCAACTCAACAGGCGCGTTGTTCCACTGATCGTTGTAGTAAGCAACGTTGCTGAAATTAACGCCGGATGCATTTTTACATTTTATCACAAATTCATTGTTGTTAGGCCGAACCATTTTTACATTCGATATGGTGGCGCCGATCACATCATCAAAAAACAACACATACCGGCTATCGCGATTTTCGTAATTGAACGAACTTTCTTTTATAGTAATGCCCGCAACATGCCGCGCCCAAAGTCCGTATGAAGGTTGTACTTTTAAATTGGAGGCATTGTACTGGCCTACGCCCAGTTCGGGCGGCGTGGCGGCTGTATCTGCTAACGCATTGCCGCCTTTTACCAGCACATGCACATCATTGAATTCAATATTTTTAATATACCCGGTATGTTTACCGTTGGGCAGCGTGAAATCAAGACCGCCTTTTACATCCGCAGCAGCGGGCAAACTATAACCGGCAATTATAGGTGTTGCCCTGCGCTGTTTACCATCATATTGCGCCCATCTTTTACCATTGAACGAACTGCCGGCATATACTTCGTA
>Ga0114129_10013498_pt1 | contig 11642 bp, 7 predicted proteins | sample RhiMetdeltSRZDD1_FD_80071 | JGI IMG/M metagenome (GOLD analysis project Ga0114129, IMG submission 80071) | Populus rhizosphere microbial communities from Tennessee, USA - Rhizosphere MetaG P. deltoides SRZDD1 (version 2) (version 2) | ecosystem: Host-associated > Plants > Roots > Rhizosphere >... | reverse complement strand
GGCTTCTGGGACCGGTCTTTCCACTTCCGAAAGCCACGGTCGAGCTTGAAGAGCTCGGTGAGTGCGGCGCCGACAACTTCTCCTTCGGTGGGTTTGTCTCCGCTGGCCGACTCAACGTAGCTAATGTACTTGGCAAGTTCATCGAGCTGTCGTGTGTTCACATCACATTTCAATGACTGGAAGCGCTGGACACTGACCAGCGGATAGTTGCTCTCCGGTAGATTATTTGCTCGTCTGCTCATACCTCCTCCTGATCATTCGTTGATATATTTGTCGAGCGCAGGTTAGCGTTACGCAGATATCGTAGCTGTCTCTTGAGCGCATCTTTGGTTAAGCCGAGTCGCTCAGCTGCAGCGGTTCGACTGGGGTACTGAGTGATTGCTGCTTTAAGTACGTCGAGCTTAACTCGCCTCATGTAAGCTGTGATTGTTTCATCTTCGCAAAGTTCCGATGTGTTGGGGGGCAGCACTAGTTTCGCTTCGGTGTGTGTGTTCGAGCGGGTCCGGAGAATTAGGCTGGCAGTGCCCGGATGTATGCCGAGCACGTTCTCCACATCGGCCCGTGTTATCGTCGAAGCACTCGCGACGACGATCAAGCGATTCATTACGTTCTCAAGCTCCCGTACGTTGCCGTGCCAGTCATGACTTGCCAGTGCGCTCAACGCATCTTCCTCGATGGTCATGGGTAGCGGATGGCAAGCTAGGCTCGAAAGCTTGGCGAGAAAATGGTTGGCCAATGACGGTATGTCTGCCCGTCTCTCTCTGAGCGGAGCGACTTGAATCTCGAAGGTTGAAATACGGTAATAGAGGTCCTGCCGGAATCGACCCTCCGCTATCATGCTCTTTAAATCCCGGTTGGTTGCTGCAATCACCCGGACATCAACCTTGATATGTCGCGTGGCACCTACGCGCACAATCTCTTTCTCTTGGAGGGCTCTGAGCAGTTTGACTTGGGCCGTGAGTGGCATTTCACCTATTTCGTCCAAGAAGATCGTACCGCCGTTGGCTGCCTCGAAGAGCCCGCGCTTGTCAGAGGAGGCACCAGTGAAGGAGCCTTTCTCGTGACCGAAAAGAATGGCTTCAGCGAGAGCGTCGGGCATTGCTCCGCAGTTGAGTGGCACGAACGGTCCCTTGGCTCGCCTAGAATTCTCCTGGATGGATCGTGCTACGAGTTCCTTGCCGGTACCTGATTCTCCACGGATTAGAACAGAGCGTCGTGTGGTGCGACTTTCAGAACTAGGGTCGTGAGCTCTTGCATCACTGTTGAGTGTCCTATGATCCCGTCAAGTGTTGCTGACATGGTCTTCGCTATGCTCGTCGTTCTTTCGTCCGCCAGAATGGCGCGCGATTGAATGCATCTCGTCCGCGCCTTGACGTCTGCCAACCTCAGCGAACCCGCAAGCCGAATCGCTGGAGGATCGATTCCGTAAATTGATATCCTTGTATAAAAGACGGTGACTGTCGCTGATTCTTCCAGCCTCCACGGAGGCCTTGTCGTTGCTCGGAAGTCCTTTGTTGTTAGGTGTGAGACGGGCGTCGGCTACCTACCAGCGATGAAGGCTCGGAGGCTCCGCGCGAGTCACGTTTGGGGTTCTCTTGCTACTGCTCGGCGACAATTAGGAATACAGATTCGGGGCGCTACGTTCTCGCGCGAGGCCTAACTTTAATGGGAAGTTTCGGACAGAAACGAAGATCAGACAAGCCCGATTCTGATCTGACCTTTGATTTACTAACAAAATAACCGACCAAAGTTAGCTCTATCGGTAATACACTAGGTGTAGATGAAGGTGTAGACGAAAGAAAAGGCTACCATTCCGGTAGCCGTAATTGGTACAATTAAAAGTGAGCCGTGCAGGACTCGAACCTGCGACCCGCTGGTTAAAAGCCAGCTGCTCTACCACCTGAGCTAACGGCCCATTCTGATTTCAAAACACCCGGCAGCATGTCGCGTCCCTACCCGCCGATTGCTCAACCGATGTTAGCCGACTCCAATTTCACGCGTCAACCTGAGTCTCTTGCCGGCCCAACACTGTCACGGTTGACAAACGAAATCGATTTCAATATAAGCTAGCCGGACTAGCACTAAAGGTTAATTAATAATTCGACTGATCCGAGGCGGAATCAGAGTCAGGTCTCGTAGCCGGTCGGTGATGTGCCCAAGCAGCGCTTTGCTGCTTTCATTTTGCTTCCTGACTGAACACGTGTGCAGGAATGGCGCTGACCTCAATCAAAGATATTGCGCGGGCGGCCAAGGTCTCACACTCGACTGTTTCGCGGGCCTTGCATAACAGTGCGCTGGTCAATCGCGAAACGGCGGAACGGATTCGACAGATCGCTGACGAGAAGGGCTATCGGCCCAGCGCCGTCGCTCGCAGCCTGGTCACACAACGGACGAAGACCATCGGAGTCGTCGTGACCAGCATCGCCGATCCGTTTATCGCCGAGGTGGTGAGCGGCGTCGAGGAAGTGGCCAACGACCACGGCTACTCGGTGTTTCTGGCAAATTCCGATGCTCATCCGGATCGCGAAGTCAAAGTTGTGCACTCGTTTCACGAGCGGCGGGTTGATGGCATTTTGGTGACAGCTTCGCGAGTCGGCGCGCTCTACATGCCATTGCTCACTCAGATGAGAGTTCCGACTGTACTCATCAACAACCAGCATCCGGGCGAGTTCGTTCACTCGGTGATGGTTGACAACCCGACCGCCAGCCGGCAGGCAGCCGAGCACCTCATCAGCCTCGGACACAAACGTATCGCTTATATCGGCGATCAATTCGGATTTCAGTCGGACACCGAACGATTCGCCGGATATCGCAGCGCGCTTGAAATGGCAGACGCGCCATTCTTGCCCGAACTGGTAGCTCACGGCGACGGCAAATCTGAAGGCGGCATGCTGGCGATGGAACGGCTCCTCGCTCTTGCCGAGCCGCCAACGGCCGTCTTTTGCTACAACGACATGTCGGCGCTTGGCGCGTTGCGAGCGATCCACGCGCACGGCTTGCGAGTGCCCGAAGACATTTCAGTGGTCGGCTTCGACGATCTCTTTATCGCCTCTTACACGCATCCGGCGCTCACCACGATCAGCCAGCCGATGCGGCACATGGGGCGGATGGCGATGGAGATATTGCTCGAGCTGTTCTCGGGCCAAAACTCGAAAACCAATATCAAGGTTCAAGGTCAGTTGATAGTGCGGGAGTCAACGGCCCCGCCAAGGATCTCAAAGTTGAAAGAGGCAGCGGATGCCGCAGCTCGATAGAGAATTGCTGATTCGCCCAGGGGCCGCAAGCACCAGGTCAGGCGAGACAATCGTAGTGACGCCGGAAACATGCGGCTTTGACTACCTGACGTTTCGCGCACGCCGATTGGCCAAAGGCGAGAGTCTTGCCGGCGAAACTGGGGCGAGCGAACTGGGGCTGGTGGTCCTGGGCGGAAGCTGTTCGGTGGAATCATCCGAGGGCTCGTGGTTCAATTTCGGCCATCGTGCACACGTGTTCAGTGGCTTGCCTCACGCGCTCTATTTGCCTATCGAAACCACGTTCACGGTGCGCGCAGAAGCTGACTGCGAGCTGGCATTCTGCTATTGCCGAGCGGAACTCAGGTATCCCGCGCACCTCGTCACGCCCGATGAAGTCGAAGTGGAAGTTCGCGGAGGCGCGAATGCCACCCGGCAGATCAATCACATCCTGAAGCCCGAGTTTCCTGCGCAGCGGCTGCTGATAGTCGAGGTCTACACGCCCAGCGGAAACTGGTCCAGCTATCCGCCTCACAAGCACGACGTTCACAATCCGCTGGAGGAGGTGGATCTGGAGGAGATTTATTACTACAAGGTGAATCACCCGGACGGCTACGCGATCCAGAAGGTCTACACGCCGGACCGGCGGATCGACGCGACGCTCACGGTGCGCGACGGCGAGCTTGTGCTGATTCCCGAAGGCTATCATCCGGTCGTGGCCGCGCACGGCTACGACGTTTATTACTTGAATGCGCTTGCGGGCAGCGCGCGATCAATGGCGGCGTCGGACGATCCGGCTTACGCCTGGGTCCGGCAAACGTGGAAAGAGAAAGACCCGCGCGTGCCGGTGGTGACTCGCCAGATGGAGCCGTGATGAGCAACCGCAGCTATGACATTTTGGCGATGGGCCGCAGCTCGATTGATCTGTACGCGAACGAAATTGGAGCGCCCTTCACGGAAATCAAGAGCTTCGCAGCGTACGTTGGCGGGTGTCCGACCAACATCAGCGTCGGCACGCGGCGGCTCGGCTTGCGCTCTGTTGTGCTCACTGCGGTTGGCGAGGACCCGGTGGGAGATTTCATTCTGAGTTTTTTGAAGCGAGAAGGCGTCGTCACGCGCTTCGTTCCGCGCAAGCCGGGCCATCGAACAAGTGCGGTGATACTGGGCATCGAGCCGCCGGATAGATTCCCGCTGGTCTATTATCGCGACAATTGCGCGGACATCGAACTGACGATTGATGACGCGCTTGCAGCGCCGATAGCCGATAGCCGCGCGCTGTTGATCTCGGGCACCGGCCTCAGCCGGGAACCTTCTCGCAGCGCGACGCTGTTTGCCGCCGAGCAAGCGAAAGCCTACGGCACCGCGGTGATTCTCGACTTGGATTTTCGTCCCGACCAGTGGCACGACGCACGGGCTTACGGCGTGACGATGCGCAGGGCGCTCGGTCTCGCCGATGTAGTAATCGGCACAGAAGATGAAACCAAGGCGGCCGCGCTTACTGACGCGGGCGCGGTTTCGATTGCGCACTCGCAAGTCTCGGATGCTCACGTGCGCGGGGACGTCGAGCAAGCGGTCAAGGCGGTGCTTGCTTGCGGCCCGGAAGCGCTTGTCTTGAAATGCGGCGCGGAAAGAACGGTTGTCCGCCTGCGCAACGGCGAAGCGATCGAGGCCGCGCCGTTCCCGGTCGAGGTCTACAACATCCTCGGCGCGGGCGACGCCTTTGCGAGTGGCTTTCTTTACGGTTACCTCAAGGGATGGGATTGGCGTCGAGCGGCGCGGATGGGCAATGCCTGCGGCGCGATTGTGGTCACGCGACACGGTTGTGCGAACTTCATGCCTTACGAACAAGAAGCGCTTGACTTCGTCGCCGAGCGGGGAGGGTTCTAGGTGAAATCTTTCAACTCCGAAGATTTCCTCCCCGAGCCGTTGTTGGCGCGACTCACAGAGATTCGTGTCAAAGATCCGGAGTATCCGGTCCGCGTGGCTAAGGCGCGCGAGCGGCGCGGACGGATGACCACCGACGGCAAGCTCAATATTCTGGCTGCGGATCACCCCGCTCGCCGTGTGACCAAGGTCGGCGACAATCCGCTGGGAATGGCTGATCGCCACGATTACCTCGCTCGCATAATGCGCGTGTTGATGAGCGGGGATGTGGACGGCGTGATGGCGACAATGGACGTCATTGAAGACCTGCTGATTCTGCATGATCTGTCCGGTGACGTCGATTTCCTAAACAACAAGTTATTGATCGCGAGTTTGAATCGCGGCGGCCTGGCGGGCGCCAGTTGGGAGATGGATGATCCCATGACCGGCCCGTCTTCGGCGGCTTGCGAGGAATGGAATCTGGACGGCGCGAAGATTCTTATGCGCGTATGCGACGACGAGCCGGAGTCTCTCAAGACGATGGTCGCCGCGGCCGGCGCAATCACCCAACTCAATGCGCTCCGGCTCCCGGTATTTCTTGAACCCTTGCCCGTGGTCAAAACCGAGAAGGGATACAAAGTCGCCAAGACCGCCGAAGCGCTTGCAAAGATCGCAGGCGTAGCGTCGGCGTTGGGCGACAGCAGCCGATATCTGTGGCTCAAGCTGCCGTATTGTGAGAATTACGACGTTGTCGCGCGCGCAACCACGCTGCCGATCTTGCTGTTGGGCGGCGAATCGGCCGGTGATCCCGCTGCGTTTCTTCGTGAAGTCGCGGCAGGGCTCGCCGCCGGCTCAAATGTGCGCGGCGCCTTAGTTGGGCGCAACGTGCTTTATCCCGGCGATGAAGATCCGCTGGTCGCGGCCCAAGCCGTGGGCGGAATAATTCACAGAGGGTGGAAGGTCGAAGAGGCGCTGGCTCTGGCGCGAGGCGTCGTGAGCGGCGACCAAGTTATGGGACGATTGTACTGAGCTATGACTTATTAAGGCGGAATTCGGGTTCAAGTCGCCGGGAATTCACATCCGCGTGCAAGGATGTCTTCTCACCCATTGATTCGGAGGCCGACAGTTGAAGACGCGACGGTTAACGATGGCCCAGGCGCTGGTGAGTTTTCTAACGCACCAGTACGTCGAGCGCGATGGACACGTGTCCGCCTTCTTTGCCGGCATGTGGGGGATCTTCGGTCACGGCAACGTGGCGGGCATCGGTCAGGCATTGCAGCAAACCTCTGACTTTCGCTACTACTTGCCGCGCAACGAACAAGCGATGGTGCACACGGCAACGGCCTTCGCCAAGATGAGCAACCGGCTGCGTGCGTTCGCTTGCACTTCTTCGATCGGACCGGGAGCAACGAATATGATCACCGGCGCGGCGACGGCTACAGTCAATCGGCTGCCGGTGCTGTTGCTGCCTGGAGACATCTTCGCGCGCCGCAACGTTGCGCCAGTCTTACAACAGCTCGAGTCCGAACATACGCAGGACATCTCGGTCAACGATGCGTTCAAACCAGTCTCGCGGTATTGGGATCGGATCAATCGCGCGGACCAGCTTCCCTTCGCGCTGATGGAAGCGCTGCGCGTGCTGACTTCTCCGGCTGAGACGGGCGCGGTGACGCTCGCGCTGCCGCAAGACGTGCAAGCGGAAGCGTGGGATTATCCGGAAGAACTGTTTGACAAACGCGTCTGGCACATCGCGCGACCGAGGTCCGATCGAGCACTGTTTGAACGAGCGGGACAGTGGATTCGTGAGTCGAAGCGCCCATTGATTATCGCCGGCGGCGGAGTGATCTACAGCGGAGCAAGCGCGGCGCTCGCGCGCTTTGTGGAGCGAACAGGCATTCCCGTCGGCGAGACACAGGCGGGCAAAGGCTCGCTCGCATTCGATCATCCGCAAAACCTCGAAGCGATCGGCGTAACCGGAACGCCCGGAGCCAACATCATCGCTCGTGAAGCAGATCTTGTGATCGCAATCGGCACGCGCCTCGGCGATTTCACGACGGCTTCCAAGACGGCGTTTCAGAATCCGGACGTTCGATTCATCAACATAAACGTCGCGGCGTTTGATGCTCATAAACACTCGGCGCTGCCGCTCATTGCGGATGCGCGGGCGGCGCTGGAGGAATTGACTGAAGCGCTTGAAGGATATCGAGTGAGCGACGAGTACGCGGCGCGAATAACGCATTTCAAAGAGCAATGGTCGGCGGAGAGAGAGCGATTGTTCAATCTCCGTCACGGCCCGCCGATCAGTCAAAGCGAAGTCATCGGCGCGGTCGACAACTTTTCTCGTCCGCAAGATGTCGTCGTCTGCGCGGCAGGCAGTTTGCCCGGCGATCTGCACAAGCTTTGGCGGGCGCGCGACGTGAAAGCCTATCACCTCGAGTACGGTTACTCGTGCATGGGTTACGAGATTGCGGGTGGGCTCGGCGTTAAGATGGCCGACCCGTCGCGCGAAGTGTACGTGATGGTCGGCGATGGTTCTTACTTGATGATGTCGTCCGAGATCGCGACTTCAATCCAGGAAGGCACCAAACTGAACATCGTGGTGTTGGACAATCACGGCTTTTCAAGCATTGGCGGGTTGTCGCAGTCGGTCGGGTCGGAGGGCTTTGGCACTGACTATCGCTATCGCCGCGAGGACACCGGTCAACTGGATGGCGAGCCGCTGCGCGTCAACTTTGCGGCGAACGCCGAGAGCCTGGGGGCACACACGATTCGCGCGGTTACTCGAGACGACTTCGAGCGAGCGTTAGACACGGCTCGCCGAAATGATCGCACCACGGTGATCGTTGTTGAAGTCGACAAAGAGATGCGCGTGCCCGGCTACGAGTCCTGGTGGGACGTGCCCGTGGCGGAAGCTTCGGAAGTTGAGGCTGTCAGGCGAGCTCGAGCGCAGTATGAAAAGGCGACGAAGAAGGAACGGTATTTTTTGTAGCAGTGTAGCGCAGACTGTCTAGTCTGCGCATGAGCGGATCGAGCCGAATTTGGACCAGCGCAGACTAGACAGTCTACGCTACATCAAGGGGGATAGGACGATGGCAGCGACTAATGGTGACTTGTCTAACTACATTGACGGTCAATGGCAGCGGTCAGATGCGAGCGAATACCTTGAGGTCATCAACCCGGCGACTGCCGAGTCGATCGCACGCGTGCCGCTTGGCGGTGAGGGGGATGTAGGCGCCGCGGTGGACGCGGCCGCGAAGGCTTTTCCCGGCTGGCGACGCACGCCGCCAGAGGAGCGGATTCAGTTTCTGTTCAAGCTGAAGCAATTGCTCGAGGACCACTTCGATGACATCGGCCGTCTGACCACGATGGAAAACGGAAAGACGCTTACCGAGGCGAAAGCGGAAGTCCGTCGAAGCATAGAGAACGTCGAGGTGGCGTGCGGCATTCCGACGCTGATGCAGGGCTACAACCTTGAAGACGTCGCTCGTGGAATTGATGAAACGATGATTCGCCAGCCGCTCGGCGTGGTCGCGGCTATCACGCCGTTCAACTTTCCGGTGATGGTGCCGTTCTGGTTCTTGCCCTACGCGATCGCTTGCGGCAATACGTTCGTCTTGAAGCCATCCGAGCGAGTTCCGGTTTCGATGCAGCGAGTTTTCGAGTTGATCGATCAACTGGGGTTGCCTGCTGGAGTGATCAACATGGTCAACGGCGGCAAAGCTGCGGTTGATGCGTTGCTCGATCACCCCGCCGTTCGAGCGGTCAGTTTTGTCGGCTCAACTCCGATCGCCAGATACGTCTATTCTCGCGGATCGTCGAACGGGAAGCGCGTGCAGGCTCAGGGCGGAGCCAAGAACCACGTGGTCGTGTTGCCGGATGCGGACATGGAAATGACGGCACAGATTATCAACGACAGCGCGTTCGGGTGCGCCGGACAGCGCTGCCTGGCGGTCTCAACCGCGGTGACGATCGGCGAAGCGCAACGCACATTCACCGAAGCCATCACCGACCTCGCTTCTCATGTCGACGTGAATTATGGCCTCGAAGAAGGCGCGCAGATGGGTCCCGTAATTACCCGAGAGAGCAAAGCCCGTATCGAGGGATTGATTGCCAAGGGCGCGGGCGAAGGCGCGACTGTCCTTCTCGACGGCAGAAACGCCAGGATCGCGAAGTATGAGAGCGGCAATTTCGTGAAGCCGACCATTCTGGATAATGTGCCCCGTGACGGTGAGATTTCAAAGACCGAGATATTCGGGCCGGTGCTCAGCGTCATTCACGCACAGACGGTTGAAGAGTCGATAGAGATTCTGGCTCAGAGCCCATACGGCAACGCTGCTTCGATCTTCACATCGAGCGGCGCGGCAGCCCGCAAGTTTCGCTACGAGGCGCCCGCGGGCAACATCGGAATCAACATCGGCGTGGCTGCGCCGATGGCCTATTTCCCATTCAGCGGGTGGAAGGACAGCTTCTTCGGCGTCGAGCACGCCCAGGGCCGCGATGGCGTCGAGTTTTATACGGAGAAGAAAGTGGTGATCGAGCGCTGGCCAAAGGAATGGTCGCGAAAGTTTTGATTAAATTTATTTCGCCGGTTGCTAGCCGGGCGCTGCCTTGGTTGGTAGCTGATTCGACTTACCCTTAACGTTGGGCATCAGAGAATGCCCATTGAGCTAGTAAGGAGAGAATATGCTGAGAAGAGCACCATTCCGCATTGTAAGCATGTCGCTTCTTTGTGTGAGCCTGGTCGTTCAAGGGTTAGCCCAGGTTCACACCGCGAGTCTTACCGGGTTAGTCACCGACCCGCAAGGCGGGGTCGTGGACAACGCGGTAGTGACGGCAAAGAATAAAGCGACCAACGTAGAACAGACGGCCAAGAGCGATTCATCAGGCTACTACACCTTTGCAACGTTGTCGGTGGGCACTTACACGTTGGCCGTTGAGTATAAAGGCTTCAAGAAGGCAGTACGCGACAACGTGGCGCTCGAAGTAGGCCAGAAGGCGCGGCTGGATTTCACGCTGGAAGTCGGAGCTGTGACCGAGTCGGTGATGGTGGAGGCAGGCGCTCCGCTGTTAACCACTCAGGAAGCCTCAACCGGCGGGGTGATCGAGAACAGCTCGATCGCTAACCTGCCGCTCGCAGCGCGCAACTGGGATGACCTGCTTGCTATGGTTCCCGGCGTGCAGGCTGACCGCTTTACCGAACAGGGCGGCGGCACGGCCAACGGTCGAACCGGCGGAGCCAACGTTCACGGAGTTCGGTCGCTGCAGAACAACTTTATCCTGGACGGCGTGGATAACAACTCGATTTCCGAGAATGTTCAAGAGCTGACCACGCAAGTGGTGAGACCTTCGGTGGACTCGATCCAGGAATTCAAGGTCACCACCAATCCATATTCGTCGGAGAACGGCCGGAGCCCCGGCTCGCTGATTAGTGTTACCACCAAGAGCGGCGGGAACTCATTCCACGGCGCGCTCTATGAGTTCCATCGCAATCGCATCTTCGACGCCAACGATTTCTTCAGCAACCGCGCCGGCCTCAAGAAACCTCAGAACATCCAGAACCAGTTCGGCGGCAACCTCGGCGGCCGCGTGATCAAAGACCGGCTGTTCTTCTTCTACAACTACGAGGGGACGCGCGTGCGCAGGGGCGTGCTCCGACTCGGCAATGTGCCGACGGCCAACGAGCGGATCGGCGATTTTTCACCCGCAGCGGGGGCGGCCAATCGCGTGACATATGCCACGATCTTTGATCGGGTCGGCGACTGCCGGGCAAAGGCGCCTTCGGCTTTCAACGCCGACGGCTCGTTCAAGAACAACCAGATTCCGGCGGCATGCATTGATCCCCTTGCCGCGAAGATCGTGGGCTTGCTGCCCGGGCCGAACGTAGTTCCTGGATCGGGCGCACTCAACCAGCTCAACTTTGTTCGCGCGCCGGGCATAATCGATGACACCGACAGCCATAGCACGCGCGTCGATTGGCAGGCGGACTCGAGCAACAGCGTCTTCGTGCGGTACACCAACGTGGATCGGTTCCGCTATATTCCCGGGATCTTCGGCGGAATTCTGGATGGCACCGGCTCATCAGCCAATGGACGACTCTTCATGAAGGGGCAAGGAGCGGCCGTCGGATGGAACCGCCTGATCGGATCGAGGATGGTGAACGAGTTTCGATTGGGCTGGGGACGCAACGACTCGAGCGCAGTGCAAGATTCATTTGCCTTGGAGACAGCCAAGCAGTTCGGTTTCAATGGAGTGCCCGAGTCCACTGTTATCGGCGGAGGCATTCCCGGGATCAACATCGGAGCCCGCGGAGGAACCGTGGTGTATGGCGGTCAATCAGGCTTTGACCGCATCGGTTCGCCTGACTTCTTGCCCAAATTCCAAAAGACCAATCAGTTCCAATGGAGTGACGCCTTGAGCATCTCTCGCGGCGCTCATCAGATCAAGTTTGGAGCTGAAGTTCGCGCGCCGATGCGTAACATCTATCTCGACGTGCCCGCCACTCGCGGAAGCTTCAACTTTGACGGCAATCGCACCAGCAACCCCAGCCCT
>Ga0114129_10013496_pt1 | contig 11643 bp, 7 predicted proteins | sample RhiMetdeltSRZDD1_FD_80071 | JGI IMG/M metagenome (GOLD analysis project Ga0114129, IMG submission 80071) | Populus rhizosphere microbial communities from Tennessee, USA - Rhizosphere MetaG P. deltoides SRZDD1 (version 2) (version 2) | ecosystem: Host-associated > Plants > Roots > Rhizosphere >... | reverse complement strand
CCGCCACCGCCGTGGAAGATGGCGATCGTTACGTGGGTGGCGCTGTTGCCGATGGTCATCGCACTCGCCTATATCTTCGCGCCGTTCCGGCTGGCCTTCCTCGTGGAAGTCAGTCTGTCGACCGCCATTCCGGTCGCGATGCTGACGTGGGTCATCATGCCGCGTCTCACGCGACTGCTGTATCGATGGCTGTATCCCGCGGAACGGACGTGACCGCTGGTCAGCAACCGTCCGTTGCGAGGCCGGCCATCAACGACGCCATAACGCCAGCGTCGCGGCAGTCCACATCGAGCGGGTCGGCTTGGGAGCCACTGAAAACCGACTTGGCGTCCGCCGATGGGTCGCCCGGTCACGGAGTCGATCTCTGCAGCCTTGCGCATGCCGGAGATCGCCACACGCTGTCCGACAAACGGTTTGAGATCGCTTCCTCGGACCCCGCCGCAGGCAACGACGGGATGATGTGTACGCCCCCCCCGGCTGTAGCAGCGGTGGCGAAGAAGCGAAGGCGGCAAGAAACGATGAGGCTACTCTCGCGTGCTGAAGATTTTGCCGCACCGCTTGCAGGACCAGAGGATCACTCCGCCGCTATCGCTCATTTTGTCAACGTTGCGCCCCCCCGCATTGCGTGCACGGTGGATAACGTTGCGGAACCAACCACTTAGCCGCAACCCTATCGTTCTGGTCCATCGCGGCGCAGGACAACAACAGAACGCGCACGCACCGTGTAGGTCGCCGCTCCGAGTGTGGCCTCGTTTCCCAACTCGAAGATGTCTTCAGGGCTCGGCCGCGCGGTGTCGACGACGCGCCGCCATTCAGAGGCTTGGCCTTCGTGTACCGTGAAGCTGTGATCCTCCCAATGCCCGTTGATCATCACGTACAGATCGCCATCGCCAACCGACGCACCGCGGAGCGAATAGGCGAGACACCGTGACTCGCGCTCAAGATCGACCGGTCCCTCGGTCCCATGCCACGAGACGTCTTGACGCCAGAACGTGGGCCGCCCGATGCACGGGTGGGACTTGCGAAACGCAATCATCAGTTTGAAGAACCGGAACACTTCACGGTTGTCTTCCAGCCGCGCCCAATCGAGCCAGGTGATCTCGTTGTCCTGGTTGTACGGATTGTTGTTGCCGCGCTGCGTGTTCAGGAACTCGTCGCCGGCCACGATCATCGGGAGGCCGTTGGCGAGCATGAGCAGCGCACAGAAGTTCTTGGCCTGTTGTCGGCGCAGAGTGCGCACTGCTTCGGGCACGTTGACGTCGCCCTCGACGCCGCAGTTCCAGCTCAGGTTGTCGTTGGTGCCGTCCGTGTTGCCGTGACCGTTGGCCTCATTGTGTTTTCGGTCATAGGCCACCAGGTCGTAGAGGCAGAACCCGTCGTGGGCGGTGACGAAGTTGACGCTCTGGTGCGGGCGACACGTCTCGTGGAGGTGATCGGGAAAGAGGTCGTCGCTGCCATAGAGACGCTGCATCAGAGCCCCGATCTTGCCTGGCTCGCCGCGCACGAACGACCGCACGTCATCGCGAAACTTGCCGTTCCACTGTAGCCATCCAATGCCGGGGAAGCCGCGACCGAGTTGATAGCTGCCGATGTCCCATGCCTCCGCCACGAGCCTGACGTTGAACAGGCGCGCGAGCAGGCTGAGTTCCGACACGAGAGAGGCTTCATGAACGTTCATTGTGCCGTCGGCCGCGCGCGAAAAGATCGAGGCGAGATCGAAGCGAAAACCATCCACACCCATCGTGCGCGCCCAGAAACGGAGGCTGTCGAGCACGAGGACGCGCGTGCCGGGATGCCCGGTGCGCACCGTGTTCCCGCAGCCAGTATCGTCGATGTAGTGTCGCCGGTCCGGCGTGAGCAGGTAGTAGCTGCTGTTGTCCACGCCGCGGTAACTGTACGTCGGTCCGGCCTCGTCGCCTTCGGCCGTGTGGTTGTAGACCACGTCGAGCCACACCTCGATACCCGCCGCGTGGAACGCCTGCACCATCGTCCGGAATTCTTCGAACGCCTCGCCATGCGCGTACGACTGGTGGGGCGAGAAGAAGTGCAGCGTCATGTAGCCCCAGTAGTTGCGTTCCTGCGGATCGAACTGGTGCACCGGCAGCAACTCGACGACCGTGACGCCCAGGTCCTTGAGGTAGGGAATCTTTTCGGTCACGCCGGCAAAGGTGCCGCGCTTCGCGGGTGTGACTCCGGAATTTCCGCGCGCGGTGAAGCCTTTGACGTGCAGTTCATAGATGATGGCGTCCCGGCAGGTGTATCGAGGGGCCGCCTCGGACGGAAGGGCCACAGTCCTCTTGTCCGGCAGACGGCCCAGCGGCGCACGTCCGTCGGTAGGGCCTGCGCGGGCGCACGCTTCGCGGCTGAACCCTCGCGGAAAAAAGACAGATGGCGCGTACGGATCGAGCAGAATCTTCTCCGGATCGAAGCGCAGTCCGTGCTCGGGTTCGTGCGGCCCTTCGACCCGATAGGCGTAGAGCGTGGCCCCGAGAAGTTCGCTCGCCGGGATGCGGCAATGCCAGACGTTCCCCGTTTTGTGCGCTGGATGCCGGAAACGAAATTCAAAGACCGGCCTGACCGGGTCCTCCTCCGTGTAGCAGACCAGCGTGACGCCGGTGGCGTGCCTCGAGTAGAGGGAAAAATTGAACGCCTCGTCCGCCTCCACCCACTGGACCCCGAACGGCCATGGACTTCCCGCAGTCACCTGTTGCGACTTCCCCTGTTTGGCGACCCCTTGCTGGGCTAATGGGTAGGCCGACACACCCTTGAAGACTGCCTTCGCACCGAGTTCCGCCTCGATCTTCATAGACGGTCACACCGCCGTGAGGCCTTCCGCCCTGAAGATGGCACACGCCTGCTCGGTCGCATCGTGAGACGGCGGCTTGACGGTACCCAGCGTGTACGGCAGGCCGAGCCGTTCCCACTTGAACCGGCCCATCTGGTGAAATGGCAGTACCTCGACGCGCTCGACGTTGCCTAAACCGGCCGCGAAGCGCGCGATGTGCCCGATGTCTCCGGCATCGTCGGTCAAGCCAGGAACCAGGACGAAACGAACCCAGACCTTGTGCTTGCGCGCGGCCAGGCGGCGCGCGAACTCGAGCGTCGGCTGGACGTCCATTCCCGTGAGGCGACGATGACGCTCCGGATCCCAGGTCTTGATCCCCAGCAGCACCAGGTCGATGGCGTCCAGCTCCTGATCCGTCAGCCGATCGCCCCAGTACCCGTTGGTTTCGATCGCCGTGTGGATACGCATGGCTTTGGCGGCCCTGAGAAGCTTCACCACAAAGGGACGCTGCATGAGCGGTTCGCCGCCATTGACCGTCAATCCGCCGGACATGATCTCGAGACCGACCCGGTACTTCTTCAGCTCTTCGGTCGCCCGTGCAACCGTGACGGGAATGCCGTTGCTCATCGTCCACGTGTCGGGGTTGTGGCAGTACAAGCATCGCCACGGGCACCCTGCCGTCCACGCGACGACGCGCACGCCGGGGCCATCGACAGTCGATCCGGTGGTGAATGAATGGAGGAATCCCATGTCGCCGGTCGCGAGCGCCGTCCGGACGTCGGTCTCTGGAACATCCGCTCCCAGATTCACCCGCATCTCGTAGGGGCTTGCCGCTTCGATGTTCATGACGCCGCGCCGTGGAAGGTGCGATTGATCACGTCCATCTGCTGCTCGCGGGTGAGCCGCACGAAGTTCACCGCGTAGCCCGACACCCGAATTGTCAGATGCGGATATTTCTCCGGATGATCCATGGCATCGACGAGCATGTCGCGGTTGAGCACGTTCACGTTCATGTGGAAGCCGGTCGCGCTGAAAAACGCATCGAGCATTGCCGTGAGATTGCGGACGCGGTCTTCCGCAAGCCGGCCCAGGCCTTCCGGAACGAGGGATGCCGTCAGGGATATGCCATCCGCTGCGTCGCGGTACGGAATCTTCGCGACCGAGGCCGCGGCGGCGTGAATGCCGTGGCTGTCGCGCCCGTGCATCGGGTTCGCGCCCGGCGCAAAGGGCTCGCCCTTCCGGCGTCCGTCAGGCGTGTTGCCGGTGCCTTTGCCGTACACGACATTCGACGTGATCGTCAGGATCGACTGCGTGTGGAGGGCATCGCGATACGTCGGATATTTCCGGAGCTTGTTCATGAACGTGCTGACCGCCCAGGTCGCCAACTGGTCCACCCGGTTGTCGTTGTTGCCGAACAGCGGAAAGGCCCCTTCGGTCTGATAATCGGTCACCAACCCGGTCGCGTCGCGAACGACGCGCACCCGCGCGTAGCGGACGGCCGAGAGACTGTCTGCGACCACCGACAGGCCCGCCATGCCGAAAGCCATCGTCCGCAGCGGCGCATAGTCGTGCAGCGCCATTTCGACGCGCTCGTACGCGTACTTGTCGTGCATGTAATGGATGACGTTCATGGCGTTGACGTACACGCCGGCGAGCCAATCCATCATTCGCTCGAACTTGTCGAGCACGTCGTCGAAGTCGAGTACTTCGCCCGTGACCGCTTCGAAAGCCGGCCCTACCCGCTCGCCGCTGAGCTCGTCCCTGCCGCCGTTGATCGCGTAGAGGAGGCATTTGGCGAGGTTGGCGCGGGCGCCGAAGAATTGCATCTGCTTGCCGACCGCCATCGGCGACACGCAGCAGGCGATGGCGCCGTCGTCGCCCCAGGTGCGCCGCATGATCTCGTCGCTCTCGAACTGGATCGAACTGGTGTCGATGGCCACCTTGGCGGCGAAGTGCCGGAAACCATCGGGAAGGCGCGGCGAATACCAGATCGTCAGGTTCGGCTCCGGCGCGGGGCCGAGGTTGGAGAGGGTCTGCAGGAAGCGGAAGCTGGTCCTCGACACCAGCGGCCGGCCGTCGTCGCCCATCCCGCCGATCGACTCGGTGACCCATGTGGGATCTCCGGCGAACAGCTCGTCGTACTCGGGCGTGCGCAGGAAGCGGACGATGCGAAGCTTGATGACGAAGTCGTCGACGATTTCCTGGACCTGTGACTCGGTGAGCAGACCCGAGGCCAGGTCGCGCGCGAAGTAGATATCGAGGAACGTGGAGGTGCGCCCGAGTGACATCGCGGCGCCGTTCTGTTCCTTGATCCCGGCCAGATAGCCGAAGTAGAGCCACTGGACGGCTTCCCGGGCGTTGCTCGCGGGGCCCGAGATGTCGAACCCGTATGTCGACGCCATCGTCTGCAGCTCTTTGAGGGCCCGTATCTGTTCGGCCAGCTCCTCGCGATCGCGAATCACGTCGTCGGTCGACATCGCGGAATCGAGCGCGTTCTTCTCCTCCTGCTTTCGCCGAACGAGACGGTCCACGCCGTAGAGCGCCACGCGCCGGTAGTCGCCGATGATCCGGCCGCGGCCGTACGCGTCGGGCAGTCCGGTCAGGAGATGGGAGGCCCGGCATCGCCTGATGTCGGCGGTATACGCATCGAAGACCCCGTCGTTGTGTGTCTTTCGATACTTGGTGAAGGCGTCCACGACGTGCGGGTCGGGCTCGTAGCCGTACGCCTTCAGCGCGTTGAGGACCATGCGCAGGCCGCCGTTGGGCATGATGGCGCGCTTCAGCGGCGCGTCGGTCTGCAGGCCGACGATGATTTCGTTGTCGCGGTCGATGTAGCCGGGCTTGTGGGCGGTGATGGAGCTGGGAACCTGGGAGACGTCGAGCACCCCTTTTCGTCTCTCCTCGACGAACAGCTCGTTGAGCGCGCCCCAGAGTTTCTGCGTGCGCGGGGTCGGGCCGGTCAGAAACGAGCCGTCACCGTCGTACGGCTCGTAGTTCTGTTGAATGAAATCGCGAACGTCGATTCCCTTCTGCCATAGCCCGGGTCGAAATCCCTGCCACGCGCCCGTCATGGTCGCGGCCTTCTTCTCGAGCGTCAGCGTCGCTGCCATAGGAACCCTCGTCTGAACGTCTTAGACTCGTGCCGCGGTCAGTCCCAGCAGTGCGCCGGTATGCCGGGCGATGACCAGTTCTTCGTTGGTCGGGATGACCCACGCGGACACCCGGCTTCCGGAGCGCGAGATCCGCGGTCCTCTTCTCTCATTCGCGTCGTCGTCCAGCTCGATGCCGAGCCAGGCGGATGCCGTGCAGATGCGCTTCCGGATCTCCACGGAGTTCTCACCGATCCCCGCGGTGAAGATCAGCCCGTCGATCCCTCCCAGGACGGCCGCGAGCGCGCCGATTTCTTTCGCCGCGCGATAGACGAAGTAGTCCACCGCGAGCCGCGCCCCGGGCTCGCTGCTCCCCAGCAGGACGCGCATGTCGTTGCTGATCCCGGATATGCCAAGGAGGCCAGACTTCTTGTAGAGGACGGTCTCGACCTCCTTGGCGGAAAGCGCCAGCTCCTGGAAGAGATAGAGGATCACGCCCGGGTCGATCGATCCGGGCCTCGTCCCCATGCAGAGACCGTCGACGGCCGTGAACCCGAGCGTGCTGTCCACACTCTTGCCGTCGTTGATCGCACAGAGGCTGGCTCCGCTGCCAAGGTGCGCGACGATCACTCGGCCGTGGGCGATGTCCGGCGCCGCGGTGGGGAGGACCGACGCGATGTACTCGTACGAAAGGCCGTGGAACCCGTAACGCTGCAGGCCGCCACCGCATAACTCGCGCGGCAGCGGAATCACCTGGGCAACGTCTGCTTGTCCGCGGTGAAAGCTCGTATCGAAACAGGCGACCTGACGTACGCCAGGCAGCCGCTCGATGACCGCGTCGATTGCCGCCAGGTTGTACGGCTGGTGGAGGGGCGCGAGCGGGACCAGCGCACGAAGATCCTCGAGAACCGTCGGTGTGACGATCGTCGGACGCGCATACCGGGCGCCGCCGTGGACGACACGATGGCCGACGCCGACGACGGTGCTGCCGTGGTAGTGCGAGCGGAGCCACACGGCAACCATATCGAGCGACCGGCGCCCATCCACGTGACTGTCCAGCCGGTCGTCGGCGATGCGGTTGCCGGCGCCATCGCTGGCCGTGAATCGCGGGGATGTCCCGATTCCGTCGATCTGCCCGCGTGCCTCCAGCCCCCAGGTTTCCGTTTCCGCCCTGTACAGCGAGAACTTGAGGCTCGACGAGCCGGCGTTGAGCACGAGCGCGAGGTCAATCATTGCTAACCCGTCGTTTGAAACTGCTGCCGTCGCGCGTGGGCCGTGAGCAGAGCCACAGCGCAACTGGCAAGCCTCGATCGAACGCTGTCGGCGCGGCTGGTCAGGATGATTGGCACGCGAGCGCCGAGGACGAGACCCGCACTGTCCGCATTGGCGAGAAAACTGAGCTGCTTGGCGAGCATGTTGCCCGACTCGAGATCCGGGACGAGGAGGATGTCCGGATCGCCAGCCACCTCCGATTCGATGCCCTTGATCCTCGCGGCTTCGCTGCTGATGGCGTTGTCGAACGCGAGAGGACCGTCGAGCAGGCCACCTTTGATTTGTCCCCGCTGGGCCATCTTGCACAACGCGGCCGCGTCGAGGGTCGCTTGCATCTTTGAATTGACCGTCTCGACGGCGGCAAGGATCGCGACCTTCGGTTTCTTCACACCGAGGGACACCGCCAGATCGATCGCGTTCTGGCAGATATCGACCTTGTCCTCCAGTGTCGGCGCAATGGTGATCGCCGCATCGGTAACGACAAGGACCTTGTGGTAGGTCGGGACGTCCATCAGGAACACGTGGCTGATCCGACGGCCCGTGCGCAGTCCCGTCTCTCTCGCGACGACGGCGCCCAGCAGCTCGTCGCTGTGGAGGCTTCCCTTCATCAGCAGCTCGGCCCTGCCTTGACGAACCAGTTCCACCGCTTTCGCCGCCGCGGCATGACTATGAGGCGCGTCGACAATCTGAAGGCGGCCAAGCTGGATGCGGTGCGCCTTCGCGGTCTCGCGGATCTTCGCCTCCGGGCCGACCAGAATCGGCACGATGAGCCCTCGCTCGCCGGCCTCGACCGCGCCCGCCAGAGCCGTGTGCTCGCACGGATGTGCGACAGCGGTCGGCACCGGCTCGAGGCCTCGACATCTAGTGAGCAGCGCTTCGTACTTTCCTGTTCCAGAAATGCGATCCATGGTCCTCTCGTGCGGTAACGCGTTCCGGCAGCCGCATCGCCCGTCCGGTTTCTTTCAGGAAGAACGTCAGAAGAATGGCGAGGCCGACGCCGAACAGCAGCGGCGTGAACGTCGTCTGGTAGTGTTCGAGCTGCATCTGCGGAAGGCCGCCGCTGGCGCGCAGCATGATCCAGCCGAAGACCGGCGTCAGCAATGCGCTGAAGGTGAAGTTCAGGAAGTTGACGACACCTGTTGCCGTGCCGCTCGCTTCCGGCGGGTTGGCTTCCTTGATGACCGTGTAGGGCAACATCGCGGCGCCGGAGGCGATTCCCGCGACCAGCCCGACGAGGTAAGGTGGGAACAGGGCCGTTCGCGCAAACAGGATCCAGGCAAGCGCTGCAAGCAGGACGCCACCGCCGGCGATGATGACCGGCTTGCGCCGGCCGATTCGATCTGAAATGAACCCGAGCAGCGGGCACCCGATGATCCACCCGATCGGCACCATCGAGGAGCGCAGCACCGCGGAGGCGTAGTCGAAACCGCGTGCCTCCTGGAGGTAGCGGACGCCCCAGATCATGTCGAAGATCGTCGTCGGGATGAAGAGCAGGCCGGCGATCATCCCGCAGAGGATCGATTGCGGATTCCGGAAGACCGTGACGAGCGCGCGCACGGCCGGCTTCACCCATGCGTCACTTCGTTGCACCGGCGTTGACGTCGGCAGGAACACGAGGAGCAGCGCGCTGATCACCAGGCCACCGATGCCCATCCCCAGCCAGAACGTGCTCCAGGAAACGCCCGCGCCGATCATCGGTCCGACGACGAACTGACCGGCGGAGCCGCCGGCCATCCCGAACATCTGTGTCGCTCCGATGAGCGTGGCGGCGCGAGAGGCGGGCAGGTTCGTGGTGACGATGTAGGCAGCGCCGATGAGCGCGAACACGCCCCCGGCACCCTGGAGAAGACGGCCGACGCTTGCGGCCTGGCTGTTGCCAGATGCGAACAGCAACGCCCCGATGCCAACCGTCGCGGCGCCAATCGGCACGACCCTCCGCGGGCCGAACCGATCCATGGCCACGCCTGCCACCAGGCTGAAGGGCGAGTAGCCGTAGTAGAACAGGCCGGCCATGGAGGCTACGCCCAGGGTGCTCAGGCCGAACGCGGCCGACAACTGCGGCATCATCACGGCCGGTGCCGATCGCAGCGCGTACTGATAGAAGTAGTAGACGGCGGTGATCAGCCACGCGACGACCGCCGTTCTCGCGCCGGTGCTCATGATTCGTCGCGCGACTGCGCAAGGAACATTCCTCAGGCGCGAAGCCGGCCAGTTGCCCACACACCCAGCAGAGCGCTCGACGATGTGACGACGTCCCGCGGAGGCAATGCCCTCCTGTCGGGAGTAACCCACCGCATATTGTGAGCACCCCCTTCTTCCTGGCCCCCTCCGGTCGATTCGGGCCGACTCCGCCGCAATCTCCTGCGATCGCCTCGCCAACGTTGTCTGGCCCGCGCGTTGCGAAATCGCGGTCACGCACAGCGCGCGAGTGGTCGAGTCCTAACCCGAAAGAAGCGAGGAGAGCGCCATGTTCACGAGAGAAGACGAGAGAGACGAAGACCGTGATCCGCTGGATCCCTCGGCGCAGGTGCCATCGGACATTCCGAGCGGCCTCAACCGCCGGAAGTTCATCATGCGCAGCGCCGTGATATCGGCGGCCGCGGTGATGAACGGCTGCTCACGATCGGAGACCGAACGAACCGCCCCTCCGCCAGCACCCGAATCCCCCCAGGCGGTCGGGACGACGGGAAAGACAAATGCGCCCGCTGTCCCGCTGTCCCCCGATCTGGACGTGGTGAAGAAGGAGAAGGGGCCCGTCCTGACGACGCTCGACGAGTTCTACAAGGTGGGACCCGGACCATCGAGCTCGCACACGATTGGTCCGATGCGCATTACCTACGATTTTTATCAGCGAGCCGCCAAACTGCCGGCCGACACACTCGCCAGGGCGACGAAGCTTCAGGTGAATTTGTTCGGCAGCCTCAGCGCGACGGGCAAGGGACACGGCACGGAGCGAGCCGCGCTCGCCGGGCTGGTCGGGAAGGAACCGGCCACGGTGGACCCGAAGTTTCTCGACGGCTTGCGAGACAACCCAGACCAGGTGTTCCCGGTGAAGCTCGGTAACAAGTCGGTCGACGTGAGCCTCAAGGACGTCATCTACGATGCGACCAAGGGCGACTTCAAACACCCGAACACGATGACCGTCAAGCTTCTCGCCGGCAACGAGGTGCTGCTCGAGCAGGAGTACTACTCGGTGGGCGGCGGATTCATCGAGTGGAAAGGGTATACGCCCCCGAAGAAGAACCCGCCGAAGTACCCGTTCATGACGATGAAGGAGCTGCGCGCCCACGCCGACAGCAACAACACGACGATCGCCAAGATCATGCTGGCCAACGAGATGTCGATCGCGGGCAAGTCGGAAGCGGAGATCAATGCCTTCATCGACAAGATCATCAACGCCATGGTCGCGACGGTGAAGTCCGGGCTGTCGATGCCGGAAGACGACGTGCTGCCAGGCCCGATCAAGCTGCACAGCAAGGCCGCAACCGTCTACAAGCGCGCCATGGACGACAAGTACGAAGCGGAACGCGGTATCGGCTCGCTGTCGGCATTTGCGTTGGCGGCATCGGAAGAAAACGGACGCGGCCACCTCGTGATCACGGCTCCGACCGGCGGGTCCGCCGGCGTGATGCCGTCGCTGGTCTATGGACTCCTCGAGGTCCGGAAGGTCGATCGGCAGAAGGTCCGTGACGGCATGCTCTCGGCTGCGGCCGTCGGCTATCTGTGCAAGCACCACGCGACGCTGTCTGCGGCGGAGGGCGGCTGCCAGGCGGAGATCGGCGTGGCATCGGCGATGGCCGCGGCATTGACCGCGACCGCGTACGACGCATCATCGCTGGTCGTCGAGAATGCGGCCGAATCGGCGCTGGAGCATCACCTGGGCATGACCTGCGACCCGGTTGCCGGGTACGTGCAGGTGCCGTGCATCGAGCGCTGCGCATTCGGGGCCGTCAAGGCCTGGACCGCCTTTGCGATCGCGAGCAACGAGATCGGGTCCAGGCACCGCGTCAATTTCGACGAAACCGTGATGGCGCTGGCCCAGACCGCCAAGGACATGAACAGCAAGTACAAGGAAACGAGCGAGGCCGGATTGGCCCAGTCGGTCACCCTCTGCTGATCGCGCACGCATCCGCGGGCGTCGCCGAGCGGAGCCGGCGTGGGCCGAACCGGGCCGGTTTCCGTTCCGAGCGCGCAATGCCCGTCCGGCAGGGAGGACAAGAAGAAAGATGGCCGACCAGCTGCCGGGAGAGGAAGACCTGGGCCGGCTGCCGACGGACAAGGAATTCGCCCGGCTTCAGCGGACCACGGTGCTGTACTACCTGCGCGAGACCAATCCGGACAATGGGCTGGTCCGTGACAAGACCGACCCCGACGCGCCTTGCAGCATCGCGGCCGTCGGTCTCGCCCTGGCGACGATCCCGGCTGTTGTCGAGCGCGGCGTGCTCATTCGCAAGTTCGCCGCGAAGGCCGCTCGCCGCAGACTTCGGAGCCTCATGG
>Ga0114129_10013495_pt1 | contig 11643 bp, 11 predicted proteins | sample RhiMetdeltSRZDD1_FD_80071 | JGI IMG/M metagenome (GOLD analysis project Ga0114129, IMG submission 80071) | Populus rhizosphere microbial communities from Tennessee, USA - Rhizosphere MetaG P. deltoides SRZDD1 (version 2) (version 2) | ecosystem: Host-associated > Plants > Roots > Rhizosphere >... | reverse complement strand
TCAATGTCCCAGGTGGCGCGGTCATTGAATTTGGAGAAAAAATATTGCACGCCCATCGTCCCGGCGTTGATGGTGGCGTCCAGGGGAATATATGTGCCGTCTCCGAGCGGCAGGATGGCGATGGCATTCACATGCCAGAGATAGTAGCCCCGGTTCAAATTATCTGCTGCCCACGCGGCCTGGCGATAGAGTCCCGCGCGAAATGAGTCGTAGTTGCCAAACGGATAATCCACATTTTCGGGCGTGGGGTTCGTGACCCAACCACTGCGATACTCGAGCAGCGCCACCAGCAGGCGGGGGTTGATGGAATAACTCTGCGAAATTTGCATGATGATTTCCACGCCGCTCAGGTAAGTGCCATCCACCTCCTGCACGTAATTGGAAAGATAACCGTTACGGTTTGCGAGGAAGCCTTCGAGATCAAATTCTATGCTGGCGGGCCCGTAGACCAGCTCTGAATCGGGGATGATCTTGAACGAGGATCCGGGCTTGGAATCGGCGGTTATAGGCGGAATGTTCAGAGTGATACCGACCGAGAGGATGCTCGTTTCGTCCAAGCCGTTGGCTTGTAATAAGGTCTCGAGCGAAATTCCATAGGTTTGAGCGATGTTGCCCAATGTATCGCCTGGTTGGACGGTGTATTGATCCATGAACTCGCGGGGCGTGGGAAGCGGATGCGGAGCATCGGGCGTCGGCTCAAAAAGAAATTTGTTCGGGTCGCGTTTTGGGATCGTGACCGTGATCGGCGCGCGCGTGGGAGTCGGTCCGCTGGGCACACGTGTTGGGCTCGTGATCTGACCATCCTGAATCGGTGCTGGGGAAGCTACAACCCCATTCACGGGCGCAAAAGGATCGTACGCGGGATAGGGCGTAGGTGTGGCCGGTACTGTGCCACAAGCTGCGAAGAGGAGTGTGCCGAGCAGAAAAAGAGTCAAATGTTTTTGGCGGAGCATGGGGGTGATTCTACCAAAGAGAAAACCAAAAAAGAAACGAGTAATGACTTTGTCACTACTCGTCTCTTTTCAAAAGACCCTATAGGTCTGTCCTCTCGGATGGCACGGGGACGACGCTCGCACCTTACGCGATTTTTGCAATGCTTTGGCATCGAAATGCTTTTGCATTTCGTAGCAAATCATGCAGGTGCGTGAGCCTGCGGAACGGGTTCCTTCCAACCAGATTTGAAATGCGCAGGCATGCCTTCTTCAAAAATGAAATTCCAATGCTGCAGGCAAGCTTTGAGGCCTGATTTCACTAGCCTTCGAAGCCCGAACCCATGATGTAATCTTCGATACTCTTGACCGCGTGTGCTTTGTCCTCGAGCGCAGCCTGCATCACATCACGGATGGAAACCAGACCCACCAGTTGGTCCTTTTCGACGACTGGCAGGTGACGGATATGGTGCCGGGACATCAGCGCAATGCATTCATCCACAGAGGTATCTGTTGTGACGGTGTAGACATTGCGGGTCATCACGTCTTTCACCAACGTGGACTGCGCCTGTCGCCCGGCCAGTTCGCCTTTACGCAGGTAGTCACGCTCGGTAAAGATACCGGCGATGCGTTTCCCGTCAACGACGAACACGGCGCTGATGTTAGCCTCCGCCATCGTTTGCAATGCAGTCATCACTGTGTCTTGCGCGGTGACCGAATACTTGCTGGCTGTATCTTTGATATCAAGTAGTTCGCGTACTGTGGTCATTCTTCCTCTCTTTCGAAAACAATGATGAATCAGATGGTTCTGATGGGGTTATCCTTTGGCTCATATTTCTGCAGGAATTTTATCACTCGTTACTTGCGCCTTGATAGAGCTTTTTGTGAAAAGGACCAGGGCCATCAGGTTGAGCACGATCGTCGAAAAGACTATCGCGATCATGGAGGTCGGTCCGAATCTGTCAAAGGTCTGCCCGATGAGCACAGGGACGATCATGCCACCGATACTGCCGCCCACCAGAAACCAGCCTGTAATGGTGCCCGTGACGTGCATCCGCTCTTCGGAGAGTGTGATGAATGTGGGGAAAATCGACGCGAATGATATGCCCAGCAGGATACTGCCGATCCACAGGAATGTGCTGGAGTCGCGAAAGAGGAGAATCAGGCCCAAGCTGAGGATACAGCCTGCAAAGTCCAGATACAGGATTGTGAGAGGGCGGAGGCGGGTGGAAATCCAAATGGCGAGCAGACGGCCCACAGTGAAGAATCCCCAAAATGCTGAATTCAGGGAATTCGCCGTAATTTCTGTGTAAAGGCCGAGTTGGACCGCATAGGCGTAGATCCAATTTCCGTAGCTGACCTCCGCGCCCACGTACAGAATAAAACACAACACCATGATGGCAATTGGCAGTTTTGGCAGGCCCGACCCTTTGTGTTCAGCAGGTACGGCGCGGGGCTGTGGACTGGGCAACCGCCAGACCAGAAAGGCCATCGGAAACGCCGCGATCGAAAAAAACCAGAACGCCCAATGGACATCGTCAGTGGCATCCAATACCCGTGCAACAATCAGAGGTGCCGCCGCCGCGCCAAGACCGAAGAAAGCATGTAAGCCGTTCATGAAGGGCCCAACTTTCTCATGGTGCACCCAAAGCAGAAGCGTGTTACAGCCTACGTCGAGCGCGCCCTTGGCAAACCCCAGCACCAGCACGATGCCAATCAACACCGTGAGCGAAGTCGCCAGTGGCACAAAGATGATGGAGATACCGAGAAGGATCAGCACAGCGCACAAGAGTTGATGCCCTGGGACTCGGTCATACAAAACCCCACTCGTATAAGAGCCAATCAGGTACCCCAATGCACCAAAGAAGAAAATCAGGCTGATCTGATTAATTTCACTTGAAGTGTGCTCGGCAAGTTTGAGCAGCGTGGGCCCTTCCACACCGAGCGTCAGGCCCAACAGGATGAAAACCAGATAATAGATTGCAGTGACGATATATTTTTGATTCATACTATGAGTATATCAATTTTGGATTCGTAACACTTTTGACCCGCGAATCTTGCCCTGTTTCATTTCGAGCAACGCCCGGTTGGCCTGCTCCAGCTCATATTCCTGATATTCAGGTTTTATTCTGGCTTCCGCAGCTAATTGCAAAAACTCGCGCACGTCTGCGCGGGTCACATTGGCAACCGATTTGATTTCCTTTTCCATCCAAAGTTGTGACGGATAATTTAGGTTGAGCAGGATTTCCTTATCAGACTCCTCTTTGCGGATGGCATTGATGACCAACCGGCCGCCCGGATTCAAAACCTTCAGCGCATCACTCACCGGACCCCAGACTGGTGTGCTGTCAATGACCGCGTCCAAGCCTTGAGGCGGATTCTGCTCGATCGCGCCGGCCCAGGCTGCGCCGAGTGAAAGCGCAAATTCTCTTTCGGATGGATTTCTGCTGAATACGAAGATTGGAGAGTTGGCTAACTTGTGTTTTGCAGTTTTCAACACAATATGATTTGAACCGCCAAATCCCATCAACCCCAGTGATTGACCATCTCGCAAATTGCATAACTTCAGGGCGCGATAACCAACGGCGCCAGCACACAATAATGGCGCGGCTTCTGAATCGGATATCGAAGCGGGAATGGGATGTACAAAATCCGCGCGGACTGTCATGTATTCGGCATACCCGCCGTTGATGTCGCGTCCGGTGGCTTTGAACTCTGCGCACAAATTTTCCCGCCCTGATAAACAATACTGGCAATGCCCACACGCAGATGCGATCCATGCCACGCCTACGCGTTGACCTTTGTTTTCTCCATCTTCAATACGCCCAACAACTTGATGGCCCAATACCACGGGCAAATGGGGAGGTGGAGTCCGCCCTTCGATCTCATCCAGCTCCGTGTGGCAGACTCCGCAGTGAGTGACACGCAGCAGGACTTCTCCTTCGCCAGGTGTCGGTTCGGGAACTGAGAGCAGGTTTAGGGGAGTTGGGTGCGTTTTGAAATCCGCAAGCGCCTCAAGGACCATCGCTTTCATTTTGGCGGCAGAGTTAATGCAAACTCGATACCTTCTTTGACCCAGGCGCTCAATTGCTTCTTGGTCTTACAGCCTTCGGGCCCGACCAATAGCCAACCTTTCATGGGTTTGCCGGTAATATCGAAAACTTTCGCGGACGGCTTTTTGAGCAGTTTTTCGTGTTTCGCAGGGTCCACGCGCACGATCATATCTTCTTTATGAACGCCGCAAGCCATCTTGCCATGGATCAAAAATCCCACTCCGCCAAACATTTTCTTTTCCACAAATGGGATGCCATCCAACTCGGCTCGAATCCGCTCAGCCAACTTCAGGTTATAGGCCATGTCCGGCTCTATCTACCGATCTGCAGGGCGCTTGAAGTAAAAATAGAGACTGGAAGAGTATTGAGCTACACCCGCCATCTCCCAACCTTCCTTGCCCATGGCCTTTAATTCCGACTCATCGAGAGGTTTCTCTTCTTCGAGATTGCGCACGACGATCTTATATTCCCATCGCAACAGCTCGGTGACGTACACCATCGGTGGATGCATCGGCTTTGGGGACTTGTTGGGGTCAAAGGGTGGAAAAATATTGCGGTTCATCAGCTTGGTTCCTTTCACTGATAACGTATTACAAATTTAGGAATTCCACAATTTAGCCTGTGCCAAACTGCCGATCTCCGGCGTCGCCCAGACCTGGCACGATATAAGCGCGCTCATTGAGATGGTCATCGATCGCGCCAATGTGGATGTCAATATCGGGGTGGGCCGTCTGCATTGCTTTAATACCTTCGGGAGCTGCGATGAGGCCCACGTATTTGATCTTCTTTACGCCCCAGTTTTTGAGAATCTCCGCGGTCGCCGTCGCCGAGCCACCGGTGGCAAGCATCGGGTCAAGAATCAGACACACGGAAACGGTCGGCTCGGTAGGAAGTTTATTATAGTACTGCACCGGCCGCAAGGTATGTTCATCACGATAGAGGCCGATGTGCCAGACTTCGGCGCTGGGCATGAGCTCCCAAAACCCTTCCACCAGTCCCAGCCCGGCCCGCAGGATCGGGACCAGACCAATCTTTTCCTGAAGTTCTGAGCCGGTCATTTTTGCGAGGGGAGTCTCCAGTTCGCGGGGTGTAACAGCTAAATCTGCTGTAGCTTCATAGGCCAGAAGTCCCGCAATCTCTCGAACGAGTTCGCGGAACTTCTTGGGTTCGGTGTGTTTGTCACGTAAGCGGGAAAGTTTATGAGCAACAAGCGGATGTGGGGATGCGTAAACGTTTGCCATGCGGGCCTCCGGAAAAGAATTACTTTATTATAGTCCCCGCGCTGATATTTAGCTCATGCTTTTAACACGGACGAGACTCGTTACCGACCGGGTAGGGAGTCCCCTGTTTCTCACTGGGAAAATACTCATTGACCTCTTGGAAGGTCTCTGCATAATTATCCCTGCTGATGAAAGGAGTAGATGAAATGATTCCCGATCAACTTCGATGTCGCGAGTGTGGCGCATCGTTCAATACCGCTGCTGAATTGGAATATCATAACCGCACGGTGCACTCACGTTTTATCTGCGCAACGTGTGGTCAGATGTTTGACTCGCAGGACGAGCTTGACGCGCACAACCGCGAAATGCATCCTGATAAACAAAAGCTACCTGCCAAATAACAACAAGATAAAAGCCGAATTAACATAAGTATAGAATAAGGAAAATTGTCACAAGCGAATGATTAGGGGTAAAATGAGCGTCGTATTGCACAATAATGGAACGGTTGCTTACGGCGACCGTTTTTGTGTGTCCGTTCCACGGTATTGCGAGGAGGGCCATAGCCCGACGAAGCAATCTCCAAGTATACGTATGTAAATCCATTGAAAAAGCTGGTTGCGAAGTTGGCCTGTGAACGGCATCAGATTCAATCCTCTTCGCAATCATGTTGTTGGCCATGCAATCAACGACCTCAACTCAACCAATGATCGAACTGCGCGACGTGGTGAAAATTTATTCCACAGCGGCGGGTGAATTCACCGCGTTGAAAGGTGTCAACCTGCAAGTGCAGGCTGGCGAATTTGTCGGGATTATCGGCAAATCAGGGGCAGGGAAATCGACTTTATTGAATATGATCACTGGCGTGGATCATCTCAATTCGGGTGAAGTTATCATCAACAACGGCCGTTCGCTATCGGTCCACAAGATGGAAGAAGATGCGATTGCCTTATGGCGCGGCAAAACACTCGGTGTCGTCTTTCAATCCTTCCAGTTATTACCCATGCTCACGCTCGTCGAGAACATTACGCTGCCCATGGATTTGTGTGGCAACTTCCACCCCAGGCGCTCGCGTGAACGCGCGCGTGAGTTACTTCGTCTGGTGGAGATTGAAGAGCATGCCGATAAGCTACCCGCCTTCATATCGGGCGGTCAGCAACAACGTGTGGCCATCGCCCGCGCCCTCGCGAACGATCCGCCCATTTTGGTTGCCGATGAGCCAACCGGCAGCCTGGACTCGGTGACAGCGGAACATATCTTCGAAGTCTTTGAGCAGCTCATCACCGATCAGGGCAAGACCATCGTCATGGTGACACACGACGGATCCCTGGCACCGCGCTTTTCACGCACATTGCGAATTGTTGACGGAATCGTTGATGGAGTGTTGGATGCGCGTTCCATGCAGAACAAGGACGACATGGATACGAATCTCGTTGGAGGGAAGGCGACGCCTTCACGCAGACGCTGGTGGAGGAAGAAATGAAGGCGCGGCAAGCAAAGCGGAAGCCTGCTCCTCACCATCATGATATGACCTCCCCGGAGGCCATGATCGACATGCATGGCATTGTCAAGACGTTCAAAAACGCGGCGGGCGAGTTTACCGTGCTTAAAGGCATTGACCTGACCATCAACCGCGGCGAGTTTGTCTCCATCGTGGGCAAATCGGGCAGCGGAAAATCCACGCTGCTGAACATGATCACCGGCATTGACCATCCCACCGCAGGACGAGTGGTGATTGGCAGCACGGACATTTACACTCATATGACGGAGAGTCAGCGTTCCAGGTGGCGCGGACGGAATCTGGGGATTGTGTTTCAGTTCTTCCAACTGCTGCCCATGCTGACTCTGCTGGAAAATACCATGCTTCCCATGGATTACGCGGACATGTATGACTTCGATGAACGCCCTGCACGCGCGACGGAGATGCTCAAACTGGTGGGGCTCGAAGCGTTTGCAAATAAACTACCTTTGCTGGTCTCAACCGGGCAGCAACAACTCGCTGCCATCGCGCGGGCCCTGGCCTGTGATCCGCCGCTGCTGGTTGCCGATGAACCCACGGGAAACCTCGATTCGAAATCCGCGGCCATCATCATTGACCTGTTCGAGGAACTGGCGCGCCGAGGGAAAACAGTGGTTATGGTGACGCACGACCCGTCGTTGACCTCACGCACCACGCGGAATATCATTATCGCCGATGGTGAGTTGATCAACGAAACCGTGGCGAAGTCGCTGCCGTGGCTCCGGCATCGTCACATGATGGAGTTTTCAAAGCTGGCCGAGGAACGGACGTATCCTGCCAACACTACGATCATTCCGCGTGATGAACATGTTGAATACTTTTTTATGATCCGCAACGGTGAAGTGGAGGTGGTCTTACAGGATCGACGGAGCAAGGAAACGGTGATCTCCGTTCTGAAGCCAGGCGAATTCATTGGGGTAATAGAATTATTACGTGGCGGAAGATCGATTGCGAATGTTCGCGCGAGTGCCCGTGGACCTGTGGACGTGCTGGCTGTCAAACGGGAGGATTTCATACGCGTCCTTGAGCAGTCGCCCATTACCGCCGAAGCGCTCAGAAAGATCGTCCAGGAACGGTTAGAAAAGCATCGCGCAGCCGACAGCCGAAAAAACCAACTCTTTGCATTCCTTCGCAAATCGTAAAACGAAAGCCGAACATCCCAAATCGTATGAAACCACGTTGGCGCAAAGTATTACACGATCTAATTGATAACAAGGCCCGTACCTTGCTGGTAGTATTTTCCATTGCGGTTGGCGTTTTTTCCATAGGCGTGATTGCGGGAGCATACCAGATCATTTCTCAGGATATGAGTGTAACCTATTCAGCGAATCGCCCGGCGAATATTGAAATTCGCACGTCCAATTTTGATGACAGTGTGCTGGATTCGATTAAGAATCAGCCAGGCATTCAATATGTGGAAGCACGCCGCGTGTTCAACATCCGTGTGCGTGAGGCAGGAACGTCCACATGGACCACACTGGATATGTTCGCCATGGAAGATTTCAAGCGGAATTCAGTCAACTTATTGATTCCGCTGAGGGGTGAGACCGAACCTGGCCGGCGCGAGCTCCTGCTGGAGCAACGCATCCTTCTTGAAATGGACGTGACCGTTGGGGATCGCCTGGAATTCCAGCTACCGGATGGCTCGATAAAGACTTTGCCCATCGTTGGTATCGTCCAGGATACGACTGCCGGGGCAGGGGACTTTCTGGCCCGGCCCAGCGCTTTTATCAACACAAATACTCTGCAATATTTGGGCCAGCCTGAATTATTCAATCGGATGTTTTTTACCGTGGCTCCGGGTGGTGAAGATCTGGATCACATCCGTGAGGTGGGTGCAGACCTGAAAGATAAACTGGAAAAAGGCGGCACACCGGTCGGTCGTCTGCGCTACTCGAAAACCCACGAACATCCACTGGCCGATACACTCAATGCGGTGTTGGGAATTCTGCTGGCCTTGGGTATTTTGATTGTTTTTCTTTCCAGCTCCCTGATCGCGAATACGCTCAGTGCCTTATTGAATCAACATTTGCGTCACATCGGGATTATGAAACTGGTCGGCGGGCAAAGACGCCAGGTCTTTCGCATGTACCTGGCGTTGATTTTGGCCTTCGGCCTCATTGCACTGATGGTTGCAATTCCCTTTGGCGGAGTGGGTGCCTATGGCCTGTCCAGTTTTATCGCGGCCAAGTTGAATTTCAATTTGCTCGGGTATCGAATCGTCCCTGTGGCATTGATCGTACAAATCGCGGTGGGGTTGCTGGTCCCGTTGATCGCGGGGCTGGTGCCCGTGATTACAGGATCGCGGATTACGGTGTTACGCGCCTTCAGTGGCGATCTGGCTGAGGAGGAGAATCAAGCCACGGGTGACGAGGCGCAGTTATCCTGGCTTGATTGGATGCAGGTCAAGGCCACGCGCCTGCTGGCGTTGCGCGGCATCCATGTACCACGGCCCTTTGTCATTTCGTTGCGAAATACATTTCGGCGTAAAGGTCGTCTCGCGCTGACGTTGTTCACGCTCACGATGGGCGGCGCGATCTTTATCTCGGTGTTCAATGTGCGCGCCACATTGCACGATTACATTGGCCAGATCGGGAAATATTTCCGCGCGGATGTGACATTGGATTTTGACAGGGCCTATCGTTCGGATGAGATCGAGCAATTGGCATACCAGATTCCCGGCGTGCAGCATGTGGAGGGTTGGCAGTTTGTCGGCGCGGAGTTGTTGGACGGTGATGCAGTAATCGATAATTTGAATATTCTCGCACCGCCTTCCGATTCTGAATTGGTGAATCCACTGATGGCTTCCGGGCGGTTTATCCAGGCGACCGATGTGCGCAAACTGGCGATCAGTGAAGCCATCTTGCATCACTTTCCTGGCTTGCAGGCGGGTGATGTAGTGACGGTGAAGATCAATGGTCGTGAAGAAGAATGGCAGGTGATCGGTATCTTTAAGTTTGTCGGGCGCGAGGGTATTCTGGCGTATGCGCCGCGTGAATACATCGAGCAGGTGACCAATCTTGCGAACCGTGCCTTCTCTTTTCGGGTCGTCACCGAAGGACATGACCGCGAGTCCCAAAACATAATTGCGGATGAGTTGGATCATTTCTTTCGTGAGCATGGTTTTAAGGTCAGGCAGGCACAATCTGGTTCCGCTTCGCTGGATACTGCGGTGGATAGTTTGGATACCCTGGTGGTCTTTCTGTTGATTATGGCAATCTTAACGGCCGTTGTGGGAGCCATGGGGCTGACAGGCACGATGGGTATGAATGTGCTGGAGCGCACGCGTGAGATCGGTATTATGCGTGCCATCGGTGCGGATGACAGCGCCGTGATGCGGACTGTCATAGCCGAGGGCATCGTGATTGGCTCGATCTCGTTTGTGCTGGCGGTGATGTTATCTGCGCCCATTACATATGGACTTTCATACATTGTTAGTGTTGCAGTTTTTGAAACCCCAATTGCTGTGATATTTACATATTTGGGTTATGTCATTTGGCTGGGATTGGTGCTGCTTTTATCTACAATGGCCAGTATTGTGCCGGCAGGCAATGCCGCCCGATTGACAATACGGGAAGTGTTGGCCTATGAATAGTGCATATGTAAACAGGTAGACAAGTAGTCATGTGTACTCAATAAAAGAAGGAAACAATGAAGAATACAATAAAGTCTCTACTCCTATTGGCAATCACTTTTTCGCTGGCCCTGACGGCCTGTGCGAACCAGCCATCGGCGACACCACCAGCTGTGGAGGCGGCATCCGATTTACCGGAAGGAATCGTGGCAGAAGGCAAGCTCAAACCGATTCATGCGGTAAACCTTTCGTTCCAGGTTCGTGGTATTGTAGAGGAAATCAACGTACGGATTGGTGATACAGTGCAGCAGGGTGACGTCCTGGGGCGGCTCGCCAACTCAGATATACCCATGGCTCAGTTGGCGGCGGCAAATCTGGAATTGACCCAGGCACAACAGGCCTTTGACCAGTTCCTGCGCACCGAGAAATTTGGTCAAGCCGAAGCCTGGACTACCTATATGGCGGCCCAGAACGCCCGTGCAGAGAGCGAGCGCGTCTGGGAAGTCCTCAATGTGGAGGATATTGAAGACCGTGTTGAAGACGCCAAGGCTGAGGTGGAAGACCGTCAATCTGATTTGAATGATGCGCAGGATGAATTCGATAAATACAAGGATCTTGATCAGGACAATACCAGGCGTAAGACAGCCGAAGACGAGCTTGAAACAGCACAGGAGGGTTACAACGAAGCGGTCCGCAACCTGGAAGAGGTCACACGTGAACGTGACGACGTCCGCGCGGCGCTGGATTTTGCACTGGCTTCAGAAGCGGAAGCGAAGTATCAATATGAGCAAACATTGGCAGGCTCAGAGAACGAACAATTTATTCTTCTATCTTCCCGTTTGGAGTATGCGAAGGCACAAGTTGCCGCAGCGGAAGCTACCCTGGGCAATTATCTGCTTACCGCTCCGTTTGATGGCATTGTCGCTGAGGTAGCGGTCGAAGTGGGCGAGCAGGTTTCGACGGAGTCGAGAGCCCTAAGTGTCGCCGATACCACCTCCTGGATCGTCGAGACCACTGATGTCACCGAGTTGGAGGTCGTCAATCTGGAAATCGGTCAACAGGTCACGTTCACGGCGGATGCTCTGCCGGATGTCGCTATGACTGGCAATGTGACCGAAATTAGCCAGTCGTCCGTCGTCCAGGGTGGGGATGTGCTTTATACCGTCCGAATCCAGGCCGATGAGGTGGGTCCGCGCTTGAAGTGGGGGATGACCGTCGAAGTGATATTTGAACGGCTGGAAAAATAAGCTACGCATTAGAAACGCAATTCTATAAATTTGTTTTAATGAATCAAAAGAAATTTGTGCCATAATAAGTTTCTCTGAAAAAAGCAAAACTAGGGAAACCTAGC
>Ga0114129_10013494_pt1 | contig 11644 bp, 6 predicted proteins | sample RhiMetdeltSRZDD1_FD_80071 | JGI IMG/M metagenome (GOLD analysis project Ga0114129, IMG submission 80071) | Populus rhizosphere microbial communities from Tennessee, USA - Rhizosphere MetaG P. deltoides SRZDD1 (version 2) (version 2) | ecosystem: Host-associated > Plants > Roots > Rhizosphere >... | reverse complement strand
GAGGCCTGGCAACGCCGACGCATGGAAGAGGAATCGACCGGCGAGCTCAAGCCGTACGTCGAGGAGGAGGACCTCCCCGACACCGCGGTGCTCAATCGCCCCTGGCACGGCGAGCTCAACTCCGACGACGTCGACACCACCTCCTGCGCGACCGCCCCGGATCCCGGCCCCGGAAAGACGAAGAGATCCACGTCTTCCGCCGGGATCCAGCGACGGAGGTGGCGCTGCCCGACCACGACCCTGCCGGCGCTGGACGCGGGGGTCGCCGGCTCGTCGTGGGGCTGCTGGAGGGCGGGCCGGTGCCGGCGGAGGTGTCGGGGCTGGTCGTGTCGGTAGGGGTGGTCTCGGTGGCGGGCGGGGCGGCGAACGGGCGCATGGGTGGTGGGGCTCCGGTGGCTCGAGGGCTACTGAAGCACTAAACCCGATCCGGTGGGAAGGGCGCGAGGGAGGGATTTGTCATGCATGGACGGCGGCCGACCATTGCATCCGTCGGCAGTGTGGTCGCAGCGGCGCACCCGCTGGCAGCGCAGGCCGGCGCGCGGCTGCTGGCCGAAGGCGGCAATGCCTTCGATGCGGCGGTCGCGACCGCGGCCGCTCTCAACGTGGTCGAGCCCTACATGTCCGGTCTGGCCGGCCAGGGGCTCGCGACCTGCTGGGTTGCTGCGGAGGGCCGCATCAAGGTGCTGGACTTCGTGCCGCGGGTGCCGAGCCGGTTTCCGGTCGAGCGCTTCAAGAGCCGGGACGATCTGGCGCGAGGGCCGCTGTCCGTGGGGACGCCGGGCAATCTTGCGGGCTGGGCCGAGCTGTCACGCGCACACGGGCGCAAGCCCTTCGCGGACGCTCTCCTCCCGGCCATCGGCCTTGCCCGGGACGGCTTCCCACTCGTCGAGTTCAACGTCGACGAGATCAACGAGCACGCGCCACAGCTGGAGCGCTACACGGCGTTCCATGCGGAGTTCGCGCGCGCCTACATGGGCGGCGCCGACAGGGTCGCGCTCGGTCGCGTGCTCAGGCAGCCCGATCTTGCCCGCACGCTGGAGCGAATCGCGGCCGAGGGGCCGCAGGTCGTCTACGGCGGGGCGCTTGGCAGGGCCATCGTCGCGCATCTGGAAACGCTCGGCGGCTGCATAACGCTCGGTGATCTCGAAGCCTTCGCGCCGCGCTGGCGCGAGCCGATCTCGGCAGACTATCGGGGTCGCATGGTGCATGTGCCGCCGCCGCCGTGCGAAGGCTTCCAGTTCCTGCTGACCCTGCGGGTGCTTGAGCGATTCGACCTCTCCCGGCTCGAGCGCAATGGCGTCGATCATCTCGATACCGTCTATCGCGCCATCCGCCTCGCCGCCGGCGTCCGCATCGCCAGCAACAACCCGGATGCTAAAACGCTTGCCCGGCTGCTGGGGGACGACCATGTCGATGCCTTGGTTGAGCGCGTTCGCGACGGCCAACCGGTGACGGGCCCTACGGAGCAGTGGATGGCGCCGCCGTTGGGCGGCGAGGACTCCGGCCACACCACTTCGTTCTCGATCGCCGACGGCGAGGGCAACCTGATCTGTGTGACGCAGAGCCTCGGCAGCCCGTTCGGCAGCGGCGTCGTGGTGCCCGGCACAGGCATCTGCCTCAACAATTTCCTCTACTGGAGCGAGGTCACCCCCGGGAGCCCGAACCGCACGCGCCCCGGCGCCGAGTTGCCGATGTGTATGTCGCCGAGCATCTCGACGCTTGCGGGCAGGCCCGTGCTCGCGCTCGGCACGCCCGGCAGCTACGGCATCCTGCAAACGCAAGCCCAGGCGTTCGTGCAGTACGTCGATTTTGGCCTGGATCTGCAGGCGGCCATCGAGGCGCCGCGGGCGCGGCTGTGGGACGGCCGCTCGGTCCACGCCGAGGGGCGTCTGCCGGCATCCACGATCGAGGCTTTGCGTGTGCGCGGCCACGCCGTGGAGGCGGTTGCCCCCTGGACCATGCGCGTCGGCGGCATGCAGGCGATAGCCATCGATCCGGAGACAGGGGTCAAGACCGGAGCGGCCGATCCACGTCGCGACGGCTATGCCGTCGCACTTTGAGTGTTGCGAAAGTTCCCCTCTCCTCGCTCGCGGGGAGAGGGAGAGCGGGCGTCACCGGAATGCCGCGACCCGGCCGGCCTGCTCGCGGATCACGCGAGCATTGTCGAGGTCTGGCGTGCCGGCCACGTCACCGCGCACCTTTATCAGCGGGCTCGACCAGATCGGCAGCCGCGGACAGCCGTTGCAGCTCTCCTTGTAGCTCATGATGTCGCGCCACTTCGTGCCGTTGACGAAGCCGTGGCCGTACGGGAACGGGGTCAGGTTCTTGTCGAGGTTGAGGTCATGCCGGGCGCCAATCAGATGCCCGACCTCATGTGCGAGCGTGTAGCTCGTTGCGGCGCACTCGTGATGCACGACCGCAAAGGCTTCGTCCGCATCGGCATAGACGCGCGTCGCCAGCCCGCAGCCCTTGGGGTCGTCGACGATGAGGATGCCGACGTCGGCCTTGTGCTTTTCGCGCAGGGCGTGGATCTCCTCCATCTTGCCATCACCCTTGTCGGCGAAAGCCCAGACGTGGTCGAAGTGAGAGGAGCCCGGCTCCTCCGCATAGTCCGTCTGATAGGTGTGCACCAGGCGCAACTTGACGTGCCCGACGCCGCTCTGGCGGAACGATTCGTTGGCTTCCTCCATGGCGAGTTCCACGAGCTCGCGCTTCACGTCGCTATAGTTGGCTGCCGCCTTCCTGGTGTAGGCAACGATCACGTCGATGATGACGTCCTTCTGCGACGGCATGCTCTTGGCGGCCCCCGCCTTCTTTCCCACGGCACCGCCATCGCCCAACGCCGCCACCTTCTGATCGGCGGTGGCCTTTGCCTGCTGCAGCTTCGCCTGCTTTCTGCCCTTCTGCTCGGAGCGCTTGCCGTCCTTCTTCGGGCGCATCTGGCTGCCATCGCCCTCGTTGACGAGCGGATCGTCGCGCAGGTTGGGGTCGTTGGCACGTATGCGCTCCGGCATTGGGGCGTGCTCCTGCGGCATGCGGTCCTCTGCCATCTCGACCACCGCGTGCATGTCGCCGCCCATGTGGCGGAAGGAGTAGATGCGACCCTCGTGCTGCAGCGTGCCGGTCATCTTGCCTCCCGGCCACCACATGATCGTGACGGGCGCGCCCGTGCCGTCCACCGTACCGCGCCAGATGCACATGTTGGGCTTCACGTCGACGTTGGAGCGCGTGACGGTGAGCGTGGTCTTGTCGTTGACGGCAACGGAGATGCGCGCGGGGTCCCTGGAGGTCGTCGGATCGTTGTGGTCCTTGGTCAGCGCGTATTCGACCATTGGTGCCATCGGCGTTTCCATCATGCCGATACTCACGGTAGAGCGGGACGACTTGGCCTGCTCCATCATTGTCTTCTGCTTGTCGTCCATGGTCATGTCTGACGGCGCCTTGTGGAACAGGTGGTTCCACTTCTCGCCGAGCTGATTGACACCGACGCCATGCGCAGCGGCTGCCTTCTTGACGGCCTCGACGTTCTCCTTCGGCACTGCCCACATCTCGGTCTTCGTGAGCGTCAGCACCTGACCCTTGGCCTTGCCGGCGTGCTTGATGATGCGTTTGTAGAGCGGCGAGTTCTGCGGCGGCAGCTTCGTCATGATGAGCGGAACGCGCTCGGGCTCGCCGCCTTGTGCCAGCGCGGGACCAGCGGCCGGGAGCGCGAGGCACCCAACGAGGAATGTCGCGTGGATCGTGCGTGATTTGATCATGACCACATGCTCCCGATAATGGTCACCGGCCGGATCGGCTCGCCTCGCGCGATGCGCGTATTCCTTGTACCAGTCTTCCGGCGCCTTGCCAGCGGTGCCCTCTTGTTTGAGCGGCCGTTTCGCGATGGGCAGCATACATCGGTAAATTGGCACAACCGTGGACCACGGGCACACCCTTCCGGACGGTCGTACCGAGCCCCACGCCTGCGGGCCGGTAACGACAGATGGGGACAGACAGTTCCACTCCTTGTCCGTCCCGTGGCATCACCAGTTGCACCTACGCTACGACTGAAAATCCTGGTTTCGATTGACGTCAGCACTACCAGATTCGAGCCCTTTTGACGGGCCGGCTCGCGGCCTCGCGCGGTTGATCTGAACGTTGATCAGAGGACGGCGAATTTTGCGCTGCCATGATGCATACGCCAGTCGCAGGGCGTTGGATCAGCGGTCGAGACGGGCGGGTTCGGGTCAGGGGTCCAATCCAACGGGCTGTCCGGCGATGGCGATCGAGAGATCGTCCGCAGCCAGCAACGATTTGGCGACGCGGGCGACGTCGGCGCGCGTGACCTTGGCGAGCTGCGCCTTGCGCTGCTCGACGAAGTCCGTGCCCTGGCCCTGCAGCTGGGCGCGCAGCATCTGCTCGGCAATCTTGCTGTTGGAGTCGAGGCTGAGCACGAACGAGCCGATCAGGTAGCTCTTGGCCGCGTCGACCTCCTCCTCGGAGGGGCCCTTGTCGGCCAGCTGGCGGAATTCGGCTTTCACCAGCTCGAGGCTGGTCTTGACGTCCTTGTTGGGGCTGGCGAAACCGCCGATCAACATGGTCGAATGCCTGAAGTTGTAAAGGAGCGTGTAGATCCAGTAGGTGAGGCCGCGCTTTTCGCGCACCTCGCGCACGAGCCGCGCATCCGAGCTGCCGCCGCCCACGAGTTGGGAGAGCACCAGGCCAGGGAAGTAGTCCGGGCTGCTGCGCTCGATGCCGCGGCGACCGAAGATTGTCACGGACTGCGGCCCCTCGAAGCTCACCACCGTCGGCTTGGGCGTTGTTTTGGGCACGACCTGGGCGACGGGCGTCAGCCGCGGCTCGACGGGCAACCCGCCGAAGACCTCGTCCAGCACCTTGCCGAGCGTCGCCGCGTCGATGTCGCCGACGGCGGCGACGCGAAGCGTGCGCCTGGCGAAGATGCGCTTGCGGTAGTCGTCGAGGTCCTCCCGCATGATGCCCTTCAGGGTGTCCGGCGTGCCCGCGATGGCACGTGCGTAGGTGTGACCGGCGTAGGACTGCGCCATCCACTGCGCGTTGGCGACCTTGTTGGCGTCCGCGGCCTCGAAGTCGGCGCGGGCGGCGAGCTGCAAGCGCGTGCGCTCCACGGCCACGGCCTCGAGCAGGGGCTGGGTGACGGCGAGGCGCAGCAGCTCGGCACCCTTGGCCAGATTTTTCGTCAGCGTCTCGAAGTTGCCGAAGAACGTGTCGCGGTCGGAGTCGAAGGAAATCCGCACCGCCAGTTTTTCCGCCTGCGCCTGATAGGCTGGACCCGACAGATTGCCGGCGCCCTGGTCAAGCATGGCGGCGAGCAGTCCCGCCGTACCCTCCTTGCCCACGACCTCCTGGGTGCTGCCGCCATCGAAGGCGAAGCGGATGGCAATGATCGGCAGGCTGCGCTCCTGCACCAGCCAGGCCGAGATGCCGCCGGGGGAGCGCACCTGCTGGATCTCGGCGGCGCGCACGCCGCCGTGCCCGATGAGGAGACAGACGAGCGCGGCGAGCAGCGTGCCCGCCCAGGCGCGCAGGGCGCGCCTGCTCAAGGGATCTCTTGCGCCCATGTGTGCAGACGGGGTCATTGCCGCACCTCGCCGCGCATCTTGTCGGTCCCTTCGTCGGCGGCGGATTGTGGGATGAGGAATCCGGTAACCGAGGTCTCCAGCACCAGATACTTGGCTGCGACCTTCTTGACGTCGGCTGCCGTCACCTTGGCCACCCGATCAGGCCATTCCTCGATGTCAGCGATGGTGCGGCCGATGACGAGGTTGGAGCCGTACCGCTGCGCCAGGCCGGCCTGGTTGTCGGCGCTGTAGACGTAGCTGGCGATCATCGCGTTCTTTGCAAGCTCCAGCTCTTCCTCGTTCGGACCTTCTTTGATGAACTGGGCGATCGCCACGTCGATGGCCTGCTCGAGTCCCTCAGGCTTCACCCCGCCTCCGGCGATCGCGTACACCGTCAGCGTGCCACTATCCAGCGCGACCGCCGAAAAGCTCGCACCGGCATTGGCGGCGACGTTCTTCGTCTCGACCAGCTGGCGGTAGAGGCGCGAGGTGGGCCCGTCGCCCAGGATGATCGACAAGGTGTCGAGCGCCTCGGCCTCGCCGGGCTCGGCGGACTTGTAGCTGGGGGTGAGGTAATAGCGCTGCATCGAGATGTTGCGTGCGCGCTGATCCCTGAGCTCGATGCGGCGGATGCCCGGCTGCCTCGGCTCGGAGGGGCGGGCGACGCGCTTGACGCCCGGCTCCGGCGCAACGCGGCCATAGGTTTCCTCGGCGAGCTTTTTCACCTCGTCCTGGGTCACGTCGCCCGCGACGACGAGGATCGCGTTGTTGGGAGCATAGAAGCGGCGGTAGAAGCCGATCGCTGCCTCCCGGTCGAGCTTCTTGATCTCGTGCTCCCAGCCGATTACCGGCGTGCGATAGGGGTGATTGAGATAGAGGTTGGCACTGATCAGTTCGTCGAGGATCGCCAGCGGCTTGCTGTCCACCACCGAGCGCCGCTCCTGCAGCACGACGTCCCGCTCCGTCGCCACCTCGTCGTCGACCAGGTTCAGGTTGCGCATGCGGTCGGCTTCCATGACCATCGCCGTCTTCAGGTGCTCCTTGGGCAGGCGCTGGAAGTAGTAGGTGGCATCATGCGAGGTCACCGCGTTGTCGCGGCCGCCCAGGCGTGACACCACGCGGGCGAGTTCACCCGACTTGAGCGTCTTGGTGGAGCGGAACATCAGGTGCTCGAGGAAGTGGGCAAGGCCTGAATGTCCGGGCGCGTTGTCGGCGCCGCCGACGCGATACCACACCACGTGCGTGACGACGGGCGCCCGGTGATCGGGAACGACCACCACCTGCATGCCGTTGGCGAGCTCAAATTCCTTGGCGCGGCGCTGGGCTTGCGCATCAGCAGCGGCCGGCACGAGCCCGACGAGCACGACGGCGGCCACGGCTACCCGCAAAGCCGCTTGAAGTCCGGGAAAGGTGTTGACGTCCGCCGCTGCAAACCGTGGCATTGTCACCTTCTCCGGAGAACTTGTCGGCTGTCGGCGCCAGCGGCGTTCTTCATCAGATACTGCCTGGCGCGGCCCCGCTGAAGGGCCGCAAGAGAGAGCGGAGCCGGGGGCGGCGCCGCTCTCTGCGCGTTTGCATTTGCCACGATCCGTTGGCGCGAGACACGCGCCAGGAGCGATCCGCGGCTTTAGAACGTCATCTTGCTCAGCCTGTCGAAGAGCGCCCGGGCGTCCTGCTCGTCGCCCGCCTGGCAGGCGTCGTAGGCGCGCAGCGCCATGCGGCTCACGCCGGCCAGCTGCTCGGCCGAGATCTTGGCATACTTCTCGCGGTCGAACTTCTCCCAGAAATCCTTGTACAGGCGGCTGCAATCCATCTTCGTCTGGGCAGTCGCGGCGCCGGCCATCACGCCGAGCGCGGCAAGGCCGATGAGAGTGGACCTAAGCATTCATACCTCCATTTGGCTTGCGCGGGGTAGCTTTGGATGACCCGGCAAACCCTAGGATGCTGCGCGCCCCGGGAAGTTACAAGTACCACCTTCGAGAATGACAAACGTCAGGTACATGACGAAGCCGCTTGCCATCCCGGCGATATAAATCGCTGTCAGAACAGGGCAAAGTCCCCGATCAGGTCCTGGCGCGCAAGCCAGGGCGTCTGCTGGCCTTGTGTTTCGCGTGCAACTATCGATCTCAGGGCGCGGTAGAGCTCGCTCACCTCGATCACGCCGTTGGCATCGAGGTCGGCCCCTTGCCGGTTGCGCTGCAATGCCTCGACCAGCGCATACGTGAACGCGCCGCCGCCCCACTTCTTGTGCTCGTAGCTGGATTGGTGCCCCTTGGAGGCCGCGAGAACCAGCATCGGCGCGCGTGCTCCGGACAGCAGCGAGGCGACGGCGTCGTCGTTGGTGCCGATCCCCTCTGCACCGGACAGACCGGAATGGCAGGCATCCAGGATGACGACTACGCGTGACCTGGCGCGGCCGAGGATAGCCGCAACCTGGGTCCAGGACAGGGCCGTGCCCTTCGGGTCGTCGGCGTTGTAGCCGGAGGGGGTAAGATAGTAGTGGCCGTCATCGCTTTTCATGCCATGGCCGGCGAAAGAGAAGACGATCGTGTCCTGCGGCTCGGCGGCGGCAACGACCTGCTCCAGCGATGCGGCAATCGCCGCGGGCACGGCTTCGCCGTCGAGAAGGAGTCGCAGCGACTCCGCCGCATAGTACGGCCCAACGCTGCTCCTCAGGGCGCCGGCGAGACGTCGGGCATCCGACTTGGCGTACGTTAGTTTGAGGCGCGGATCGGAGTAGGTGTCGACACCAACCAGCACACCATGCAGGCGGGCGGTCGAGCCCGAGCCCGGCGCGAGCCTCACGGCCTGAGGTGAGGAGACCAGCCCGCCCTTGTCGATCGCAAGCGCGGTGACCCAGCGCGCATTGGTGGCCGCGGGCAGCGTGACCTCGCCCTCAAACTGCAGCCCGGACAGCGGCCGGTCGGCGACCAGAAGGCCGTCCTCGTACACCCTGAGGTGGGCAAGCTCGGTGCTCGATCGCGCCTGGACCCGCAGGCGCCTGCCGTCGCCGGCCGTTCCTTCCACCAGCCGTGCCTCGAGGACGGGCGGGGGCGCGAGCCGGGGCGGTGCTGCGCCGCTAGCTCCCGCAAGCCGCGCCTGGATCAGGTCGGGCCGATTGAGCACGGCGGCGAACTGCTGGAACGGATAAAGCCCCGGCAGCCCCGGAAAGCGCAGCTGCACGAAGTGCGCGCCTTCGTAGGAGGCCCAGTAGTAGCCCTCGGGCGCGTAGATGACGATTTCGCCGTCGACGTAGCGCCCCGACAAAGGCACTCGGCCGGTTGCAATCTCGTGCAGGAAGAACTGCCCGTCGCTGTTGAGCTGGACGACATGGCGCGCGTCGGCGGAGAGCAGGACATCTTCGAGCAGGTCGGCCTGCGGGATGCCATGCAGCAGCGCCACCTTTCTCGCCTCCTTCACGTCGTAGACGCCGATCGCGTGGCTGGCGACGTGGGCCACGACCAGCATCCGCTCGTAGAACAGCTGCGCCTTGATGCGTGTCTGCTGCGCGCTCCCGCCGTACTGGCCCTCCCAGAAGCCCTCGAGCGCCTTGCTCAGGCTTATGACACCGCCGGGAGTCCCGCGCCTGCCCGCGAGCAGGAACAGGGCACCCTGTCCGAACGCGCCGCTGCCCTCGATGGTGAAGAGCTGCAGCAGCCAGAGCGGATTGCCCTCGGGCTGCCAGCGCCAGAGGCCTTCCATGTGGTGCGTGAGCAGCAGCTTTCCCGCGGTGAGGTCGCCGTCGTAGGGAAACGCCTGTAGCTCGCCCTGTTTGTACTTGGTGAGGTGCGGCTTCACGGCCGGCACGTCCGCCACCAGCCGCTGTTCCACGGCGCGCGTGCGCTGCTCGATCATCTTCTCGAGCTGCCGGTTCTCCTTGTCGTAGCGGCCCTTCGTGTCCTCGCTGCCCTGGGAGTTGGAGAACGCAATGGTCTCCCGCGTCGCCGGCGGCGCCGTGAGGACGCCGAAGCGGCCTAGTTCCTCGAGCAGGCTCTTGCGGGCGCTGGCCGCGTCGGTGGAGCGCGCCCGTGGATTGCGTTGGCGCCAGTCTCCGCGCAGCACGACACCTTCGGTCAGGCCCGCGATGCGCGCCGGCTGGACCTGGTTGTCGAGCGCGCGATGCTGGACCAGCTGACCCCGCATGGGGATCGCGGCCTGATACCAGTTCTGATCGGCCATGCGCGGGTCGGGCTTGGCCAGGGGATCGAAGAGATGGCTGAAGGCAAGCCCGCCGCGCACGTTCCATCCCGCCTTCCACTCGATCGGGCGCGCGCCGTAGGCGGAGGACACGAACTGCCTGAGCTTGGCCTCCGCGCCCTCGGCCGGCTTGCCGATCGCATCGTTGCCGGCGGGTCCGCAGCAGGCCTTGAACCCTGACGCCAACTCGTAGACGTCGCCGGTGCCGCCGCTGAAGGTGTCAGGGAAGGCGACGATGCCGTTGTCGAGGTCGAGCGTCATGGGTGAGTCGGTCCAGGACGAGCAGGCATTGCAGGAGCCCGGTGCGCTGAGACCAAGCCTGTCGCCGACTTGCTCCAGCGGGTTGTCGGCACGGGGCACGGGTCGCGTGATCAGGGAGGGGCGCAAGGTGAGGCTGCCGGCGCGAAATGCGCCGTCAATGAGGAAGGTGTCGCCGTTGGCCCAGCCCACGAATGGTCCAGCCACCGTGTGGATCACCTGCTGCGAGACGAGGTCGATCACCTCGAAGTCGCGGCCGTCGGGATCGCCGACATCGGCCACGACGAAGCGCGAGGTGGGCGAGAAATTCGGATTGTGGCCGGCGCGGTCGGCGAGCTTGGCACCGGTCGCGAGCTCGAAAACGCGGTAGCTGCCCTTGAACTCGTGCAGCCGGTAGCGGCCGGAGTTGGAGATGAGGATGCGCTGCGGAACGTCGATGTCGAAGGGATCCTGCACCACGATCTCGGCCGTTCCGGGCGCGACGGTGAGGTTGCGTTCGAACGGGCGGCCCAGGCTGCGTTCGCCGCAGGCGGTTCGGGCGATCACATCGGCCTCCAGGGCCAGCGCGCCCGCCTCGAACACGCGCACGTCGACCGCGCCAGCTGGCTTGTTGCCGTGTTGGTGGAGCGGGATCAGCAAGCGTGTCTTCCCCGCGCCGAAGGCGATGCCGAGCGGCCCCTGCGCGCCCGGCGGAAGCACCAGCATCCCCGGCAGATCGGGAGGCGGATCACTGGTATCACCCTGTACGGGGAGAGCCGGCGTCTCCACGCGAACCTCGCCGGGAATGGCGACGACCGCGAATGCAGGCATCTTGGCGGGGAAGCGGGACCCCGCCCGCCAGGTCACGCGCATCGTGCCGCCGGAGCGCAAATCCGTGGGTGCCGTGACGTCGACGTGGACGCCCTGCGCCAGGGCCTTCAGGTCGGCCGTTTCCGTAGTGCAGGCGCTCTGCGCCTCGGCGTTTCCGGCGCAGAGCATGACCATCGCGGCCAAAGACAACAGAGCTGCGACTCTCTCACACCGCTGCATGTGTCCCCCAACGCGTGCTCGTCGGCCGGCGACCGCGGGTCGCCGCCGGTACATTCACCCCATCACTGCTTCCGGCACTCCGCGAACAGATCGACCCCGTCATCCTCGAACATCACGCGCGTGCAGGGCCGGCCGAACTTGGAGCCTTGCAGCAGTCGGCTCATGGCGACCTCGTCGCGATGCGTGAGGCGCCATTCGAGCACGTGATCCATGAGCCCGCGCGTGGGGTTGCGCGGATGAAAATTGCCGAGCAGCACGCGGCCCCCCGGGCGCAGCCTGTCGTAGATCCAGTTGATCAGCGTGGTGGCCACCTCGTCGCTCAGGTAGTCGATGAGGTTCGCGCTGTAGATGAAATCTTGCGGCGCGAGCTCCAGTTCCTGCTGGCCCGTCGCGAGATAGATCAGGTTGCCGTGATGAGTGCGCACACGGTCGCCGACTTGGTGCTGCTCGCGGAGTCCGGCGGTGTCGGTACGCTGGTGCTGAACCGCCCCGAGAAGCTCAACGCGTTCGGCGACGACATGCGCGAGCAGCTGATCGCGGCGCTCGACGCGGCGCGCGCCCACGGGGGCATCCGCGCGCTC
>Ga0114129_10013493_pt1 | contig 11644 bp, 14 predicted proteins | sample RhiMetdeltSRZDD1_FD_80071 | JGI IMG/M metagenome (GOLD analysis project Ga0114129, IMG submission 80071) | Populus rhizosphere microbial communities from Tennessee, USA - Rhizosphere MetaG P. deltoides SRZDD1 (version 2) (version 2) | ecosystem: Host-associated > Plants > Roots > Rhizosphere >... | reverse complement strand
TGGAGCGTGATGATTCCGCCAGCGCAGGTGGCGACTTCCGAGTTCAGTTGACTCAACAGTCGAACGAAGCTCTGGTATCAGAGCTTTAGGCTCGAACTCCATCGGGTTCTCGATCGTGTCCCGCTGATAAATGGCGGCTCTCATGATCGGCTCCTCTCGAGCGTGACGACCTTGCCGCAGCCGTCGCAGCGCCAGGACTTCGCGCCGCTGGCCGACTGTGGGAGCTGGACGAATCCGCCGCCCTTCGGTTCGCCGCAGTCGTGGACAGCTTGTAACCGGGAGAGCAGCCGACCACGGACGCCTCGCGCGGCGCTGACCTTGGCGTGTTCTTCCGTCACGGCGAACGCGGCGATCTTGATGAGCGCATCGGCGCGATCCGGATTGAGGCTCCAGAGCTGCTCGACGGTGGCGAGATGCGCCGCGTAGTCGGGTGTCGCTCTCCGCTTCGTGGTTCGCTGAGTCATCAGGTGCTCCCTCGTGCGTGTCGGGAGGCACCCGCTAGAATGGTGGGCAACCTGCTCGACGCGCTCAATCCGCGTTGACTGGCCAGGGCCGTCGTCGTGTTCACAGCACGGCGGCGGCCCGTTCTACGTACTGGCGCATCGTAGTCTCACCGAATTTAAGCTGTCAATGGCCTTTGTGGGACATTTAAGACGTCTGATTTACACTCGTGAGACAATTCCGGTATGCGAAGCAAAGGCAAAGCCAAGCGAGGACCGGGACGGCCGGCAACTGGCCTGCGTCCAGGTGAACGCTCGACGGAATATCGACGACTTACCGTGCGGTTGCCAGACGACACCCTGGCGGCCCTAGGCGCGATTAGCCGCGTGGTTGACCGTCCGCTCTGGCGGGTGCTCGCCGACGCCGTGTCGGCCTACCTAGGCGATGGGGCGGCCCTTCCTGAGAGCGATCGAACCCTAGCCCGCGGTCTGCTTCGCCGGAAAACGTAAGTCGTCAGGCACGTCTCGGCTTCCGTTCTCGGCGCCTGATCCCGTTCTCAGCCACGTAACCATAAACGCTCGCCGTGAAGAACTCGATGATCAGGAGCATCGCGTCGTTGATGTTGGCGATCGACGCCTTCATCGCCGGCTCGGCAATGTCCTCGTCGCGTCCGTCTGACAATTCACCCTCCGGAAAAAGCGCGTGCAGGAGCACGGCGAGGGCAAAGCCATGAACGGGGTTGAAGTGCTTGTCAGATTCCACCCAGACGATCGCCTTATTGCTGGCGAAGGCTCGTGTTGCCGGCCCTATCACGTCGCCGTCCCAGTGGAACCCAAGTTGGTTTCTCGCGCGGTCCATCACTGCGGATGCCGGATGTTTGCCGGCGCACAGCGTGCCCATGCGCTTGAGGACCTGTTTTGGCGCGCCACCACGCTTGGCGAGTCTCCGCAGGATCGGCATCGCGCTACTCGCGAGGCGAATCGATTCGAAGATGATCGCGGTGGATGTGACGATGGCTGAGATGATGTCTCGTTGTTTGATGGCCGCCGATCCCCGTCGCCGCCGTGCGTCCTTGATAGCGTGCAACTGGGCGCTGAGCGCATTGGCCGCCGTGCCGATCCTCGCAATCTGAATCGCCGTCTCAGGATCATCGATAATCGGCTCTGGCCCTGATTCGAACCACCGCGTCGAGGCGCGCGCCGGCTTCATGGGCGGATCGGTCGGCTCGTTTCTCTTGATGGACTTCATGGGCGCGAGCGTAGCCGCACGTCGCCCGAAAGGTCCAGCCACCGCGGGATTGAGTGCAAGCCGATGACCTGTCCTGTCACGGTGTCGGCTAGGATCGCGACATGAGCGTCGGATTCGCGCCACCCCAGCCCCCACCACCGCGACCACCGCGCGAACTGCTGTTCGAGTTCCACGCGAACCACAAATTCTTTCGGGCGGAACTTCTCGACCGCGGCAAATGGGGCGTCGAGGCGCAAATCCTCGAGGCGCCAGACGATCTCCTGATCGGCCATCGCTTTGACAATCGCGAGCAAGCCGTGCTTTTGGGCGCAAGGCGTGCGCCGCGACATGGAAGCGTGGAGGTTTGAGCCGTAGTCGGTCGCGTTCGCTGGCTCATTGCGCGGTAGACTTGCAGCCGCGCCGGGATCGGCGTTGGCCGGAGGAAAACGAACGCGCGTCTAGATGCGCATGAAGGGAGGAGAGCCCTTGGGTGAGAGTCGCCCGTTCGTCGCCGCCGTCTTCAACACGTCGCCCGACACGGTCGAGATGCTGCGGGTCGTACTGACGCAGGCCGGCTTTGTCGTGGTCTCTGGGTACACCTTCGAGCTCAGAGATCTGAGAGTCGATCTCGACACGTTCATGCGCCAGCATGAGCCGAATGTGATCGTCTACGACCTGGCGCCGCCATACGAGGAGAACTGCCGGCTTTTCGAACACCTCCGCCGCACGCCCGCCTTTCATGGACGCCCCATCGTGATCACCAGCACGAACGCGGCGCAGGTCCACAAACTCCTTCAGCCCGACCAGCAGGTCTATGAGGTGATCGGCAAGCCGTACGACCTGGGCATCATCGTCCAAGCAGTCAAGGAAGCGGTGCGCTCGCGACCCACACAATAGGCAGGCAGAGGGGGACTTCGCCAAGTCGCAGCGTCGGGTAAGCCCAAGTATCAGGTCCTCGATTTCAGGGCACCTCGCGGTCGGTTCAGTTCACGACGAATTCCTGCGCACTCCTGCCCAATTTGTTCCGCAATTAATCGGAAAGCCGTTTGTGAATCGTGGACACTCGCGGGGGCGCGCCGATACAGGAGGCGGATGGGCGGGCCTACTTCGACGGAACCGTAGCCTCAGATGACAGGAGCCTTTCGACGCGACCCTGTGGAGTCGTCACGGACGAGCCGGTTTAGAAGGCAAGCTCGTGTCGTTTGCTGGATGACACAGTGTTACACTCGGGAGCCGTGAGGGTACCGCGGCTCATCGGAGCAGTGATTCTGACCGTCTGTCTGGGCGCCCCTCTGGTCGAGGCGTTCGATCGATGGGACGACACGCTGCACGACGGCAACGACACTGAAGCCAATCTCGTGATCGCGGCGCTCTGTGTAGGGTTTGCGCTGTCGGTCGTCGGCGCGGTCGTGGCGTGGATTCGTTTGCTCTCTTCGCGTTCCAACCCGGGCGTGGCGTGTTCGACGCGCGCTGCTGTCGCTCGGATGATGCCGGCGCCGCCGATTCCTACCAGCAGTCCTCCGCTCGCTCTCCGAATTTAGTCCTCACGCTGAACGCTGCCGTCGAGCCGATTGCCGCCGTGTGCCCGAACACGCATGCAATCGGGCGCATCGTGCAGTCGCCTCACTCATTTCCGCGGTTCGACTCTCAAGGAGGATGGCCATGGCAGGTCTCGGTGTTCGAACGTGTTGCCTGATGACCCTGATGGTTGTGCAGTTGGCGGCACCGCTCAACGCTCAAACAACGGTCATCGAGGCATCGGGAGTGGTCAACGTATCACCCGCTGCAGACGACCGTCGCCCGCCGTCGCGTGGTCCGGCGATCCTTGACTTCGGACAAGTGATCACGCAACCCGAAGGTCCACCGCCGACACCGCGGCACACGGGCATCAAAGCCATGCTCAAGGATCTCGTCGTCGATGTGAAACATCTCCCATCGATGGAGAATCTGTTCTGGTCTGGCCTGGGCGGCGGTCTCGCATTGGCGGTGCATCCTGCGGACGACAACGTGAATCGAGCGCTCGTGGGCAGCAACGTCGCCGACAAGTTCTTCAAGCCCGGAGCAGTGCTCGGCGAACTTGGTCCGCTCCTCGGCTCGGCGACGGCGGTGTACGTCGTCGGACGCGCCAAGGATCAGCCGAAAGTCTCGCACGTCGGCATGGATCTCATTCAAGCCCTGGCCGTCAGTGAGGGTTTGACGCAGGCGCTCAAGTACACCACCCGTCGCGAACGACCCGACGGAAGCGGTCGCACCTCGTTTCCGTCCGGCCACGCCGCCGACACGTTCGCGTTTGCCACAGCGCTCGAACGGCATCTAGGCTGGAAAGGGGCCGTACCTGCCTACATCTTTTCCTCGTACGTGGCGATTTCACGCTTGCCGGCCAATCGACACTGGTTCAGTGATGCCGTCTTTGGGTCCACCGTAGGCATCATCGCTGGTCGAACCGTCACTCGTCACGGTCGCGAGTTCCCGGTGGTCGTTGCCGCCATGCCCGGAGGCGCGGCAATCCTGTACGTTCGCCGCCCACACTGAGATGTCGGAGGGCTGGTCTGGAACACCTTCGCAGAGGTGTGTGTGGGTGATCGCGTCGCGGTGTTCGCGTCGTATTTACTCGGGGCGACGGCGAACGCCGACTGGCCGCGGTGAGGATGCGCGTGTTACTCAAACAATTCAAGAGGGCAGAAAACTGGCCGCACCGGCCAAGTGCGAGAGTCGTGGACTCCGGCGGCGATGTGGCGCCGGGTCTAAGACTTTCGCCCCATTTGATTACGCGCTCGATGCACATCATCGCTGGCATCAGATCGACCGATAGGCAGGTATGTCTGCGGAAGGGACCACACGCCAGAACCCGCGCACCTGGCACCTCGGCCTGGCGGCCGCCGGAGTGATCAACGCGGGCTTGTTCTGGGTGGCTTTCGGCAATGTGCTGGGCGAAGACATTCCGGGCACCCCCAATGCCTTCTGGTTCGGTGTCCTGGTCGCCGGGTACTTCGTCATCCGAGGCCGTCGATCGATTGTCGCAGCACTCGCCCTGCCCGTGCTCTTCGGCGTCGCCGAATGGATCGCGACCGTCATCGCCATAGTGGTCGAAGGAGTCGTGTACCTCCCTCCTGGGGCAGGGTGGGGTGCCCCCATTTCGGATCCCTACCTCCCGGCGCACGGAATGACAATGTTCGTGGCTGGCGCCGCAGAGGGCGCGATGGCCGCGGCCACGGTGTTCTTGTTCCACGCGGCTGCCGATCGGAAACGCGCGCTTCCGAGCATCCTGATTTGCTCCCTCGCAGGCGGCGTGCTCGGCGCCCTCGGTTTCCGGCTCGGATGGTTCACGCAGTCCGGCACGCCGACCCAAGCGTGGGCTTTCGCGGTGCTGTACCTCGTGTGGCAGACGGGGATGGGACTGGTGATGGGCCTGGCGTGGCCGGCAGAAGAAGCCGAAACGAACACCCTCGCGCTCGCGCCGTGAGTGGAGAGGACCGTCCCGTTCATGATGCGACGATGGCTGGTCCTGATACTGGGCCTTATTCTTTTCGCGCCGGTTGCCGCTGCGATCGGCTGCGCTTCAGCGAAACGCACCCCAAGGCTCGCGGAGCAGCGCGAGGCCTTCTATCAAGCGACCCTTCAGTCGTATTCCAACGCTCTCCAACTCGGACTGACGCGCAAAGAGGTTGAGGCCCATCTTCGGGGTAAGAGCAAGCGGTTCAAACAAATGTGTTGCATGGAGAGGTCAGCTAAGAACGCGTATGACGACCTGACGAAGATTGGCGAGGAGAACCATCCGTGGTATTGCGAGGCGCACAACGTCTACATTGGCTTTGAGTTCGTCTCAGCAGGTTCACATAAGTTCCCAGAGGCACATGAATCGGACACTCTCACCAAGATCACCGTCTACCACAGGCTTGAGGGTTGCCTGTAGTCTCGGTCATTTTTCAGCAACCTGCTAGACACTCTCGACCGCGGTCGAACCTGTTCGGAGCGAATCCTTCCGCGCGGCGTCGGCGACGTACCGCGCTTCCTGTTCGTTCGCGCACTGGCGCGACACCACGATTTCGCCAGCCTCCAGGATTTTGGACGTGGCACGCAGGTTGTTGCTAGCAGGTCTAGGGCGCTCCTGCGCGTTCCTGCTTGCAAAAGCATAGGCGTTGCGACAACAGTTCGCCTCACATCCTCAACCGAGGTCGAGTCGTCATAGGAGAACACGATGAAAACATCACGATTCTCGGCGGCATTCGTTTCCATGTGGACGCTGGTGGCGGTGCCGCGGGCTTCGGCGACGACGATCCCCATCGGGATCGGTGCCTTCGGTCCGGGTTCGACACTCACGACGTTCACCGGGTTGGCTCTTGGAACAGAAGTTAACGGCCTAACCGTCGATGCTGCAGTCGGACCGGGGGGAGCAATCCTCTTCCTGTACAGTCTGGCGAATGGCAGAGTGAGCATCGGTGTGGGACCGAATACGACGAATAACATCAACCCGCCGGCGATCGTGTCCAACCCCGGGGCCAACAACTCCGGCGTGTTGACGATGACGTTTCCTTCGTTGGTCGATACATTCGGGTATGGGTATGCCCTCCAGGGAACCGGCACCATTCCCAACGGGACGACACTCTCTCTCTTTGATGGGGCGACATCGGTCGGGTCGCTTTCCTTCACCGCGAGCCCTGACCTCGTCGTTCCGGGAGGATTCGCGGGAATCCAGAGCACTCTGGCATTCAACCGGGTCGAGGTCACCTTCAACAGTGTTTCGGCGGCTGCCTTCGCTCTCGATAACGTGCGAAGGGGTCCCGCCGTTCCCGCTTCCGTTCCCGTCCCAGAGCCCGCGTCCCTGCTCCTGCTGGGCACGGGGATGGCTGGACTCGTCGCACAGCGTCGCCGCCGCCGCTGAAGCTCGACACCGGCGAGGAGACTGAATCCCATTCACGCGGCGGGCTTGCGGTAAGGTCGCGGCAAATGCGCTGGGCCTGCCCGTGCATATCGTCCAGCGAGCCACAGAGGCGGCGCAGACCACGTCATTCGGCGAAACCGCCATACGGAGCGTCGGTGGGACAAACGTCCTCGATCGCCTTGATGCTCGAGCACGGGATCAACCCGCGCGTGATTCAATTCCTGGCTGGCTGGACCTCGCTCCGGATGCTCGAACGCTACGGCCACGTTCGCGATACCGAGGTCCGACGCGCGGTGACAGCGAACGCCGACCGCCTCAACGCCGCGGCCACAAAAACGGCCACAGCGGAAAAAACAGCCGCCGCAAATTCGGAGAAGTAGAATCGCCGCAACTTACGGATCGTCAGCGGGTTGCGCGAGTGGCGTCCCCAACGGGATTCGAACCCGTGTTTTGGCCTTGAAAGGGCCACGTCCTGGGCCTCTGGACGATGGGGACGGTATGGAGAGAACTTCCGATTCTACTACGACTTGACAGCGATCTCGAAAGGCGCCTGTCCTTTCGCCACCGGAATGGATCGTCTACGCTGCCGTCGTGATCGCGGACAACGTGCACGTCGGGCTCGTGGCGATTGCGCTCGTCGCTTCACCCTCCACCGCCAGCGCGCAACAGACCGGCGGCCGGATCGTGATGCAACTCGGTCACGCGATCAATGGGCCGTCGCCAATCGTCAATGAGCGGCAGAGTGCGACGACGCGCTACGAACCGGACAGCCTCTGGCTCGCGTCAGGTGAAGTCCTGCTGACACCGCGCTGGGGCGTCGCCGCCGAATGGCGCAAGCCAGACGATGTGACCTTCAGTGGCGGCCGCATCGTCAACTCGTTCAGCCAAACCGAACGCGAGCATGCCGTCTTCACGCTGGCAACGTTCCGCGCGCTGCGAGGACGATGGGGCGCGATCGATGTCGTTGGCGGTCCCGGCTTCGTCCGCCAGCGCGTCATGGTGACAGTTGAGAGTTCGTTTCCAAGCACAGGCACGACGTCTCACACGACCGAGTCGTCGCACACGCTGGGCGCGGTGACGGTTGGCGCCGACGCGGTTATCCAGGTGGTCCCGCATGTCGGCGTCGGCACGCTGATCCGTCTCACCGGGACGAGCCGTTCAGAGTTCGTGCGGGCGTACTCCGTGGGGTTGTTGGTCCGCGCGTGGCTATGACTGATGCGCTATGACGCGATCGTCGTCGGCGTCGGCGGCATGGGCAGCGCCGCCGTCTACGAGCTGGCCCGCCGCGGCCTCCGCGTGCTCGGTCTGGAGCAGCTGGAGATCCCGCACGATCGTGGCTCGTCGCACGGCGTCAACCGCATCATCCGCCTCGCGTACTGGGAACATCCCGCATACGTGCCGCTGCTGCGCCGCGCCTACGAGCTCTGGCGAGCGCTCGAAACCCTGCGCGGCGAACAGCTGCTCTACATCACCGGCAGCCTGGACGCTGGCCGCACCGACAGCAAGACCGTCGTCGGGTCGCTGCGATCGTGCGAAGTCCACAAGCTTGCCCACGAGCTGCTCCCGGCGGCAGAGGTGAATCGGCGGTTCCCGGGTTATCGACTTGCGCCGGACATGATGGCGGTCCTTCAACCCGAGGGCGGGTTCGTGCTGTGCGAGCGCGCGATCGTGAACTACGTCGAAGCAGCGCGCGGCCTCGGTGCGGACGTCCACGCACGGGAGCCTGTGGTCAGCTGGACGCCGTCGCCCGGTGGCGTCGAGGTGCGAACCGGCGCGGCGACGTACGGCGCGAATCATCTCGTGCTGACCACCGGACCGTGGACGGCCGCGCTCGTTCCGGCGCTGAAAGCGCTCGCGCGTCCGGAACGCCAGGTGATGTTGTGGACCGAGCCCCTGGTCGCCCCGTTCTTTCAGCTCGACGCGTTCCCGGTCTTCAACCTCGACGCGCCGGAAGGTCATTTCTACGGGTTTCCGAACTTCGCAGCGTCCGGCTTCAAGATCGGGAAATACCATCACCGGCGCGAGGCGGTCGATCCCGATCGGATGGATCGTGACTGTCACCCGGAAGACGAGGCGGTGCTGCGCGAAGGCATCCGAGGGTACTTCCCGGACGCGGACGGCCCGGCGCTGGCGATGAAGACCTGTCTCTTCACGAACAGCCCCGACGAGCACTTCATTATCGACCGGCATCCCGCGCTGCCGCAGGTGACGCTCGCCGCCGGATTCTCCGGCCATGGGTTCAAATTCTGCAGCGTGGTCGGCGAAATCCTGGCGGAGCTGACCATCGACGGCGCGAGCCGCCACGATCTCGGGCTGTTTCGGCTGTCGCGATTCGGTCGGCTCCCGTCAGACACCAGCTAGCGATCGAAGAGCCGCGGAACGTCTCGCTGAATCGGGCCGAGTGCGCTTCGATGCCGGATTGGGCGAGAAGCGGCCGATCCCGCAGCCCCTCGCCGCGATCAGCGCCAGGAGCGCGCCGCCGACGGTCACCAGCGCCGCCGACTTTCGTCTCCGCCAGGACGGTGAACGTCGCCGAGGGCGAGAACGAACAGCAGCGGCGAACGCGATGTGTCAGGCGCGCGGGGACTATCCATTCGGAAAGTCACGCAGACAAGTGGTGAGTGGTGTCAGAAGAGGCCGAGGATCGATTCGAACAGCCAGCGCGCGGATCGGGGCTGAGGGCGCGACGCGCGTGGCGGCGACGTCAGCGCGGATTCGAGGACGAACAGCAGATCGCGTGCCGACTGGAAGCGTGCGTCGGGACTTTTTTCCAGGCAGTGCCGAATGACGCGCTCGAGCTCGGTCGACACGCCTTCGCGGTCGGGGAGCACGGGCGGATCGTCATTGAGAATCGCGTGGAGCGTTTCGACTGCTGAATCGCCATGGAACGGCGCGACGCCCGAGATCATCTCGTGCAGGATGACGCCGAGGCTGAAGATGTCGGACCGCTCGTCTGCGCCGGCGCCGCGCACCTGTTCCGGCGACATGTAGCCGACGGTTCCGAGCAGAACCCCGGGCTTCGTCGACGCGTTCGGATCGTGCGGGAACCCCAGCGTCACGTTCCGGCATTTCGCCAGACCGAAGTCCAGGATTTTCACCCGCTCGTCACTCGTGATGAAGATGTTCTCGGGCTTGAGATCGCGGTGGACGACATCGAGATGATGCGCGGCGATCAGTCCGCGCGCGACTTCCAGGGCGTAGGCAATCGCCGTCCGCACCGGGACGGCGCCGTTCTTCAGGCAGCCCCTGAGCGTCTCGCCCCGCAGCAATTCGGAGACGACATATGGCATGCCCTGAGCCGCTCCCACGTCGTAAACGGCGACGATGTTCGGGTGGTTGACGAGCGCCGTGGTGCGCGCTTCCTGCGCGAACCGCGCCAGGCGCTCGGCATCCGTCGTGACACTCGGGGCGAGAACCTTCAGCGCGACCAGTCGACCGAGGCGGGTGTCGCGCGCGCGGTAGACGTCGCCCATGCCGCCGGAGGCGAGGAAGCCATCGACCTCGTAGGGCCCCAGCCTGTGACCCGCTTCTAACCTCATGTTTCGATCAACGCGGCCCCATGGCGATCCGAACAAGATGGGTCGCGCCTGTTCGCTCCGGCGGGATCGGTCGTTATAAGGGGCTGTGGGGATGCGCTTACCGCCCGCGGGACACCAACGTCGTACCGGGGCGGCTATCGCTCTGATAGGCTTGAAGTTCGCCCTTCAAACCGATGGCGGGAAGCCCTATGATACGGTTCCCGACGAGAATGGTATTGCGGCAGCGCTAGCAACCATGGACGACCCCCGTGTGGGCGACGCGCGTGTCAGCGACGGGCCGGCGGATGTCCCGTCCGCGGTCGATTCCACGTTTGATCTGGTCGAACGCGCCAAGTCGGGCGACCGCGACGCCGTCAATCAGCTGTTCGGGCGCTACCTGGCACCGCTGCGCCGGTGGGCCAGCGGCCGCCTTCCACGCTGGACCCGCGACCTCATGGACACCGACGACCTCGTTCAGGAAACGGTGTTCCGCGCCGTCAAACGGATCGACCGCTTCGAGTCTCGTCACGAGGGCGCGCTCCAGGCTTATCTGCGTCAGGCCATCGTGAACCGCATTCGCGACGAAGTGCGCCGCAGCAAGCGATCGCCGGCGGTGGTCGCGCTCGACGACAACGAGAGCGATCGCGCGGCTTCGCCGCTTGAGGCGGCGATCGGCGCCGAGGCGGTCGATCGGTACGAGGCGGCGCTGAAGCGGCTGCGTCCGGAGGAGCGGGAAGCGATCGTCGCGCGCATCGAGATGGACGGAAGTTTCCAGCAGGTCGCGGTCGCTCTGGGCAAGCCTTCGGCCGACGCCGCGCGCATGGCCGTGAGCCGCGCGCTGCTGCGCCTGGCAGAGGAGATGAGCCGTGAGCAGGTCTGAAGGCGCGGCGCTGTTGCCGCTGGCCGAATCGATCGTCGACGGAAGCGTCGTCGACTGGGAAGCGGCCGAAGCGCGCGCCACCACCGACGAACAGGCGATCATCCGTCAGCTTCGAGTCTTGTCGAATCTCGCCGGCCTGCACCGCAGCCTGCCGCGCGATGCACGCCGGAGCGCACTGCAAAGCTCCTCTCCGGCCATCGGGACCTGGGCCCACTTGACGTTGCTCGCGCGTCTCGGCGGCGGCGCGTTCGGCGAGGTGTATCGCGCCTGGGATCGCCACCTCGAACGCGACGTCGCGCTGAAGCTCCTCAAGAGCGACGAGTCAGACGACGATCTCGAAGCGTCACGCATCGCCGCGGAAGGCCGTCGGCTGGCGCGTGTCCGCCACCCCAACGTGATCACGGTCCACGGCGTCGACGTGCACGATCGGCGCGTGGGCCTGTGGATGGAGCTGGTGCGCGGCGGGACGCTCGAGCAGAAGCTGCAGGAGCACGGTCCGCTGAGCGCGCGCGAGGCGGCGCTGGTCGGCATCGATCTGTGCCGGGCGCTCGCGGCGATTCACGCCGCCGGGCTGATCCACCGCGATGTGAAGGCGCAGAACGTCATGCGCGAGGACGGTGGCCGCATTGTTCTCATGGATCTCGGCACCGGACGCGAGACCGATCATCAGGGGGGCGGCGCGTTTCACGACCTCGC
>Ga0114129_10013492_pt1 | contig 11644 bp, 9 predicted proteins | sample RhiMetdeltSRZDD1_FD_80071 | JGI IMG/M metagenome (GOLD analysis project Ga0114129, IMG submission 80071) | Populus rhizosphere microbial communities from Tennessee, USA - Rhizosphere MetaG P. deltoides SRZDD1 (version 2) (version 2) | ecosystem: Host-associated > Plants > Roots > Rhizosphere >... | reverse complement strand
TGCCACATCGCCTTCTAGGAACGTATTGTTAGCTGTAGCATAATCAACGCCCAGATCATCCGCGCTGATATAGCCTTGATTCACTAGCTCTGTATACTTGTCGAAGGCTGCTGTAACATCTGCATCAGCGAAGTGAGTCTGTCCCGCTTTACGCTTGGCAACCCAATCCGGCGTATCACCCAAAAGCTGTGACGAAATCACCCCGGAGGCGGCAATCGTTGTACACCACGAGTCGGTGCTCCCACAGGTTTGGATAGGCTTGTAGCCTGCTTGCTTGACTTTCTCGGCTACATCCAGAAATTCTGCCCAGGTGGTTGGCGGCGTAACTCCTACCTTCTCGAAGATATCCTTGTTGTAGAAAACAAAGGGGATGATCTGCGCATTGGTCGGTGCTTGATACACCTTGCCACCGAGGGCATTGCCATACGGAATAATGAAGTTCTCTTCAATGAACTGAGTATCCCAAGTCTGCAAAAGCTCAGCATCGACAAACTCTTGGGTGTTGATAGATTGCAGGATATCTGGGAACTGGTCGGACGCGAGGAGCTGCTTGGCATACGTTGTGCGGTCAATACCCGGCGACACAATCCGCTTAATTGTGATGTTAGCAGGTAATGACTTCTGAGCTTCGGCGATATTGCTATCCCAGAAATCTGCTGTCAACACAGGTGTTTCAAAGGTCAGAAAGACCAATTCTACAGGTTCCCCGGTGGCTGCTGCGGCAGGCGCTTCTGTTGCCGCCTGAGTTGCCTCGGGAGCTTGTGTCGCTTCGGCGGGCTGAGTCGCCTCCATTGTTGGTGCAGTGGTCGGCTCTGTGGCGGTCGAACAGGCCGCCAATACCAACACTGCTGAGAGAAGACTAATGAGTAGTTTGACCTTATTCATCTGACGCGAACCCTTTCTCCTGAATTGGACTGATATGAAATACCCGATATATGGATTAGGATAGGTTGATATATCCTTTGTGGGCCAAAAAAAGCTGTCCTGCTCATATTGTGAGCGTTTCACCCGATTCGCTGGTTGGCAAAACGATTTGCATAGGGATTGTAACGGTACGGGCTGCGCCTGTAATTGAACCATCCAGCCGCCCAAACAGCAGGCGTGCGGCCTCAGCTCCGAGCTCACTTCCGGGATGAATAGCGGTCGTAATGGGATAAGGCCAATCGGGTGAGGGGGTGGAACTGCTAAAGGTTGCCACCTCGAAACCGGGCTGCACATTGAAGATCGGTTCCCCCGACTCCGAACTGTACTTCAAGCTGTGATACAGGCTTTCGGTAATGTCGTTATTGAGACACAGGATTGCTGTTGGCTGCTCGCCCTCGATTCGATCCAATAGACGCCGAGCAACATCCTGATGCGCTTTCACAGGGTCTTCCGCTGCATAAAAGGCAAAATCCAGATCAGTCCAGACCAACTCATCATCAAACGCAATATCGTGATCTTCAAGGGCTTGACGATATCCCTTGAGGCGGTCATAAATCGTCGTGATTGTCATCTCAAACTGCGGCATAATGACCACAATTCGACGGTGACCACGCTGGATCAACTGGCTGGTCAGCATACGAGCGGCATCTTCGTCGTTGAACACGACCCGATCCGTAACGACTGCCGGACAGTAGCGCTCGACCATGACCACGGGCACTCCGCGCTCCTGGAGCCCACGAACCAGGTCGCAGTGGGCATCATTCGCGCTTGGATAGATGATCAGTCCCCGTGTACCGAGGGAGAGAGTCGCATCGATGAACTCAACATCGGTTGTGTGGCCCTGAGTGTCATAGGAGTTGATAATCTGTAGATATTGGGCGTGGTGTTCCGTTGCTAGCGCAATGCCAGATAATATTTCGACTAGAACCGGGTGCGAGACCAGACGACAAAAGAAGGTGATCATCATGGGCTTGCCGTCATCGGCGGGTTGTAACTGTCTTGGTGGAACGACGAATGTGCCGCGCCCCTGCTTCCGATCTACACGCCCTTCTCGTTCCAGTTCGGTTAGCGCTTTGATGATCGTAATTCGGCTGACGGAATAGTCTTCAGCCAACTGCCGTTCTGCCGGCAGTAGGTTGTCACTGGCGAATTCCCCCTCCTCGATCCGTTCCAACAAGGATCGATAAACCTGATAGTAGAGGGGCAGTGGATGGTTTGGATCGACTCGTAGATTAGCCATTTTAACTTTGAATCAATGTGGATATATGGATATGTCCATTGTATGTGTAATTTTAGATATGTCAAGTTAGTGTTCTAGCTGCTGGGTGGAATGGCCCAAAAGTAACAAAGCTGCATTAGGGTGTCACTCTATTCGCTTTGCCCATTTTTAATGGGGCGTTCAGAAGAAAGTATTTTATCTGGGACAAAGCATATTGTTAGTTATCTAGCAGAAACTTGTGGCAGAATTCAAACGAGTGTAAAGTGCCGCTTATTTGAAGTATTAACATCGATAAGGCGGATTCTCTTGAAATTGTGCGTTGACAAACAAAAGAGCGGCTCTATAAGCCGCTCACATCTATTCCAAGAAGCTCTCCTATATGGAGGTCCTTAAGCTTGCTCCCATGTTCAAATCGAAGCGTAGCCAAGAAATCTTCAACAGGGAGGAGGTTCGTCACACATCCGCTTTCCCTGTGTAAAAATGAGGGCGGGAGGATTCGAACCTCCGGCCAAGAGCTTAAAAGGCTCCTGCTCTGCCACTGAGCTACGCCCCCATGACGAAGAAAGTATACCGCGTAAACTTATCTGCGCCAACCTCAATTGCTCTCTGGCGTATCGGGTGAATTAACATTATTTCTGACCGTCATATCGAAGAATTCGAGCGTGCGCTGCATCAAAGTTTCAAAACCCCGCCCACCTAAAGCGTGCCCACCCCCCGGATAAGGGTAAAAAGTTACATCCACATTCGCTGCTTGTAGTTTGTGCCACAGATCCTCTGACCACCAGTAGGGCACTGATTCATCTCGATTGCCATGATGAATCATAACTGGCATTCGCACCTGATCCAGATAGTTAATTGGGGAAATATCCGCATAGCCCTGTGGGTTAACATCTGGCCTGCCGTAGACCATTGCCAGTGCATCCATCGCTGCACGTTGAGCAGGCCAGTACTTTCGGGCATGTGCCCAGTTGCGTCCCGCATCACCGCTCATAGAGGAATAGAGCACAACGGCGTCAACCTCATTACTCAGCACCATCGGCCACATGCTGATCTCACCGCCCATGCTGTGCCCCATTATGCCGATTTGTCCTGATGCAGCTTGCGGCAGGGTATCTACCTGTGCCAGTAGATTCATGATGTCAACTGCATAGCCGATGTGGAAAGGATTTGGGCCAATACCCGAACCTGCGTAGTTACGATAGTCAGGCATGAGCGCAATGTAGCCGTGCTGTGCTAACCAATCCGCGATTCGCCAGCTATCAAAGCCCGATTGATATTCTATCGGGCGCAGATAGCCATGATTGACAATGATGACTGGGAAAGGTCCTTGCCCATCAGGAAGATCAACCAATCCTGTGATCTTCAATCCATCGCTCCGATAGGTCATTTGGTACTGTGTAAATCCTCGCCCAGTCTTATTAATCTCCCCAATCTCAATCCCCGGCCCGCCATAAGTTCGTGCAGCAAGATCATCTATCCGCAGACCTTTGAATGGATCGCTTGGGTCAGGAGAGGCCAGTATTTCCACGTCTAGATTTTCGCCAACGTTTACACCGGGATCTTCAGTTGGTTCTTCTAATAACGTTGGTGTGGCTTGCGTGGGTGTCTGAGATGGAACTGGCGTTGCAATCACCAGCTTAGCCGAAACTACCGCCGCGTCGGATGCGTCACGGGTGTCACCTTTGTGAACACATCCGAGCATCGTTATTGCTGCGATAACGAGAGCAACGTATGTTGGATTGATACTGAGCGGGCAGGAAATTTTAAGGCCAATCATCTTTTTCATGGGCTTCGAATAGTGGCAGTAGGCCCATCCCTCGGATTGCGTTGAGCAGTGGGGCTAAGTTTTCTCGCTGGACGGCATAGGCTTGCGGCCCAACGTGCTGTCCAAGCCAACGGCTGATCCGTGCGTTCGAGCGGATGCGTTCATACACGCTGATGTCCTTCGCAGCCAGAATGACAGCATCCTGTATTACTACCTCGGCGGGTCGAGTATGCCATGCTTCGAGCATCTTGACGACGTTTGCCGGGAGGCTCTGCCCCGATAGGCGCTGCAAGAATGGCAGAATATGAGATGGGATTGAGATGCCCTCGTCGCTTACACGCGATAGTGCTTGAGGAGTGAGACGGTACAGATAAACTCCTTCACCTGACAGATCGCGATCTGGCCTGTCAACAGGAATACTCGGAGGAGTCATCCATGCAGTAAATCGCGCAACCTGAACTCGCTCGTACCGTCCTACCTTCGCTGGGATGCTTACAACTCCTTGCTCATCAATACTGACCCGCCCCCCAGGATCAGCCTCCGAGGGCCAGTTATCGCGGCCTGTTAGAGCTAATCCCAGCCGTGTTACTAGGAACGCGCCGGGTGCAGATCGAACCAGCCCCAACCAGCGCATCGGCCCTTCGAGGATAAACCGAATCAGCCCTCCTTCGATGTAATCCCAGTATTCGAAACCGTGCAGAATCTCACCAGTGTAAGAGTCACGCAGATACCACGAGACATAATCGCCGCCGGGCCGTTGAAAATCCGGATTCGTTTCTTTGATGTACTCTACGAAGCTGTCTGTACTCCACCAGATTTCAGCAGGCACATTCTGTAATGTTTCGATAATCACCTGCCTTGCAAGGTGCGGATCATTGGGCCAGCGATCCGCATCAAGCCCCGGTGTGAACATCAAATCATTCCATGTTGTAGAGGTAAACCATGCCTCTGCCAGCGACCGTAGTTGGTGAAGTCGAGGGGCTTCCAGCCAGGGCCTCGACATATCCTTGTTGACCACCGTTGAAACTTGTGTGAGGAATTCCTCGTCCGCGATCAATCCAAGATCATAGAGCAGCGATGTAAGCATTGTGCGGTAACTAGGTGAGACACGCCGTAGATGGCGGTCGATGCGCTCGACTGGCTCTGCCGTAATCCATTCTTGCGCATTGGCATTGCGGATAAGTAAGAAAGCTAGCAGGGTTGCCGCATCATCAGCGACGGCTCCCTGCCCACCTTCGATCCGGCGAGGTGGCGCAACCGGATTGCCCGGCGCTGCTATAATCGCTCCCGGTTCTGGCTGAGGTAAATGCTCTAGAATGTCACTGGGAATGACGATGTGCTCTTGCGTACCCGCCGGAGTTTGCTCAAATGCACGAACGATCAAACCCCGATAATACAGCGCCTCGGCAATACCTACCGGGCTTAGCCAGGGCTTCTCGCGCTCGCGGCGGGCAGGCCCCATAGGTCGAATCTCACCATAGCGGCGGGTAAAATGCGCAAATGGAATTCGCCCTTCGTGAATGATTAGATCATAAAGGGCTTGGTGTTCGTCTTCACTTAGATGTGACCATGTTGTGCTGACTGCATCGCGTTGGGCGAGGGCAGCCGCGAGTTCTTCCGCCGCAATACCACGATCTGATGCTGCTAGATCAATATCCCATTGATCGGCGATCACTTGCAATAGATCGAGGTCGTAATCTACAAACGCTCGCACCAGAGTCGGCATAACCGGAAGGTTGTCCCGAAGTTCATCAGAGTTTGATAGGCTCCATATTATATACGAGCCAGTTCCCCTACGCTGTACAGTATGTTAGCAGATGAGAACCTGAAGCGCAGACGGAATAATTGAGACATTGACCTCGCAAATTCCAGCCTCCCACGACCCGAAGACCTCGCCATCAGTATGAATTGCCATCGTCTTATCGGTTGTCACACTGAGATGTTTGGCCGTGCCGCCTTGAAAGAATTTCTGGTAGCGCATATGGGCTGCCGACATCACAATTGGGAGAAAATACAGCATCTGGAGTCGATTGACTTTGCGCATAATTGTGTAAGTGATCAGTCCATCATCCATTACCGCATCAGGCGCGACAGGGAATCCGCCCCCTTCACGCGGCCCGTTACAGATACTCAACATTGCAATCCCTCGCTCCAAAGGCGGCTGATCATCTATCCGCATGGTAGCGGCAAGTGCCTGTGGCTTGAATAGAATAGTTTGTAGCACCGCCACCAAATACAGCAGAAAACCTCGGAGTCTTTTCAACTGCCGTGAAGCGAGATTCACCGCGCCGCTAAAACCTAGCCCAACGGTGTTATTCCAGTATTCCATGCGACCTGTGTGGTCGGTAATAGTTCCCACGTCGATAATCCGTGTTTTATTCCCAAAAAGGCACGGCACAGACTCTTCAACATCATGTGAGAAACCTAAATTGTAAGCAAAATCATTCCCAGAACCCACTGGTATGATCCCTAGCTTGGGCCGCCGATCTGCTGGTATCTGCATCAGTCCATTCACCACCTCGTGAACTGTGCCATCCCCACCGACTGCCACCACCACATCGAAGCCTTCATCCCCAGCACTTTTCGCTAGCGCAGTCGCATGCCTCGGACGCTCTGTAGTGGCCCAGACCAGTTCATACGATTCTCGCGCCTGATGCTCGATCAGTTCTCGCAGACTCTTCGACCGATCCTTCGTATGCCATCGATCTGATGCGGGATTGAGAATCAGTTTGAGACGCGGCATAGCATTCCCTCATTCTCTTGGTGAAGATATTTGATGTAGTGTTAAAACACACAGACTGTCCTAAGCTACGGCCTCCGAATTTCCGGTTTGCAGGCTTCGAGGGCGCGCCGTACAATCGCGCTGACTTTCGCCGCCGCACCTGAAAGGAACGCTCATATGGAAGGTGTTTACGTCTCGGAGCACCCATTGGTCAAGCATAAGCTCTCGCTGCTTCGTGACGTGGCGACAGATTCCACGAAGTTCCGCCAGCTTGTCCGGGAGCTAGCCATTCTTCTCGCCTACGAAGCGACGGCTGATCTGACCCTTGCGGCTAAGGAAATTCAGACTCCTCTGGCGACTATGCAGGGTTTTGAACTGCAAGAGCGTATTGGGCTTGTGCCGATTTTACGGGCAGGTCTTGGCATGGTCAATGGTGTATGGGAGATGATGCCGGGTGCTGAGGTCTGGCATATTGGCCTGTATCGTGACGAGCGCACCCTACGCCCGGTCGAATATTACAACAAGCTCCCCGTTGCACCAACGGTGCAGGTCTGCCTGATACTCGATCCGATGCTGGCAACAGGTGGCTCGGCATCAGCGACCGCCAATCTCCTCAAGCAGTGGGGTGCGCGTCGGATTAAGTTCGTCGGTCTGATTGCCGCCCCGGAGGGCATCAAAGTGATGCGTGAGGCGCACCCCGACATAGCAATCTACGTTGCTGCCATTGACGATCACCTGAATGATGTAGGATTTATTGTGCCGGGGTTGGGAGACGCGGGCGACCGCCAGTTTGGGACGGGCTAATACATGCATGCTCCACTAGGGGCCTTTGGCCTTACCTTCGGCTTAGCGTTTGTGTTGGCTTTGCTTCTCACGCCGTTAGCACGTTGGTTAGGTCTTCGCTTGGGGATCGTCGCCATACCGGGTGGGCGGAGGCTCCATCAGGGAGTTGTTTCTCGCTTGGGCGGCGTGCCGATTTATGTCGCCTTTGTGGCCGCAGTTCTGGCATCCCAATTTTTGGTCGAAGACCCCTGGCGGGCTGCACTTCCCTTAGGGCCATCTTTTCAAGTGCTGCGCTTTGATCCGAAGGAATTGTTCCGCCTGATCGGGCTGATCGGCGGCGGCACGATTATCTTTGTGCTCGGTCTGTTTGATGACTGGCGTGAGCTTTCCCCTATTCCCCTCTACCTCGCCCAGATATTAGCCGCCGCATTTGCCGTTGCCTTCCTGATTTTCATCGAATCTGTCAATGATCCATTTAGGGGCGTTGAAACTGATAAGTTCCCTTACTTCATTACAGTAACAATATCCTTATTCTGGCTCGGCTCGATGATGAATACGGTCAACTGGATGGATGGATTGGACGGTCTGGCAGCAGGTGTTGCTGCAATTGCCTGTATCGTCCTGTTCCTGAATTCAGCCTTCCGGTTGCAGCCAGCCCAGTACAGCGTTGCCCTGTTGCCATTAGCCCTTCTTGGTGCAACTCTCGGCTTTCTGCCCTACAACTTCGCGCCCGCCAAAATTTTTCTAGGATCGGGTGCATATTTCCTCGGGTTTGTGCTGGGCGCGTTGAGCATCATTGGTGGGGCAAAGATGGCGGCGATCTTGCTGGTGATGGGTTTACCGCTTCTCGATTTTGTCTGGCAGCTGGTGAATCGGATAGTGCATGGTCAAAATCCCTTGCACGGAGATCGGGGGCACTTGCATTTCCGTCTGCAAGATTTGGGGCTTTCACAGCGCCAGATTGTGCTTGGGTATTATGTCTTCAGCGCAGTCTTTGGAGGGTTAGCACTAGCGATCCCATCACGGCCCTATAAGTTAATTGCCCTCTTGGTGATGGGCTTGGTCGCTCTAGTTGGCTTTATATGGCTCTCCCGGAAGGGAAAAAACAGCACCAATCTCACCTAAAGCCGACCTTGCCGAAATAGGAGAGAATCTACCCTAGCTGTATTCTAACTCCCGATTCAGCACGCGGCTGAAGATCGCTTCCATCGCGGAAATGATCCCCATCATAATGAGGTCGATCCCTAATGCTATGCCGAGCGCGAGGCTCAACCACTGACCGATCAATAAGATGGGAACTTCAAAGCTGGCTTTGATGACAAATCCCAGATCGAACAAAACACCAGAACTGCCGAACAAGCCCGATCCGATTATCCAGATAATTAACATAATCACGGCAAATGGGATGATGAGTATCCACCAGTTGATCACATCGATCTCTTCTGGCATCATCGCATTGGCAATGGCGAATATCAGGTAGACCCACAGCCAGAAATCGGGCGTTGACATAAACGCGCCGATGCCCCCGAATAGGGTTCCCAGATCGCCGGTGCTAAACGCCTTTCCGAGCAGGCTAATATCAAACCGCGTGCTGCCGATCAGCGCAATGACTGCCACGCCTGCCAGCACTGGGATCATTCCGATCAATGATGCGCGGAATTCGTCAGTGGTTTTCTCATCAATTTCCACCATGCCGAGCCGGATTGACCCTTTTTGTTTCTCCGGCCAAAGTTGGAATTTCTTGATTTTCACCCGCAAAATTTGGGCAAGTAGCCACTGGCTGCATTCGTGCAGCACAACACCCGGCAGCAGCAGCAGGTAGTAGATCAGCACTGCCGCCTGTGTGTTGTTCGTCAGCAGCAGGCCAAGCCCTTGAATGTGCTTGTGCATCCAGCGCTCGACGCTCCGCAGAGGCCAGATAAACAGCGCGACGAGCACCCAGAAAACAATCCAGTTCATAGCTCTAGTCTACAGCAATCCTCTGACTTCTGCCGTTACGCGGATCAAGGTAACGTAATCATCCGGCTTTAGCGATGCGCCCCCAACTAGCCCGCCGTCGATCTCTGGCTGCCACATCAATTCTTCGATGTTATCCGGCTTCATACTGCCGCCGTATTGAATCCGCATTTGTTGAGCAATTTCGTTCCTGTAGATTGAAGCAAGGGTCGAGCGTACCGCCCCACCGATGATCCGGTTTGCATCGTCGGCAGTTGCCGAGATGCCCGTCCCAATTGCCCAGATCGGTTCATAGGCAATGATCACGCCGCGCGCTTGTTCCGAGGTTATCCCATCGAACGCAGCCCGTACTTGCCCGCCGACAAACTGCTCGGTCTCTCCGGCGCGGTTCTGATCGAGACTCTCCCCCACGCACACGATAGGAGTTAAGTTATGGGCCAGCGCCGCTTTGATCTTCCTGTTGACGGTTTCGTCTGTCTCACCGAAATACTGCCGCCGTTCCGAATGGCCGATGATGACCAGTTCGGCGACATCTTTCAGCATGAGCGGTGAGATTTCACCGGTATATGCCCCCTGTTCTTCCCAGAACATATCCTGTGCCCCTACACGAATATCGGTATCTCGCACAGCATCACTAAGAGCAGCCAGCGAGATAAACGAAGCGCAGATCGCTTTCTCGACGCCGGAGTAGCTTCTCAACGGCCCCTTAACCGCCTCCACGAATTGGAGTGTCTCGGAAATCGTCTTATACATTTTCCAGTTGCCAGCAATGATTGGCACACGCATGGTTGTTCCTTGCAAGAGGAAGTAGGGACGCACACTGGGTGCGTCCCTACGAGGAAACCTATTTATCGTTCAGTGCTGCCAGACCCGGCAGCGTGATCCCTTCGAGCATTTCAAGGCTTGCGCCACCGCCTGTGCTGACGTGCGTTACCTTGCTTTCAAGCCCGGCCTCGTTGATTGCCGCCGCTGAATCCCCGCCGCCGATGATCGAAGTCGCACCTTTCGTTGTCTGATCCGCGACTGCTTGTGCAACTGCGAATGTTCCTTTGGCAAACGGCTTCATCTCGAACACGCCCATTGGCCCATTCCACACAATCGTCTGTGCGCCTTCCAATGCCTGCCGGTAAAGCTCGATGCTCTCCGGGCCAATGTCCAGGATGCGCCAGCCATCTGGCACGCCAGAGATGATATTGATCGTCTCTATGTTCGCATTTTCGTCGAAGGCATCCGCGATTACCACATCAGTGGGCAGCACCAACTTCGTCTCTGCCTTAGTGAGCAGGTTCTTGGCAGTTTCGATAGCATCAGCCTCGACCAGCGAATCGCCCACGTTCACCGCTCTCGCCACGAGGAACGTATTTGCCATTCCGCCGCCGATCAGAATCCGATCAGCTTTGCCGAGCAAATTCTCGATCACCCCAATCTTATCGGAGATTTTCGCGCCGCCGAGAATCGCTACAAAAGGATGAAGCGGATTTTCTAGTGCCTTGCCAAGAAACTCGATCTCTCGTTCCATCAGCAAACCCGCCACCGCAGGCAGATAACGCGCGACCCCTTCCGTACTGGAATGAGCGCGGTGCGCCGACCCAAAGGCATCATTCACATATACATCGCCCAGCTTCGCCATCTGCTGTGCCAGTTCGAGATCGTTCTTCTCTTCGCCGGGATAGAAGCGTGTATTTTCGAGAAGAATCACCGCTCCCTGAGGCGCATTGGCGACAGCCTGTTCTGCCTTAGGGCCAACCGTCTCCTCGACAAAAATTACATCTTTGCCGAGATGATTCTCAAGCACAGGGACAACAGGCTTCAGCGAGTACTTCGGATCAGGGCCACCCTTAGGCCGCCCTAGATGAGACATCAGGATCACCGCGCGCGGCTTCTGCTCGAGAATTGCCTTGATCGTTGGGACAGCCGCAGTTATGCGGGTATCGTCGCTGACCTTCCCGCCCTCAATTGGCACGTTGAAATCCACACGTACCAGGACTCGCTTCCCGCTTGGGTCAACATCGCGGATTGTTTTCTTGTTCATAATCTCTCCCTCTGATGCGAGGGTATTAGAGTTTGGAAGCAATTAGATTTGTAACATCGGCAGTACGCACTGAGTAGCCCCACTCGTTGTCATACCATGCTACGACCTTCGCCATGCTGCCGCCCATCACCATCGTAAATTCGAGGTCTACGATGCTCGACCGTGAATCGCCCTTGTAATCCATGCTGACTAGCGGCTCATCCGATGCGCCGAGGATGCCCTTCAGATTGCCATTTGCGGCAT
>Ga0114129_10013490_pt1 | contig 11645 bp, 9 predicted proteins | sample RhiMetdeltSRZDD1_FD_80071 | JGI IMG/M metagenome (GOLD analysis project Ga0114129, IMG submission 80071) | Populus rhizosphere microbial communities from Tennessee, USA - Rhizosphere MetaG P. deltoides SRZDD1 (version 2) (version 2) | ecosystem: Host-associated > Plants > Roots > Rhizosphere >... | reverse complement strand
ACTCCAGCAGCTCCTGGGGCAGGGCCGCGCAGTTGACCTTGACGAAGGGCTGGTTGCGCCGGCGGGACTGTCCATGGATGAACCGCGCCACCACCTCCTTTCCCACGCCCGATTCCCCGAGCATCAGCACCGGGGCGTCCGTGTCGGCCACCTGCCGGCTGATCTCCTTGATGCGGAGGATGGCGGGGTTCGTGGAGACGAAATCGGCCGACCCGTCCTTCGAGTCGAGCCGCCGCCGCAGGATCGTCACCTCCTCGCGCAGCTCCTGCTTCTCGAGCACGTTCTGCAGGGCCAGCTCGAGCTCCTGCTCCTGGAAGGGCTTCGTGAGGTAGTCCGAGGCCCCTCTCCGGATGGCATCCACCACGGTCTTGATCTGCACCACGGTGGAAAGCACGATGACCGGCACCGCCGGGTGCGCCTTCTTGATGCGGTCCAGCACCTCCAGACCGCTGATCCCGGGCAGGAGAAGGTCGAGGAGCACCACCGCCGGGGCGCCGTTCGCGGCCAGCCGCGCGAGGGCCTGCTCGCCCGTTCCGGCGCAGTCCACCTTGTATCCCATCGACGGCAGGCGGACGGAAAGGTAGCGACAGATATCCTCGTCGTCGTCCACGAGGAGCAGGGAAGACGGATTTCCCGTTACCATGACATCAACTCTGTGCGTCCGATCACACCCCGGCAATGGCCCGAACAGGCTCTTTTCATGGCACTTGGGCGCTACCGGCGGCCGCCACCTGAATAGGCAGGTTACGACTCCTGTTCGCCCAGTAGCCGGTGGTGGACCGCGAAGAGGGCCAGCTCCAGCCGGTTCGAAGCCCCCACCTTGTCGAAGATATTGGTGAGGTGGTGCTTGACGGTGTCTTCGCTCAGGGAGAACCTCCTGGCGATCTCCTTGTTGCTGCAGCCGGCCACCACCTCCGCGGTGATCTCGACCTCCCGGGCGGTGAGGCCGAACCGCTGGGGGGAGGGCTTCTCGGCGGCGGCCCCCGAGTAGGTCCGCAGGGCCTGCACGAGGTCCGAGACGCACTCCCGGCCGATCCAGTGCTGGCCGGCCATGACGCTGCGGATGCCCTTGAACAGCAGCTCGGTGGCGGAGGCCTTCAGGACGACCCCCGCCGCCCCGAGCTGGAGCGCCTTCACGATCTCCGGCTTCTCGATGGCGGCGGTCAGGACGATCGTGCGCACCGGGCTCGGAGTGGTCGACAACTCCGCCAGGGCGTCCATGCCGTTCGCCCCGGGCATGGCGAGGTCGAGCAGCAGGACGTCGGGCTGCAGCGAGCGCGACAGGCGCACCGCCTCCTCGCCGTCCGCGGCCTCGCCCACCACCACGAAGCCCGGCTCGCCGTCGAGAAGGCTCCGCAGCCCCTTCCGAAAGATCGGATGGTCGTCTGCGATGAGGATGCGGATCCCGCTAGCTTCCATACCCTCCACCGGCGGCGCGTCTCCAGGCCGCCCTCGACGCTCGAGAAAAGGACGTGGGAGGGAGCGACCCCTAACGTTCATAACCCCATTGCACCTGTCCTGGCAACTCGGGCGCCGCCCGGCCGCGCGACCGGCCAGACGGATTGGCACCGGGGTACCAACATTTGGCATCGTGGTGCCCGGTGTTTCCGACGCCGGCGCCCGCCAGCGTGGCAACTGCTGGCCCCCTCTGGCTCTTCGCAAGATGGCCCGCCCGCGGTACGGAGCTTGCTCCTTGCAGGAAGCGTAGTGAGCTGTCTCACGCGCCGGTACGCTCTGATGGAAGCCAACGCGCCATTTACGCTGTTGATCGTCGACCGCGACCATCGCTTTCGCAAGCTCGTGAGGAAGCACGTGGGTGGCTCGGTGATCGTGGTGGGAGAGGCTTGTGACGGCCACGAGGCCGTGAACATGGCGAAGCGGCTCCATCCCGACGTCGTGCTGATGGACATCGCCCTACCCATCCTGGACGGCGTCGAGACCGCGCGCCGGATCAAGGCCGACCGGGCCGAGACCAAGGTCGTTCTCCTCAGCGGGAGCGCCGCGACGTCGCAGCTGGATGGCGTCGGGATGGGCGCAGAGGCCGTCATCCTCAACGTGGATGCCGTGATCCCGAAGGACAGGGTGGTCTCCGACATCCGTTCGGAGGAGCTGAACGCGCAGGCGTGGAACCGCAGGCCACGTCGGTGAGCCGGACGCCGAGATCGCCGCCCGGCGCCGGCCGCTCAAGGGTCGCCCGAGGACGTCCGAGTTCCTTCCGGCCATGATCTTGGCCCTCCCTTCCCCTCTCCGCTTACCATGTCGCCGTGCCCAGGCGCCGCGACGCGGTCCGGCGGAGGAGCGGCGAAGAGCGTGATGCCGGAATGAAGGCTCGGACGTCCTGGGGTGATCCTGCGTCGCAGGATCCGGAGAGGGCATGTTCAAGCTGCTGTTGATCTCGATCGTCGCCGCGCCTGTGCTGCTCGGCATGCAGGCGGCGAAGACCCGCAGCACGCGGCGCGGCTTCTTCCGGCTGCTGGGCCTCGTGCTCGCCTACGACACGGTGTATTTCGCCATGCTGTATTACCTCCGCATCCGGTGGGTCGGCTGGTGAGCGGGCGCGGCGCCTGCGGCTAGCGGGAGGAGGAGTGCTCTGCCGAGTGTGGTGCCTGCTCCTCTTCGTGGCCTGGACAGCCGAATGGCCGCGGGAGATGGACAGCATCCTGTACAGCGGCCACTGGCGGAGCCCCTTCCAGGTATTCGGACCGCTCTTCGTATCCGTGCCCGGCCTCAGCCTGTTCCCGTGGCAGCTCGTGGTCCTCGCGCTCGCCCCCGTGTGCCTGCTGACGCCCGGGGCCTTCCGCAAGCGGGCCTGGGCCATGGATGCCGCCATCTTGATCAGCTTCGGGAGCGTCGCGCTCACGTTCCTATGGGGATGGATGCGCGGCGGCAGCCCGTATAACGCGTATTACCAGCTCTGGAGGTTCCTCACCGCGCTGCTGGTCGGCCTACTGCTCCTCTCCGTCATCCGCAATTCCGGCGACCTCAAGGCGCTCGGCCTCACCGTCCTGATGGCCGCCCTGGTGCGGGGGACGCTGGCGATCTATTTCTATTGGGCGTACGTGCACGGCAAGATCGACCCGGCCCCGGCGCACATGACAACCCACGAGGACTCGCTGCTGTTCGTCGGGGGCGTGCTCATCATGCTGAGCTGGGCGCTGGCGCGGGGGAAGGCGTCGTCCTGGTTCGCGCTGGTCCTGGTATCGAGCGTGCTGTTCTACGCGATCGTGTTGAACAACCGCCGGCTGGCCTGGATCGAGCTGGTCCTCGCCTTCGTGAGCATGTACATCCTGGTCTCGCCCGGCCGCCTGGGCCGACGGCTCAACCGGTACCTGCTGCCGATCGCGCCGGTCGTCATCGCCTACCTGGTGATCGGCTGGGACAGCCCCGGCGCCGTCTTCGCGCCGGTACGGGCGCTCTCCACGGCCGGCAGCAACGAGGACGCGTCGTCCCTGGCCCGGCAGGAGGAGGTTCGCAATCTCCTCTACACGCTGTCGGTGGCCGGGAACCCGGTCCTGGGCACGGGCTGGGGCATGCCGTACCAGAAGGTCTCGAGCGTGTACTCCAACTTCGGCGCCGAGTGGTGGCAGTACGCGTACCTGCCGCACAACTCGCTTCTGGGAGTGGCCGTGTTCGGCGGCCTGGTGGGACTCTGCGGGATCTGGCTGGTGGTGCCGATGGCCGCGTTCCTGGGCACCCGTGGCTACCGGGGGGCGACGCGGCCCATCGATCGCGCCGCCGCCATGGCCGCCCTGAGCATCCTGCCCGCCTATGCGGCCCAGTGCTATGGCGACATCGGCTTCCAGTCCCTCACCTCCGGCCTGATCCTCGGCGTGGCGATGGGTGTGGCCGGCAAGGTGTCCGCGCTGGCCGATGCCCTGCCCGAAAGCACGCGAACGGGCGGGCCGCGCCTGCGCGCACCGGCGGTGGCAGCGGCCGGCGGCGCCTTCGCCGCCGCGCATCCGGACTACAGGCGCTAGCGGCCGGCCCATGTGCGGCATTGCAGGCGCGATACGCAACATCGGCGACGGCCGCCAGGCGGCGTCCCGGCCGTGCAGCGCGAAGATCGCCGGTTACGTCGAAAGGATCACCGAGGCGCAGCGCCACCGTGGTCCGGACGGCTCCGGCCTGTGGCGCTCGGGCGGTCACGAAGTCGTCTTCGGGCACCGGCGGCTGGCGGTCCTGGACCTGAGCGAGGCGGGCGCGCAGCCGATGGTCGACGGGGATTCCGGATGTGCCGTCACGTTCAACGGCGAGATCTACAACTTCCTCGACCTCCGCCGCGACCTCGAGTCCCTGGGCGAGACCTTCCGCTCGTCGTGCGACACCGAGGTGATCCTCAAGGCCTACAACCGCTGGGGCATCGACGCCGTGAAGCGCTTCCGGGGGATCTTCGCCCTGGCCTTGTGGCATCCGCAGGCCCGCGCCGTCCACCTGGTGCGCGACCCGATGGGCATCAAGCCGCTGTACTGGACGGTCGTCCACGAGGGAGACGCTGGCGAGGAGGTGGTGCTGTTCGCATCCGAGGTGCGGGCCCTCCTCGCGAGCGGCGTCGTGGCGCGGCGGATCGAGGCCGCAGCCGTGGCGTCGTACCTGTGGCACGGCTTCGTGGTGGGACCCGACACCATCGTGGAGGGCGTCCATCTGCTGCCCGCCGCCAGCATCCTGACCATCGAGGCCGGCGAGCTGGGGCAGCAGAACACGCGCACCATCCGCCAATACTGGCGGATGCCCAGCTCCAGCGACCGTCGGACGACCGTGGCCGACCTGCGGGACGAGCTCATGAGCACGGTCAAGATGCAGCTCCTCGCCGACGTGCCCCTGGGCGTGTTCCTCTCCGGCGGCGTGGACTCGAGCGCGGTGGCCGCGCTGGCCAGCGAGGTCGCTCCCGAGGCCGTGCACACGTTCACCATCGGCTTCGACCTTCCGGCATACGACGAGATGCCCTATGCCCGTCAGGTGGCCGACGCCATCGGGAGCCGCCACACGAGCGTGCTGCTTACCGAGCAGAGCTTCCAGGAGCAGCTGCCCGCCGCCTTCAAGGCCATCGATCAACCCACCTTCGACGGCATCAACACCTACTTCGTCAGCCAGGCCGCTCGCAGCGCGGGCATGACGGTGGCCCTGGCCGGCACCGGCGGCGACGAGGTGTTCGGCGGCTACCCGAGCTTCGTGGACATCCCGAGGATGCTGGACGCCAGCCGGTGGCTGCCCTTCGCCGGCGGAGACGGCATGGTCCGGCGCGCCTGGGACAGCACCGTCGGCCTGGGCGCGCGGGTCGTGAACGAGGTGTCGTGGGACCTCTTCAAGGTGGCGCCGCCGCAGACCCGCTGGGGCAAGGTGGCCGACGTGGCCCGCGCCGCCCACGACACGCTCGCCCTGTACCAGGTGTTCTACGCGATCTTCACCCGCGAGACGCAGGCGCTGCTCGCCGCGCGCGCCGTCCGGCAGGCGCAGCGGCAGCAGCAGCACGGCCTGCCCGCCCAGGTCGCCTGCGCCTGGCGCCGGCGCATCGAGGGCAGCGAGCTGCTGCACGCGATATCGCTGCTGGAGCTCTCCAGCTTCGTGGGCGAGCGCCTGCTGCGCGACACCGACGCCGCCAGCATGGCGGTCGCCCTCGAGGTACGCGTGCCGCTGCTCGATCACGTGCTCGCGGAGACGGTCGCCGGCATCGACCCGGGGCGCCGCTTCTCGCCGCTGGGGAAGAAGCGGCTGCTGCGCCAGGTCGCTCTGGCTCGCCTCGATCCAGCCATCTTCGACCGGCCGAAGTCCGGCTTCGTGCTGCCCATCGACACCTGGGCGCGCCAGCGCCTGCAGCCCCAGATGGAGGCCCTGTTCGCCGACGACGGGCTGGCCCGGCGCGTCGGCCTGCGCGGCCCGGCCCTGCAGACGCTGTGGCGCTCCTTCGCCGACCGCCGGCCGGGCCTTTACTGGTCGCGCATCTGGGCCATCTACGTGCTTCTGTCGTGGTGCCAGACCCACGACCTGCGCCTCGCGGCGTGAGCGTCCACGACCGGGACCCGGGCCGGCGCAAGGTGCTGTTCGTCTCGGGCCTCCAGATCTACCCCACCCTCTCCGGCGGGAACCTCCGTAGCTTCGCCCTGGCCAACGCCCTCCAGCGCCACGGCCTCGAGCTCTTCGTCTACTCCATGGTGGGGCGCAAGAAGGACTACCTCCGGCGCCGCCCGTCGTCGATCCAGGCGTGGCCGGAGGGGGTCCAGGAGTACGTCGATCGCAAGGTCCTCGGCTTCGTGGCGCAGTACGGCAGCTACGGCGTGGGGCTGCCGCCGGTCTGGCTCACCGCCTACCTCGAGATGGCCGCCGTGACCCCCGGGAAGGTCCTGCTGCCGGCGCTCCTGCGCGAGAAGCTCGCCTGGTGCGACGTCGTGGTGGCGGACTTCCCCTTCGTGCATCCGATCTTCAGGGCGGCCTCGCCGGGCCGACTGCGCGTCCTGAGCACCCACAACCTCGAGCACCAGATGTACGACGGGCCCGGCGGGCCGCGGAACCGCCGGCTGCGCGCCGCCGTGCGCCACATCGAGCTCGAGGCCGCCGGGGCCTGCGACGTGCTGGTCAGCTGCTGCGACGCCGACCGTCGGTTCTTCGAGGCGAACGCGAGGGTGCGCCGGTCGGTCCTGGTGCCCAACGGCATCGACCTGCGGCGCTTCCGGGGCATCGAGGGGCAGCGCTCAGCGACGCGCCGGGCGCTCGGCATCCCGGACGACGTGAAGTGCTTCCTGTTCACGGCGAGCAAGTACGGTCCGAACCGTGAAGCGTTCGACTACCTCCTCGCCTTCGCGAGGAGCAACGGCCAGCTCCTGGCGGAGAAGGGGATCCACATCCTGGTCGCCGGCAACGTGGTGGCGGAGCCCGTCCGCTTCCCGGGCTTCACGGCCACCGGGAGGGTGGATGCAGTCGAGCCGTACTTCGCCGCCGCCGACGCCGCGCTCAACCCGATGTCGAGCGGGGCCGGCACGAACGTGAAGATGTGCGAGTTCATCGCCATGCGCCTGCCCATCGTCAGCACGCCCTTCGGGGCGCGCGGCTTCGTCCTCGGCGACGGCAGGACGGCATTCCTGTTCGAGAAGGATCGCCTGGCGGAGGTGTTGTCGACGGTCCGCCGCCTGTTCGACGATGACCCGGCCCGCCTGCGCCGGATGGCCGAAGAGGCCTACGCCCGGAACGAGAGCGCGATCGACATGGACTCGTGCGTGCGCCCCCTGGTGGAGGCGATCGGCGCCGCCCCCGAGCGGTCGGGCCATCTCGAGCCCGCCCCCCTCCTGCGCCCGCACGCGCGGTCGGAATAGCGGAGAGCGGAGTGGTGGCGTCGAAAGTCTCGAGGGACGCGCCCGCCAGGCGGCACGAGTCCGGCCCCGGCGCCGCGGCAAGCGCCGCGCGGGCGAGCCGGCCCCGGTCCGCGCTCGGCGGCCACCTGCCCGTCCTGGACGGGGTCCGCGGGCTCGCGATCCTGATGGTGTTGCTGTTCCACTTCGTCGCCCATACGACCTCCACGAACCGCTTCGAGGCGGCCGTCAACTACCTCCTCTCCTACGGCGCCCTGGGCGTCGACCTCTTCTTCGTCCTTTCCGGATTCTTGATCACCGGCATCCTGTACGACTCCCGAGCCGACCCCAGGTTCTTCCGCAACTTCTACATGCGCCGGGTGCTCCGCATCTTCCCGCTGTACTACGGCGTCCTCGCGGTCGTGTTCTTCGTCGTTCCGCTCATCCCTGCGCTGCGCAGCTCGGAGATCCTCGAGTTGCGGGCGCACCAGGTGTGGGCCTGGCTGTACGCGATCAACGTGTACCTCGCGATCCGGGGGGCCTGGGTGCTGTCGTACATCGAGCACTTCTGGTCGCTGGCGGTCGAGGAGCACTTCTACTTCGTCTGGCCCTTCGTGGTATGGCTGCTCGCCGCAAGGCCCCGGGTGCTCATGAGGGCCGCCCTGGCGATCGCCGCGGTATCGCTCGTCGCTCGGGTGGCGGCCTCGGTCGCGGGCGTAAGCGACGTCGGCCGGACGGTGCTCACCCCGTTCCAGCTCGATGCGCTGTGCCTGGGTGGGTTCCTCGCCGTGTGTCTGCGCCAGCCGGGCGGGGAGGCCGCGGTCCGGCGCGCCATCCCGCTGCTCGCGTGGTCGGCGGCGGCGGTGCTGGCCTTCCAGTTCGTCCTCCATCGCTTCACCGAGTTCGGCGTGCTGGTGATGCGGCCCCTGCGTCTGGGGGTATTCCGGGTGCTCTTCGCGCTGCTGCTCGTGCACGCCCTGTTCGCGCCCGCCTCGTCGCTGGTGTCGCGCTTCTTCCGCAGCCGGCCCATGGTCGCCCTCGGCAAGTACAGCTACGGTCTCTACGTCTACCACCACTTCCTGTCCTTCTACTTCGTCACCCACGCCACCGAGATCGCGGTGACGCGGGCCGTCGGCTCGCACACCCTGGCGGTGGCCCTCCAGGCCCTGGCCGGCATGGCCGTGTCGATGGCGGTGGCCTGGCTGAGCTACGAGTTCTTCGAGAAGTACTTCCTGGAACTGAAGCGGTTCTGGCCCTCGTCGCGAAAGCCCGTGGTCGTCCCGACGGCGCTGAACGCTCCATGAGCTCCCCCGCGCTGCGAGCTTCCCTGTTCCTGGTGGCCGTGCCCGCTCTCTCCGCGTGCCGCCGGGACAGGCCGGTCGACCACGGGGGCTTGCCGGTGACGACGGCGATCAAGCTCGACAACTTCGGGTATCGCCCGGAGGACGCGAAGGTGGCGATCTTCACCGCCGACCCCGGCGTCACGGTCGCGGTGCGCAGCCCCGGGGGCGCGGTCGTGTTCAGCGTCCCCTCCGACGGAGGATCCATCAGCAGCAAGGGCAGGGACCCGTCTTCCGGCGATCAGGTCTGGTGGGTGGACGTGAGCGCCCTCCGCACGCCCGGCCGCTACCATCTCTTCAGCGCATCGATGAACGTCCGATCGTACGAGTTCGTGATCGCGCCGGACGTCTACGACGAGGTCCTGCGGGCGGCGCTCAAGACCTTCTACCTGCAGCGCTGCGGCACGCCCAGGCCCGAGGCCCACGCGGGCGTGTGGGCGGACGGGAGCGCCTGCCACCGCACGGACGCGAAGGCGGGCCCCGCCGCCGGCCAGGTGGACCGCGGCCTGCGCGATCTCTCGGCGGGCTGGCATGACGCGGGGGATTACAACAAGTACCTCTCGTACGCCGCCTCCAACGCGATCCTGTTCATGCTCCGGGCCTGGGAGGACGACCCGCGGGTGTTCCCGGACGGCGACCTCGGCATTCCCGAGTCCGGCAATGGAGTCTCCGACCTGCTCGACGAGGTCAAGTGGGAGCTGGACTTCTTCTTGAAGATGCAGCTCCCCGACGGCTCGGTCCTCTCCGAGGTTCACGCGGAGGGCGAAGGCAACGGCGCTTCTCCGCCGAGCGCGGATGCCACGCGGCGTCACTACAAGGACCCGACCCTGGAGTCCGGCGCCGTCTTCGCCGGAAGCTGCGCCCTGGCCTCGCGGGTGTTCACGGCCGCGGGGCAGGCCGCCTACGCCGCGACCTTGAAGCAGGCGGCCCTCTCGACCTGGGCATGGCTGGACGGGCAGGGGACGAGCGACGAGAAGGTCTGGGCGGCGGCGGAGATCTTCCGCATGGCCCCCGCGACTGTCTCCGCCCGCAGTTACGTCGACGGCTACCGTCCCGCGAGCTGGTCGGGCGCCTCGTTCGACCTGAACGTGACCCGCTACGACGCCCACGCCGCCATCACCTACGTGCAGGCGGCGGGAGCGACCCCGGCGGTGGTATCGGCCATGAGGGCGAGCATCGCCAGGCAGGTGGACGAGATCTTCTCCGCCGACGACCTCTACCGGAACGGCATGCCGGCCGCGTCGTACCACTGGGGCTCGAACGCGATGCGAGCCGGGCGCGGGGTGTTCCTCCTCCAGGCCGCCCGGCTGGGCGCGACCGGGTCTCACACGGCCGCGGAGTGCCGCGGGCACGCCCTGGACATCCTGCACTTCTTCCACGGCCAGAACCCGCTCAGCATGGTGTACCTCACCAACATGGCCTCGCGCGGGGGCGAGCATTCGTCCTGGCAGTTCTTCCACAACTGGTTCGGCCAGTCCCGGAGCTCGTATTCGCGCACCCGCTACGTGGGCAAACCCGCTTCCGTCGTCGAGCCGCACTATCCCTACTCGAGCGGCGCCGACAACCATGGCGTCCGCGACGACAAGACCTCGGTCTTGGGGCCAGCGCCGGGCTTCGTGCCCGGCGGCCCCAACCGGAATTACTCAGGCGACGCGATCCCGCCCGCCGGCGGCGCCTGGCCGAACCGCTTCTACCGCGACTGGAACGACCAGACCGTCTGGACCGCCCGCACCTGGGAGATCACGGAGAACTCCATCGGCTACCAGGGCCCTTACGTCGCCCTGGCCGCGGCGTTCGTGAGGCCGGGCGTGGTTGACGGACCGTGAGGATGGCTCCTATATTGCATCTTGACGGTTTGATCTGAGCCGCGCGGCCGGCTCCAGGACGACGCCGTTCCAGATGCTGCGAGGAGCCGCCACTGCCATGACGTCGTCAGGCCGCGGGTACGCGTCGAACAGGCTCGCGGTCGTCACGCTCGCGCTCGCGGCTTCCGTGGGTGGGACCGGTACCTCCCAGGAGACGCCGGCGAAGCCAGCGCCTGGATCCTCGACGTCCTCGGGGTACGTGATCGGCCTGGGGGACGTCCTGCGGATCAACGTGTGGAAGGAACCGGAGTTGACCCAGGATGTTACAGTACGACTCGACGGCATGATCACCGTTCCCCTCCTCGGTGACGTGCAGGCGGCGGGGCGCGCCCCCAGTCAGCTGGCGGGCACGCTCAGGGAAGGGCTCCAGCAGTTCGTGGAGAGCCCTCGAGTCACCGTCAGCGTCAGTCAGGCGACGAGCGCGCGGGTCTACGTGGTCGGCCAGATGGTGAGGCCGGGCGAGTTCCCGCTGTCCGGTCGCATGACGGTGCTGAAGGCGCTGGCGCTGGCGGGAGGTTTCAAGGAGTGGGCGAAGTCCGAAAGCATCGTCATCGTTCGAGAGGACCAGACGGTGCTCCCGTTCAACTACAAGCGGGTCGCCGACGGGAAGGACGTGTCGCAGAACGTGCTGCTGGCCGCGGGCGACACGATCGTCGTGCCGTGAACGAAGAGCGGATGGATACGGGTCCCGCGGCGGGCGGCGGTTATCACGACGATTCGGAAGAGTCGTTCCGCTGGTCGCAGTTCCGCCACTTCCTGCATGCGCCGCTGCGGCGGCCCCTGCTGGTGCTCGTGCCGTGGGCGGCGATCTTGGTCTTGTCGGTCGTGGCCATCTTCGTCCTTCCGAAGAAGTACATGTCGTCCGCGTTGGTCCTGGTCGAGTCGGAGAAGGTGCCGGAGTCCTTCATCCCCAAGGTGGCGACGAAGGACGCCAGCCAACGCATCGAGGCGGTCAGGCCCGAGATCCTGAGCCGCACGCGGCTCGAGAGGGTGCTGGACGAGACCCAGCCCTACCCTGGTCTTTCCAAGACGCAGGCCGTCGAAAAGATCCGCAGCATGATCTTCATCAGCTTGAGCGGCAACGACGGTTTCACCATCTCCTTCTACCACCGCGACCCCAGGAAGGCGCAGGAGGTGACGGATCGGCTCGCCAGGCTCTT
>Ga0114129_10013489_pt1 | contig 11645 bp, 9 predicted proteins | sample RhiMetdeltSRZDD1_FD_80071 | JGI IMG/M metagenome (GOLD analysis project Ga0114129, IMG submission 80071) | Populus rhizosphere microbial communities from Tennessee, USA - Rhizosphere MetaG P. deltoides SRZDD1 (version 2) (version 2) | ecosystem: Host-associated > Plants > Roots > Rhizosphere >... | reverse complement strand
TTCGAGGGCAAGTCGGGCTACGGCCTCGACCGAGAGACGGAGCTGCGCTCGCTCGAGGCGATCCGGGCAGCGGGCGGCATGCCGACCTGGCTCGGGGCCCACGCCGTCCCGCCCGAGTTCGAGGACGCCAACGCCTATCTCGATTTCGCGATCGAGGAGGTGCTGCCCGAGGCGAGCGCCGTCGCGTCGGCTGCAGACGTCTTCCTCGAACGCGGAGCCTTCGACGCGACACAGGCCCGCCGCTACCTCGAGGCCTGTCGAAACGCAGGCCTCCCGCTGCGCCTCCACGGCGATCAGTTCACCGAGGCCGGCGCCATTTCGCTCGCGATCGAGCTCGGGGCGCGCAGCGTCGATCATCTCGAGGCCACGGGCCCCGACGGGGTGGCGATGCTGGCCGGGAGCGACGTCACCGGCGTCTTGTTGCCGGCGAGCGCGTTGTTTCTCGATCGCCCCATGCCGCCTGCACGGGCGCTCGTCGACGCCGGCGCGGCGATCGCGCTGGCGACGGATTTCAACCCCGGTAGCGCGTTCTGCGAGAGTTTGCCGCTCGTCATGGCGCTCGCCTGCACCCGGCTGGGGCTTGGACCGGCGGAGGCGCTCGCCGCGGCCACCGTCAACGCAGCTCACGTGCTCGGGGAGGCTGACTCGCGCGGCCGGCTCGCACCGGGCTACGCAGCCGATGTCGTCCTGCTCGACGCGCCCGACTGGCGCTACGTCGCCTACCACCTCGGCACAGAGAACCTCGCAATCGTCGTCAGAGACGGGGACGTCGTCTGGCGTCGCTGAGTCCTAATACCCGGTAGGGGTATAATCTAGGCATGGCGACGCCACGTCTCCGTACGCGTCCGCCCTCGTCCGGCGAGCTCCGTCGCATCGACCTTCCGATCGAGGGCATGACCTGCGCCTCCTGTGTGGCGCGCATCGAGCAGCGACTGAACGAGCTCGAGGGAGTGTCAGCCACCGTCAATCTCGCAACCGAGACAGCGACCGTCGACCTCGACCCCGCCCTCGCAACACCGGAAAGTCTGGTCGAAGCGGTCGAGCGGGCCGGGTATGCGGCCCGTCTCACGGCGAGCACCGAGCCGACCGACCAACCTTCGTCGGGGCCTTCCCGAGCGCTACGGACGCGCCTCGCCGTGTCGGCGGCGCTTTCGGTGCCGGTCGTGGTGCTGGCGATGGTGTCCTCGCTCCAGTTCGACTACTGGCAGTGGGTCTCGCTCGCGCTCGCGACGCCGGTCGTTCTCTGGTGCGGCTGGCCGTTCCACCGGGCGACGCTCGCGGCCCTCCGGCATCGCGCGGTCACGATGGACACGCTGATCTCGCTGGGCACGCTGGCCGCCTGGGCCTGGTCGGTCGTCGCGCTCGTGTTCCTGGGCGCCGGAGATCCGAGCTTCCGGATGGACTTCGACCTCGCGCTCGGCTCGCCCGACGACGCTGAGCTCTACCTGGAAGTCGCGGCCGTCGTCACGACGCTCATCCTGCTTGGCCGCTACCTCGAGGCTCGAGCGAAGGGACGGGCGGGCAGCGCGATCCGAGCGCTCCTCGATCTGGGAGCGAAGGAGGCGCGCGTGGTGCGCAACGGCGCGGAAACCCTGATTCCCATCGACCGACTGCTCGTCGGCGACCGCTTCGTGGCCCGGCCGGGCGAGAAGCTGGCCGCCGACGGTGTCGTCGAGGACGGAGCCTCGGCCGTGGACCAGTCGATGCTGACCGGCGAGCCGGTGCCGGCCGAGGTCATGCCAGGCGCCCAGGTCGCCGGCGGCACGATCAACACGTACGGCAGGCTCGTCGTCCGTGCCACGCGCGTCGGGTCCGAGACTGCGCTCGCCCAGATCGCGCGCCTCGTCACGCAGGCTCAAAGCGGGAAGGCGCCGGTGCAGCGGCTCGCCGACAGGATCTCGGCGATCTTCGTACCGGTGGTCATCGGCGTCGCCATCGTGACGTTCGCCGTCTGGCTCGCCACCGGTGCCGACACCTCGTTCGCCTTCTCGGCCGCCGTCAGCGTCCTTGTGATCGCGTGTCCCTGCGCGCTCGGTCTTGCGACACCGACAGCGCTGATGGTGGGAACCGGACGAGGGGCGCAGCTGGGAATCCTGATCAAGGGGCCCGAGGTGCTCGAGGAAACACGTCGCATCGACACCGTCGTGCTCGACAAGACGGGCACCGTGACCGAGGGGCGCATGGAGCTCGTCGAGGTCCAGCCGCTCAACGGCGCCGGACAGGAGGACGTCTTGCGTGCCGCGGGCGCCGTGGAGAGCGCGAGCGAGCATCCGATCGCACAAGCCGTGACCCGGTCCGCACGAGAGCGCCTCGGCGTCCTGCCGCCGGTCGAGAACTTCGTCAACCTCCCGGGGATCGGAGTACGTGGGACGGTCGACGGCAGGCTCGTGGAGGTCGGCCGCGCGGACGACACGGGCATCGTCGTCTCCTGGGACGGGATGCAACGAGGGACGCTCACCGTGCGCGACACGGTCAAGGCAACGAGCGCACAGGCGATCGCGGAGCTCGAAGGGCTCGGGCTGCGACCCGTCCTGCTCACCGGGGACGCGCGGGAGACGGCGGAGCAGGTCGCGGCAGAGGTCGGCATCGAGGATGTCGTCGCGGACGTGTTGCCGGACGCAAAGGCACGCGAGATCCGGCGCCTGCAGAACGACGGAGCGGTCGTCGCGATGGTCGGCGACGGGATCAACGACTCCCCGGCGCTGGCCCAGGCCGACCTCGGGATCGCCCTCGGCACCGGCACCGACATCGCGATGGAGGCAAGCGATCTCACGCTCCTGTCGGGAGACCTCAGGGGCGCCGCCGACGCGATCCGGCTGGCCCGCCGGACGCTGCGAACGATTGAGGGGAACCTCTTCTGGGCCTTCGCCTACAACGTCGCCGCGATCCCGCTCGCCGTCGCCGGCGTGCTCAGCCCGATCGTGGCCGCCGCTGCGATGGCGTTCTCGAGCGTCTTCGTCGTCACGAACTCGCTGCGGCTGCGGCGGTTCCGGAGCATCAGGGAAGGAGCGAGATGAGCCACGGCTACGTGGAGAACAAGGCTGCTCTGGTCAAGCGCCTGCACCGGATCGAAGGGCAGGTGCGCGGGATCGAGCGCATGGTCGAGGAAGAGCGCTACTGCATCGACATCCTGACCCAGATCAGCGCGGTCAACACGGCGCTCGAGAGCCTGGCGTTCCGGATCCTCGACGACCACGTCGGCCACTGCGTGGCGGGCGCCCTCGCAGCCGGCGACCCGGACGTCGCCGAAGAGAAGAGCCGCGAGCTGCTCGACGCGGTGCATCGGTTCGCCCGCACCCGCTAGTTGTCGCCGACTCCCGCCTACAATCGCGCAATGAGCGTCGGCGCGCCTGCATACCGAGATGGGCGATGGGAGATCCCCCCACGCTTCAACTTCGCGCGGGACGTCGTCGAGCCGCTCGCAGCGGATCCCGGGCGGCTCGCCGTGCGCTTCGTGGCAGCCGACGGGGCGACCCGAGACGTGACCTTCGCCGAGGTCGCCGCGGCCGCAGCACGCTGGACGGCGCTCCTGCGCCGCAGCGGCGTCGAGCCGGGCGACCGCGTGCTCGTCCTCTGCGGGAAGACCCTGGAGTGGCACCCGCTGCTGCTCGGCGTCCTGAAGGTGGGAGCGGTCGCGATTCCCTGCTCCGACATGCTGCGGGGCCGCGACCTCGCGTTCCGCGCGCGGCACTCCGGCGCCAGGCTGCTCGTCTGCGAGCGGCGCGCCGAGGCCGAGGTCGAGCTCATGCGCGGAGAGCTCGAGGCGCCGCCTGACGTGCTCTATCTGGACGACGCCGCTTCGCGGCTGGCCTCCGAGCCCGACCGCGCCGAGACGGAGGACACGGCGGCCGGCGACCCGGCGTTCATCCTCTACACCTCGGGGACGACGAAGGATCCCAAGGGCGTCACCCACACCCACGGCTACTGCTTTGCGAAGCGCGCCCAGGCCGCCGGCTGGCTCGATGCGCGACCGGACGACCTCGTCTGGTGCACGGCCGGAACGGGCTGGGCGAAGTCGATCTGGAACGTGCTGCTCGGCCCCTGGAGCACGGGCGCGCAGATCGTGCTCCACGAGGGCGGGTTCGACGCCGCCGAACGCTTCGAGCTGCTGGGACAGCTGGGCGTGACCGTGCTCTGCCAGGCGCCGACGGAGTTTCGGCTGATGGCGAAGCTCGAAGGCTTGGGAGGATACGACCTCTCCGGCCTGCGCCACGCCGTCTCGGCGGGCGAGCCGCTCAACCCCGAGGTCATCCGCGCCTTCCGCGATGCCTTCGGCTTCACGATCCAGGACGGCTACGGGCAGACCGAGAACACGCTGCTCGCCGGGAACTTCCCCGGGATGGAGGTGCGGCCCGGATCGATGGGTCTCCCTTCCCCCGGCCACGAGCTGGCGGTCATCGACGACGACGGCTCAGAGCTCCCGGCGGGAGCGGAGGGCGACATCGCGCTCCGCGGGCGGCCGCCCACGCTCTTTGCCGGCTACTGGAACGCGCAGGCTGAGACCGATGCCGTGTTCCGCGGCGAGTGGTACGTCACGGGCGACCGGGCGTTGCGCGACGAGGACGGGTACTTCTGGTTCGCCGGACGGGCGGACGACGTGATCCTCTCGGCCGCGTACCGGATTGGGCCCTTCGAGGTCGAGAGCGCACTCCTCGAGCACGAAGCGGTGGCCGAGAGCGCCGTCGTCGGCAAGCCCGACTCGGACCGCGGGCAGATCGTGAAGGCCTTCGTTGTCCTGCGGCCCGGCCACGACGGCACCGCCGGTCTCGTGGGCGAGCTGCAGGATCACGTCAAGCGCGTCACGGCGCCGTACAAGTACCCGCGCGAGATCGAGTTCCTCGGCGAGCTGCCGAAGACCCGAAGCGGGAAGATCCGCCGGGTGGAGCTGCGCGAGCTCGAGGAGCAGCGGGCGGCCGCAGCGGAGTAGCGCCGCACCATGTTCCACCTCTGGCACGTCCGCCACGACGGGATGAGCGGCCACGTCTTCCTCCTCGAAGACCAGATGCGCGACGTCCGCCGCGAGCTGACCGCGCAGGGGATGGTGTGCGGCCGCGAGGGAGGCCGTGGCATCCCGCTGCACAAGTTCGAGACGCCCGAGAACTGGTACGTGCCGACGATCGAGATCGAGGAGGCGCTCGAGACGGCGTCGCCCAAGCCGACGGCGATGGACGACGCCAAGCTCTGGCAAGACTTCCTCGCGTTTCTCGAAAGCGCCGCCGAACGCGGCGGCATGCGGGTGAAATAAGAGGCGGACACGCCCGCGTGGTGTAGGGGCCGGACCTGTCCGGCCCGGAATTCTTTGGGGGCGATGTAGGGGCCGGACCGGTCCGGCCCGCTGGTGCCGTAGCCCTTACCCGCGGCCCGGATGGGCGAGCGCTTTGGGCCGGACAGGTCCGGCCCCTACACCAGGAACCTGGAACGCGGTCCCGCTCAGTTTTTCCAGTCGCCCCGGATCTGGCGAAGGAGCTCGAGCCGCTCGGCGGGCTCGGCCCGCAGGTAGTCCTCGAGCGATTCGAGGAGGCGCTCGACCATGGCGAAGGTGCTGTCCACAGTCACGTACTTGTAGAGGCCCAGCCGACCGAGCGGGATCAGCCCCTCGATCGTCACCGCCTCCTCCAGATACCGGCCGAAGCGCTCGTTCTCCCACCAGACCGGGTACATGGGGACGGCGTCGTCCACGATCTCGCGCAGCAGCACCGCCGGCTCCGACGGACGAGGCCCCTGATGGATGACGCCGAAGTCGGTCGTGCGGCACACGGGCGTCTCCGGCCAGGGGGTGTACACCCACGCGAACGGGATCCCATCGGGCGCCCGCCCGAGCTCGCGCTGCTCGGCCGCATCGACGACCTCGGGCTCGATCCGGTAGCCCCTCCATTCGAGCGGCCCGAACCGGTTGCCGAGCAGGCCGTCGATGGGCGCCGTCGAGATGACGACGTCCGCCTGCAGGGTGCCGTTGTCGGTGACGACCGTGGTCGGGTCTCCGCCGTTTCGCTCGACCCGCTCCACCCGCGTGCCGGTGCGCAGGTCGAACCCGGCGAGCATCTGCTCGAAGAGCGAATTGAATCCTCCGGTCGGGTAGTAGTGGGGGGCGGTGCTCGGCAGCCTGAAATCACCGGTCTCGGAGATTCGCTCGAGCCGGCGCAGCTTCCCCCACTCCGCCGGCATGTCGTCCAGGCGGCGTCCCCAGAACTTGCGGTTGAAGCCTTCGAAGGCAAGCTCCGTGAGCGTCGGTCCCACCGAGGACTCGAGATACTCCCTCAGGTTTCCCTCGGCTGGAGGTTCGCCCGCCTCCTGGATGGCGGTGAGCTCGTCGTGGATACGATCGCCGCAGGGAAGCTGCCGGAGGCTCTCGAGATCGACCGGAAACGGGATCACCGCGAAGTCGGGCCGCAGGCGCGTCCCCTGGTACACCTGACGCTCGTGAAGGTCGAGGAATTGCTGCAGGAAGGGAATGACGTCCGGGGTGCCGCGAAAGACGCTGACGACCCGTGGGCCGTATTCGTACCGCACGCCCTGAGGTGTCTCGAGCGTCCGCAGCATCCCGCCGACCTCGTTGTGTTGCTCGAGAATCGTGATGCTCGCGTCCAGCCGCTCTCGCAGCATCCACGCCGCACACGTCCCTGCGAAGCCGGCTCCGACGACGACAATCTGCATAGCGTCTTCCTCGGGACGCACGAGGCTAGCAGGCTTCCGAGGGAAGGCGCATGAAGATCCTCCTCGTCGGCGCGCTCGCGTGGAATCCGGAGCGCATCCGCAGTCTCTGCGAGCAGGGTCATATCCTCTGGGGCCTCTGGTCGCGCAGCCTTGCGTGGGACCAGGGGCCGTATCCGTCGCTCGAGGGCTGCGTCCGGCAGATCCCGTCCGAGGATGCGGCGAGAACGATCCGCGAGGAGCAGATCGACTGCGTCTACAGCCTCTTCCAGGTCTACGACCGTCGGATCTGGGCGGCGCCTTCGCCGGGAGTCGAGCACGGGATCTGGCCGATCCTCCGCAGCCTGCTGCTCGAGCGTGAGCGGGGCGGCTTTGACGCGCCGCTCGTGCGGCACTGGGGCTTCGACATCCACAACCTCGACCTCGATGTGGCCCGCGCCCTCGACGGCCACATCGTGTGCAACCGCGAGAAGCTCGCGTACTGGGGGACGCCGCGGAGCCAGGGCGGCTGCGGGCTCGTGCTGACCGACGCGGCGCCGGTGGAATTCCTGGACGGCGACCGGCCGAAGCTCGAATTCATGAACGACCGCTTCGCCGAGTCGCTCTCCGAATCGGACGGCGACCTGCACACCGTGTGCGTGGGCAGGCCCGTCGGCATCGACCCCGTGCAACTCGCGCGGCGAGGGATCCACCTCCACGTGTACTGCAACCGCTTCGACGACGCCTTCCGCATGATCGCGCCGGACATCTCTCCCCGCGAGGCTCGCAGCGAGGCGGCGCTCCTCGGCCGGTATCTCCATATTCACACCTCGCTGCAGACGCTCGGCGAGACATGGACCGACGTTCGCGGCACGAAAGAGCTCTGGGTCGAGGAGTTCTCACGCTATGACGCCGGCTGGTCGTACATCGGCAGCCCGCTCTCGTGGGCGCCGCTCGACGATCGCGCCGCGATTCCGAACCGGCTCGGCACGTATCTGCTGGCCGGCCTACCCGTGATCACCGACCGGCAGCCCGGGTCGTACCGCTACGAGGAGCTGCGACGGCGGGGTGTCGAGCTGGAGCTCGCGGACGGCGACTACGACGGCCTGCGGACACAGCTCGAAGCCGAGGCTCGCACTCGTGCGAAGCGCCTCGCCGCGCGGCGCGAGCGCGCAGCCTACTCGTTCGACGCGAGCATCGATCCGCTCCTCGGCGCACTCGAGCGCGCGCGCGAGCTCTACTTCGCCAAGCCGCATGCCGAGCGGTCGCGCTTCCCACGGACCGACGACCGGGAGCGTCTCGTCCACTTCAACACGAGCCCGCACCGACCGACGGTGCTGAAGGGGCTCGTTCAGAGACCGTCGCCGGACAGCGGCGTCATGGCGCAGTGGCGGCGGCTGCTACTGCCGCCGCGAACGTGGTGGGTGCGCCGCAGCCTCCAGCCGTGGGTCGAGGAGCGACCCTCCGCTTGAAGACCGCCGCTCTCGAGCGCTTCTCCGACCCGTCGCGGCGTTGCGCGGTCGAGCGCCTCCGTACGTCCGGCGACGAGGCCGTCGCGTGGGACCTGCCGGGCATCTTCGACGACCCTCTCCTCCTGCGGGAGCTCCCGCGTGCAATCGGGAGCTGGTTCGCCGTGGAGGGGCCGCCGGTCACGCGACGTCGCCTTCTGCGCGCGTGTCTCGAGACGCGGGGCGCCCGCCTCGGAGCGCTCGTGGATGCGCCCGAGCTGTGGCGCCGAGTCCGTGAGGGAGAGCTGGACCGGATCGCGTGCTTCTCGGCGAAGGACTTCGCCCTCGCCAGGCTGCTGGCCAAGGAGACGGGCAACACTCCCGTCGAGCTGATCGCACGCGGCACCCAGTACTTCGGCGAGTTCGCGTTCGAGCTGCTCGCCGTCATTCCCTACGCGTACTGGCTGCACCGCAACGGCCGCCTCGACTTCACCGTCTCGACGAGGGACACGCGGGCTCTCTACTACTTCTCGGCCAACCACGAGGAGCGGTCGGTGCCCCGCCGCTACGTGCCGATCACCGAGTACCCCGTCGGCGTGCCCGGGACCTGGCGCTACGACCGGCACGCGTTCCCGGCCTCGCTCGACGGCGCGCGCTGGATCCCGCCTCCCTACCGGGAGATCTACGGCCCGAAGCGGCTCGCCTTCGCGAAGGAGACCTGCGTCGTCTGCAACAAGGCGAGCGACGAAAGTTACCTTCGCCGCGGCCTCAACATCAACGCCATGAGCACCGAGCTCGTGCTCGAGCTCGTCGGATCGTTGCGCGACCGCTACCAGGTGGTCTACGTTCGGCCACGCCGAGCCGACATCGTCAACGACCACCAGGGGATTCGGGAGCTCGGCGACATCGAGGCCGTCGCGCGCGCCTACCCCGACGTGCTGACCATCCAGGACCTGCACGCGGACCACCCGGAGCTCTCGTTCAACGAGCTGCAGCTCCGGCTGTTCGCCGGTTGCGAGCGATTCGTCTCCGTCCTCGGCGGCAGCTCGTACCTCGCGAGCTACTTCGGCGGCACGAACGTCGTCTACGCGCGGCGGGGCTGGGAGGTCGCCGGCGGGGTCTACGAGCGCTGGTTCGACCGCTTCTCCGGCGCGCGCGTCCTGGCCGCTTCCACGCCGCGCGACCTGATCGCGACCGTCGAGCGGGAGCTGCTCTAGCGCCTGGCGGCCAGTCCGATGCCCAGGAAGCTCGCGCCCTCGTGTGCCGCCTGCACCTGCGGATACTGCGCGACGAACTCGTGGAAGTCGAACTCGTCGCCGCACGTCCGCTTGACGTGGTTCCAGACCGCCACGACGCCCGGCGTGTCGGAGCCGGCGACGTCGTGGAACGCGATCAGCCTCGCGTGCTCGCGTACCGCCTCGAAGTCGCGCCGGCAGGCCTCTTCCGAGTGGTCGGCATCGATCATGACGAGGTCGAACGGTCCTTCGTCGCGCACGAGCCGCCGGAACCCGCGCGAGGATGAGTGCGTCCGTACGGCCCGGACGTCGACGGCCGGTTCGGCCTGCCGATAGTCCTCCACCGCGGGGACTGGATAGATGTCCAACGCGAATGCGCGTTCGAGACCGCTCGTGCGCGTCAGGTACTCGCTCACGAGGAGAAACGCGCCGCCGTGCTGGACGCCGATCTCGAGGTAGCTGCGGATACGCCTGCCGGCGAGCTCGATCAGATACGGCGCCAGCTGGTTCGGGTACTGCGCCTGTCGAAGAGCGGTCCCGAGCAGGGGGCGAAGCTCGTCCGGGAACAGCGAGGCGAGATCGTCGCTCAGCCCGGAGCTCGCGACGAGCCCCTCGAGCCACACGGGATCGAGCAGCTGCTCCGGGGCTGCTTCCCGGACGGCCGCGAGAGGCGACAGGTCGATCCGCTCGGGCAGCGAGCACGCCGGGTTGAAGCGCCCGAACCTGATGCGCGACCCGAGCGGCTCGCGCACGCTCCTGGGAACAAAGGACGCCACGCCGTCGCGAAGCCGCATCGCGGGCGTGCGTCTCATCCCGACCGCGAGGCTACCCGGCCGCCTCGGCCTTCCGCAGACCACGCAGCGCCCAGATCGCGAAGCCGGCGATCAGCGCAAAAGCGAGCCCGAACGCGAGCCCGATGTAGGCAAGATCGCCGGAGATCAGACCCCGGCCGGCCTCGAGCACGTATGTGATCGGGTTGACCGTGGCGATCGCGTGGATCCAGTCCGCCAGGAGCGCGAGCGGCACGTAGACCGGAGCGAAGAAGAGCACGACGAAGACGGGGATCTGCATCGCCGGCCCCGCCTGGATCGTGCGGGTGCGCAGGGCTACCCCGGCTGCGAAGAGCGTCGAGGCCATGTTGATCAGCGCGGCGAGCAGGTAGAGACCGAACAGATCGATCCCGCTCCCGCCCACGTCCATCTGGACCGCGAACGCGACGGCGGTGAGGACGGAGGCCGTGAACAGCCATCGGCCGAGCGAGGCGAGGCCGTAGCCGGCGACGACCGCGATGCGGTTGGGCGCCGCGAGGAAAAGCCGCCTCGCGAAGCCGGTCTCGAAGTCCCGTGCGATCGAGAACGCGTTGAAGACCCCGGCGAAGGCAGCCGACTGGAAGAGCACGAAGACGAACTGGAACGACGTGTAGTCGCCTGCGTAGTCGAAGCCGCGCACGTTGCCGACCGCCGAGAGACCGCCGGCGAAGGCCGTGAAGAAGAACAACGGGAAGAGCAGGCCCGGCAGGATCAGCGCCGGGTTCGTGAAGTAGTTGTGGAGATTGCGCCACGCGACGGCGAGCGCCACGGAGCGGAAGCGAGCCCACCCGACGACCATCAGGTCCGGGCCAGCCTTCCTCGCAGCGCAATCGCCGCGCCCGCGAGTCCGAGCGCGACGATCAGGATCGCGATGCCGAAGCCGAGCGCCAGCGCCTGGGCGTCCCACCCTTCGATGATGAGGCTGCGAATCGCCTCGATGAGGTACGAGACCGGGTTGATCGTCGCGAGCGCGCGAAACCAGTCCGATTCGATGAGGTCGCGCGGCAGGCTCATCGACGACAGGAACAGGAGAACGAAGAAGAGCGGGAACATCCCCTGGATCGCCTCGCCCGTGCCGGTGCGAAGCGCAAGCATCGCCCCGATCGCCCCGAAGCCCGCCACGATGATCACAGCCAACAGCAGGATGACGAGCGCTCCCGGGACGCCGGTGACGATCTCCACGCCTGCCGCAAGTCCGACGGCCAGGTAGAAGATCGACTGCACGAGCCCCATGAGCACGGCGCCCGCCAGATGGCCGCCGAGCAGGGCAGAGCCGCGGAGGGGGGTCAGGGCGAGTCTGTTGAGGAAGCCCGTCTGGATGTCCTTGGCAAGGTCGCTCCCGGCGTTCATGGTCGCGAAGATCGCGCCCTGGACGAAGCTGAAGGCGAGGAAGAAGTCGAGGTAGGAGTCGCTCGGGAAGCCCGGTAGCCGCGTCGCCGAGCTGAGGCCGCCGGCCGTCACGGCGAGCAGGAGCACCGGAAAGAGGAGAGCCGGCACGATGTTCACCGGCTGGCGAAGCGTCC
>Ga0114129_10013487_pt1 | contig 11645 bp, 13 predicted proteins | sample RhiMetdeltSRZDD1_FD_80071 | JGI IMG/M metagenome (GOLD analysis project Ga0114129, IMG submission 80071) | Populus rhizosphere microbial communities from Tennessee, USA - Rhizosphere MetaG P. deltoides SRZDD1 (version 2) (version 2) | ecosystem: Host-associated > Plants > Roots > Rhizosphere >... | reverse complement strand
TTCGCTCGATCGCAAACCGCAAATCGCTGGCTACTTCGTTGGGATCCACGTCCAGCCGGATTTCCAGCCAATAGTTCAATGTGAATATCCTCGCCTGGCTCCCGAACTCCTCCAGCAACACCTGCGGCTGCGGAGTCTTGAGGACATGTGGATGATCTTTCGCAAGAGCTGCGAGCAGTTCCATGACTTGCTGTGTGGAGGAACCGTATGGTGCGCCGACTCGGAGCGAGAAGCGGCCGATCCGGCTCGAGTAGGTCCAGTTCGTGACATGACGCTCGAGAAAGCTGCTGTTGGGAATCAGGGTGATCATGCCTTTGGCATCGCGCACCGTGGATGATCGAAGGCCGATGGTTGTGACGCGGCCGCGTATGTTGTCCACCTCGATGAGATCGCCCACTCGCAATGGACGTTCAATGAGCAGTAGGACACCGCTGATCACGTTTTTCAACAAATTCTGCGCACCGAAGCCAGCTCCGATCGCAAAGGCTCCTCCAAGAAAGGCGAAGATGGTTAAAGGAATCTTGACCCATACAAAGCTTATGACTATGAGAATCATAATGAGGAAGGCCTGACTCCATTGGCGAATGAGGCTGGCCAGTTCGGGGGCTACGCCGAGGCGCGCAATCGCGAGGCGACCGAAGAGTCCGGCAAGGTACAGACAGAGCCAATATCCGATCAGGAGAATAGCGAGGGCGCTGACGATCTTGCCGACCGTGACACTACGGCGGCCCGTGATCTTTTTTCCATCGACCTCAATCGTATCGTCTGCTGAAAAGACCTCGAACTGCCAGGCGGTTTTGACGTTCTCCCAGGCGTGCTGAATCCAATCCTCGATACGCGCGGAAAGCGGAAGCTCCTTCCGTTGTTCTTTGAATTCAGATTTCCATCGTTCGAGAAACCGCGAGGTCTGATCCACTCGCTGGTGGGCACGCTCATAAATGTCGACTCGCTGCCGATGGGCTTGGAGCAGAGCCCGGGTGTGCTCTCGTTCTCGAGCCCCACGGCTGTTCTTGAAGCGACTCTCCAATTCTCCGATCTGGCCCGAGACGATGCTCACTTGTTGCCGTAAGTAATCCCGGGAGGCGCTGAAGTTGGTGAAGAGGGGCGTGAATCGATCATACGCCTCACGAGCCTTGGTCGGTTCAGTCCCGTGAGAAATGGTGAAGCGGCTATCCCACAATTGCCGTTCGCCTTCCACCACATCGAGCAGGAGCTGAAGGAGGTCACCCTTTAAAGCCAGATTATCGGCCTGGATACGTCCCACCTCTGCGTTCGCCTGCAGCTGGCGAAGGGTGTCCGGGACTCTACCTGCGTGAGGACTCCGTTTGGCGAGCCGAGTCGCCAGATCTCGCTCGATGCCTCGAAGTTGGTCAAACTGCCGGCGCCGAGCAGTTGTTGTCCGTTCCAGATCCTCGGCCAAACTTTTCCGTTCTTCAGAGAGACGCGTTCGGATTTTGCCGAGATCCGCTTCCGTAAAGTCGACCTGTGGTTCGATAGATGCCAGTTGGCGTTCAGTTGAGTCTAATCGTGCACGTGCATCTTCCAACTCTTCGTTGAGGCGGGTTCTTGAGAGTTCGGCTGCCTGCAGCATGGCCGCTGCGGCACGCTGCCGGAGCGCTTCAAGGTCACGGAGCCAACGCTGTCGGTCAACGCCGGGCGAACCCGTTGCAGCCTCCGCGCGTTCAGACGCCTGCCGGAGCCCTTCCTCAGCCGTCAGGAGAGACTCACGTGCACGATTGAAACGCAGTTCGGTGAGATTCAGTTGCGATCGCAGGCCTTCAACCGCGAGACGGAACGAAAAGCCAGTATCCCAGAGTTGATCGGCGAGGAAGATGGAGTAAGGGGGAGATTCAGTCGGAGTGTTTGTCTCGGCCTGTGACTTCGTGAACTCCGCCCGACGCCGGCGGGTCTGCTCCAACCGGAGGTTATCGTCGATCTGTTGGTCACTGCTCCGAACGATGAGGTGGAGAAGTGTTCGCCGTTCGAGCAGCTCATCCTGTGGCGTGCCGGAAGGTGCGCCTGCTGCGAGAGTGTCAGGGCGGCTCACGGTCTGCAGTTCCGCAGCCGCCTGTGCACGCTTCTCTCGCAATTCGTCTAGAGAAGCATGGTCCTGCGATTTATCTGTACTCGCAGAACTCGGACCCTTGTCGGTCTTGACCTCGGGACCAGTCTGCGCATAAGCCTCGCTGAAGGCGCATATCAACGTCATACACAGGAGCGCCTCCAGCCTCACGACTGTTGTCCCTTCACCTGTTCCGTACCGCCATTACTTGGCAGGTACCTTACTGCCTTTGCGTCTGGCTTCCGAAAGACCAATGGCAATAGCCTGTTTTCTACTCTTCACCCTCCTTCCGCTCCCGCTTTTCAAACTGCCTTTCTTACGCTTGTGCATTGCACGCTTGACTGATCGTTGTGCGGCCTTACCATATCGGGCCATTGTGTAAGATCCCTCCGTGCGCTTCCCTCAAACGGCATTTAGTCTGCGCGCTGGAGCGTGGTGGTATGCCCTTTGTCGGTGATATAGGCTTTGACCTGATCACCTACAACGACCTTATCCATTTTGGTGCTCTTGTCGACATGGATCTTCGTTTCTTTACCGTCCGTGTCTTTGATCCAGTAATACTCTCCCTCCATTTTCATCAACGTCCCCTTCACGGCGTCCTTGGTCAGTCGCTCATTGATCGAGGGTGTTGCTTCTTTATCGGACATGGGATTTGCTGCTTGGGCAACCCCAACACCGATGAATACCGCTACAGCAATGACCGATAGCAATATGCGAGTCATAACAATCCTCCTTGGTTGTGTGACGCTGTTCGACTCTCCATCTATTCTGGATATCACGGTCTAGAACGGCAGAGAGACTAGTAAGATCCCCTGAAGACACAATGTAAGAGTGTTTGAACGGTTCTCTCTTCCCGCTTCTGTTCGTCAACAAGATCGCCTGGGCTGCCCCTTCGTCATAATTTGTTCTCGGGCATTTGCTAGTCGATGGAGGCTTGCGCATCGCCCATAGTGAAGGGAACCAACTCCGGACACGAACACCCTGATGCAGGTACGGCTCAAGCCCATCAAAGAGCAGGTCATTGTCATCACAGGTGCGTCCAGCGGCATCGGGCTCGTCACGGCTCGGTTGGCGGCCAGGCGTTGCGCCCGTGTCGTGCTGACAGCACGAAATCATGAGGCACTCAAGCAGCTCGCCGACGAAATCAAGGGCGACGAGTCCAACGGCGGCATGGCGACCTTCATCGCGGGGGATGTCGCTGACGAATCGGCGATGCGCCGCGTCGCGGCGGAGGCACTCTCGCGCTTCGGCCGTATCGATACATGGGTCAATGGCGCTGGTGTGTCGGTCTATGGACGAGTGATCGATGTGTCCTTGCAGGATCAACGTCGGCTATTCGAGACGAATTTTTGGGGTGTCGTGATTGGATCGCGAATCGCCGTCCAACATCTGAGGAGAGACGGCGGCGCACTCATCAATGTTGGCAGCACCCTTTCCGATCGCGCCGTGCCGTTGCAGGGCATGTATTGCGCAAGCAAGCATGCGGTCAAAGCCTTTACCGATGCGCTGCGCATGGAAGTGGAGCACGATAGGCTGCCGATTTCAGTGACGCTGGTCAAGCCCGCCGCCATTGATACGCCTTACGCCGAGCACGCCAAGAATTATTTATCGAACGAACCGACCAATCCGCCCCCCGTGTATGCTCCGGAAGTGGTCGCCGAAACGATACTGCATTGTGCGGAACATCCGGTGCGCGATGTATTTGCCGGAGGTGGCGGGAAGATGATGTCGTTGCTCGGCAATTGGGCTCCGCGCTTGACCGACAAAGTGATGGAAAAAACGATGTTCGCTGCTCAACAGCTCGACCGACCGGAACAGGATCGGCAAGACAATAATCTGTACGCACCGGCAAGAGGATTAAAAGAACGGGGAGGGCGCGCTCCCTACGTGTCGGAGTCGAGTCTCTACACGCAGGCTTCCCTCTATCCGATCGTGACTGCTGCGACGCTCGCGGCGGCCGGTCTCACGTTGACCTCGTGGCTGAGCTGGCGGCGTCCGGTGGGGCCGCGCCATTTCACGAGCAAACATTGAGATCGTGCGGAGAGACTTGAGCTACATGATCGAGGTCGTGAAGGCGATACCATGATGCAGACGGTGAAACCTGATAGGAGGAGTGCCATGAAGCTAGAGAAACGTTGGCTTCTGTTGGGAATATTTGTTGGGATTTCCTTCGTTCTTCTCCTGCTCTCTCATCTCACCCGAAACAGCCTGGCCCAGCCGACACCCGAGGGGAAAAAACAGCAGGCACAGATCGGAACGATTGAGGATATGAAGAAAAAAGGGTTCGATGGTGTCGATTTTTCCTATGACTCATTCGGCGCTTCTCCGGGTCAGGACCCGCAAAAGATCGCCGATGAGGTAATGAAGAAGGATATGGCCGAAAAGTCGGATGTGATGAAGCGACAACGAATGCTATTGAGCGAGCGGTATGACTTGAATTGTCGATCCGAGAAGGCCGTGGTCATGACGAAGGGGAAGTTACAACCCGTCGGTCCGGCGGTGAAGCTGCCGTCCGGTACCAGTTGGGAACAATTGGCTCAATGGCGTCCCGAGGAGATCAAGAGCAAAGGGATGTTTCCAGCCGGTTTTGATCGCCTGCCTCACGTCAAGCAGGCTGTCGGAGGACAGGTGTTTCCTCAGATTCAACTCAAGCAATTTCCACGACTGGAACGATTCGATGTCGACTTCGATCTGCCTGAGTGCTTTCTTCCTGAATTCCCTCCGCCCATATTTTTGACGACTCATCCGGAGCTGGGTGATGTGTCGCAAGGAGAGGTCCTGCATGCCGAGAATTTCGACCGTTTATTTCGAGGGCTCGTGACACCGGCTCAGCTTGACGGTCTTCGTATGCTCGTGACCCAATTTCCTCAGGAAGAATTCAATGCCACGCATGACCGTAAATCCGCAAAGCCCAGTTTGGGCGTCAGTTGTCTGGATTGCCATGTGAATTTCCACACGACAGGGCAATTCCATTTGAATCCCGACACGAGACCCCAGATGCAGCGGCTGCGCCTGGATACGGTCAGCCTTCGCGGCCTGTACAATCAACAAATCCATGGATCCAAACGGTCACTCCGCTCAGTTGAGGATTTTACCGAGTTCGAGCAGCGCACCGCCTACTTCAACGGTGATCCGATCCGTGCGACAAAGAAGGGAATGAATATTATCGATCGAGTTCCTGTGGCTCACATGGCTCAGATGCAAAACATGATCGATTTCCCGCCTGCGCCGCACCTTGATCCGATGACCGGCCGTCTGGACCGCATGAAAGCGACGCCGCTGGAGACGCGCGGAGAAGATGTGTTTTTCGGCAAAGCCAAGTGTGCCTCGTGCCACCTGCCCCCAGCTTACACCGATCATCAGATGCACGATCTTCAGCTGGAGCGGTTCGGAGCGGCAGCGGATGGACCGATTAAGACCTTTGTCCTGCGAGGCATCAAGGATTCGCCCCCGTACTTTCATGATGGTCGTCTCCCAACACTCGAAGATACGGTGGAGTTCTTCAACGTCGTTGGCGGTCTCAAACTGGATCAGGAGGAGAAAAAGGCGCTGACGGCCTTCCTGCGCGCCTTATGACATGCATCAAGAAATGACCGGATAGGAGACAGAGATATGGACGATCAGACGGCAGATCGGTCGGTACTCCAACACATCGAAGAACTCGTATCGGAAGAACATCGCCTACAGGCGCAGGAATTCTTATCGGAGAATGAGCGCGCGCACTTGCATGCGGTACAGGTGGAGCTCGATCAGTGCTGGGACCTGCTACGGCAACGACGCGCGCTCCGGACAGTGGGGCAAGATCCAGATAAAGCCCAGATTCGACCCCCGGAGATTGTGGAAAAGTATGAGCAGTGACGGATATCATCGGTGTCGTCACTCAACGCAAGCAGAGAGCCTGATCCTGACAGGCTAGTTTTTCCGGCGGAGACAAAGGAGGGGCACATGATTGGAACAAGGTTCGTCGCCTATGCAGTCTTGTTGACGCTAAGCTATATAGTTCCAGCCTTTGCACAATCGGCGGGCGGTGAAACAAAGAGCAAGTCTCGCCAGGACACGGGCATGTCCGATCCAAGCGTCAATCCGGGACAGGCGTCCGGCATGCGAGTCGTCCGAGGAGAGGTAAAACAGGCGAGCCCTAAAACGATCGTCATCGAAGACTCCAAGGGAAAGGCGACGACGATGTCGGTGGACGCGGCCACTGCGGGCGATCGGGACGTGCGTCCGGGCGATATTGTCACAGGGACGATCACAGGGCAGGGGCGAGCGATCGCAATCCACAAGGAAGCAAAGGAAGCATCGGCCACAGAACGGTGACATCGCCTCGAGGCTTCCCAGCCGTGCGCATACTGTCCGGCCCGAGACAGCTTGTCTAATTGGCACCGATCGATATCGAAACGACCCGACCCATCCGCGTCGATACCCCCAATTTTCGCGCCCTTCGAAAGGACCATAATGGTCCAACATTTGCTGATTCTTCTCTGAAGAGGATGTTTGAACAAATTAAGACGAGGGGGTATTTCATGACCCGTAAAACAGTGATGATTCTGGGCTTGTTCGTGACTTGCGGACTGGCGACTCCAGCGTGCATTGGAGCAGCTGGCGAAGTGCAGCAAAAAGAACAGGTCGTCAGCGAGCCGACAGAGAATTTAATTCCGGGTGACCGTCTGGTCACGGGACGAATCGTTTCCATCCGTGCGAACCAAATCGAAATCGATATCGGCAACCCACAGACCCTCTATGTCCCTCTAAGGCCGGCGAAGGTCAAAGGCCAGACATTCAAAGTCGGTGAGCCGATCATTGTGACGTTGAATGACCACAATGCAGTAGTGGACTACCACCACCCAAATGAACGTTCCGATCATCAAGTGGTGCGTGGAAAATTGAGTACGCCTTTAACGGTCGGGCTGGACAAGGCCGTGATTGAAACAGAGCAGGGAACCAAGACCTTTACCGTCGCCGACCGTGCGAAAGGCAAGCTCACGGCGATTCCGGTGGGAGCGGACGCATTCTTCTTGGCCGATGAAACTGGTCAGTTAGTCGATGCGCAGCTCGCAAGCAGACAGGCGGTGCAGGAATCAGCCGCCAACAATAAAGCCCGAATCAAAGGAGCCCACCAACAGGTGGAAGCCGTATTCAAAGGGAAGGGACGCGATGGAACGCTCAAGATTGCCGAGCATGGCCAGGAACGGGAAGTGCCCTACCGACCGCCACTCAACAAGCTCGACCGACTTCAGCCGGGTCAGGACGTCGTCTTATTAATGGATGACCAAGGATACGTCTTGGAAATTGCCACACCAAACGTTACTCCGGTGCGATGACCATTCTCGAGCGAGTAGTCAGAAAGGAATTGTTATGACCACCCGGAGCTTTGCTCAAGTCGTAGGCATCGTATTTATTCTGGTCGGTGCTGTCGGTTTCTTCCCGGGAGTGAAGTCGGCCCCCCCTCCTGGGCTTCCTCATTTGGCGGTTGACGGGGGTTATGGTCTGTTGTTGGGGCTGTTCCCCGTCAACTGGCTTCATAACCTCGTTCACCTGGGAATCGGGATCGCAGCCTGGTCTTCATCGCAGGATCACAACAGCGCCCGCCAATTCGTCCGAGGATTAACGTTTTTCTATGGTGCGCTGGCGGTGATGGGACTCATTCCGGTGCTCAACATGACGTTCGGGCTCATTCCACTCTATGGGCACGACGTCTGGTTGCATGCAGGCATCGCCGCCATGGCTGCATATTTTGGTTTCGGCCAACGCATGGAACCGGTCGAGGCCAGAGAGAATTACCGGCAGGCGGCGTGAGTTAGAGTTCAGGTGCGCTCGCGTCGTGTTCGAAGCCAAGCGCATGCCCGATGACTGAACGCCATCGGGCATCGCTACATTCAACTGAAGCGACCGGTGACGCTACCGGCCTACTGATTCCATTCACCATTTCTAGACAGACAGCTTGGAGGGTTCTGCCAATGAGACGTACAGTCAGCCAAGAAAGACGGCATCGCTACCGAACGAACAAGCAGGATCTCGAATGGACTGAAGAGCGAGCGGACGGCGATAAGACCAGACATAATATTGGCTAAGAGCAGCGTCTGTTGTCTGCCGTTGCGGGGGCTGGATTGCTGGCAGTGGCACTGCCCAAACGATCGTGGTTGAGCGCCGTCCTGGCCACGGCCGGCATTGGTCTTCTCTGTCGAGCCGCCAGCGGCTACTGCCCGGTCTTTGCAGCTCTCGGTCTCGGTGTACGCAATTCCGAGACCAATCGGTTGGGGCGAAGGAAAATACATTCCGAACGAGCCACCAAAATCTAGCGCACGATTGAGATCAATCGTCCCGCTGACGAGCTGTATCGTTTTTGGCGCTCACTCGAAAACCTTCCGTGCGTCATGAGTCACCTTGAATCGGTGCAAGTGATTACGGATCGCCTTTCCCATTGGGTGGTCAGGACGATGGCCGGCGTGCCGCTAGTGGAATGGGATGCCGAGATCATCAATGACGTCGAGAACGAACGTATCGGGTGGCGGTCGCTAAACGGCTCAGACGTGGACAATACCGGCTCGGTGAGATTCGAGCCAACTGCTGATGGACAACGAACCAAATTGACGGTCACTCTCCAATATGCGCTGCCGGCAGGCAAGGTCGGGACGGCCATTGCCAAGCTGGTTGGCGAGGATCCTGATTCACAAATTGCCGAAGATCTCCAGCGATTCAAGCACAGCATCGAATCAGGCGTCTATTCCCATGGCGGACGTCATCAATAGGAAGAGAAGACTCGATGAAACACCGGAAGAAGCGTGGACAAGCAAGGAAGGTTCGGCGTGCACCGGTTGACAGAAGTCGGACTAACATCCGGACGGACCCTCTGGTGAAGGAAGTGGAGGAAGCCAATGCACATATCACCAATCCTGCTGAACGGGAACGTGTCATTCCGAGCAGGCCTTGTTGAAGATGGATACGGCCGGGATAGTAGGAGGTTATGACGACACAGAAACAGCGTGCGGCGACGGATTCAATATCAAATCTCAACTTGTGGCATAACGGCAGATCCGGACTGAGGAAGGAGCTCTTCATCATGGCGGAACAAAACAACGAACGGAAAAAGGAAATCGATGCTGATGAGGTCATCCGCGATTACATGGAATCCGGCGATCAACCGATGTCCTCAAGCCAGGATGAGGAACAGACGGATATGGAATGGTACGACCAGGCTAAACAGGACTCGTCAGCTCCTCCGGAGTCCGTTCTGACCGGCGGTGAGGTCGATGCAGCCTGGGACCAGGCCGCGGTGGGAGATGAAACGGTCGGCGGATCCAGTCCGACGCCGGATCAAGACATCGTCGATGAAATCGGCAAAGCCTTGGGCGTGACCTATGCGGAAGGTGAGCCGTTGCGCACGACGGAAAAAATTGAGCGGCGCGATGAGAAACGATGGGAACTCCATCCCGCATCATCTGAGGATTATGTCGAACGTATCCAGGCTCCGGATGCCTCGTCGCCTTCCAAGAAGGAGCCGATCCAGAAGAAGCGCCGATCTTCATCAGCGAAGCGTGGCAAGCGAAAGGCGTGCGGTGAGTATCCCCGGTAAAACCCTTGATAACAGACACTGTTGCACCTCGAAGGTAGACAAGCTGTCCCGACCAGGACAGCTTGCACGGATCCACGCCGAGAAGTTTCGCGTGTGCACCGGTCGCACGTCGTCGGCACATCCCTTGCTGCCTAATCTAAGCTAATACATCGTCACATCGCTTCCGGAGGCGGCCTGCGGCACTGACGCTGCCGGGTCCGCTTTTTACCTTGTGGAGGAACTATGCCGCACGTTCATCGCAAGCTGCTCCGAGCCAGCATGGTGGCAACCTCATTCTGGGTCCTGGCCTCCTTTCCTGCAGGCGGTGCCGAACCTCCATCCGAATCTCAACTCCAAAGATTGATGGATACCGCTGCCCAAGCGCCAGAAAGCCTGGATCATGACTATGTCATGAACAGCCTGCATTCCATGCTTCGACAAGCCAAAGATCTAAAGTTGACTCAACAACAGACACATAAGATGAAGACAATCACCGATCAATACGAACGTACCCGCCGTGATCGGGAGCTGGCCTACAAACAAAGCGAGATGGAAGTGCTCAAACTCATTCATGATACTCGGAGCTCGTTGTTTTCAATCGAGAGTGCTGTCCAGAAGGCCGACCAGGAACACAGCAAACTTCGCATGGCTGGAATCAAAGCCTTTCGCGAAGCCAGAGACGTCCTCGGGCCGGAACAGTATGGGAACTGGCGACAGAATCATGCGGCACAGCAAATGGCGCGGAGCACTCCGGAGCGAGCACAATCAACCACTGAACCAACCGAAAACGCTCGCATCGCTCCGCACTAAATGATGACTCGATGATGGAAAGGAGTAGCATCATGCCTCGTCTAAAAATATTGACGGCGATGGTCGCGTTCATCGGACTGCTCGTTCCGCCCCTACTGCTGATGGTCTGGGCGGAGGGCGATCCCTCCGTACGGGACGGCGCGGTCGTGCTGATGGAATTTACGATCACGGTCCCGGAATCGCGCCTCGTCATTCCGAAGAATGTGAGCCAGTTTGTGCCTGGACATCATGAATTACTGCCGAACCTCGAGAAAGCACTGACCGGCATGAAGAAGGGAGAGGAAAAGCGCGTCGACCTGTCCTCGGACGAGGCCTTTGGCCCCTATGACGAGACGAAGCGCGGGATCATCAGTACCGAAAGCTTGCCGCCGGATACCCAGCCGGGCACCATCCTCACGACCGAAGAAGGTGTTCCCTTTATCGTCACAGACATGTCCGGTCCCGTGGCGTCGGTGGACTTCAATCATCCGCTTGCAGGGAAACACATCGTGATCGACGTGAAGATCCTCAACGTCGAATTGCCGTCGGGAGACGAGGGAGTTCAGACGGGCGATATGGGCGATCGAATCGATGTCTCAATCTAATCAGACTCATTAGATGAAAGGAAATCTCATGCTCCAAGATCAGCCGTATCAGACTAAATCATTCAATCTGCGTGGCCTGCAGGGCATATCCGATAAAACCGTCGACCTGCACCTGTCCCTGTACGAAGGCTATGTCAAAGCGACGAATATGTTGCAGGGGAAAATCGCCGAGATCTTAAAAGATGGCACCGTGGATCAGGAAGAGCTCCCCGCTTATTCTGAACTCACCCGCCGTTTGGGATTCGAATATAACGGGATGGTGTTGCACGAATATTATTTCGAAAATCTCACCCCACAGGCCTCTCTGAAACCGGAGAGCTCCTCGTCCTTTCTACGGAGAGCTGAGGCATCGTTCGGCAGTTATGAACGATGGAAAACCGACTTTGTCAGTGTCGGAAAAATGCGCGGCGTGGGCTGGGCGGTGTGCTTACAAGATCCCGCGAGCGGCCGGCTCACGAACCATTGGATTACATTGCATGAGCATGGAATTGTGGCTGGGTTCAAGCCCGTTCTTGTCATGGACGTATGGGAACATGCCTTTCTGCTCGATTATACGCCGGCTCAGCGTGCTCAGTACATCGAGGCGTTTTTCTCAAACGTCAATTGGCGGATTGTCGATCGCCGCGTCGAAGGGAAT
>Ga0114129_10013486_pt1 | contig 11646 bp, 8 predicted proteins | sample RhiMetdeltSRZDD1_FD_80071 | JGI IMG/M metagenome (GOLD analysis project Ga0114129, IMG submission 80071) | Populus rhizosphere microbial communities from Tennessee, USA - Rhizosphere MetaG P. deltoides SRZDD1 (version 2) (version 2) | ecosystem: Host-associated > Plants > Roots > Rhizosphere >... | reverse complement strand
TCGGATGAAAGCAATCTGCCGTTCAACAGCTTTCAGAACGCGGCGAGCTCCTCGGGAGGCGACGGCCCGACGTATACGAGGACGCAAAGCCTGTCCATCGACCATGCCTACACGGTGAGCCCGACGTTCATCCTCGACGTGCGCTACGGGTTGAATCGACGCTACGTCGATCGCGTTCCGATATCCGGCGGCTTCGACCTCGCCGGGGTGGGATTCCCGCCGAATGTCGTCCAGACCGCCCAGGCCGCGGAGTTCCCGCGCATCGACGTGCAGGGGTTTCAATCGCTCGGTCAAGCGACGTTTACTGATCTCGTGATCGCGCCGACGACTCACCAGGCGAACATCAATGCCACGAAGATCGTCTCGAACCACACCCTGAAGTTCGGGATGGACTATCGGAAATTCCTCTTGAATTTCCTGCAGCTGTTCTTCCCGTCAGGGCAATACGGCTTCAGCAACGCGCAGTGGACCCAGAGAAATCCGAACGTTACCAGTTCGACCGAAGGGCTCGCGCTCGCGTCGATGCTCATCGGCGTCCCGAGCTTCGGTCAAATGAGTCACAACCCCACACCGGCATCGGCCAGCTCGTACTGGGCGACGTACATTCAGGACGACTGGAAACTGTCGAGGAAACTGACCGTGAACGTCGGACTTCGGTACGAATTCGACGTGCCGCGCACGGAACGATTCAATCGTCTGAGTTCCTTCGACTTCAATGCCACATCGCCGATCGCAAACCAGGTCCCCGCAAACCCGTTTTTCAATCCCGCCGATCTCGAAGGCGGGCTGGTGTTCGTGAACGACGAGCATCGCCGGCAGGTCCCGACCGACAAGAACAACTTCGGGCCTCGTATCGGTGTCGTGTACAACCTGGCCGAGAAGACGGTCATTCGATCGGCGTACGGGGTGTACTACATGCCCTCACACGTTCAAGCGGCGGGACACTCCGGCTCCGGGGGGATGATGGGCTTCAACAGCCAAAGCAACATGATCGTCAGCCTCGACAACCGGATTCCGTTGAGGACCGTCGACAATCCGTTTCCTGACGGGTTCAACCTGCCGCCCGGCGACTCGCTTGGAGCGGCGACGTTTCTTGGCTTGAACATCGGCGGTGGTAACGGCGGCGTGTTCACGACGAATGCGACGCCGTACGTCCAGCAATGGAACCTCAACGTCCAACGTGAGCTCCCGGGAAACTTCATCGCCGAGATCGCGTACCTTGGCAGCAAGGGGACCAAGCTGCTGATCGGAGAAAGCGGCCTTGCGTTCTCGCAGGTCGATCCCGTGTATCTCAGCCTGCAAACGGCGCTGCAGGATCAGGTTCCGAATCCGTTCTTCGGAATCATCACCAATCCGTCGTCGCCGTTGCGCTTCGAAACGGTCCAGCGTGCGCGGCTGCTTCGCCCATTCCCTCAGTACGATGGCGTCAGCGCCTTTCGCGTTCCTGGCGCCGAGTCCATATACCACGCGGGGACGTTGCGGCTCGACAAGCGTTTTTCCCAGGGGCTCAGCCTGTTGGCGTCCTACACCTGGGGCAAGCTCATAGACGATGCGTCGACGACGGTTGGATTCCTCGGACAGGCGGGCGCACAGCAAAACGCCTACGATCGCAGCTCCGATCGATCGATTTCGAGCCAGGACATCCGACATCGATTCGTGACGAGCTTCGTTTACGACCTGCCGTTCGGGAGAGGCAAGCCGTTCGGAAACCAGTGGAGCGGCCCGCTCGATTGGTTCCTCGGTGGATGGCAGATCAATGGAATTGCCACGTTCCAGAGCGGGCTTCCACTCATCATCACGCAAGGCGTGAACAACACGAACCTGTTCAGCCCGAGTCAGCGTCCGACATGGAACGGCGCGGACGCGAACATTTCTGGAAGCGATGTGAGCAAGAACGAGAAGATCTTGAAGTGGTTCGATACCGGCGCGTTCACGGTGACGCCGGCATTCCGGTTCGGCAACACGCCGCGCGTGATGCCGAACGTGCGCGCCGACGGCGTGAAGAACCTGGACCTCTCATTGTTCAAGAACAATTACTTCCACGGAGGCAAGTGGAACGCCCAACTACGGATCGAGGCGTTCAACGTCCTGAACCGCGTGCAGTTCGGCACACCCAATACGCAGGCCGGCAACAGCAACGTTGGCGTCGTCAGCTCGACCGCGAATCAGCCGAGGCAGGTGCAGATTGCGATGAAGCTGCTCTTCTGACGGGTGGCTGAGATGCCGACCCCGCACAGGTTTCTGGTTCGCAGGTTCCAGGTTCGCAGGTTCCAGGTTCCAGGTCTTGTTCGCAGTTCTGAGCGAACGTTGAATCCTCCCTGGAACCTGGAGCCTGCGAACCTGGAACCTGGCTGGACGCGCTTTTCAGCGTCGGCCCGCTTGCCTGTTTGTCGCACTTGATCAACCCTGTAGCACGTGTCGGCCGACCTCGAGAAACACGAATAAACCTTCGTGATCTTCGTCCCTTCGTGGTCTTCGTGAGTGTCGCCGTCGGCACGTGACAGTGAAAATCATTCGAATGTTTCGATCGATCCGCACGAGTCCAGATAATCGACACTCGGCAATTCTGCGAAGGAGTTGTCTATGAAACCTGCAGTTCGCAAGCTGGTCGACGACCGCGCGCCGGAGGTCGATCGTCGCTCGTTCTTCAAGACGCTCGGCATGGGCGCGGCAGCGGCGATGGCGCTGAGCGGTAACGCTGCGGCAGATGCTGCAGCGAATCTCGTGCAGTCGAACGTCAAGCGCGCGTCCGAACCATCCGCCCTCAAGATCACCGACCTCCGCTACGCGGTCGTCGTCGGTGCACCGATGACGTGCCCCATCATTCGTGTCGACACGAACCAGGGCCTGGTCGGATGGGGCGAGGTCCGCGACGGATCGAGCGAGACCTACGCGCTCTTCCTCAAGAGCCGCATCCTCGGGGAGAACCCGTGCAACGTCGACAAGATCTTCAGGAAGATCAAGCAATTCGGCGCTCCCGCACGGCAGGCCGGCGGCGTGTGCGGCATCGAGATGGCGATGATGGATCTCGCCGGCAAGGCCTGGGGGGCGCCCTGCTGGCAGATGCTCGGAGGCAAGTTCCGCGATCGCGTCCGCCTGTATGCCGACACGACCGAACGCGAGACGCCCAAAGAGCAGGGCGCGATGCTCAAGGCGCGCATGGATCGCGGGATCACGTTCCTGAAGCAGGATTTCGGGATCGGCCTCCTGCGCAACGTGCCCGGGTCGCTCTCGATGCCGCTCGGCACGAACGCCGGCGGCGGCGAGCGAGTGATGCACCCCTTCACCGGCATCTCCATCGCGGACAAGGGCCTGGCGTGGCTCTCCGACTGGGTCGGCCAGATCCGCGAGGTCATCGGGATGGACATCCCGCTCGCGTCGGATCACTACGGTCACATCGGCGTCAACAGCTGCATCAAGCTCGCGAACACGATGGAGAAATCGAACCTGGCCTGGATGGAAGACATGGTGCCGTGGCAGTTCCCCGAACTGATGAAACAGATCAAGGACGCCACGACCACGCCGATTCTCACCGGCGAGGACATCTATCTCAAAGAGGACTTCATCAAGCTGATCGAAATGGGCGCCGTCGATATGATTCATCCTGATCTCGCGAGCTCGGGAGGCCTGATCGAAACGAAGAAGATCGGAGACTACGCGATGGAGCACGGCGTCGCAATGGCGATGCACTTCGCCGGAACGCCGGTCTCGTTCATGGCCAACGTCCACTGCGCGGCGGCCACCGAGAACTTCATCGCGCTCGAGCACCACTCGCTGGACGTGCCGTGGTGGGAATCACTGGTCAAAACATCGTCGGGTCAGCCGCTCGTCGAAAAGGGATTTGCAAATGTTCCGGATTCGCCGGGGCTGGGCGTCGAGGTGAACGACGAGGTCGTCAAGCAGCACCTGCGGCCCGGCAGCAGCTACTTCGCGCCGACGCCGGAGTGGGACAAGGAGCGGAGCAACGATCGATTGTGGAGTTGATTCGGAGGTCACGTGAGTTGCCAACGTGTGCGGGTCCTGGCGCCCGGCAGCCCATCCGCGGCCACCCCACTGCGCAGAAGACGCGCAGCGGGGACCCCGGTCCTCGGCGCCCAAAAGCCCGCGCAACGGGGCAGGGCGCCTGCGCGGCGGATGGGGCGCCCCGCCGTGCGCCACCCGCGTGAGTTGGCAACACCGATCCAATCAGGGAGTTCTGCTCATGACGAATAAGCCGTCACGGCGACGAATGCTGAAGACGAGCGGCATCGCGGCGCTGGGGCTGCCGGCAGTTCGGACCGCAGACGCGCTCGCGACGCCGGCGTTCGCAGCAAAGGCGGAGCGCTCGCGGTTCGAGGGGAAAGACACGCCGAAGATCTGCCTCGAAGCGGGAGCCGCGATCGGCGGCCCGGGCGTCACAGATGAAGCCATCGCGGCTGCGGCGAGGAGGATCAAGCAGCTCGGCGTCGACTACGTGATCTCGGGGGGCGGCCAGATTCCCTGGGAGCCGAGTCGGCTCGAAGCCATGATGACGACGCTCAAGGCCAACGGGCTCACGCTCGCCAACCTGATGATCGTCGGGTTCCCGAATGCGATCTACAACCGTCCGGAGAAGGATGCCGATATCGAGAAGGTCATCAAGTCGATCCGCGCAGCGGGCGCAGTCGGCCTGCCCGTCGTCGAATACAACTGGTATGCGCATCGGGCGATGGAAGGGTACTTCGAAGAAACCGGCCGCGCCGGCGCGGGCTGGACCGGCTTCGACTACGAGCGCATGAAGGGGCTTCCCCCGCTCGAAAACGAGGGGGCGCACACGCTCGACGAGATGTGGGCGAACATCACGTACTTCTTGAAGGCGGTCATTCCAGAAGCCGCGCAGGCCAAAGTGCGGCTCGCCCTGCATCCGAACGATCCACCGGCGCCGCTCAGCCGCGGATCGCAACAGATCATGGCGACGATCGAAGGCTGGAAGAAGCTCATCTCGATCGTGAACAGCCCGTCGAACGGCATCACGTTCGACTGCGGTGTGACGCGCGAGATGGGCGGCGACCCGGTTGAGGTCTGCCGCTATTTCGGCTCGCGCGATCGCATCAATCACATGCACTTCCGCAACGTGAAGGTGCAGAAGCCGTACGAGCGCTACACGGAAGTGTTCATCGACGAAGGCGAGAACGACATGTTCGCCGTGATGAAGGAGCTCGTGAAGCAGAAGTACGCGCGGCTGATTTACCCCGAGCATCCTCGAGGCATCGACTACGACCGCCAGCAGCCGAATTTCAAGCCGCAGTATCCCGGAGGCGGCGGCTACGCCGGCTTTGCGTTCAACGTCGGGTACACGCGCGCGATGATGCAGGCCGCGCTCGTGCCTTGAGAGCAGATTGACGCGTGTTCAATGATCACGTGCCACGGCAGCGGCACAAAGTTCACCAAGACCACTAAGACCACGAAGAAGGTCACGAAGATCTACAGGGTTTTTCATTGTGTCTCTTCGTGGATCTTCGTCCATTCGTGATCTTCATGATTTGTCGTGGACCGTGGGAGTGAAGGGAGCATCAACTCAGATGAAGCGCTTACCACTATTCCTCGTTACCGGCTGCGCAGCGGTCATGCTGACGCCTGCCGTCACTGGCGCGCAACTGTTCACGCTCACCAAAGAGCAGTTGATTGAGTACACGTCACAGAGCCCGTTCGACCGTTTTCCCGACGGCCGGCCGAAGGTGCCGGACGCGCTGATCGAACGCGCGCGCGGGTTGTCGGCCGAAGAAGTCCTCGCAATTCTCCCTGCTAAGGGCTTCCGCAATCAGTACGCGGACGGCTTCAGGATTCTGCACCCCGAGAAAAAACTGGTCGGGCGCGCGTTCACGCTGCAGTTCATGCCGCTTCGTCCCGATCTCGACGGCATCGTCCAGAGCAAGGCCAAGGCCGCCGGATTCGATCGCATGTACAACCAGACGGCAATCGACATGCTGCAACCTGGCGACGTCCTCGTCGTGGATCTGTTCGGTCAGGCCGAGGGTGGCACGATTGTCGGGGACAACCTGTTCTACTACATCATGAAAGCCACCAAGGGCGGCGGGCTGGTCGTGGATGGCGCGATTCGGGATCTGGAGGGCATCTCGCGAATGGACATGCCCGCGTACTTCCGCAGCGCGCATCCGACCGCGATCTCCAACGTCATCATCAGCGGAATCAACATTCCGATCCGCATCGGCAAGGCCACCGTCATGCCGGGCGATCTCGTGTTCGGGGATGCCGAGGGCGTCTATTTCATCCCGCCGGCGCTCGTTGAACAGGTCGTCGACAATGCCGACGAGATCCACATTCACGACGAGTGGACGAGGATGAAGTTCGACGAAGGCAAGTACAAATCGATCGAGATCTACGGCACGCCGAAGGATCCAGCCCTCAAAAAGGAATACGAGGAGTACTTGAAGAAGCGACTCGCGGAGATTCGGAAGAAGTATCAGAAGTAGGACGAAAGTCCTACGGACGATGCGAGCGAGGGGAGCGAGCGAGCCACCGGAGCGGAGCGGGGCAACGGGGCCCCCGCGAGCGACGGTGTGAGGGGGTTCCGGGGGACGAAGTCCCCCGGACAAGGAAGAAGCGACTCGCGGAGATTCGAAAGAAGTACGGGAAATAACCAACGGAGCACATCAATGAAGCGGGCAGTGAGTCTTGTGTTTGTTGCCGTCGTGGCGGCCACGGTGTGGGTGGTGGCCCAGTCCGCCCCCGTCCCCAGCAAAGACACCAAGGACGACTCCGTGAGTGACGGATTCCGGATGGTCGAAGTGGCCTCGGTCTCCGACGCGATGGAGCAGCTCTACGGACAGCGGGCCTACATGCCGCACGACATGCGTCCGCTCGCTCCGACGAAATTCGCGGGACCTGCGGTCACGGTCATGCTGAAGAAGGAAGAGCACAAGGAAGGATCGGCCGCGTCGCAGGGCATGCTCGACGCGATCGACTCGTCACCGGCGGGCTCGGTGTACGTGATGGTGCTCGAGAACGGACTCGATTTCGCGGGGATTGGCGGCCTCATGGCCACCGCGATGAAATACCGCGGCTTCGCTGGAGCAGTGATCGATGCCTCGGTTCGCGATACGCCGCAGATTCGCAAGCTGCAGTTCCCGGTCTTCAGCCGCGGTGTGGCACCCTCGACGACCATCAACCACTACCGCGTGACAGGCGTCAACGTGCCGGTCACGTGCGCGGGAGTTCAGGTGAATCCAGGCGACATCGTCGCGGCCGATGAGGACGGCGTCGCAGTCATTCCGCGTGCGAAGGCGGCGGAAGTGCTCAAGAAGTCGCGGGAGCTCGACGACACCGAACATCGCATGATTCCGTTCATCGAGAAATTCAAATCGATCAAGGAAGCAGTGAAGCAGTTCGGCCGAATTTGAGGACCCTCGACTCATGCGCGTTGTCGTGACCACCATCGGCGTCCTGTGCATCGCGTCCGGAGCGCTCGCGCAGAACGTCGACCCGGGCCGGAAAGTGTTCGAGACCTATTGCGCGCGCTGCCATGGCGCGGATGGCAACGGCGGCGAGATGGGCCCGCCGATCGTCACGCAGCTCGGGATGCGAGACGATGACCAGTTGAAGACGCTGATCCGCGACGGTCAGCCTGCCAAGGGCATGCCGCCGAGTCTGGTCCCGGACACGGAGATAACCGAGCTCCTGCAGTTCCTGCGGACGATTCAACGACGCAGCGATGCGCTGCCACCCGTCCGTCTGACGCTACAAACGACGGAGGGAAAGACTCTCGACGGGCAGGTCCTCGGCGAGGGCTTCGACGATGTGCAGCTTCGGACCGACGACAAGCGCGTCCATCTCCTTCGTCGTACCGGCGACCGGTTCCGCGAGGTGACGTCCGACACGAACTGGCCGACGTACAACGGCGATCCGCGAGGGAATCGCTACACGACGCTCACCCAGATCAACAAGGACACCATCAAACAGCTCGTGCCGAAGTGGATGTTCCCGGTTCCGGGCGCAGGTCAGCTGCAGGTCACGCCAATTGTCGTCGACGGCATCATGTATGTCACGAACGTGAACGAATGCTTCGCGCTCGACGCCGGCACGGGTCGACGGATCTGGACGTATCAGCGACCGCGCACGAAAGGCCTGAGCGGCGCAGGCGCGAACCGGGGCGTGGGTGTCGCTGGCGACCGCCTGTTCCTGGAGACCGACAATGCCCACATCATCGCGCTGAATCGCTTCACGGGCGAACTGCTGTGGGACACGGAGATGGACGACTGGCGCAAGAATTATTTCGCGACGTCCGCGCCACTGCCCGCAGGGAGTCTCGTCATTGCCGGTGTCGGCGGAGGCGAGCACGGCGCGAATGGATTTGTCGCCGCCTACGACCAGGAGACGGGCAAAGAGGTGTGGCGATTCTCGACCGTCCCGAAGCCCGGAGAACCCGGTTCGGAGACCTGGCAAGGGAAAGACATCGAGCATGGTGGAGCACCAACCTGGTTCACGGGCAGCTACGATCCGGACCTCGACATCGTGTACTGGCCGGTCGGAAATCCAAGCAAGGAGTACAACGGCGATCACCGGAAAGGAGACAACCTTTACGCGAGCTGCATCCTGGCGCTCGAGCGCCAGACAGGAAAGCTGAAGTGGTACTACCAGTTCACGCCGCACGATCTCTGGGATTGGGACGCGACGCAGACGTCGGTGCTCATCGACACCACGTGGCAGGGGCAACCGCGCAAGCTGATGCTGCACGCGAGCCGGAACGGTTTCTTCTACATCTTCGACCGCACCAACGGAAAGCTCCTGCTGGCGAAGCCGTTCGTGAGAAACCTGACGTGGGCGAGCGGAATCGGATCCGATGGCCGACCGATTCTTCTGCCGAACCAGGAGCCGTCCCCAGGCGGCACGAAAGTCTGTCCGTCGCAGGACGGCGCCACGAACTGGTTCTCGCCGTCGTTCAACCCCGCGACAGGTCTGTTCTACGTCCAGACGTTCGAGAAGTGCAGCATCTACACGAAGAGCGACGGCGGTGAGTGGGAATCCGGGAAGACATATCTCGGCGGATCGCAGCGTACAGCGCCGGATCCCAAGCCGCAGCGAATTCTCAAAGCAATCGACATCCAGACGGGCGAGATCAAGTGGGAACTGCCGCAGCCGGGGCGCGGGTCCTCGTGGGGCGGCACGCTGACCACGTCAAGCGGCCTGGTGATCTTCGGGGAGGAGAGCGGCGCGCTGATGGCGGCGGACGCCGTCAGCGGCAAGCCGCTCTGGAGCTTCGAGACGAATCAGACGTGGAAGGCATCGCCGATGACGTACTCGTTCGACGGCAAACAGTACGTTGCCATCGCAGCCGGGCCCAACATCATCGCATTTACGCTGCCAGACTAATCCGGAGTCGCCTGGATGGCTGTGGGCGGGGTCTTCATTCAGACCCCGCCTGGCCCGATGGTTCACCGTTCTTCGAAGTCCGTTAGAATTGACGGCTGGCGCGCGCCCATCAGCTCCGTAGGCGTCGGCTTCAGCCGGCGCAAAGTCCGCCTGAAGGCGGACACTACAGCCTGTGAAAATCACCATCTGCAGAGGCACGCATGAAACGCAATCGCAAGGACCGTCGTGAGTTCCTGAAATCGTCAATCACCACCGCGGCCGCGGTGGCGATGACAGGTGCGCGTGCGCGGCACGCGACGGCGCAGAACCCGGCGAAGCCCGCGGGTCCTGCCCGGATCAAGTTTGCCGCGATCGGCCTCAATCACGGCCACATCAACGGTCAGGTCGACTCGGTGATCCGCGGCGGCGGGGAGCTCGTTTCGTTCTTCGCCAAGGAACCCGACCTGGCGGCGGCCTTTCAGAAGCGCTACCCGTCGGCGAAGCTCGCTCGCAGCGAGCGTGAAATCCTCGAGGACCCGTCGATTCAGCTCGTCGTGAGCGCGTCGATTCCAAACGAGCGCGCCCCGCTCGGCATCGACGTGATGCGCCACGGCAAGGACTTCATGGTCGACAAGCCGGGGATGACGACGCTCGCGCAGCTCGCCGAGGCGAAGCGTGTGCAGGGGGAGACGAAGCGAATCTACTCCATCCTCTACAGCGAGCGGCACGAGAACAAGGCGACCGTGAAGGCCGGGGATCTGGTCAAAGCCGGAGCAATCGGACGCGTGATCCAGACCGTCGGCCTCGGCCCGCATCGGATCAATCAGGGCACGCCGCGGCCGCCATGGTTCTACGAGAAGGAGAAGTACGGCGGCATCATCTGCGACATCGCCTCGCACCAGTTCGATCAATTCCTGTTCTTCACCGGGTCGACGCGTGCCGAAGTGGTGGCATCCCAGGTCGGCAACTTCCATCATCCGCAGTACCCGGGGCTCGAGGATTTCGGTGACGTCATGCTCCGCGGCAACGGCGGCACCGGATACATCCGCGTGGACTGGTTCACGCCGGACGGCCTGAGCACGTGGGGAGACGGCCGCCTCACGGTTCTCGGCACCGACGGATTCATCGAAGTGCGAAAGAACGTCGACATCGCCGGGCGGCAGGGCGGGAACCACCTGTTCCTCGTCGATCAGAAGGAGACGCGCTACATCGACTGCACGGACGTGACGCTGCCCTACGGAACGCGGCTCGTCGATGATGTGCTGAATCGAACGGAGACCGCCATGCCGCAGGCGCACACGTTTCTCGCGATGGAGCTGGCGCTCATCGCGGAGAAGAACGCGCAGCGCGCCGACGTGAACAAAGGAAGCGGGTTGTAGCTACCAGTTCGGCGGCGCGCCGATCGGGAACTGCTCGAGGTCCATGATGGTTCCCGTCACGAGCGCGCTGTCGTCGGTTGCAAAATACGCGACCGCGTTCGCGATGTCCTCCGGCGACAGCAGCCGGCCGAAGGGGCGTGTCGCAATCGCCTCTTCGAGCCAGTCGTCCCCCTTGCCTTCTGCGCGCTTGACACGATCCTCGCCTTCGGTCAGTGTCCATCCGACATTGATCTGGTTGACGCGAATCCGATACCGATTCAGCGTTGCCGCCGCGTTGCGCGTGAGCGTCATCAGACCGCCCTTCGAGACCGAATACGGACCGAGCTTGGGCTCCCCGATGTACGCATTGACCGATCCAATGTTGACGATCGATCCGCCGCCGCGCGTCTTCATCGACTTGACCGCCTCCTGCAGGCACAGGAACGGTGCCCGCAGGTTGACGTGCATGATCGAGTCCCACAGCTCGACCGGCACGTCTTCGAGGTAGCCACGCGCGGTCATCGCGGCGTTGTTGACGAGCACATCGATGCCGCCCCAGTGATCAACGGCAAACCGGACGATCCGTCGGCACGATTCGACGTCCGCGAGATCGCCCGCCACCGCCGCGATGTGCACCCCCTTGCTCCGAATCTGGTCGGCGACGGCCTGCGCGTCGCGGTGGTCAAGACCGTGGATCACCACGCGTGCGCCGAGGGCTGCGAGACGCTCCGCAATGCCTCGTCCGATGCCCGACGTCGAGCCAGTAACGAGCGCAATTCGATTCGCGAGAGAAGCCTTTGGCATGGAAGGCGGCTACAGCGCCGGAACCAACACCGATTTGATCACCCGTCCTTCGTGCATCGCATCCGTCTCGTCCGGGGGACTGCGTCCCCCGGACCCCCTCACGCGCTCGCTCGCGGGGACCCCACGATCCCCGCTCCGCTCGCGCGGCTCACTCGCT